>Ga0197143_1000681_pt1 | contig 34017 bp, 40 predicted proteins | sample GBS70_MetaG_FD_148603 | JGI IMG/M metagenome (GOLD analysis project Ga0197143, IMG submission 148603) | Sediment microbial communities from Great Boiling Springs, Gerlach, Nevada, United States - GBS 70_MetaG | ecosystem: Environmental > Aquatic > Thermal springs > Hot (42-90C) > Sediment... | reverse complement strand
ATAAACTTTTTTCAAGTTTTGAAATCCTATTTATCTTGACAATTTTAAAGCATACCCCTTCCCAAAAGTTCAAATTTAGGATTTATAAGTTTTTATTAGTGAAAGAGATAAAAAAGGCAGGAAATGAAGCAATAATGAGGCTTTCAAATGTCTTAATTTTTAAAATAATCAGACATTTAAAAGTATTGAATTCATTAGGGTTTAAGCATACCCTTCTTGAAAGTATTGAATTTATTGGGGTTTTTAAATTTTAGGCGGGCGGAAGGGACTACCAACCATTTTAAACCTCTGGGCTCGCCCCCATAGGGGACTACCAATTTTCAAATCTGGGCTCATCCCCCCGCCCATTTCACCCCTTGGGGTGTTCCCAAAATTTTAAAGCCTACTTTTTCCAAAAAGAAAACCTATTAGAAATCCTATAAGTAATATAAATAAAACACCTCCAGCTGTCATTAAGATGTATTTATCAAATTCTTTGCTTTCTAAATAAACTTCATCTAAATTATATAAAACCACTCCAAAATCTAATAAATCTTCTATTGATTTTATAGGCTTGGTAGCATCTGAATAGGTAATTATAAATTCATTCGGGGATTGCTTTATAAGTTTTATGTTTCCTAAATGGGCTGAATTGGCTTCTATTGTGAAATTTCCAAGATTAACTTTATCAAATGATTTTATAATGATTTTGGATTTTGAAAGCAATTCTTGTAGTTTTTTATCTTTTTTGATTTTACCTTTTTTATCAAAAACCTTTATTCTCATAGTTGCCTTTCTAACCAAATTTTGATACTTAAAGTTGCTGGGGAAGCATCTTGATTATAAATTCTTAATTTATAGTATTGCGTATTGGTTAAAGCAAATTTATCACCTCTTACCATATTTCCATCTTTATAAAACATTCCTATTTGTTTTATAAAGATATTTGTAGAAATTGTGAGTATGCCAAATGATTGCTCCTGAATTATTCCTGCTTCAAGTTCTCTTATAAGAGAAAAAGATAATAATAATAAATTATCAATATAAATATAAATTATATCAAATTCTTTTGTTTGAATTGCTTTGTCAAAATCTAAATCAATATAACTGCCTGGGTCTATTGTTATTGTTTTGTCTAAAATTTTTTCTACTCCAATTCCTGATGAAACTATTGGACTTATTAAGCTTGAAGTTAGTTGTGCCATTATTTAGCTCCTGTTTTTAAAATAATGCCTGTTATGAAATTTAAGCTTGAATTTAAGGTTTTCATTAAAAGTAAAATTATATAAACTGCTAAAATAATTGCTAAAACAAAACCAAGAATAAAAGCAAAAATTGATAAAATAATCATAAATAGAAGAATAATTTTTCTTAAAAATCCATTATTGTTAGTAATTGTTGTTTTTAATAAGTCTATATAACTTTGGATAATGTCTAAAATCTCCTTAAACAACATATTTTCCAACCTCATTCCATATTGAGGTTAAAGAACCTTTTTCTTTATTTAAAGCTTGTTCCTTATTTAAAGGAGACCACCATTTATAAACATAGAAATATGCCCAATCATCTGGTGTTTTTATGTTTATAGCACCTTTACTTTTTAAAACAATTTCCATAAATTTCAAACATCTTTCAATTGAATTAAAGCCAGCAAACCAAACCCATCCTAATTTATCCCTTTCTAAAAATTTATAATCTACTAAATGCATAGCACTTTTCCATCCATTCTTAAACAGGTTTATTCCAAATGCATTATTGTTTGGAAATCTAATTTTGTCTTTTGAATAGCGTTGCTCTCTTAAAGCTATTGCTATTATTACTTTTTGAAGTAGTGTGTCATTTATAGTTTTCTTGACAATTTCTGAAAAATCTTTTATATCCATTATAGTGTAAGTAAAGTCTTTTTTCCAAGGAAGTTCTTTTAGTGGTTCTTCTTTTGTTGTGCCCCATCCACCCCTTGAATTTGCTTGCTCAATTGGAGATAAGAAGTTTCCCATAGCTTTCTTACCTCCTATTACAATTATTAAAATCATTAAAACTAAAATTATGGCTATCATATTTCATTTGTTATGTCTTTTGCATTTTCAAACTTGTTAAGTAAATTTCTTATTATTTGAATTCTGAAATGGGAAATATAGTTTGGAGATAATAAAGTCAAACAATTTATAATTTTTTCAGAAGACCAGTTGGATATTCTTTTTAAATATAGTGTAGCAAGAATATCGCATAAACTTTCATTTTCTTTCATTAGATTGGGTTGCTGGTGCTGAACAACATCGTTAAGATAATTGAGGTATATATGAGCCAACTCGTGGAGTATTACAAATTTTCTTTCTTCTTTATCTTTTAAATAAGAGTTTATAAAAATTTTTGTTCTTCCATCAGTGAAAGCTTTATATACATTTTTGCCATAAATAATTGTTATTTTATCCCATATTTTTTCAACAAATTGAGCAAAATTAAGTTTCTCCTTCATTTTTTAATAAACCTTATGGCTGTTATAACTACAATAGCTATAATGATAAGCAATATAAGCCTTGAAGCGTTCTGAAAAATATCGTTTATTTGCTCCATAAAACCTTTTTTTTGTGGTGGTGGTTCAGGAATAGTATCACCAGTTCCAACATCTTTTGTAGGTAAGCCTTTTTGAACATTTATAAATTGTGTTTTTTTATCTTCAAGCTCTTTTAAATCACTAACGATTTTTCCAAAAGCTGGCATTCTTTTATCTGGTTGAAGATTTTTGATTTCTGATATTCTATATTCTATTATGATGTCTCCACTATTTATGTTTTTCTCTTGGTAAATAGAAAGTATTTCTGATGCTGATAAAGTTAAATAAAGCTCTGAAAGTTTTTTATTTATAGTATGAACTTTTCTCCATCCTTGTTTGCCTTTATGCCAAAATAAAATCTCATATTTGTAATCCTTGCCAGGTTCTACTTTTTTTGCTATTCCTACAATAAAAGCATATTTGTTTTTTAAATCATCTATTGTAGTTCTTATTTGGTCGTAGTTTTTAGGGTCTAATTCGTTATAGTAATAAAACTCTTCTCCAAGCTCTATAAAGCCAAAATTAATTACCTCATAATTTTCCATAGCACTAAACCTCCTGCTAATGCCAAGAGTGGTATGGTTAAGTTCATTTTCTTTTGTTCTATTTCTTGGGTTTTTGTTTGCTCTTGTTGTTTTTCTTGTTTTTCTTTTAATTTCTCTTTCATTCTTTTACTATTACTATTTGATTGTATAGGAGAAACTTCTATTTTTTGAGGTAAGATGTAATCGGTTTTAAAGACTAATTGAGGGTGGTTATTTTTCTTGTAAAAGGGAGGAACAAATGGAATTAACTCTATATCTCCATCAAGGGTTTCTTCATTTATTGTGCCTTCTACATAAGGGAATTTAATGCAAAAAACTATGTCTTGTATTAGGGCAGTTAGTTTAGTTCCAAATCTTTTAGGTTCTTTTTTCAAAATTGAAATGTTTTCTTTTAAATCATATATATATGGTGGAAGTGCTATGTGTTGTCCTATAAGGGCTTCTTTAAGAATTTTTTCATTACTACCACTAGGACCAATAATATCTCTTTGAATTGTTAAATTATATTCACATCTAATTTTATAGCTTTTATATTTGTTATATGCTGATGTGTCCTCAAATCTTGAAAAGAGTGCTAATGAAAAGAAACTTGCTGATTGGTTGGTAAGCATTAAGGCTTTATGGAAAATGAATGGATGAACTTTATCACTTTCATAAATAAGCGATAAGTAATAATACTTTGTCATTCCGTAAGTTGTTTGTTTTACATCGGCTTTTAAATTAACATTTTTGACAATTTCTTCAATTGTTTTGTCTTGCTGTGCTTTTTCATATAATGCTAATAGTTTTTTCATTTCTTTTTTTATAGAGCGTCCATTTAAATTATTGTCGTCAGCAAGTTTATTTATTTTATCTTTAAATTCTATTGCTTTCCAAGGTTGGAATGAAATGGTAGTAAGTTCTTGAAAAAATCCTTCTATAAATCCAACCCATTCAACTAAAACATTTTGAGTTGCGATATGAATTGGAACAAAAATTCTATATTTCATTTTTTAAAGAAGAAAAAGGCAATAACAATAATAGCTATTGCTATAATTAAGGGGTTAATTGCTGTTTGAGTTTTTGGTATTAGTCCATCATCACTTGTTGAGCCTTTTTCAAGAGAACCTTCTGGATTTTTTAAATCTATGTCTTTTTGCTCACTGCCACCACCAAGAACCCTACCAGAAAGGTCTTTTAATTGGGTTATAAGTTTCATATTGAGTTTTTGGATATAGCTTATAAGTTGTTTAATGGCATTTATTATAAATCTGATTATAGCTTTTACAGCACTTATTATTGCTTTTATTATAGCATTTACAATAACCCCAATAGCTATTCCAAATTGTTTTGGTCTATGTTTGTAGTTTGCTGTATATTCTATGTTGCCTGTTGTAGTCATTTTTATGTCTGATTTCTGAATTATTACCCCTTTTTTTGTTAGTTCTTCATCGGTTTTTTTTCTGATTCGCTCTAAAACATTTACATCAGAAGTGGCATTAAAACCTTTTCCACCACGAGGAATAAATGTTATTTTTAAGTCTCCATTATATTCGTCTTGTGAGACCTGATAGACATTTACGCCTCTGTTGTGGTTATACATTATTTTTTACTCCTTTTTTTTATCCTTTATCAGATTTTTAATTTCATCAGTTATAAGGTTGGCAAGTTCATCCAATATCTTTTGTCTTTCTATATCCGAATGGAAATAATAATACCAATAGCCTCTATATCTATTTTGCCAATTGTTTATTACTTTGTTTATTACTTCTTTTATTTCTTTAATTTTCTCTTCCATAATTAAATTCCTCGTTTGTTTATTCTTCTTCGAAGCTTGCTCCTCTTTGTCTTATTACTGGTATTACTGGTCTTGTTGGGGATGGTTTTCTTCCCAATCCAATTTCTCTTCTCATCTTTTCTTTCAATAAAATGTCATTTGATTGGACAGCTCTTACAAAAATAACAAAATCAATCGTTTGTCCTTTTGGTAAGACAAAATCTAATCCCGTCTTCCCATTCAAAATAAATCCACTTGGCACGAGGACAATTCCTGCGTCAAAATCTTTGCTATCCCTAAATGCTAATGGTGTTATCAAATTGCTTGAACTTGCTCCCCATAGTGTTTTTGTTGATATTCCGATTGACAATCCCGAAAGGACTGCTGGGTCAGCTCTTAATTGAATTCCAGCAACTTCCACAGGGTCAGTTTGGAGTTCAGCCACAATATCGCTATTGTTCCTCAATACACCACCTACTCTGATTTCTACATCACTTGGATTATTGTAATGTCTTGCTAAAAATCCTTCTATGGCTTTGTCATTAGTAGTATCAGTATTTCTTATTGAGAAAACTTGATTAAATGTAGTTTTTTGAAATTGACCAGAACCTTTTACAACAATAGCAGTTGTTATTCCCCTTGGGTCAAATTCAAGCTCATCTACAAAGTGCTGAACTTCCCTTTCAAGGTCTTCGCTTCTTTCCCAAATTTGTGCCATAGCTTTCTACCTCCTTTTAAATGTAATCAAAGCTTTTCTTTTTCTCTTCTTTTGGTTGGCTTGTTGAAGGTGCTGATGCTCCTGAAAGGTTTGTATCAAGAGCATTTACTAATAGAATTGTTATTATTCCAGCTACTACTCCTGCTATTAGATAATTCTTTAAGTCTCCATCTTTTTGATATAGGAAATAAGCTACAACCAGAAATGCTATTAAAATTAAGAGCCTTTCAGGTCTGAATATGTTATTTAGATTTGCCATTCTTGCTGGGGAAAAGTCAAGTCCAAATACTTGAATTTCCCCCTCATATCCCCTTGTTGTTTCTATTTCAGTTCCATACTCGGTATAGTTTATCATAGCCTCGTCCTCCTTTGCCAAAAGTTTAACATAAAGAGTATGTATAAATATGTGTAGGTGTGCTTATGTATGCTTATGTATAGAATAAATACAAGTAAATATGGGTAAATATGAATAAATATAAATAAATACGAGTAAATATGCGTAAATACAAAATTAAAATTTTGGAATGAATTTTAATTTCCCTGGTTTCTCTATGGAAGATTTGAAGATAGCTATGGATTTGAAAGATACTGCTCTTGTTATTGTTGATTTTTTGATTGAAAATAAAGATGTTTTTGAAAGGATAAAAAATTATTGTAAGGAAAAAGGGAAAAATAAGGAATTTATTTATTTAGTTAAGGCTATTGAAAGTAGATTAAAAGGAGAATTTAAATAATGGAGCAAGACCAAATAAATGTAAATAATGAAGGGCAATTAGAACAAAATAATAATCTAAATGAAAATGACAATAGATTAACAATTGATGATTTAAAAAGTGCTTTGGGAGAAACTACGCAAGAGTTTGGAGTAGAAAGTCAAGTTCAAAATCAAGTTGATGTTGGCATATTTAAAGAAATATCTAAATTGGGTTTTAAGTTTTATTACGCTTTCTTAAAGAGTTGGACTTTTAATAGTATCAATCAGATTTTAAATGATACTAATTTAGCAATTCAAATACTTAACAAGATTGAAATTGATAGAGGCACGAGGGAAGAAATTATTAATCTTGGTGCTAAAATTCTTAAAAAAAGATTTGCTACTTTGAATATACCTGATGAACTGATTTTGCTTTTTATTCTTGGTTCAGTTTCATATAATTATCATAGTGGAGCTGTTGAAATTGCCAAAGCTCTTAAAAAAGAATTAAAGGGAGAAGTTAAAAGTGATAATAATAATGCTCCTCCTAAAAGAAGAGGAAGACCTCCAAAGGTAAAAGTTCAATAATGAGCGATTATAAACTTCTTTTAATTGTAGGACAAACGGGGATGGGAAAAACTTCATTTGTTAAGGAATTGTTAAAGAATAAAATTTATGTTGTTTTAGACCCAGCAGGTGCTTGGTATGGAATTAAAGAAATTCAAAATTTAAATGAGCTTAAAGGTTATAGAAAAGATAAGAGCATTAGAATAACTACATTACTTTATAAAAATGAGGTTGAAGTGGTTTCAACTATTCAGAATTTTAAAAAAATAAATCTTGTGATTGATGACGCTGACACTTTTATTTTTTATCGTAATAAGATAATTTATAATCCATTCTTTTATGCTTATAGACACTTACAGCAAAATGTTTTTGTGATTTGCCACTCCTTTGATGATGTGCCAAGACCAGTACTGAGAACTGCTGATTTCTTTGTTGTTTTTCCTCATATTTCAAAGCTTAATATACCAAGTGGGGAAAAGTTTAATCCGAAAATTTATAAGAGAGAAGATATTAGTCGTTATCTATAAATTCATCTTCATCTTCTCTAAATGGATTGGGTGGTTTATAATTGACTTGAATAATGTTTTTGTTTTTTTCAACTTCTTTTAGAAAATTCATCATCCAATATTCTATTAGCCTTGATGGGATTATTCCTTTTTCATTTTTACAAAAATCTCTGAATTTATACCATAAATTCCCATTTATTGAAAGTGAAATTTTCTTACGCTCTTTTAACATCTTTCCCCTTTAATCTGAGTATGTAGTATTTTTCTTTGTAAAAATAGCCAATATGAAAATCATAGAATTTATCTATTCCTTCCTTTATTACATTATTTACTTTTTCTTTTAATTTTTGCGGTGTTTCCCTCCAAAATCTAAATAAGATTGCTCCTATGATTGGAATTTTAATGGTTATTGTTTCTTTTATTATTTGTTTTTCCTTTTTGCCACCTTTCTTTATGGTTATTTCCTTTTGTATTGTCCTGGGTATTTCTTTTGGATTTATGTTGTCATATACTTTTTCTATTTGCTCGTAGGCTTTTTTTATGTTGTCGTTGCTTGGAAATTCTTTTACTTCTATTATTATGTAAGCTTTTATTTCCTCTTTTGTTTCATTTCCTTCTTTTATTGTTTCTTTTAACTTTATTAAAAAGTCAGCTCCTTCTTGTTCGCTTTCAATATGAAGATTATAATTTCTTAATTCTAATTCATCTTTCAAAGTTTCTTCTATTTCATCTAAATATAATTTTAATGATGTCCATTCATTTTCACGAGACATATATTTTTTGAAAACATCTTTAAGCTCCCCAAAGCCTTTATCTATTTTCTTGCCAAGAGCGTCAAAGCCTGTGTCAATTTTAGTGCCAAGAGCGTCAAAGCCTGTATCAATTTTAGTGCCAAGAGCGTCAATTTTCTTGCCAAGAGCGTCAAAGCCTGTATCAATTTTAGTGCCAAGAGTTTCAAAGCCTTTTGTTATAGCTTCAACTATTACCATTAAGTCCGATTTTTCATTTTTTATTTCTTCTTTTTTTTCCTCTTTTATCTCTTCTTTTTTGGTTTGTTTGTCTTCTTGCTCTACTATTTCTTGCTCCTTAACTTCTCTTTCTTCCATATCTAATTCTCCTTAATTAAAAGGTCTTTTTCGTTCATATCCAAATTTTAAAGCCTCCCTTATTATGCCTTTGAATTCTTTTATTAAAAAGTTCGTTATCTTTTTGTCTTGTTTTTCCCATATTGGAATTAGCATTTGGACTTCCTTTTCTGAAAGCTCCACTTCACTTTCAAAGTTTTCAAATTTTATTTTGACTTTCATACCCACCCAAAAGTTTAAACTTGTAAATACAAATAAATACAGGTAAATACGGGTAAATACAGGTAAATACAAGTAAATACAGGTAAATATGCGTAAATACAAAATTAAAATTTTATTATGTTTGAAAGGAAAAAAACTAAAAAGAAGAAAAAAGAAAGGGAAGATAAAAATAAAAATATGTTTTTTGGTAAAAATTTTTTAATTAAAATTTGTGAAAATTCAAAAATAATTTTTTTGTTTTGGCTATGGAATATATGGGATGGTTCAATTTGGCAAGTTGGAGCGGGTTTAATGAAAAATCAAAAAATCAAAAATTCTAAAAAATGCCTAAAAATGCCAAAATTCCCAAAATGTCTATTTTGTGAATATGTTAAAGCTTAAAAAAGTGCCTAAATGGGAAGAGGTTATTAACTTTTGGGAAGGGGTTAAAAATAGTAGTTTAAAAGAAGAATATAAAATTCTATTAGGATTTGTTTTATTAACGGGTTTAAGAATTAGTGAGGTTTTGAACATTAAAAGGGAAGATATAGATTTTAAAAATAAGCTTGTTAGAATTCAACAAAAAAAGAAAAGAAAAGAAGCTTATAGGGAAGTTTTTGTGCCTAATGATTTATTGGATTTAATTAAAAGTTCAAATTGGCAAAAATTTAGCATTAGTAGAAGGTGGGCTTATCATATCGTAAAGAAAAGGACTGGTTATCATCCTCACGCTTTTAGGCACTCCTTTGCTCTTATGCTTATTTCTAAAACAAAAAATTTAGAAGTTGTTAGAAGACTTTTAGGGCATTCAAATTATAATGTGATTAAGGAATATCTTAATTATACTATTGAGGATATAAAAGAAATTGTGAGTGGAATTTATGAGAATTAGAGAAATAATTATTTTTATTTTGGGAATTGTTTTAGGGATTATTTTGGCTTCAAAGTGTAATAAATCTAAAATTGAAGTTAAAGAAGTTTTAAAGGTGGATACTTTGAAAGTTGTAGTTAAAGAGACTTTGGAAGTGAAGGTATTGGATACTATTTATTTAACTGCTCAAAGTCAGTTCAAGGCTTATAAGTGCGATAGTGTAGTTTATTTTTCTGATTTAAGGATTTCAAAGTTAAGCAAATTGGAAGTTAAAAGAAATTTGGTTTGGAATATCAGTTATAATTCTATTTTGAGCTTTAAAAAATTTAGCAATAATTGGGGAATTTATGGGTTTGGTGTTTATGATTTTGAGAAAAAAAATTTTTACTTCTTAATTTCTTTAAAATATAAAAATATGAACTTTCTATTCAAGCCTTATAAACCTTATTTAGTAGGTGTTGGCTTTAATTTTAACTTTTAGCTCTCACCCCCTTTGGAATGGGGACTACCATATTTATTCAGTGGGACCAGCCGAAGCTGGTGCCAATCCTATTTGGTGGGTCGTCCCACATTCCATTTTTTTAATTTAAAGCTTTTTCTATCCCCTCGGGTAATTTAAATTCTTCTCCCTTAAGGTATTTGTAAATCATACTTACTAAAACATAGCTAAATTTTGTAAATGCTTTTGCCCTACTTAATTTTCTAATTTTTCTATAATAATTCCATAATTTTTTAATTGTGGGGTTTTTTGTATGTAAAAGCAATAAGTAAAAGTATCTTTTTATGTTTTTCACTTTAATGGTTTTCTCTATTTTTTGGGTTTTACCACTTTTTAGCACTTTTACAAAGTGAAATTTGAATAAGGCTTTGAATTGTTTTATTGAATTGAAGCGGTTTATGTCCCAATATGTCGCTATTAAATGGGCTATTAAAAGTTTGCCTTCAAAAACTTTTTTTAGTTTTGGGTAATCAGGATGGTTTTTTATTATTTCTTCTATTTCAAGTTTTATTTCGTTTGCCTTGTTGAAATAATAGTCATATATTTCTAAAAGGAATTTTATTTCATTTCCATATATGCCGTTTATTTTATCTTCTAATTCTAAAAGCTTTAATATCTTTTCTTTTGTTGATTTTGAGATATAATCTATCTTTTTATTTTTTCCAAGTAATAGCCAATAAAAATTGTTTATTTTGTTTTTAATCCTTTGGCTTTGCCTTACAAGTTGCTCATAAAATTTTAATAGCCTTCTTAATCTTTTACATTCATAAGGTAATGGCTCGTGAAATTTTGTTAGATATTCATTTTCATTATATAAAAGCAAGTCTGAAACTGCCTTGGCTATAATTTTCACATCGTTGAGGTCATTTTTCTTTTTATTTGAAGCAAGCCTTAATCCTCTAAATTCTTTTCCATTTATAGTGTATTTTATTATAAAATTGCTATTTAATATATCAAGTTTTAGAGAGTATATTCCTGATTGTTCATAAAAAATTGCTATTTTGCCTTTATGAGATTTTAGAAAGTCTATAAGTTCGCTTGTTTTTATTTTTTTTACTTCGCAGTTTTTAGATGACATAAATTGAATTACATCTACAATATAGCTATATTCACGCCCTATGTCAATAGCATATATGCTCTTTATGTTTTTTAGCTCTTTTATGTTTATCATCTTAAACCCTCCTTTTTCCTGTCTTCAATCGCTATTTCTTTTGCTTTTTTAAGTTCTTTAATAAACTCATCTATTTCGTTAATCTCATAAGAAAATGAAGCCATTTTTTCTTTTTTATCTTCATAATCAATAGTTCTAATTAATATAACCACATCATATTCATAGCCAATACAAATTTTTAATATATCTTTCCCTTTTTTACTCTTCCAAAGTTTTGTCTTTTTATAGATTTCTTTCATTTTAAGCTCTCCTTTAAGTTATCTATAAGCTCTGATAGTTTTTTTACACCTCTTATTTTGAGATAGTTCATTAGAACTTTTTTCGTTATTTCATCTTCTTCTTTTATGTTTTCTTGATAAAACTTAATGAAAGCTTTTTGAAGGATTTTTGAAGTTCTTATATTCTTTTCATCTTCAAAAACAAGATTAGCAATAAAGGCTTCTATCTTTTTAAGCTCATTTGGATAAAACTTCTTCAAAAAATCTCTAAAAGCTATCCTTTCCCTATACGCATATCTACCTGTAAAAATAAGTTTTCTCTTTCTTGTTTTGTTTATCATAACCCCTTACCCTCCTGTGAATAAATTTTAAACCATAAAGCAATTTATTTACTACCTTGTCCAATAATTCTAAAATTATTTATTTTACTATATTTTGCCCACCCACTCTGAAAATAAGCCTTCGACTTATAAAGCTTCGCCCCCAATTAACCCCCCCATAAAATAAATAATTTCAAGATAATTTTTACAAATTATTGATTATCAACAACTTATCACCACTTATTGGAAAAAGTATTTATTTACTGCCTTGTCCAATAATTCTAAAATTATTTATTTTTCTTTGTTTTCCCCACTCACCCTGAAAATAAGCCCTCGGCTCAAAAAACCCTATAAAATAAACAATTTTAAAACACTTTTTACAAATTATTGACTATCAATAACTTAGCACTATTTATTATTTAATACTTTAAAATTTAAGAACTTCACTTTGCCGGGGTGGCGGAATTGGCAGACGCAGCGGATTCAAAATCCGCTTCCCCTTGCGGGAGTGAGGGTTCAAGTCCCTCCCTCGGCATAAGATGTGTGGTATTTTTGGATATATTGGGAAAGGTCAAAAAGATGTAGAATCAACAATTATTGTAGGTCTTGAAAGATTAGAATATAGGGGGTATGATTCAGCAGGAATTGCACTTATTGATAACAAAAATAACTTTTTTATTTTGAAGAAAAAGGGTAGAATTTCTGATTTAAAAAAAGAACTTGAAAAAATTAATTTACCACCTTCAAGAATAGGTATTGGTCATACAAGGTGGGCAACACATGGAAAAGTTTCTGATGAGAATGCTCATCCTCATTTAGATTCAAATGGTAAAATTGCTGTTGTTCATAATGGTATAATTGAAAATTACTTAGAACTAAAGGATGAACTAATAAATAAAGGGCATAAGTTTCTCTCTGAAACAGATACAGAAGTAATAGCACACTTAATTGAAGAATATTTAAAAGAGGAAAAGGATTATATAAAGTCAGTTTTGAAAACTATAAATCGTCTTATTGGAACATTTGCTCTTGCTATATTGAATTTAGACTATCCTGATATTCTTATTGGTGTTAGAAAAGATTCTCCCTTAATTGTAGGCATTGGAAAATATGAAATGTTTCTCTCATCAGATATTCCAGCAATATTACCTCATACAAAGAAAATTATTGTTCTTGATAATGAAGAAATAGTAATTTTAAAAGCAGATAGTTATAAAATAATAGATTTTAATGGAAACATAAAAGAAAAACACATTAGGGAAATTGAGTGGGACGCTCAAATGGTTGAAAAAGGTCCTTATCCACATTTTATGTTAAAAGAAATTTATGAACAACCTGATGTTATTGAGAGAAATATAAACAAATACATTAGGGAAGGTGAGTTTTTACTTCTTAAAGATCATAATTTAAGAAAAATGCTTTTAAATAAAAATAGGATTATTATTCAAGCAGCAGGAACATCATTACATGCTGGACTTGTAGGAAGATATTTAATTGAAAATTTTGCTAAAATACCTGTTGATGCAGATTATTCTTCTGAATTTTCTCATAGAATTGTAGATGATAAAACACTTGTAATGGCTATTAGTCAATCAGGTGAAACAATGGATACCTTAGAAGGTTTAAGACTTGCTAAAAGATTAGGACTTGAAGTTTTATCAATTGTAAATGTTGTAGATAGTTCAATTGCAAGAGAAAGTGATTATGTAATTTATATTAATGCTGGTCCTGAAATTGGCGTTGCTTCAACAAAAGCTTATACTGCTCAAATTACAATTTTATTATTTTTATCATTAGAACTAGGATATTTAAAAGGTTATGTTGATAGAAAAACTATTGATTATTATATTAACGAAATTAGAAAATTACCTTATATTTTAAGTGCTATTTTGTATAAAGATGCTCAGATTCAATATATTGCTCAAAAATTTCATAAATCAAATCACTTTATGTTCTTAGGAAGAGGAATTAATTATCCTACCGCTCTTGAAGGTGCATTAAAATTAAAAGAAATTTCATATATTCATGCAACAGGTTATGCAGCAGGTGAAATGAAACACGGACCACTCGCATTAATTGACGAAAATTGGCCTGTTGTAATAATAAATCCTAAAACAAGTGTATATGAAAAAACATTCTCAAATGCAAATGAAGTATTTACAAGAGGTGGGAAAATTATATCAATTGTAAGTGAAAATGATGAAAAAATGAGAGAAATTTCAGAAGAAATTATTGAAACTCCTATTATTGATGAATTTTTAACACCTATTGTATCTATTATTCCACTTCAATTACTTGCTTATCATATTGCTAATTTAAGAGGTTGTGATGTTGATAAACCAAGAAATATAGCAAAAGTCATAACAGTCCTTTAATTGATAGGATTTTATATTCATATTCCTTTTTGTAAAGTTAAATGTCCTTATTGTTCATTTTATAAAATTATTCCTAAGAATAAAAAAATTATTCAAACTTTTATAAGAATTTTAGAATGTGAAATTGAAGAAAATAGTGGATTTTATAACACAATTTTCATAGGGGGTGGAACACCTAACTTTTTAGAAAATAATGAACTTATTGAACTCTTTGAAATTATTCATAAAAATATAAGACTTGATTGTAATTATGAATGGACAATAGAACTAAATCCTGAACTTGTAAATTTAGATAAACTTTTAATTTTTAAGGATTATGGAATAAATAGGTTAAGTCTTGGTGTTCAAAGTTTAAATGATAATGAGCTAAAATTTTATGGAAGATTACATAGAAAAAAAGATATTTATAGAAAAATTGATTTGATAGAAAAAATTGGATTTTATAATGTAAATGTTGATATAATTTTTGGATTATATTCTCAAACTATTGAAGAGTTTAAAAAAACACTTGAAGAAATTGCTAAATTTCCAATAAGTCATATTTCAACATATTTATTAACAATTGAAGAAGGGACACCATTTGAAAAATTAAATGTTAAACTTTTAGATGAAGAAAAGCTTGAAAAAATGTTTTTAATAAGAGATGAAATTTTAGAAAAGTTTAGATTTTATAGATATGAAATTTCAAATTATGCAAGAAAAGGATTTGAATGTAAGCATAATTTAATTTATTGGAAAAGAGAAAATTATATTGGTGTTGGACCTTCTGCAAGTTCATTTATAAAACCAAAAATAAGATATAAAAATGTTGAGAATATAAATTTATATATTGAAGATTATAAAAAATATAGACAATTTGAAGTTTTAAATGAGGAACAAATAAGACTTGAAGAAATTTACTTATCTTTAAGGTTAAGTGATGGTTATTATGTAGAAAACTTTGAGTTGGACGAATTATTAGAGCCATATTTAGAATATAAAAACAATAGAATTAAACTAAAACCGAAAGGAATAATGATAGTAGATAGATTAGCTATTGAATTGGCTTTCAAAATATTCTTTAAGAGCTAAAATAATTTTTCTTATTCTTTCCTCATCCAAATAATTTATTTCAAATAAAATTCTTGCTCCAAACGGTTGAATTAAAATTTGATAACTTGAATAAGTCCAAAACATATTCAAATGCTTTGAAAGAATTTGAGCAAGTTTTTCTCCATATTTATCCATTTCATAAAATTTAATAATTTCACTTTCAGAAAATTTAAAAAATAATAAGACATCACTATTAAATTCAACAGCTTTTTTAATAGCATTTAATTCATTCTCATATCTTAAAATTTCAACATTTGCACCAAAAAACCAAAGCCTTGAAGAAATTTCATAACAATTTTCAGTTTCATCATATAAAATAAAAATTCTCTTATCGTGAAATATACCATTATATAGTTTTAATGGTTTGTAAAATTGTTCTTTTGATAAATCAACTTCAAAAGTTTGAAAACCCCTTGCTATAATTTTCAATTTTGGAACCTTAGAAAATATATACCCATTAAAAATTTTATAGATTTTATCATTGCTTAAACCATATCCATCTTTAACATCTTCAAGTTTTCCCCAGTAGATAAATCCATCTTTCAATTCAATAATCTCACTAAATATATTATTTAAAACTTTTATTTCAATTTCATAAAATTCTACTTTTTCTTCAAAAATAAAAGAAACTTTACCATCTTTTGTTTTGGTATTAAATGAAAATCCATTTATTTTTATTTCAACTTCAAATCCATCAGAAATTTTTTCAAAAAATATGTCATAAAAATTTATGTTTATTAAATTTGGCATATTTTTAAAGCCTGGAAATACATCAATTGAATAACTACTGAATATATTATTAATTTTCATTTCTAACATTTTTGAAGGAAAGCCATTATAATTTCTTAATATAACTTTTAAATTTCCACTTTTTGTAATATAAATGTAAGCTTTGTTTTCTCGTTTCTCAATTAAAACTCTTTCATTATTTATTTTTGCTAAACTTTTTTCAGCATCCCATCTTCCTTCAACATCTAAAATTAAAAAATTATTTTTTATTTGAAAATTTTTAATTTTTGGATAATCCCATTTAAAAAATTCTTTTATTGCTTCATAAATAGCAATTGCTGTTAATTCAGGCAAATCTTCATTATAAAACTTTAAATAATATGGTTCTAAAAGAACACTAATATCTGAATTATTTCTTAAAACAGTATAAAAAGCAGGCATAGGTTTTTTTGAGGGAATTTTTAAAAATTTTTTTAAGAATTTATTAACAATTTGAGCAAATTTATATGATGGTCCATCCTCTTCCCACCTATAATAAACCTCAATTCTATTTTCAAAATTTTCATAACTACTATTGTGATGAATTGATATAAACATATCAGGCATAATTTTATTTATTAAATCAACTCTATCCTTTAATGTTAGTTCTCTATCTTCATATCTTGTTAAAAAGACTTCAAAGTTTTCATCTTTTTCAAGAAACAATTTTAATTTTTGTGCAGTTTTTAAATTTATATCCTTCTCAAAAATTTCTTTATGAATTGCTCCATATTCACTTCCACCATGTCCTGGATCTATTAAAATTTTTTTTATTCTATCCATTTTCTTGCTATGTTAATTAGCCAAGATTCATTTAAATTCTTATATAGCTCATAAGCCTTTTGCTTATCATTTAAAACTTTTGAATAAATGTAAATTGAAAATAACATTGCCTTATTCTTTAATTTCTCATCATTACTTTCATTTATAATTTTTTCTAAAACATTTAGTGCTAAATCAGGTTTATTTAAATCTAAATAAAATGTTTCTGCAAGTCTATAAAGTTTTTTATAGTTTTTTTCATCTTTCATTGATTTCAGTTTCATAATAATTTCTTTTCTACTTTGAGCTAATTTAACACCTCCACTAATTGCCTTCTCATAAAAATCCAAAGCTTTATCAAATTCTTCCTTATTTTCGTATATATTTCCAAGATAATAATAACTTAAAAATTTTGTGCTATCGTAAGCTAAATTGGATAGATATTCAAGAATCTCTAAGGCTTTATTAGTATCCCCTTTCATAAGTAAAATTTTAGATATTTTTAATTTTACAAAAAATTCAGAACTTGTGCTATCCTTATAACTAATTTTATTTATTGCTTTTAGAGCACTTTCAAAATTTTGAATTTCTAAGTAAGCATCAGACAAATTTACCAACAAATTAATTTTTATTGTATCATTTATATTTGATATTTTTGTTATTTCTTCAATTATGTTCTCAGCAAAATTTAAATTGTTTGTTTTTAAATAAATATTAGCAAGTGAAATTTTAAAATCCAAATTATTTGCGAATAAATTATCATTTTTAATTTTATTAGCAATTTCTAAGGATTTTTGATAATTTCCTAATTTATAATATGATTTCATAAGGTAAAATTTTGCTCTTTTATCGTTAATTTCTGAAAGAAAAATAACAGCTTCATCTAAGCTATTGCTATTAAACAGCATAATTCCATATTCAACTTTTGCCTTGTTTATAAGTTTGCTACTTGGAAATAATGTCCATAATTCTCTAAATTTTTGTTCCGCTTTTGTAAATTCACCTAATCTTGAATAACTAACCGCAAGCATATATAAAGCATCATCTACAAATTTTGAATTGTTATGTAATTTTATGATTTTTGAAGCTTTTTCTTCAATTTTCCTATAATTTTCCATAGCGGAATTAATATTCCCTTGATTATATAATTTTTCTGCTAAATTGAAAGTTTTTTTTAGATTATAATAGTTATTAAAATATGCTTTTACATTAGCCCAAAAGCTTATTAATATAATCATAATTTTTCTTCAATTTCAAGGACTAAAAGTGTTGTTTTAAGAACAACATCAGGATTTAAAGATATACTATCTATACCATTTTTTATAAGAAATTCAACAATTTCTGGATAATCACTTGGTGCCTGACCGCATATCCCAACCTTTTTATTATATTTCTTAGCAGTCTTTATCAACTTTTCAATCATATATAAAACCGCTCTGTTTCTTTCATCAAAAACATTTGCAACTAGTGAAGAATCTCTATCCACACCAAGTGTTAATTGAGTTAAATCATTAGAACCTATTGAAAATCCATCAAAAATCTGAGCAAATTCATCTGCCAAAATTATATTTGAAGGAATTTCAGCCATTACATAAACTTCAAGTCCATTTTTATGCTGAGCATAACCTGCTTCCTCCATAATTTTAAGAACTTTTAATCCTTCCTTAGGTGTTCTACAAAAAGGAATCATAACTTTTACATTTTTAAACCCCATTTCTTCTCTAACAATTTTGATTGCTTCAACTTCCATTATGAATGCTTCTTTGAATAAATCCGAATAATACCTACTTGCTCCTCTAAAACCAAGCATAGGATTTTCTTCTTTTGGTTCAAAGAGATAACCTCCAATTAACTTAGCATATTCATTGGACTTAAAGTCAGAAAATCTGACAATTACATCGTTTGGATAAAATGCTCCTGCTATTGAGCCTATTCCTTCTGCCAATTTATATATGAAAAAATCTCTTAATGAATTATAACCAATAGCAATATCCAAAATTTTTCTTTTTATTTCTTCATTTTCAAGTTTATTAAAATTTAATAATGCTAAGGGATGAATTTGTATCCAATTAGCATAGATAAATTCCATTCTTGCAAGACCTACACCATCATTAGGTATTAAAGCATGCCTAAATGCTTCTGTCGGATTACCTACATTCATCATAATTTTTGTTTTTGGTCTTTTTAAATTTTCTAAATTGATTTCTTCAATCTCGTATTTAAGATAACCTTCATATATATATCCTTCTTCTCCATCAGCACAATTTATTGTAATTTCTATTCCATCCTTTAATATATCTAATACATTTTTAACTCCTACAATTGCAGGTATTCCAAGTTCCCTACTGACAATTGCAGCATGTGATGTTCTACCACCTTTTTCTGTAATTATAGCACTAGCTAATTTCATAATTGGTTCCCAATCAGGATTAGTAATTTCTGTAACTAATACCTCACCTTTTTTAAATTCACTCATTTGTTCAGGACTATATAAAATTCTAACTTTTCCCTGAGTTATTTTATTCCCGATAGCTATGCCCTTTAAAATCGGATCTTTTTTTTCTTTTAATTTATAAATTTCAATAGTTCTTTTTTTTGTTCCTTTGTGAATGGTTTCAGGTCTTGCTTGGACAATGTAAATTTCATTTTCAATTCCATCCTTTGCCCACTCTATATCCATAGGTCTTGAATAATGTTCCTCTATAAGCATAGCCCATTTTGACAATTTCAAAATTTCTTCATCATTTAATGAAAATTTGTTTCTTTCATTAGCTCTTACTAAAATGGATTTTGTGCCACCATGAATCTCATCATAAACCTGCTTGTGCTCTTTTAAGCCCATCTTTCTCATAAGAATTGGTTTATATCCTTCTCTTAAAGTTCTTTTATGAACGATAAATTCATCAGGAATTTCTTCACCTCTAACAATTGTTTCACCAAGTCCATATATTGATTCAATTACAATAACATCTTCAAAACCTGAGTCAGTATGAATTGTAAATAAAACACCACTGCTTGCAAGATCTGAGCGAACCATTTTTTGAATACCTACACTAATTTTTACTTCAAAATGATCAAATCCATTGTCTTCCCTATAAGCAATTGCCCTATCTGTAAATAGTGATGCAAAACATCTTTTTACATAATAATATATATTTTCAATTCCTCTCACATTTAGATATGTATCTTGTTGTCCAGCAAATGAATAATTTGGTAAGTCTTCAGCTGTTGCAGAACTTCTAACCGCTACATCAACATTACCTTGATTATAAAAATCACAAAGTTTTCTATAAGCAATTTCAATTGTATCTCTTAAGTCTAAGGGGTAATCGCCAGATATTATCAAGCTCCTTATAATTTCTCCTTTTTTTCTCAAATCATTTATATCGTCCCTATTGAGACTTTCAATAACTTTTTTAATTCTTTCTTTTAGTTTATTATATTCAAGAAAATATTCATAAGCAATTGTAGTAATAGCAAATCCATAAGGAACCTTTATACCTTTTGATGTTAATGCATTGTACATTTCACCAATGCTAGCATTTTTACCACCAACGATTTTTATATCTTTATGGGAAATTTGATCAAACCATAAAATGAACGTTTTCGACATTTTGAAATTTTAAAGGTTTCTTATAGGGGGAAGGAACTCCCCCTATGAATTATTGAGAAATGTTTGGATTTTCTTGACAGTTATTCCATTCAATCGTGATTGTTTTATTGAACGATAAGCTATCAGTTATTGTTTTTATAATTCTACCTGAATAGATTTTTAAACTACCATCAGGTTTTCTACAAAAACCCTTAACAATTAAATTTGGGTCAGTTTTAATATAGACATAGAATTTCTTCCCTTTGCATGTTGTAAATGTTCCTGACTTATTGAATGAAATTGAAAGTTGCTCATTGTCTAATAGTTTAATGCCAGGATGCCAATTTTGAGCATTCGAAAAGTCAATAGAACCACTTCCATTTACAGTCCAATTTCTTTGACATTCGTTGAATTCATTTATTGTGTTTATTGTTCTTGACATAACAAAATCCATAATGTTATTATTATTATGAGATGTAGAAAGTTCAAAATGCGAGTTGTGAGTTTTATTGGAAACAAGAGCATTATTTAAATAAAGTTTTATATTTGTCTGAAATGGATTTGGTGTTCCTCTTATTACATTAAGGACATAAGGGTCATTATCGTTTGGATCAAATCTAACAATTTGACCATTCAAGTTCCATTCTATTCTCGCAGTATCCCCTGCAAAGTATCCATCTTGAATAATAAATGTCTTTGAGCCTGAACAATTATTGAAAATGAGTGTATCCGAGCTATAAACTCTATCAGAATCATTATCAGTACCATATCTTTTTCTTATGAAACAATTTCCTAAGCTATCAAAAACTACATAATTTCCCTTGGGTTCATTAGAATATAAGAAAAATCCACCAGCATAATAGCTTGTTATTGGAAATCCTGCATCAGAAATATCATTAACTGTGCTATTAGCATCTTCAATAGTAGATGTATTTGAAAAGAAAATTTCCCTATGGTTTGAGATATTTTCTCCCCTTTTACAAGCTGCTATGCTCAGAGCTATTAAAATCACACTTATCTTTCTCATAGCACATTATTAGACAACAAAATTAAATCTATGGTTGCACCTATTTAATTGCTTTTATTATCCAATTTTTACCTTTTATAAGATAGATGCCACTTTTTTGAATTTTAATATAGTTGTTTCCTGTTTTTAAATTAATACGTTTTAGAAGAGAACCGTTAATGTCATATATTGAAACTTTTATTTCATCTTTACCATCATAATATATATTAAATCCATCTATGGTTTTATAAACTTTAATGCGATAATTACCAAGTCTTATTTCGTCGTAATTTACTGGTGTTGGATTAATGGGTGAGCCTATGAAGTGTTGGAAAATTATACTATCATTAGGATTTATCGAAACAGGATTGAAGAAATAATTAAATGCATTATCATAACCTGTTGACAAACTAATATTTTCACCATCTACTCCTTGGTCCCAAGTATTATTGTGAGCATCAGTCCATCTTATATGTTGGACAAAATTAGGAACTGTTATAGGTAAGCTTGACCCACCATCTCCATAAACTACAAATAGATGATAATTTACAGGAGGATCACTATCACTCTCTCTTAGAAAGTCAAAAGTATTAGGAACAGGATTAACTGTTACCTCATTTGTAATTTGAGGACCACAACTTAAACTTAAAGATGGATAATAATCACATCTAAAATGAGCTGGATGATCGGTAGTATTTACATGTGTATCATATTCCCATCTTACCCCAACAGATACTGGTGAAGCAGCATTATTTCTTACAATCGTTTTATGCCATAGTCTTGAATTATTAGCATCTGTTCCATCTACCCAAAAGATATCCTTTACAGTAAGATTATCAGGTGGATTATTAATAATATAAACAAATGTTACCCTTGGAGGTGAATTCTCACAAATAATAGTATTAGCATAGTTTTTGAGATTAAATTGTGACCATCCAGGCAAAGGTGTAGCTGTTCCATTTTTTGATATGTAATCTCTTGAAGAACTTGCTACATGTATAGTAGTCCAGCTTGACCATGCACTAGGGGGTGTAAATTGAGCTCCGAAAAGAATAGATATTGTACCAAACGGATGAGCAGGTCCTGTTCTTGCAGTATATGTCCCTAAATCATTAGCACTTAGGATATCTACATACCATTCAAGATAATTATTTGTTAGTTGATAAGGATCAGATATACTTAAAGATTGTGTTGCTATCCAACCTCCATCATTAGCATTAAAATCATAAGAAACAATTGTTGTTGATGAAATATTAACACCAATTATACTTACACTATCTATATACCATCCTGGATAAACAATAGAGCCATCACTTTTGAATCTAAATCTAAACCTAATAGAACTTCCTGAATAAGGCGTGAGGTCAAGTTGAACACTTGACCAAACTGTGTTAGAACCTCTATATGTAGGTGAAAACTTAAACCAACCAGCACCTGTGTTTAATTCAACCCATCCACTGTCATAACCGGTTTCAGTTTCATACCAATGATAAAACCTCATATAATAATTATTACAACCAGCACAACTTAAACTAATGGCTGTTTGCTTTTCAATAACCTCATCAGCATTATTATTATAATTACCACTTAAATTTGTAGCCCATACTTCATTGCCATGATAAGCAGAACCTGGACCACTTGTTGGAATACCTCTTTGCCAAGGAGCTAATCCTGAAATTGAAACAGGATTTAAATCTCCATTACTTCCCTCAAATGAACTTGAATATAAAATTGTAGTTGATAAGATATTTTGATTTTCTACTACAACATCATCTATATACCATCCATAGTATTGAATAGAACCATCACTCTTAAATCTAAAAGCTATTCTAAGTTGTGAAGTATTTTGGCATTGTGAAGGAAGATTAATTGTTGTATTTATCCAACCACCAGAAGTTCCTTGATAAGGTCCTGCAACTTGATACCATGTAATACCACCATCATTTGAACACAAAACAAAACCCTGATCATAACTACTTTCAGTATAATACCATTGCCTAAATCTAAGAACTATATTATTATAACCAGATGCATTTATAACTGGTGAATACAATGTATCTTCCATATTAGCAACATAATTTCCGCCTAAGATTGTTCCCCAGCATCTATTAGCACCTGTACAAGAAGGTCCTCCATTATCATTACCCCATTGCCATCTGGAAGAAACTGATCCACAACCTATATAGCTAACATTTATCTTAGGGTTATTATCTTTATTTTTGTTTGGCTTATTATTTAATACATCATCTTTTATCAACTCAGCATAGTGATAAGCTTCCTTTTGAAGAGATATATTGAAAAATTCTTGAACATAGTATGAAATCATCTCCACTTGTTTATTTCTTATGAAATTTACAACCTCATCATAAGAAACATTATAAGTTTTCATGTATTTATAAATAAACTTTTCAGTTAGGTCAGTATATAAAATAAATAGGATCATACTCGCACCCCTTTTATGTTTTTTAAAATTTTAAAGCATAATTATTTTGTTTTCCTCACCCTATATTCAAGCCTTCGACTTATAAAGCTTCGCTCCCCATTAAAATTGATAGTCAATCACTTAACACTATTTATTGGACAAACCAACCACCTCCTAAAATTCTCTATACACAACAAGGTAATTTTTTAATATCCATAAAGAATGATAAAGCACATAGTTTTATACTTTCAGAAAAACTTGGAAAAATTGGTAATGTTTCAATTATATCTTGAATTTTCATTTTATTTTTTAAGATAAAAATTCCTTGATTTATAACTTCACTAGCATTTTCCGAAAGAATATGAATGCCAAGAATTTCATAATTTTCATTAACAACAATTTTAATAACACCATAACTCTTAGCAATATGAGATTTTGCTAATTCTTCAAATTCAATCATTCTACAATAACATTTACCGTATTTTTCAATTACTTCCTTTTCAGTTAAGCCAATCGCAGAAAATTCAGGATTTGTAAAAATTGTCCAAGGAACTAATTTATAATCAATTGTTTTAAATGAATTTAATAATGCATTTTCAGTAGCTATTTTACCTTCATAACCAGCAGTTGTTTCAAGTCTTAAAGGTTTATTAATAACATCTCCAACAGCAAATATATGTTCTTTATTTGTCCTAAAATAATCATCTACAATAATAGCCATTCTCTTATCTAAATTAACTCCTATTTTTTCTAAATTTAAATTTTTTGTATTAGGAACTTTTCCTGTCGCTATCATTATTTCATCAATTTCAATTGACTGCTCTTTATTATTTAAAATAAATGTTAAGATTTTCTTGTTTTTCTTTTCAACTTTTAAAACTTTAACATTTGTTAAAATTTCAATTCCATCATTCTTTAAAAATTCAATTAATTTCTTTACAACTGATTGTTCAGCAAATGGTAAAATTTTATCCATAGCTTCAAGAATATAAACCTTTGAACCCATTTTATTAAAAAATTGTCCATATTCCAAACCAATATAACCACCACCAATAATTGCTATACTCTTGGGAATTTCCTTAATTTTCAAAACATTTATATGGTCTAAATAATTAATATTTTTAATTCCTTCTATATTTGGAATAGCAACTTTTGAACCTGTTGAAATAATAAACTTTTCACCATAATAAATCTCCCCATTAACTTCGATTTCATTTTCATTTAAAAATTTCGCAAATCCTTTAATATAATCAACATTCTCCAAAAGCTTAATAACATTAACATATTTTTTGTTTCTTAAATTTTTAACAAGTTCTTGTTGATAGTTCATAATTTCCTCAAAATTATAATTTATATCTAAATTGAATGTTTTTGCCTTTTTAATGATATTTGAAATATAAATTAATGCTTTTGATGGAACACAACCAACATTAACACATGTTCCACCTATTTCAAGTCCATCGTTTATCAATAATGTTTTCGCTCCAATAGAGTTTGCCTTTATTGCAGATGAAAATCCACCCGCTCCTCCTCCAATTATAATTAAATCATAGCTTTTCATGTATCCACCTCCTTATCGTTGAAAAAGGAATTTTTAAAATCCTTGAAATTTCCCTCATCTTATAACCACTTAAATAAAGTTTAATAACTTTTTCTCTTATTTCAATTGGATATTTATGCCAATTAGCATCATAAACAAATTTTCTTTTTAATTTTTTACAATAATATGTTTGTTTTCCAAAGAATTTTTTCGTTTTTCCATACTTTATACAACATTTTTCATTTATAGAACAACAAGGCTCAAGTATCATTTTACCAAACCTTTATATTTATAACCTATGTTCTCAATGGTAAATTTTATTCTTTCTTCATTAAATTTATATCCCTCCTTTATAACAACATAAAAAACATTATTCTTAGCATCATAAGATACATCTTTAACTTCTTCAAGCTTCATTAACGCAAATTTTATATGCTCAATACAACCTACACAATATATCCCCCCAACAATTATAGGATAATTATTATTTTGTTCAACTTTTATAAATTTCGTCTGGGCATTTAAAGGTCTATAATCTATTAATGTAATATAAGCAACAAAAATCGTAGCTAAAATAAGAAAAATTCTATTAAACCTTAGCTTTGTTTTATCTTTTTCGCAACAAACCTTTGACTTTATGAATAATTTAAAATACCCATATCCTAAAAATCCAAAAGCAAATAGTAAAAATAAGGGTCTTAAAAATTCTAATTTCATTAGATAAGCACTAAAAATTGAAAGTGAAACTGGCATTATACAACAGATACTTCCTAAAATTCCACTAACAACAGATAGGATTGTAATTCTCATAGTAAAACCTCCTTATTTTAACCCTTATTAACAAAAGGAAATTCGGACTTTGAAAGATTTTCCATTCTCATCTTATAACCTCCTTTCTTGTAAAATTATTATAATTTATAAAATAAATACCACTTTTCAGTTTTAAAGATTTTGCTTTTCCAATATAAACAATTCTACCATCTGTTTTGTAAATTTTAAAAATCCCATCCCCTTTTAAAATTATTGTCCCTCCTCTTATTTCATAAAAAGCTTCCTTTTTCTCATAGGAACTTAAAATGCTTCTACATCCAGCACATATTACTCTTGAATTCAGAAGTTCATTAAAGTTATTTCCAATAATATAACCATAATAAATCTCAGATATAAGATATGGTCCTAAATTTAAATTGTATGTTAAAATACAAGTATTAGAAGTTGAACTTATTTTAGCATTGGGATAAATTGGAGTAATAGCAGTTAGGTAATTATTATTTGAAAAATAACATATTTGATTTTCTGTATCAATAAAAGGAACGCTTAATCCGCTATAAAACTTCTTAAAAGTAATATTTAAGTTTTCATTCGTCATATTCTTTATTATAACATATACATTTAGAACACCATAAGGCTTATAGTATAAAATATCAAAATTTAGTTGTATTTTGTTGTCTTGTGTTTGATAATTAACTTTATATGAATAAAAATCAGTTGTTATTTCGTTATAAAAAGCATTTATACAGTTAGCATTAGAGTTTGATATTTCAAAGTTGTTATTATATACATTCTCATTACCAAGAGGATATTCAAATTTAGTAATGTTAGCTCCTTGTAATTCCATTAATGTCTTTTGAGGTGGAAATACCACCCCATTTCCACAATTTGAAATTAAAAATGTTAAACTAAGCATGCTTAAATTTTAAACTATATAATTTTGAGCCAATTTGTTGGTGTTAAAGGTAAAAGAGTTAATTATTAAGCCAAAGGCTTATTTTACTGAAACTGATAGTTTTACGGGGGAGTTTTAGGGGAGCTTTGCCCCCCGAGGCAAAAATTGGGGTATTTTAAAGCCTTAGGCTTGATTTTAGGGAATGCTTTAAAATTTTATTACGTGATGAAATTAATTGAAGTAAAAGGGAATATAAATTTTGATTTTAATGAGGGTGATTATTTAGCCATCTTAGGTGAGAAAAAGGATAAATTGTTATTTAAAATTTTAGGTTTTATTAAAACACAAAATGGAAGTATTAAAATCTATAATTATAATTTTGGGTATGTTTTTGATGAATTACCAATTTTGGAAAATTTAAAAGTTAAGGAATTTATTGAGCTAATTTTGAGCAATTATGATAAAAACAACTTTCAGGAAATAAAGAATATTTTCAATATAGAAAACTTTGAAAATAAATACATAGGTGAAATTTCAAAGGAAGAAAATAAAAAATTAGCCATTTTATTTGCTCTTATAAAAAACCCTTCCTACTTAATAATTAATGAACCAACCTTGTATCTTGATTTATCATTTAGAGATTTTTTTTGGCAATTTATAAGAAGTAAATTTAATAGTGTTTTATTCGCAACGAGCTATTGGGATGAGGCTGAAAAATATAGCAATAAAGTAGTTCTTTTATTTAAAAATAATTTATCAATTTTTGATGAGACTGAAAATTTAATAAAAAAATTAAGATATAAAATGAAGGTTTTAATTGAAATTAAAAATGAAATTCCTTCAATAAATTTTGGAAATTTTAAAATTATTAGAAATGGTTTTGTTCATGTTTATATTGATAGTGAAAATTTTGAATTTAATGGAATTATTAAGAGAACAGGTTTAGAAGATGTTTATATATCTTTAAGTGAAAATTATCATGAACTACTTCTTGATTAGCTTAAAAATTAATTTCATTTTGGGTGTAAGAAATAAACAAACACAATTTTTTATATTTTTTCTTCCAATATTCTTGTTTATATTATCTTCATTTATTTTTTCAAATCCAAAATTTTCTTATTTTTCAATATCAATTCTTACAATCCTTGGTCAGGGATTATATTCTATTGGACCGATTATTAAAATACATCAATTAAATGATTTTGATAAAGTTTTGAAACTTTTACCCAAAAGTCCAGGTATATATTATTTCTCACTTTTTATTTCAAGAATTTTAGTTGGACTATTGTCCTTATTAGTTTTGTCAATAATTGCTTACTCTATTTTTTTGTATTTTGGAGAAAAATTTTATATAAGCTATTTTTTAAAAGCACTATTAAATTTCTTATTCGGAATAATTATATTTGGTAATTTTTCAATTTTTGCAATGAAAATTTTTAACTCTGAAAATATAAACTTATTACCATTACATTTAGTTTATTATTTTTCGCTATTCTTAGGAGGGATTTTTTTTCCTGTTGATATTTTGCCCAGCTATTTGAAAATTTTTTCATACGTTTTTCCTACAACTTATATGATGTTATTTTTCTATTCAAGTCCTTATTATTTATTAGGATTAATAGTTTGGTTAGTCATATCGGTAATTTTAGTTTTAAGCCAAAGGTAACTTTAAAATTTTGAAAATTGAAAATATCAGTTTCAGGAATAAGAGGAATATATCCAAATGAATTAAATCCTTATACTGCCTTAATTTGGACGAATGCTTTTTGTAATTATTTAAATGGTAAAAATATTATTGTTTCAAGGGATACAAGAAATTCTGGAAAAGTCCTATATCCAATAGTTATAAATACTGCACTTTCAACATGTAAAAATGTTTATAGTTTGTCAATTTGTCCAACACCAACAAGCTTATTTGTAATAAAACACTTAAATTTAGAAGGTGGTATTATTATTACAGCAAGTCATAATCCAAGTGAATATAATGCTTTAAAGCTTGCTATAAAGAATAGATTCTTATTTGAAGAGGAACTTCAAAACTTAAAAAATTATTTAAATAATTTAAATTTTTCTTCATGTATAGGTGATTTGATATATGCTGAAAATAGTTATAAAATTCATATTTCATCTATTATTGATTTTATAGGTTTAAAAATTATAAATAGTTCAATAAAAATAGCTATTGATTGTGTAAATGGTGCTGGTTATAAAATCTTTCCAGAACTAATTGAGAAATTTGGCATAAAAAACATTATTAAGATAAATTGTGATAATAGCGGTGTATTTACAAGAAATCCTGAACCAAGAATTGAACATTTAAAGCATTTAGAAAACTTAAAAGATCAATGTGATTTAGTTTTTGCTACTGATCCTGATGGAGATAGACTTTTATTTGGTTTGAAAGACTTTGGATTATTTTCGGAAGAATGGACAATTTTGGTTGGAATATATGAAATTCTTCAAAGAGAAAAAGGAGATATTGTGGTAAATTATTCTACAACTATGTTGGTTGATTTTATAGCAAAAGAATTTGGAGTGAAAGTTATTCGCTCAAAAGTAGGTGAAGCAAATGTAATAAAGAAAATTGAAGAAACAAAAAGCATTGTTGGTGGAGAAGGAAACGGTGGAATTATTTATCCAAAATTTAACAAAACAAGAGATGGATTATTATCCTTAGGTTTAATTTTGAATAGTTATATTGAAGGAAGGATTTTTAAACTCATAAATAATCTTCCAAGAACATATTTTATAAAAGAAAGAATTGAAAATGATAATTTTGATGAAATTAAAGAAAAATTCATAAAAGAATTTTCAAATTTTGAAAAAAATTTTGAAGATGGATTATATCTGAAACAAGATAATGGATGGATACATATTAGACCATCAAATACTGAACCAATAATAAGAATATATGCAGAAAGTCTTGAAAAGAAATTTATAGATTATGTTTTGGATTTTATTAGAAAGTCTTTTGATAAATGAGGTTATGAATTATACAAATGATGAAAGTTGTGGAGAATATATTGAAATTTATAATAATTCAAATGACACAATTTATTTAAATGGTTTTAGAATTTCGGATAGGGAAGATATAGATTATATTACTACAATTCAAAATCCGCCAAATTATATTCAATCAAGAATGTTCATTTTACCAAAAGAATTCACGCTAATAATTGATAGTGATTATTTTTTAAATTGTTCAATAAATTATAATTTGTTTGGGAATGTTTTAACTGTTGATGATAATGCTATTGGAAATAGTCTTTCAAAAAATGATAGTATTTATATTTTAAATCAATTTAATGATACAATTGCTAAATTTGAGAAACCAATTTTAAATGTTCCTATTGCTCATTCAATTGAACGAATAAACTATGAAATTGATGAATGGGGAATAAGTTTAAATGTAAATGGAACACCTAATTATCAAAATTCAATTTTCTCAAATAGTTTTTTAAAATTAGATAGTGCTTACCTAATTTCGAATTATTTAAAAATTACAATAAAAAATCTATCAAATCAGTTATTTTCTGATACCATAAAGGTTATTTCAAATGATACATTTTATTTTAATGCTATTATAAATCCAAACAGTAATTATGAAATTACAATTCCAAGTCCAAAATCACCAAAAGTTGAAATTCTCTCAAAAAACTTTTACGATTACTTTTATGTGCCAATTTATTATCCAATTTTAATAATAAATGAGATTGAATACGATAACAATCCAGAATGGATTGAAATTTATAATAGTAGTGATATTGAAATTGATTTATCAAAATTTAGAATTTTAGATATGGCAAAAAATGAATTTCGTTTAAATGGAAAAATAAACCCAAAAAGTTTTAAAGTTTTCAGATCAGATAGTATTGTAGATTTTATATCATTAAATGATAATTATGAAAGCTTAGTTCTAACTTCAAAATTTAATTTTCAATTTGATAGCGTTTATTATAGTTCTTATTATGGAGGTAAAGGTTTTCTTACACTTGAAAAAATAAATCCAAGTTTAAAAGGTTATTTAAAAGATAGTTGGAAAAGTTCGTTAATTGACTTTGGAACACCCAATAGAGTAAACAGTGTTTATATTGATAGTTCAGCCTTAAATTTGGAAATTTTCATTTCAAATAAAAAAGTTAAAAGAGGGGAAATTTTAACAATTTCAGCATATTTAAAAGAAATTGATAATGTTGATGTTTATCTCTTTGATGATATTGGAAGATTAATTGAAAAAGTTTATAGTGTTAAAGGAGCAAATAGAATTATTTTTAATTTAAACACACAAAATTTAAATGATGGCATTTACATTTTACTTTTTAAAGCCTCAAAAATAAATAAGAAAACTTATTTTAGAGTTTTTGAAGAATAACTTTATCAAGGGCAATAAGTGAGAATATAAATAAAACATAAAAATTTGATGAAATGAACATTATTTTTTCATTAACAATCTCTCTCCAATAAATAATGTTAAGAAAAACCCAAAATAAGTTTAAAAATAAGACTGAAATTAAAAAATTATAACTTAAATTAGCAATATAATAAATCATCATTGTTATTGGTATTATTGAAAATGAATAAACAAAACTTAAAATTTTGTTATATTTGTAACTATACTTAACTGAAATTGTAGGAATTTTAGCATTTTTATAATCATCTTTCAAAAATAAGGATAAATAAATGAAATGCGAAGGTTGCCATAAGAACATTAATGAAAAAAGACTAAAAGCAATAATATCAATTTCGTTTTTCATAGCTATGTATCCAATTGAAGTTGGAAGTGCTCCTGGAATTGAACCAATTATTATAGAAAATGACGTTTTTCTTTTTAGAAATGTATAAATAAAAGAGTAGGATATTATTGCTATTAAATCTAAAATAAAAGCTTTAAAACTAAAATATAAAATTCCTAAGAGTCCAAAAATACATAATAAAAAGCCATAAATTAAGGCAATTTTTGGACTTATTTTATTACTAGCTAAGGCTCTATTCTTAGTTCTATTCATGATTTTATCAATATCCTTATCAAAGTAGTTGTTTAAGACTGCTGAACCTCCTGCTGAAATCATAACAAAAAAACTAATTATTACTGATTTAATAATATCAACATTAGCAATAATTGAACCTCCAAATGCAGTAATTCCCACCCATAAAACAATACCTGGTTTTATTATTTCAATAAGGTATTTTATCAATATATAAAATTTTAAACCTGTCTTTTGTCTTGACAATGCCTTTTCCAATAATTCTAAAATTATTTATTTTTCTATATTTTGCCCACCCACCCTAAGAATAAGCCTTCGGCTTTAAAATACACATTTTTATGCCTTGGAGGGCTTAGCCCCCCATTAAAACCCCCTTAAAATAAATAATTTCAGTGTTATTCTTAAAAATTACTGATAATCAGCAACTTAACACTATTTATTGGACAAAGTATCTTGACAATGCCTTTTCCAATAATTCTAAAATTATTTATTTTATTATATCTTTCCCACCACCTTATTGAGTATTAATGACTTATCACTATTTATTGGACAAAGCACCTAAAAATAGCTTGATATTTTTAATTTGACTTTAAAATTTTGGCTATGGAAGAAAAAAACCCAAGAGAAGAAGCTTTGAAACAATTTAATAAAGCTGCTGAGATTATGCATCTAGAAGAATGGATAAAGGAGATACTAAGCTATCCCGAAAGAATTGTTGAAGTTTATATACCTGTTAAAATGGATAATGGTGAAGTTAGAATTTTTGAAGGTTATAGATGTCAATATAATAATGCACTTGGACCGTATAAAGGAGGAATTAGATATTCACCAGATGTCGATAAAGACGAGATTGTAGCATTAGCACAGTGGATGACTTTTAAATGCTCCTTAGTTGATTTACCATTTGGTGGTGCTAAGGGAGGAGTTAAAGTTGATCCTACGAAGTTATCATTAGGGGAACTTGAAAGACTAACGAGAAGATACACTTATGAAATTATAAACCTAATTGGTCCTTCTATTGATATTCCTGCACCTGATGTTTTAACTGACGAGCAAGTTATGGCATGGATTATGGATACATACAGTATTATTAGAGGTTATAATGAACCTGCTGCTGTAACTGGTAAGCCTATTTATCTTGGTGGATCAAAGGGTAGAAAAGAAGCAACAGGAAAGGGTGTAGCAATAGTAACAAGAGAATTTTTAAAATTATTTGGAGATGATATAAAGAATAAAAAAGTTGCTATTCAAGGTTTTGGAAATGTTGGGAGTCATACCGCTTTGTTTCTGAATGAAATGGGCGCTATTATTGTTGGGATTACTGATTCCCAAGGAGGCATTTATAATCCAAAAGGTTTAGATATTAAGGACTTGATTAAATATGCCTATTATGAAAAAGATATTAAAGGTAGGATTAGAAGAACAGTTTCTGGCTATCCAAATGCAGAAAGCATCACAAATGATGATCTATTTAAACTTGATGTTGACATAATTATTCCAGCTGCAAAAGAAAACCAAATTACAGAAGAAATAGCAAAAAACATAAAAGCAAAGTACATTATTGAAGGTGCAAATGGACCTACGACCTTTGAAGCAGAAGAAATTTTATTAAATAAGGGAACTATTATCGTCCCTGATATATTGGCTAATTCCGGTGGGGTAATAGTTTCTTATCTTGAATGGATACAAGATAGAATAGGTTATTATTGGGATGAAATAGAAGTTAATAATGCTCTTGAAAAAAGACTTATTAGAGTTATAAATGAAGTTTATAACACTTCTAAGAAATACCTTGTGGATTTAAGAACTGCTTCGTATATTTTAGCTATTGAAAGAATAGCTATTGTTTATAGAAAAAGAGGAATATTTCCATAAAAAGTGCCTTGCCCAATAATTCTAAAATGTGGCTTTAAAATGCCCATTTTTCGGCATTGGGGGGCTTCGCCCCCCTTAAAATAAATAATTTTAAAATACTTTTTAACACTATTTATATGATGGAGATTTAAACAAAGCACTTTACCTAATAAATTATAAAGCTTTTAAAGAAATTATAGATTTTAAGGGAATGAGAGGAATTTTATATTAGTATTAAAAAAATTAGAATTAGCAAAGCGATTAGCTACAC
>Ga0197143_1000680_pt1 | contig 34026 bp, 37 predicted proteins | sample GBS70_MetaG_FD_148603 | JGI IMG/M metagenome (GOLD analysis project Ga0197143, IMG submission 148603) | Sediment microbial communities from Great Boiling Springs, Gerlach, Nevada, United States - GBS 70_MetaG | ecosystem: Environmental > Aquatic > Thermal springs > Hot (42-90C) > Sediment... | reverse complement strand
GGCGGTGGTAGCCGAGGAGGCGCGGCTGTTTGGCCTCCTGCTCGGCACGGCCGTGGTGGTCAAGTGCGTGGCCGTCTCGGTGCTCGCGCGCCTCTCGGGGTGGAGCTGGAGCGGAGGTCTCCTCATCGGTGTGCTGTTGGCGAACGCCGGGGAGTTCTCCTTCGCCGTGGCGGAAGCAGCTCCCGCGGAGGTCATCCCGGCCGGTCCCCGCGCTGCCCTGGTGACCACGGTGATGGTCTCCCTGCTCGTCACCAGCGGTGTGGCTGCGGTGCTGGCCCGGGGGGCGCTGCCGGCTGCCCGCCCGAGCCCGGCCGACGTCATCCTCATCGGCTACGGCCGACTGGGACGTCAGGTGGCTCGTCTCCTACGCGAACGCGGTGTCGGGGTGTTCGTGGTGGAGCGGGACGCCGACCTCGCCCGGCTGGCGGCAGCGGACGGCTTCCCCGCCTTCTGGGGCGATGCCAGCCAGCGCGCCTTGTTGCGCAGGCTCGGGCGGGGGCGCGTCTACCTGGTGACGCCCACGGGCCAGGCGGGCGCCGACCTCGTCGATACGCTGGCGGAACTGGCCCCCGGCGCGCGGGTGGTCACCGCCTCGGCCCCGGAGGGGCACCTTTCGCGACTCGGCCTCGACCTCACGATCGTCGACGTCGATACCCCGGCGGCCCAGCAGGTGGCCGCGGCGGTCGAGCGCGCGCTCACCACCGCCGCCCAGCCGTACACGGTGCGCTCAGCGGCCGGCACCTTCCGCTTCGCCATCGGCAGGCCCGAACGGCCGCCCCGGTGGTGGCGGCGACTCGCCGCCGACTGGTTCCGTCCGCCCGCAGCCCGTGCCGCGGAGCGGTGCCAGGCCTGCCAGGGTCGCGGCCGACGCCTGGCCGAAGGGCGCTTCGTCACCTGTTCGGTGTGTGGCGGCGACGGCCGACGCTCCCCCTTCCCCGGCTCGCTCACGGCCGCCGGCACCTTCGAAGAGGCCCCGCAGCGCTCCGGCCGTGGGACGTACGAGCCCTAGACGATCTCGACGGTGGCGCCCGCCTCCTGGAGCTTCTTGGCGATGTTCTGGGCCTCCTCCTTCGAGACGCCTTCCTTCACCTTGGCCGGCGCCGATTCGACGAGGTCCTTCGCCTCCTTCAGACCAAGGCCCGGGACGACCTCGCGCACGGCCTTGATGACGTTGATCTTGTTGTCGCCGAAGCTCTTCAGGACGACATCGAACTCCGTCTTCTCCTCGGCAGCCTCGGCGGGAGCGCCCGCGGCCGCGCCCGGGACGGCGGCGCCAGCCGCGACCATGACCGGCGCGGCGGCCGTGATGCCGAACTCCTCTTCAATGGCCTTGTTCAGGTCGCGGAGTTCGAGCAGGGTCATCCCCTTGATCAGTTCGAGAACCTGTTCGACCTTGCTGGACATCGGTTTCGTCTCCTCTCCGTGGTTCTCTGGCGGGCGCGGCTAGGCGGCAGCGCCCTGCTCTTCGAGCTGGCGGATACGCGCATCCACCAGGCCCGCGAAGGTCCGCATCGAAGCCTGGAGCAGCCCGGCGAACGTGTAGAGCGGGGATTGCAGCTTCCCGACGACGTTCGCCAGGAGCTGCTCGCGGGAAGGCAGCGTAGCGAGGCTCTCCACCTCCTTCGCGTCGAGGACCCGTCCGTCGAGCCAGCCGCCGATAATGGGCACCTGGAGGCGCTCGGCCCGGAGCACGTCGAGGAGCGCCTTCACCGGGGCGACCGGGTCACCGAATCCGAAGGCGATGGCCGTCGGACCTTGCAGGAGCTGCTTGAACTCGGGCCGCCCCGCCTGGTCGGCAGCGATGGAGGCGAGGGTGTTCTTCATCACGTGGAGCTCGGCACCCGCCGGCCGGAGGGCCCGCCGCAGCTTCGTGAGCTGGGCGACGTTCAGCCCCCGATAGTCGGCGGCAATGGCCACCTGGGCGCGGGACATCTGGTCGCGGATTTCGGCGACCATCTCGATCTTGCGCGGCGTCGGCATCGCAGCCACTCCTCGGCGGCCGCCGCGAGGAGGAACGAGAAACGCCCCGCTGCCGGGGCGCAATACCCACAGCCGACGCCCTTCGGGCCGGCTGTTGGAACGTGCCTCGGCAGGCGCCGCACTGCGGCGTTCGCTCCGCTCCCCGCGGAGACCTGCGGTCTTCGGCTCTCCAGTTGTTCGAGGAACTACCGTAGGCGATCGGTGGCCTTGAGGCAAACGGAGGCGCTCGCCGAGCCCGTGGGGGTCATCCGCCCTATAATGGCCTCCGCGTGCCCCTAGCCTGGGGCGTTCCCGCTGCTCCAACTCCCCGACTGCGAGAGGATCCGATGCCCCGACACCCGAACGAGGCCCTGTTCGAAGGCGAGAAGCCCTTCCCCATCATCCCTGCCTGCGAGCACTTCGCGGGGACCGAAGAGCGGATCGCGAAGGCATTCCAGCTCCAGGAGCAGATGGGGCCCATCTTCGATATCACCATGGACCTCGAGGACGGCGCCCCTACCGGCCGCGAGCGCGAGCATGCGGAGATGGTGGTGCGGATGCAGAACAGCGACCTGAACAAGTTCAACATGGCCGGCGTCCGCATCCACGACTACACCAATCCGTACTGGAAGCAAGACGTCGATATCGTCGTCCCCGGGGCGGGAGAGCGCATCGCCTACATCACCATCCCCAAGACGACGAAGGCGGTGCACCTGGCGGAGATGATCGACTACATCCGCAACACGGCCGCCCGGGCGGGCATCAAGCGGGAGATCCCCATCCACGCCCTGATCGAAACCCACGGCGCCCTGCGCGAGGTGTGGGAGATCGCCCAGCTCCCCAACGTCCAGGTGCTCGACTTCGGGCTGATGGACTTCGTGAGCGCCCACCACGGCGCCCTGAGTTCGGAATGCATGCGGTCGCCGCTCCAGTTCGAGCACGCGCTCATCCGGCGGGCGAAGGCCGAGGTGGTGGCCGCCTCGCTGGCGAACGGCGTCGTCCCTGCCCACAACGTGACCCTGGAGCTGCGCGACCAGAACGTGATCTACGCCGACGCCAAACGAGCCCGGGAGGAGTTCGGCTTCCTGCGGATGTGGTCTATCTATCCGGCCCAAATCGAGCCCATCGTGCGGGCCATGCAGCCGAAGACGCCGGAGATCGACGAGGCGTGCGCCATCCTGCTGAAGGCGTACCAGGCCGACTGGGGGCCCATCCAGCACGAAGGGAACCTCCACGACCGTGCGACCTACCGCTACTACTGGGAGCAGCTCCAGCGGGCGCGGGTGATGGGCATGCCCCTCCCGCAACAGGTGGTGGACCTCTTCTTCTCCCAGCCCGCGAAGGCCGGCTCTTGAGGCTGTGGCGCTCTACCTCGTGCGCCATGGCCTGGCTGCCGCCGGCGTCGAGGACCCCGACCCGGGCCTGTCCGAGGTTGGTCGCCGCCAAGCCGAGCTGACGGCCGAGGCCCTCGCGGGGAACTCCTTCGTCCGGCTCGTGGTCTCTCCCCTGCGCCGGACGCGGGAGACGGCCGAACCGGCAGCCCGGCGGCTCGGCCTCGCGCCGGAGGTCCGCCGTGAGGTCGCCGAGGTGTTCGACCCCGCCATGCCGCCGGAGCAGCGTCGGGCGATGATCGCCCCCTTCATGGCCAGCCGGTGGAGCCTCCAGCCGCCGGGGCTCCAGGCGTGGCGCGAACGCGTGCTGGCCGCGTTGCGCGAATTCGCCGAACAGGCGGCCGGCCGGGACGTGCTCGTGGTTTCGCACTACATCGCCATCGCTGCCGCGATCGGCGAAGCGATCGGCGACGATCGGGTCGTGCCCCTGCCGGTGCCGAACTGCTCGGTCACCATCGTCGAGGTGACAGCGGACGGGCGGCTGGGCCTACGCCAGCCGCCCTCCGTGGCTCACCTCCCGGAACCGCTCGTCACGGGGCTGCGGACCGCCCTCCCGGGAGGCTAGCGTCCCCCCAGTCGCCGCCGGATCTCCTCCGGATACTCGGGGAAGTACCGCTCGATGGCGCTGAGGGCGAAGCGGGGGAGGATGGCGGCGGCCGGCTCCCGCTCCAGGAGGAAGCGGAACGATTCCTCTACCAGGTGGCGAAGGTCCGTGGCCGGGCCGTAGCGCGCCTGCTCTTCGGCCGAAACGGTGACGAAGTGCGACGTGCGCGATGCTCCGTCATCGACGCGGACACGGAAGCCGTCGCCCTCGGCCTCGACCTCGATGCGCGACCTCGCCGCGCGTTCAGACCCCATAGATGCGCTGGGCCTCCTTCCGAAGCTCGGCGCGGAAGTCCGGATGGGCGACGCTGACCAGCTCTTCGATGCGCTGACGAACCGTCTTGCCGCGGAGGGTTGCGATTCCCTGCTCCGTCACCACGTAATCGACGAAGCCCCGCGTCACGGTGACCACGGTGCCAGGCGGTAGCTGGGGGAGGATGCGGGAACGGCGCTCCCCGTTCACCACGGAGCTGGAGGGCAGGGCGATGATGGAGCGGCCACCTTCGCAGTACGAGGCGGCAACGGCGAACACCGTTTGCCCGCCAGGCCCGGAGAAGATCTTCCCGTCCAGCGTCTCGGCCGTCACCTGGCCGGTGAGGTCCACTTGAAGGCCGTTGTTGATGGCGACGAAGTTCCGCTGCTGCACCAGGAGGCGGAGATCATCGGTGTGGCAGAAGTCCCACAGCTCGATGCGCGGGTTCAGGTGCGCCTTGCGGGCCTCCTCGGGAGGGACGGCGGCGAACGCCGACCCGATCACTTTGCCGGGCGCGAGCTGCTTGTACCGCCCGGTGACCACGCCCTTCTCCATCAGGTCGATGACGCCGCCGGGAATCAGCTCCGTCTGGATTCCCAGGTCGTGCTTCTCCTCCAGGTAGAGGGCCAACGAGGCGGTCACGTCACCGATCCCGATCTGCAGGGTGTCGCCGTCGCGGATGAGCTCCGTCGCGATGAGGGTGCAGATCACTTCGGTGGCGGCCTCCGTTTCGGGACTGCGCGGGGGGATGGGCGGCGGGCGGTCGTCGGCTGGGTCGTGCTCCACGAGCGCCGTGACCTCGGAGATGTGCACCCAGTTCTCGCCGTAGGTACGGATGAGCCGCTCGTCCACCTCGCAGATGATCTGGCGGGAGATGTCCATGACGGTGCGGTTCGCCCAGAGGGCGGTGCCGAGGCTCATGAAGCCGTTCTCGTCCGGGGGCGAGGTCTTCACGATGCAGACGTCCATCCCCCGCTCGCCCCCGACGGCCTCCTGAAACCACGACTGGCGGAAGTTGCCGAGGGGGAGGTATTCGACGAGACCGGCGTTGGCTTGTTGGCGGTCGGCAGGGGTGGTGAAGCCGGAGACGACGCGGAAGGCCTCGCGGGTTTCCGGCGTGGCCCACACGAACGGCGCGACGTAGTGGTGGATCTCCACGCCGCGGAGCTCCGGATGCCGGGCGTAGAGCGCTTTGCACATCGTCTCGGGCGTGCTGCCGAACATCCCGACCCACACCCGGTCGCCGTTCTGCACGATGCGCGCGGCTTCCTCCGGGCTGCGCAGCTTCTCACCGTACCGTGCCTTCCAGTCCATCGTTCCCCCGCAAGGTGTGGTGGTGCATTCCGCCGCAGGCGCGACGGAGGAGGTAGTGTAGCACGGCGCGCGCGGGAGCGAGGACGCTCGGCTCCCTTCCGGGCGCGATCCTGCTAATATCTTTATCAGAAAAACTAGGTCTCGCTCAGGAGGTGAGCTGCAATGGCAACGGCACTCGTCCGCTGGGAGCCCCCGCGCAGCTTGCTCGCCGATTTCGAGCGCGTCGTCGATGACCTCTTCGCCCCCCTCCTCGACTGGGAGGAACCCTGGTTCAGCGACGTGCCCTCGTTCGCCAGCGGCCTGGAGGTGAGCGACGAAGGGGATGCCTTCGTCGTCCGGGCGCCGCTCCCTGGGGTGCGGGAAGACCAGGTCCGCATCGAACTGAACGGGCGGCGTCTCTCCCTCGTTGCCGAGGCAGAGGAACGCCGGAACGGGCGGAGGAGCGCCCGCCGTTGGGAGGCTGAGGTGTGGGTGCCCGAGGACGCCGACCCCGACCGGGCGGAAGCTCACCTCGAGCGGGGCATCCTCGAAGTGCGGCTGCCGCGGAAGAGCGGCGTTCGCCGCACGGTGCTCCGCATCACGCCGGAGGGCGTCGTGCGGGAAGAGGGAAAGCCCCGCCGGTGGCGGATTCCCTTCGCCCGCACCCTCTTCCGCCGGGGGCGGTAGGAGCCGCTAGCTCGGGCGCCGCGGGTTCGCCAGCAGCGTCTGCATCAGCGACCCGACCCGGCCTCGCTCGTCGTAGAGATGCCCAGTGATGGCGCCGATGCCGTGCGGCTCGGCGCCGCTTATCACGTCGAAGCCGACCCATCCGGGCTCTGGAGCGCGATGCACCACCAGCGTGATGTCGGCGTTGATGAACCCCACCTCCGGCGCGGCGCTGATGTGCGCTAACCCGTTGGCGAAGTCCGAGACGGCGGCGAGGTGAACGAGCGGCGAAACAGGCTCGCCGGCTACGAACGCGCAGGGAAGCCGCACCCAGGCAGCAGCCCGGCCTCCACCGCCCGGCTCGCCGAGCAGAACGCGGCGCACCTCGAGCGTCGTATGGAAGCCCTCCCTCCCGGGCATGCGGATGCGCGCCCCCACGGGTGACGACGGGAGGCGTTCGGGCCCAGGAAACGGCAGGCCGCCGAAGCGGGCCGTCGGCGGCACTTCGACCTTCGACGGCCGGATGAGAAGCGCCGAGGCCCGGCCGACGACGACACCGTCGGCGACCAACCGGGCCTCGACGACGGCGATGCGGCGCCCCTCGCGCACCGGAACCGCTTCCGTGCGCAGCGGCGCTCGTGGCACCGGTCGGAAGAGGTCGAACGTGAAGCGGGCGGGCAGCAAGCCGGACCCCTGGGACCACTCCTCCACCGCCCGGGCGAGCAGACCAGCGGCGGGACCCCCGTGGAGGAGAGTTGGACTCCAAGGGCTGAGCGCACGCTCCGTCGGCACGAAGGCCTCCCCGTCGCGAAGGAAGACGGCGTCGCTCACGGCTGCTCCCCGTCGGTACTGGAGGCCATCGTAGTCGGCGAGCCCCCGCCGCTCCACTCGGAACTGATATGAGAATCATATCGTATCAGAAACGGCGCAACGGCCATGGCCATCCGTTCCTTCCCGTCACTATGGTTTCCGCGTTACCGGCCACCTCCTCCTGGGTGGGGTAGGCACGCTCCTTGTGGGGTGGGAGCGTGAACCTCCGGGGTGTCGAAGGGGGCTGCCGCCCGGCCCCCTTCGATCGTTTTCTCTGGCCCGCCACGCTGCCCCTTCCGTCTGCACCATCGACCCGATACCCTTGCGCCATGGCGCGAAGCCGCTTCGAGTCGATGGACTGCTCGGTGGCGCGGACGCTGGCCGTCATCGGGGATGCCTGGACCCTCCTCATCATCCGTGACGCCTTCCGAGGAGTGACGCGATTCGACGACTTCCAGGCGAACCTCGGGATCGCCAGGAATGTCCTCAGTCACCGGCTCCGACTGCTCGTCCGCGAGGGCATCTTGGAGCGCCGTCCGTACTCCCAGCACCCGCCCCGCTTCGAATACCGCCTCACCGCCAAGGGGCGGGACCTCTACCCCATCATCCTTTCGCTCCTTCGCTGGGGCGACCGCTGGGCCGCCGGACCCGAGGGGCCCCCGCTGGTCCTCACCCACCTGGTTTGCGGCCAGCCGGTCCAGGGCGTGCTCGCTTGCGAGCACTGCGGCGCGCCGCTCGACCCGCGCGAGGTGAGGCCGTCGACCGCGCGCCGGCCCGTCCCCGCCTCCTGAGCAGCCGTCCCGAAGGGCCCTTCACGCGCACGTCGCAAGGCGTACAATCGTCGCACCTTTACGTGCACGTGAGGAGGGCACCATGGGCAAGCTCGACGGAAAGGTGTGCATCGTCACCGGGGCGAGCCGCGGCATTGGGAAGGCGATCGCTCAGCTCTTCGCGGCCGAAGGGGGGAAGGTGGTCTGCGCGGCGCGGACGCTCCGCGAGGGGGACCATCCCCTTCCGGGTTCGCTCGAGCACACCGTCGCCGAGATCCGGGCGGCGGGCGGCGAGGCAGCGGCGGTCGCGGTGGACATCTCCGAGTACGAGCAGTGCGTGAGGCTCGTGGAGGAGACGCATCGGATCTACGGGCCGGTCGACGTGCTGGTGAACAACGCCGCACTGACCTACTTCATCCCCATCAAGGATTTCCCCATCAACAAGTGGCATCGCTCCGTCGCGGTGAACTTCCACGCTCCCTTCTATCTGAGCCAGCTGGTGTTGAAGGACATGATCCCTCGGCGTTCCGGCGCGATCGTCAACATCTCGTCCGGCGCGGCGATCGGCCCGGGTCGCGGGCCGTACCCGGCGGAAACGCCGCGGGGCGGCACGCTCTACGGCGCCGAGAAAGCGGCCCTCGAGCGCTTCACCCAGGGTTTGGCGGCGGAAGTCTACGCTGACGGCATCAGCGTCACCTGCGTCTCGCCTTCGCAGGTGGTCCCCACGCCAGGGACGATCTACCACCGGCTCGTTTCCGGCCCGGATGACCCCCGCGGGGAGCCGCCGGAGATGATGGCCAAGGCGGTCCTCCTGCTCGCGACCGAGCCGGTCGACCGCGTCACCGGGCGCGTTTGCTACGACCAGCAGATCCTGAAGGAGTTCGGCTGGATTTCCGAAGGGCGCGGGCTCGGCATCGACCGGCCTGGTTCCGGCTACAGCCAGATCTGAGGTCCGTCGGACCCGAGACCGCAGGCCCGCAGGCGTTAGACTTGGCAGCGGCTGGAAATCTGCACCGAGAGGAGGCTCGCAATGGGTTTCGCGCTCTCGTCGATGCGCGTCACCAGCTCGGCGTTCGAACACCTGGGCCCGATGCCGGCGAAGTACACCGGCGAGGGCGAGGACGTCTCTCCGCCCCTCGCCTGGTCGGGCGCGCCCGACGCCACCCGGGGGTTCGCGGTCATCTGCCACGACCCCGACGCGCCCCTGGTGGCGAAGAACGGCACCTACGGGTTCGTGCACTGGGTCCTCTACAACATCCCGGGCACCGTCAGCGAGCTCCCGGAGGCGGTGAAAGAGTACACCGCGGGGAAGAACGACTTCGGCACCGCCGGCTATCGCGGGCCCATGCCACCGAACGGCCACGGGCGGCACCACTACTACTTCTGGGTGCTGGCGTTGAACGAGCCCACCGACCTTCCCGCCGGGCTCACGCTCTGGGAGCTCCTCGAGCGCATCGAGCCGAAGGTCATCGCCATGAATCGGCTGGTGGGCACGTACGAACGGCGCTGAACGGAAACGGCCGAACGTTCCTCCACGTCTTCGAGGCCTCTTCGAAAGCCGACGCGAGCGGCGTATACTCTCGCGTCGGCCGAAAGCGAAACGGGCCGCGCGAGCGTTGTCATGCCTCCTTCGCCGACTCTCGAATCGCGCATCCGCGGGGGCCTGTACGGGGTGGCCGTCGGCGACGCCCTCGGCGCCACGCTCGAATTCGAGACCGCGGAGAGCATCCGCGCCAGGTGGGGGGAGCTGCGAGAGATCGTTGGCGGCGGCTGGCTCGACCTTCCACCCGGTGCCTGGACCGACGACACGGAGATGACGCTGGCCCTGGCGGAGGGCATCCTCGACGACCCCGCAGACCCGCTTCCGCACGTGGGACGGCGCTTCCTCGCTTGGATGGAGAGCGGCCCGCCCGACATCGGGAACACCGTGCGCGCGGTCCTTCGCCTGATGGCACAGGGGGAGTTCTCGCCGCGGGAATGGCACCGCGCCGCAAAGCGGGTCCACCGCGAGCTCCACGGTATGAGCGCGGGCAACGGCGCACTCATGCGGACGCTGCCCGTCGGCCTCGCCTACCGGGACCCCGAGGAGGTCATGGCGAAGGCGGAACTGCTCGCCCGCATGACCCACTGGGACCCGAGAGCGGCTCACTCCTGCATGCTCGCGTCGCTGGTGGCCTTTGCCATGGCTTGGCGCGACGCGCCGCCCGGGGAAGCGCTCGCCTGGGCGGCCGACGTGCTCTCCTCGCGGGTTGGCGAAGTGGCCGTCGAAGAGCTCGCCGGTCTGGCGCTGCGCCGCTCCTGGGGCGAGCTCACTCCGAGCGGATTCACGGTGGAGAGCCTCGAATGCGCCCTGTGGGGCCTTCTCGAGGCGCCGGACTTCGAAGAGGCCGTGGTGCGGGTGGCGAACCTCGGCGGCGACGCCGACACGATCGCGGCCATCACCGGGGGGCTTGCCGGGGTACGTTGGGGCTTCGAGGCCATCCCGAAGCGTTGGGTGCACGCCCTCTCGCCAGGTCAGCGGGGCCGGCTGGACCGGGTCGCCGAGGGGCTTCTGAGGCTCGTCGGGTGAGGTTCCCATCGGCCCTGGGCTCCTTCGCCCTCCCTTCGGGGGACCGTGGCGTGCTCATCCAGACCGATTGGCCGGGAGGACCTCCCGGCCAATCGGGGTTTCAGCGGCTGGCCCGCTCCTGCGCCGAGAGGGAGGGGACATGGGGCGAGGATGCGGAGAGAGGAACGGCCGGGGGCGGGAGGGTGGTAGGTTGCCCGCGAGAGGAGGAGGCCGGATGATGCCCGGGGAGGGGGCAGCCGCGGTGGCCCCCTGCGACGGTGAGGGGGTGAGCCATGGCCGACGTACGCCCGGAATCGAGTGTTCGCACGCACTACCGCGTCTCCGGCGTTGCGGCGCGAGCGCTTGCCGCGCTGGCGGCGCAAGGGATCGAAGAGCCCGCCCCGTCCGACCTCGCTCCTGTCGACCAGCTCCACACCGGCGGAATCCGAGCCACCCGCGAGCTGGCCTCGCTGCTGGAGCTCCGGCCGGGGGACCGTGTGCTCGATCTCGGGTGCGGGTTGGGCGGACCCGCGCGCTGTATAGCCTTCGAATTCGGGTGCACGGTCGTGGCCGTCGACCTCGTGCGCGACCTCTTACGCGAGGGAAGGGTGTTGACGAGCGCTTGCGGCTTGCTCGACAGGATTCAATTCGTCGCCGGCACCGCCCTGCGCTTACCGTTCCGGGACGAGTCGTTCGACGCCGTCTGCACCCAGCACGTGGTGATGAACATCGCTGACCGGCTGAATTTCTGGCGCGAGGCGGCGCGGGTTCTCCGTCGGGGAGGGCGGTTCGGGTCGTTCGACATCGTGCGTGGCCCCAACCCAGCGCCGCTCACCTTCCCGCTCCCCTGGGCCAGCCGGGCCGAAATCAGCTTCGTGCTCACCCCGGAGGAAACCCGGGTCGGCATGGAGGAGGCGGGTTTCGAGATCGAAAGGTGGGAGCAGCCGGAGCCTCCGCCCGTTACGGTCCCGGCTGCTCGCGGGCTGGACCAGCGCATGGCGCTCGGCGAGGAGATCGGCGAGCGTATCGCCAACGTCGGCGCCGCGTATGCCGACGGCCGGCTGGCGCTCCTCCGGGTTCTCGCTCGCCGGCAGCGGTAGCGGGAGTCGGCACGCCGTCCACGCTCGAGGAACGTGGCAGAAGCAGGCTCGTACCGGCGGCGAGGTGACAGGGCGCCGGCCCACGGGGCCCGACGAATCCCCGACCAAGGCGGACGGCGGAGCTCGAGGCGAGCGGCTACTCGCCCGCGTCGAGGTAGACGAGCTCCCGGTTCCCGATGATGATCACGTCCGCGTCCTGGAGGGGAACCGGATTCTGCACCCGCCGCCGTGTTCCTTCGCGGCGGAGGAACGTTCCGTTCTGGCTGCCGAGGTCGTACAGCACGAAGCTGCCGTTTTCGTACCGGATCTTGGCGTGGCTCCGGCTCACCTCCGGGTCGTCGATGACGATGGTCGCCTCTCGTGCCCGTCCGATGGTCACTTCCTCCAGCAATCGGAAGGGCCGGCCGTCGCTCCCCCGGTCCACCAGGAACGCGAGGCGTCCGGCCGGACGTCCGGTCGTTCCGGCCACGACAGTTCGGTCGCCCTGCGCCGACCCGCCGGCTGGCGCGGCTGCGACCCGCGTCTCCACACCCGCCGGTTCGACGCGTGTGGGGGCGGCGCCGGCTGCAGCGCCGGCGAAGGCGGGCCCGCCGACCGGCGCGCCGACTGCGGGGGCAACCGCTTCGCGCGTGCCGTAGGCGTAGACCGTTGCGGCCATCCCGATGGCCCCGAGCCAGGCGAGCACTGCCAGGGCGACGAAGCCGCCCGAATTCGTCTCGGGGAAGTCGAGCGGTGCGGCGATCGCCGCGGGGAGCGCCAGCAGCGCGCACACCGCCGCCCCAAGCTGATACGCGCGTGCCCGGGGCCCGGCCGCGTTCACGAGGAGCCAGCCGGCGGCGACGGCGACCGCGGCGAACTGCACGACGAAAAGGACGCTCCGGATCTCTGCCGAAAGTCCGCCGAAGCCCATGCTCTGCCCCCTATGCCTTCTTGAAGAGGAGGATCGTGTCGCCGATCTGTACGCGATCGTTGTGGCGTAGCACGTGCTGGTGCATCTGCCGGCCGTTGACGCGGGTCCCGTTCGTCGACCCGAGGTCGATGAGGGTGAACTCCCCGCTCTCGTGTCGGATGCGGAGATGCTCGCCCGACACGTTCGGGTCATCGATGCGGATGTCGTTCGTGCCGCTCCGGCCCACGGTCGTCGTGTCCGGTTTCAGTTGGAAGATGCTCCCCGCTTGCGCCCCTTTGGTGACGATGAGGTAGGCGAAGGTCGGGGGGCTCGTGCGCATCTGGACCGTTTCCGAACTCACCTCTCACCCTCCGAAGGGAAGCTGCTCGAAAGGAAGCCACCCCGCGGCTGCAGCCCCGCCCGCGGCGCCTCCCAGTGCGACGAGCGCCAGCAGCATCACCCAGGCGACGAGCCGCCAGCGGGAGCGACGCCTCCCCGGCTCGCCGATGGCCAGCCGCTTCGTGTCGTGCTGGGTCTCCAGCGGGTTCGGTACCCGATAGATGACCACCGACACGTTGTCGGGCGCTCCTCGCTCGCACGCCATCGAAATGAGCTCCCGGGCGGCCGAGTCGGCGGCGTAGAGGGCCGCTACCGAGGCGAACTCCTCGTCGCGGACGACGCGGTAAAGCCCGTCGGAGCAGAGGAGGACGACGTCGCCCGGCGCGAGGGCGATGGGGCCGCCGGAATCGGCGGCCACCTGCGGCTCGAAGCCGATGCTGCGCGTGATGACGTTCCCGAAGGGCGCGTCGGCCGCTTCTTCGGTGGAGATGACCCCGGCCCGCACTTGCTCGGCCACCAGCGAATGATCGGAGGAGAGCTGCCGAGCGGAATTCGGGCCGATGAGGTAAACCCGCGAGTCGCCGACGTTTGCCCACCAGAGCGACTCGCCGATGATGAGCGCGGCCGCGAGGGTGGTCGCGGGGTGCGCGCCCGGGTGGAGGCTCTCGGCCTCCTGGAAGAGCGTCTCGTTCACCCGTTCGAACGCGGCTGCCAGCCCTGAGCGAGGGTCCGAACCGGCGGCGAGGGCCGCCGCGACGTATTCCCGAAGGAGCTCGACACACCGCTGGCTGGCCCAATCGCCGTGGCCCTGGCCCCCTACGCCGTCGGCCACGGCGAGGAGGATGCCGAGTTCGCGCCCCACCGGAAGCACATCGGCGAGCACCGCGTCTTCGTTCCGGGGGCGGACCGCCCCTCGGTCGGTGCGCGCGCTCAGGATGTGCGACTTGGGGCGCGACATCGGCTCCTCCTTAGCGCAGCGGCAGCCACTGCCGCGCTCGAGCCTCGGCGATCGTTTGGGAGATGGAGCCGTACAGGCCGGCGGCCGGCTGCTGGGTGCTTGGGTTCAGGATACCGATGGTGTTGACACCCACGACCCGTCCGCACTGGTCGACGAGCGGGCCGCCGGAATTTCCGGGGTTGATCTCGGCGTTGTGCTGCAGGAACTCCGCTCCTTCGAAGATGCGGACGGTGCTGAAGTTGCCAAAGGTGAAGGTCGGGCTGCCTTGGACAATTGGGTTGGCGAGGGCGAGGGGGTATCCCGCAGCGATAACCCGGTCACCCGGCTGGAGCTTGCTCGCCCTCCCCCAGGTGATGGGCTTCAGGTTGGGGATGCCCTCGGCCTTCAAGAGGGCCAAATCGACGATGGGGTCGACGTTCACCACTTTGGCCGGAAGCTGACGCTCGCTGTCGGGAAACACCACGGCGAAGTCAGGCATGAGTTCGCCGCGTTCGTCATCGAAGACGACGTGCCGGTTCGTCATGATATAGCCGTCGCGCGTCAGCACGAATCCAGTACCGTTGCCTACCGGATTCCCCTGCTCGTCGAGGATCACGATGAGCGCCACCGAGGGCCTGATCCGTTCCACGGCTGCCCGGTCGCTGCAGGATTCGCCCTTGCCGGCGGTGAGCCCGATGCCGAAGAGGAGAACGGCCATCACGACGCCGCCCAGCGAGGCGATGAAGGGGACACGGAGCGCTCCCGTCCAGAGTCCGCCAGCGGGCCGGCGCCCGACCGCAGCCGCGAGCGGGGCGACGCCCGATACGACGATGCGCGTGTTGCCGAGGTCGATCTGGTCGCCCTCCCGAAGCACGTGCTCCCCGCTGATGCGCTGGCGGTCGCGACCTCGCACGAGCCAGGTTCCATTCGCCGAGCCCAGGTCGCGGATGACCCACGCGCCATCGGGCCGCTGCGTGATGGTCGCGTGCTGGCGCGAGACCGATTCGTCGCCCGTCAGCACCACCTGACAGACCGCTGGGTCGCGGCCGAGCGTCGTCGCGCCGCGAAGCTCGACGACGTTCCCCGCATTCGGACCGCTGGCGATCGTGATGCGCGGCATGCAGGCTCCTCCTGACCGTTCACTCCCTCACTCGCGTTCCCAGCCGGGGACGAAGCCCGGCGGACGGGGCTCTTCCAGGTCGACGACGCACCCCTGTTCGGCGTATGTCTCCGTCCACGATGCCCAGAGGCGGCTGTCGTCCACGTATTCGAGCCAGAGGAAGGCCTCGCCCTTACCGAAGTTGTTCCGAACGTCCCAAAGGAAGGTGATGGTGGGCCACGTCACGTACCCCGACGCGACGTGGCCGGTGTCGTCGAAGAGGTCCACCGGTTCCCCGTCCTCGAGGAGGCCGTTCCCGTTCGCGCCCTCTCCTTCCTGCAGGCTGATTCGGACCTGGAACGGGGTGCCCTCTCCAGCGATCCCGCAGGTGTCGAGGGTGACGCGGAGGTCGAGTGTACGCGTCCCCGCTTCGATCCGCCCAGGTGGAGCCGAGCCCGACCCGGGCTGCGGGCGGGAGCCTCCTCCCGGCACCGGCGTTCCGGTGGGCGTGGGCCCAGCCGTCGGCGAGCGGGCAGGCGTCTTCGCCGGCTGGGGGCTCTCCTCCTCCGGCTCTTCGGTCGGCGATCCCTTCGTTCCCCCGGGGTTGGCTCCGCCTTGCCCCGGCCCCGTCGCGGGACCCATGGCCGCCGGCACTGCGTCATTGCCGTCGCCACCCGAGAGGAGCAGGAGGGCGAGGACGACGCCGGCGACGAGCGCGGCGACGGCTCCGAAGAGCGCCAGGAGCCGATAGCGCGGTGGAATGGCCTCCCACGGCCTCGGTCCCGCGGGGGCTGCAGCGAGCGTTCCCGAGGCGACCATCGTTGCTCCCGGCCCGCCGGCGGCGCTGGCTCCGCTCGCCGTCAGTAGCGGCAGGACCCGGGTTTCGGCCAAGGTCCGCGTCGCGGTCGCGGTCCAGGCGTCTCCGGAGGCCGCGCTCCCGAGCGAGGCGCGAGCGGACTCGATGGCGGCGAGGAGTTCCCCCGGCGTTTGGAAGCGCTCGTTCGGGTCCTTCGCCATGAGCCGCTCGACGATGGCGCGCACCGCCTCCGGGACGTGTTCCAACGCCTCCATGGGGGGTGGCGCCTCGAGGTGGAGGCGCATCATCGTGTTGAGGTCGTCAGATTCGAAGGGCGGGCGGCCCGCCAGCATGTGGAAGAGCGTGCACCCGAGGGAGTAGAGGTCGGAACGGGGGTCGACCGTGCCCCGGAACTGCTCGGGTGCGGCGTAGGTGAGCGTACCGACGAACATGCCCGGCGCCGTGACCGCGCCGCCGTAGGTGAGGCGGGCGATGCCGAAGTCCATCACCTTCACGGCGTTGTCGCGGGTGACCATGATGTTGTCGGGCTTGATGTCGCGGTGAACGATGCCGCGAGCCGCGGCCTCGTCGAGCGCCAGCGCCACCTGGGAGCAGATGGCGAGCGCCTCGGCGGGCGAGAGAGCCCCCTGTTGGAGGATCTCCGAGAGCTTCACGCCCTCGACGAACTCGCTCGCGATGTAGTAGCGGCCGTTGGCGGAGCCGAACTCGTAGATGCGCACGATGTAGGGAGAAAGGAGGAGCGAGGCGACGTGCGCCTCGCGTCGGAAACGCTCGATCATCCCCGGGTCGTGCTGGAGGTGCTCGTGGATGACCTTGACCGCAACCGTGGCGCCTGTGCGCTCGTCGATAGCTCGGTAGACGGTGCCCATGCCGCCCGCCCCGATGCGCTCCACGAGGCGGTAATGCCCCAGGTGTTCACCGGTACGAGCTGGCCGGAACATCCCCCTGTGCCCTCAGCCGCAGACTCGCTCGCGTGGATGATATACGAGGGGCGCCTATTGAAGAAAAGAGGGTTGCGGCCTCATCCCGTGCGCAGGCGCGGGTCGAGGAGGTCCCTGAGGGCGTCGCCGAGCATGTTGAAGCCGAAGACAGCGGCGGAGAGGGCGACACCTGGGAAAACGGCGAGCCACCAACCCACCGTCATGTGGATGCGGGCTTCTCGGCTGAGCATGCCGCCCCAGCTCGGAACGTCAGGGGGTACGCCCAAGCCCAAAAAGCTCAAGGTCGCTTCGGCGAGGATGGCGTTGCCCAGTCCCAAGGTGGCCAGGGTGATGATCGGTGCCATCACGTTCGGGAGGATGTGGCGAAGGATCATGCGCGTGTGCCCGACGCCGATCGCACGCGCCGCCTCCACGTAGGTGGCCTGGGATACGGAGAGCACCGCGCCGCGGATGATGCGCGACTGGCCAACGCCGAACAGGATCCCGAGCGAGATGATGATGATGAATACCGGCGTGCTGAACACGCCTTCGCGCTGGAGGAAGGGCGCCTGCCAATCGCGGAACACCGCCACCACGCCCAGGAGGAAGACGAGCGCTGGGAAGGCGATGAAGGCGTCGACCAGGCGCTGAACGAGGATGTCGAACCAGCCCCCGAAGTACCCGCTGAGGAGCCCGAGCGCCACCGAGATGAACGTCGCCACGACGACGGCCGCGAAGCCGACGAACATGGCGATGCGCGCTCCCCACACGATGCGGCTGAAGACGTCGCGGCCGAGGTTATCGGTGCCGAAGAAGTGAGCGGTGCTCGGTGCCTCGAGTCGTCCCCCGGCGCCGAGTTGGTTCGGTTCGAAGGGCGCGGTCCAGGAGGCGGTGACGGCCAGGATGGCGATGAGAAGGACGAGCGCTCCCCCGAACAGGCCCAGCGGCTTCTCGCGAACCAGACGCCGGAGGACGTCCACGTAGAACGGAAGCTGCCGGCGGAGCTCGAACTGCGGTGCTTGCGCTTCGGCGATGGTTGCGCGTTCTTGCTGAGCCACGGTCCCTTCCTACCCGTAACGAATCCGCGGGTCGAGCCACCCGTAGGTGAGGTCGACCACGATGTTGACGAGCACGACGATCACGGCGAGAACGAGGACGACGCCCTGCACCGACGGGTAGTCGCGCTGGAAGATGGCGCCGATGAAGTATCGGCCCACGCCGGGGATGTTGAAGATGCTCTCGAGGATGATCGTCCCTCCCAGCGCGGTCCCCACCTGCAGGCCGACGATGGTGACGACGGGGATGAGGGCGTTCTTCAGGGCATGTCGGGTGATGATGGCCCGTTCACGAAGGCCCTTCGCCCACGCGGTGCGGATGTAATCCTGGCGAAGCACTTCGAGCATCATCGTGCGGGTCATCCGCATCACGGAGCCCGCGAGCCCGACGCCGAGGAGGAGGGCCGGCCAGAAGTAGTAGTAGAGATGGTCGATCGGGCCGGCCGACCACGGCTTGTAGGTGAGAGGGGGCGACCACCCCCACCAAGTCGAGGGGAAGACGATGAGCAGCAAAGCCGTGAAGAAGTACGGCACCGAGAGGGCCAGGATGGCGAAGCTGCGGGCGGCGTAGTCGGCCAGCGTGTCTTGCCGGACGGCGGAGAGGATGCCGACCGGCAGAGCGATGATGAGCCCGATGAGGATGGCCATGAACCCGAACTCCACCGTCACCGGCAAGCGGTCCTGGAGTTCGGACGCCACCGACCTCCCGGTCCAGGGGGAATGGCCGAAGTCGCCGCGGAGGACCTTCCCCAGGTAGACGGCGAACTGCTGGGGGATGGGCTTGTCGAGGCCGAGCTCCCGCTCGATGCGGGCGCGGTCCTCCTCGGTGGCGTAGGGGTTCTCCGCCATCATCAGCTCCACCAAGTCGCCCGGGACGAGGCGCAGGAGCATGAAGGTGGCGAACATCACGAGGAGGACGGTGGGGATAGCGAGGAGAAGGCGGCGGATGACGTATTCGGTCATAGGCGCGGCGTGCCACCGTCGAGGGGCGGGAGAAGGGCCCGCCCCTCGACGGAAGGTTCCCTTACAGGTCGAGCCAGAGCGTTTCGATCCGGCCGTCGTAGAGGTCGGTGTGGTAGAACCACCCCTTCACGGCGGGATCGGTGAACTCGTGCAGGTTGGTGGTGAACATGAACTTCATGGGGAAGTCGAGCACGATCTTCCGCTGCGCTTCGAGGACGAGCGCGCGCCGCCGCTCCCGGTCAAGCTCCTGGGACTGCTGGTCGATGAGGTCGAAGATCTCCTCGTTGTAATGCTTGTAGTACGTGGAATTCCTGCCGAAATACGAGGAAAGATTTTCGTCCGGGTCGGGGTTGTTGAGGGGGACGTGGTGCGAGAACGTGTACTTGTACGAGTAGGTCTGGTTGTAGTAGGCGGCGAGCTCCATCGGTTGCAGCTCCACTTCCACGCCGATCTGCGCCAGCTGCTGCTTCAGGATCTCGCCGATCTGGTCGGCTTGGGGGTTCGTTGCCCAGATCATCGGCCCGCGGAAGCTCGTGACGCCCGCGGCTTGCATCAGCTTCTTGGCGTTGGCCAGGTCGAACTTGTGCTCGGGGAGTTCCTCGGGGAGCGCCCAGTACTCGTAGATCGGGAGGATGGGCCCGAAGGCGCGCACCCCGTCGCCCGCATAGACGAGGTCGAGCACCTGCTCGGGATTGACCGCCTGCACGACCGCCTGGCGGAAGCGGGGGTCGCTGAACGGAGGCTGGTACGGCTGGTCCTTCGTGGTTGGCGGCATGCGCATCTGCCGCCAGAACTGCGAGGGAACCGCCTTGTAGTTCGCGTCCTTCCGCGCGCTGCGCACGCGATCGAGCTGGGGCTGGCTCACGATGACCGCGTGCACCTGCTTCTGGATGAACATGGTGGCGGCGGTATCGGGGTCGGTGGCGAAGAGCCAGGTGACGCGGTCGACGTAGGGGAGCCCCTGCTTCCAGTAGTCCGGGTTCCGCTCCGCCTTCATGTGGACGTCTTTCTGCCATTCCTTGAAGATGAACGGCCCCGTCCCGACCGCGTGCTGGGTGAGGTCACCGTACTTCTCCACCGTCTCCCGGTTGATGATGAGCGTCCAGGGGCTTGCCAGGTAGCTCATCATCGGCGCGTACGGCCGTTTCGTGCGGAATACGACCGTGTACTTGTCGGGCGTGTCGATGCCATCGAGCTTGCCGAGGAAGAAGTAGGCGTGCTGGAACTTCCCCGGCTCGTTCGTGCTCTGCCGCTCGATCGAGTACTTGACGTCTTCGGCGGTCAGCTCCCGGCCGTTGGCCGGGTCCACGTTGTGGAACTTCACCCCCTGGTGGATCTTCACCACCCACGTGAGCTGGTCGGGGTTTTCGGGCAGTGCCGTGGCGAGGTCGGTCACGATCTCCGCGAGGTCCGGTGTGAAGCGGTAGAGGCCGTTGTAGACGTTGTTCGTGAGGGCCGTGTTGTAGGGGAACGTGTCGAAGTGCGGGTCGAGGCTGCGCGGGGAGCCGCCGAGGTGGAAGATGACCTCACCGCCCCGCTTCGGCTGCTCTGTGGGGGCGGCGGTCGGCGACGCGCCCGGCGTCTGCCCCGCCGGAGGCTGCGTGCCGCCCGGGGCCTCCTCGTCGTCGCCGCAGCCCGCAAGGGCCAACCCGGCGAGACCTGCCCCGGCAACACCGCTCCCGTAGAGCAGCCGCCGCCGGCTGATGCGGCGGACAGCGTACCGCTCCCAGTAGTTGGACATCCGTGCTCCCTCCCTGAACAGTGTTCGCGCCGGCCCGGCCGCTGCCGGCGCTGGACGGCAGCCCATTCCTACGGCCCTGCCGAAGGGTTGTCAAGGGGTCGAGCGAACGTTCGATCAAGCATCGCAACCGACGCCCGATCGTGAATCGTCACACAATCTTCATCTCCCGCGCGGAAGCGCCCCAGCCCCGGCGCCGTATACTCCCGCCAGGAAGGCCCGCATGCGGACGGTCACCCTCGTCTCCCGCCACGAGGACGTCCTCGCCCTCGTCCCGGCCCTCGAACGGCAGGGTTTCTCGATCGCCGCTTCCTCGCCGACCGAGTTCGCAGACCGCGCCGGTATCGACCGGCCCGCGGCCCTCCTCCTCGACCTGCGCGACCTGCCCCAGGCCGCCTTCGAGCTCATCCGGACCACCTACCGCGACACTTCGGTCCTCATCGTTCTCGTGGGACGCGAACAGCTCGAGCGGGTCCCGCCCCGCCTCGATGTCGACGACTTCGTCGTCATGCCGGCCGATGCCGCCGAGGTGCACCGGCGGCTCGAGCGGGCGCTCTGGCGCCGCTTCGGCGTCGACGAGCAGGACGTCGTCCGCTGCGGGGCGCTGGCCATCGACCTCGCCAACTACCGCGTCACCGTCGCCGGGGAGCCCGTCGTCCTCACGTTCAAGGAGTACGAGCTCCTCCGCTTCCTGGCGGTGAACGCTGGACGCGTGTTCACCCGCGAACAGCTCCTCAACCGCGTCTGGGGGTACGACTACTTCGGGGGCGCACGGACCGTCGACGTTCACATCCGGCGCATCCGCGCGAAGGTCGAGGTGAAGGGGTACCGCTTCATCGAGACGGTGCGGAACGTCGGCTACCGGCTGGTGCCGTCTGCCCAGCGCGAGCCCGTCGCGGAGTGACGCTCGCCCGCGGGGGCTCGGGCTCGTACCCTGAGGGCGTGAACGAGGAGCAGTCCCGCCGCATGGCCGCCGCTGCCGAGGCACTCCTCGAGGCGTTGGAGGCGGCCGCGGAGGCTCGCGAGGCCATCGCTTCGGCCCGCTTCGAATCCGCCCTCGAACGGGAGCGCGTGCAAGCGGCCCGCCGTGCCGCCGCCGCGGTCGAGCAGACCGCCCGCAAGGTGGAAGTGGCGGCCGGGCGTCTGGGCGCCGCTGTCGCCGCCCTCCGCCTGGCCGGCGCCTTCGAAGCTGTCCGCGAAGGGCTGGATGCCGCGCGGCGCGGCAAGGCTGCGGCCCGGGCGATCCCCGAAGGGGATGGGACCGCTGCCCGACGGGCCGCAGCCGAGGCTGCCCTCGAGGACCTCGAGCGAGCCCTGGACCGGCTCACCCGAATCGCCTTTCCCTCTTGAAGCGAGTTAGCGGGCGCCGAACGCCTCCTCGTACGCCGCAAGGGCTGCGCGAATCGCGGCCAACGCCTCCTCCCTCCCCTGGAAAGGGTCGATGACGACGACCTCTTTCTCCTCCAGCACCTTGTAGTCGATGAAGAAGCGGGAGATCTCGGCCATCCGGTGCGGCGAGACCTGCTCCAACGTTCGCACGTGGGCGAACTCCGGGTCGTCGCGGCTCACGGCCAGGATCTTCAGGTCGGGCTTGCCCGCGTCGATCATCCGCAGCACGCCGAGCGGCCGCACGAAGACGATCGTGAGGGGGTCGATCGGCTCCTGTCCGAGGACGAGCACGTCCAAGGGGTCGCCGTCTTCGGCGTAGGAGCGGGGGATGAAGCCGTAATTCGCCGGGTAGTGGACCGCGCTGTGGAGCACGCGGTCGAGCCGCAGGAGCCCGGTCTCCTTATCCAGCTCGTACTTGTTCTTGCTGCCGGCGGGAATCTCGATGATCACCGGCAGCGCCGTCTCGATCTCGTTCGGGTCGACGGGGACATCGTGCCAAGGGTGGACCACGCTCTAGGACCTCCGAGGCCTTCGCTCGCGAGGGTCCCGCGGAGACGGCCTCCGTGCAAGTGACACCTTTCCCTCGGAGCACCGGGGCGGGATGGGCGACCGGACGGCTCGAGCACCGTCCCCGACGCCGCTTGCCTCTCCCCGTCGAGATCCATGGCCCGGACACGATTCCTCTGACGAGGTGGAGCGGTCGAACGCTCGCTTCGAGCGGCTGCTCCACCGCCCGAGCGTCGGTATCCCCGCCGGTCGGCTCCCCGTCGTGCTGACCGCTCCTCGAGGAGCCTGGAGCTCGGGCTCGCGGGCCCCGCGGGCTCCTTGCGGGGGTGAGCTTGGCCTCGTGGCAAAGGAGGCGGAGCTTCGCGTGATTCGAGCCCCGAGGCAACGTTCCGCCACCGTGCGGAGAAGGACGTGTCGGAGGGACCCGACGCTGCGCTGGCCAGCACGGCCGCCCGTACCCTGAGCGAGTGCGTCGGACGCGTCCCCGACTGTCGCGTCGATGTCCCGGCATCCGCGGCGATGGAGCACGCGGGGAGCGCTCGGAGCCTGGCCGGGACCCTGCCCATCGTGGCGCGGCGGTAGGCGGGACGGGGTCCGGGCTGGGCGCCCGCGGGAGGCGCGGCCGCTGCCGGAGCGTTCCGCCTCGGCGCCCGAACGGGTACCCTCCGGGGTGAACGATGTCCGACCCCCGCTGCCACTACTGCGAACGTCCCGCCGAAGCTGAGTGCCCCACCTGCGGGCGGCTGTACTGCGCCGACCACGGCGAGGACGTATGCCTGCGTTGTCTCGCTCCCGACTCGGTGCTCCCCTCGGCGGCGGTGTATCGGGGTTCCCTCCTCGCTCTCGTCATCGGGACGCTCGTCACTATCTACCTCCTGCTGCGACCGCCCGGCGCTGCCACGGAGCGTGACACCGTCCTCCCCATCGTCACGAACACGCCTGCCGTGACGGCCACGGCCACCCCCACGCCGACCGCCGCGCCTTCGGGCGCTGGGCAGCCGACGGCACCCGTCGGCACGACGGCGCCCGCGCCAGCCGGGACGCTGGCCTCGGGAGAGACCCCGGTGCCGATTGCCACGCCGACCCCTGCTGAGCGGACGTATACGGTTCAGCCCGGGGACACCCTCTCCAGCATCGCCGCGCGGTTCGGAACGACGGTCGAAGCGATCCTCGAGCTGAATCCTGGCGTCGTTCCGGAGGCGCTCCAGCCGGGGACCCAGTTGCGTTTGCCGCCAGCGCCATGAACGCCGAAGATCCTGTCCTCGCTTCCATCCAGCGCGAAGCCCGCGCCCGGAGCACCGTCCTGCGCCAGGCAGTGGTGTGGACCCCGCTCTTCCTCGCCGCTGCCGGCGCTTTCCTTTTCTTTCTTATCGACGAAGCTCGCGGGGGCGACCGGGGGAGCTGGTTCACCGTCGGGCTGCTCGGGGTGTTCACGGTGCTCTTCGGGTACATGAGCGTCCAGGCTCTCCGTGACCTGACGGGGGAGCCGGCGGAGCACGAAGGGCTCATCACCCGACGTTGGGCACGGACAGATGCCTTCCTCTTTCGGTCCCACTACGTGCGCGTAGAACCCGGCATCATCCTGCGCATCGACCCGCGCCACCACGACGTGACCGAGGGCGAGTACGTCTGGGTCCGGTACTACCGGGGGACGTCCGTCGCCATTTCGTTCGAGCGGCGCGAGCCCCCGGAGGGCGTCCGCGAGAAGCTGCGACGGCGGCGGTGACGCTCCGAAAAGGGTTGCCGCGGCGGCCGGTACTGGCCAGAATCACGGCCGAATGCCAGAGCCCGCGACCAGACCCTCCTACCGCACCATCCGTGAGCTGTCCGAGGACGAGCGACCGCGGGAGCGACTCCTCCGCCACGGGCCGGAGGTGCTGAGCGATGCGGAACTCGTGGCGATCGTCCTCGGCTCCGGCCTGGCGGGTGAAAACGTGGTCGACCTCGCCAGGCGGATCCTCGAGCAGCACGGCGGGCTGCCCGGGCTCGTGAGGGCCGACGCCCGGACCCTCCAGCGCCTGCGAGGGGTGGGCGCGGCGAAAGCCGCCCAGCTCGCCGCCGCGGTCGAGCTCGGCCGGCGGGTGCAGCGGCTCGTGCCCGAGGACCGGCCTCACCTCGGCTCGCCCGAGGCCGTGTACGCCTACGTCGCCGGACGTTTCGTGGGCCGGACGAAGGAGCAGCTCCTCGTGCTCGCGCTCGACACGCGCGGGCGGCTGCTCGGAACGCCTGCCGTCCTCGGCGGGACGGTGCTCAGTGTCGCTGTCCGGCCGGCCGAAGTCTTCCGCGAGGCCGTCGTGCTCGAGGCGACGGGCGTCATCCTTGTCCACAACCATCCCTCGGGAGACCCCACCCCCAGTGCCGACGACATCCGCGTGACGAAGCAGCTCGCCGAGGCCGGTGCGCTGTTGGGCATCGACCTCGTGGACCACGTCATCGTGGGGCTCAACCGGTACGTGAGCATGCGGCGTGAGGGCATCGCGCTGCGCTGAGGCAAAATCTTCACACTCCGATAGTGGACATAGCGTGACATCCGTGTACGCTATGGATGGATACGCGCCCGGGGAGGTCGGCCGTGGAAGTCGCAGTCATCGAATTCGAGCTGACCTGCCCCGAGCACGGCGCACACCGCACCATCGTCCCGGCGAAGCTTCCCTGGCCCCGCGCCTGTGTGCACTGCTTCCGGCCGGCCCAGCGCCGCGAGGTGCGCCGCTTCACCGTGGAGTGGCCCCCCGACTCCCCCGTCGGCGGGGAAGCGTACATCGGCTGAGGACACTCCCTGTGCGGTCGCCGCGCGACCGCCGAATGTGATGGTGTGGCAGCCTTCTGGCTTTGGGTGGTTCGTCCCTTCGCGCTCCTCGTCGTCGCGGCGGCTGCAGCGGCAGGAGGGACCGAGGTCGCGAGCTGGGACCTCTGCCTGGCCGCCGGCAGTGCGGCCGGCATCGTAGCGTTGGCCGCGAGCCGGGCTGGGGCATCGGCCGCTAGGCGGGCGCGAAACCGCGCTGGCGCCGAGGTCGTTCGCCACCCCACGGCTCACGCTGAGGCCGAGCGACGGCGCGCGGCCTGATTCCGCCCGGTTACGAGGGCGGGTCCGGAGCCGGACGGTTCCGCTCGCGGCTCTCCGTTCCTGAGCGCAGCGCGGGCGCGCGATTCGGCGTCGCCGCGGGCGGTGAATCGGAACCCTTCGTCAGAAAGAACGGAGGGCGGACGGTCGCCCCATCGACCACGGCGAGACCGGGGGCGGTGTCGGGCGCGCAAGGGAGTGCCCAGTCTCCGGCGCACGTTTGTCGGGATGCTGGCGCGGGAGCGCGTGGCAGCTCGGCCCCGCGCGGCCCCTTCCGTTCGGTCTCCGGCGAATCCGCCACCCCCGCTCGTGCTTGGGTGAACGCGTACTCGGGTTCACCCGGAGGCCGGGCGAGGGTCCCCCCGCTGTCGACGCGCCGACCGGGGAGAGGTCGGCCAGGACGACAGGTAGGTGGACGTGTTGCGTTCGCGGCCGGGCTCCGCTGCCGCAGGCGTGGGCCGGTTACGGTCATGCTCCTCTTGACAAACTCGAACGCCCTCCTAATGTCTCCTCTGTCGGTCAACAAACTCGACCATCGAGACGTCGGGCGATGGCGGGTTCGCGCGGAGGGGTTGGTCGGGGTGCGTTGCGCCTGATTAGTCGCGCTGCGCGCCTGCTCCGTGCACCCCGAAGCCGGCCATCGAAGGTAGGGAGTACGGCCCCCGCTTCGGTCGGGCTCGGCCCCGCGGCCGGTCCTGGCGACCGAGCGAGGAGCAGCTCCCGCCCAGAGGCCCATCCGGGTGAGGCCGCTGGCGGGAGGGCTCCGCCCGAGAGGGTCCGAGGCTCCTTGGCGCGAACCACGGTTGCAGTTCCCGCTGCCATCGAGGCCGAGCCGCTTCGGTGGGAACCAGCAATCTCACGGGAAGGAGAACGCGATGCTGGCCGACCGCTTTACCCAAATCTTCCGCGAGGAGCACCGGCAAGTCCGCGACCTTCTGCTCGACCTGATTCAGGCCTTCCAGGACCGCGACCTGTCCCGGGCACGGGAGCGCCTCGGGCGGGTAGCCGCCCTGACCGGCCCTCACTTCCGCCACGAGGAGGAGGCGCTCTACCCCGCGCTGACCAGCCTGTTCGGCGATGGCTACGTCGAGGAGCTCTTCCGGGCTCACGACCGGGCCATTGCCGGCGCCCGCCGTCTGGTGGAGCTGGCAGAGAAGGCCGAGCTCTCCGAAGAGGAGGTGGCCGAAGCCGTGGGGATTGCGAGGGGGATCCTGCCTCACGTGAGCGACTGCGACGGCCTCTCCATCATGGTCGAGCGGCTGCCGGAGGAAAGGGTGCAGGCGATCCTCGACCGGCGAGAGGAGTCGCTGGCCGCCGGCCTCGACCTGCTTCGCTGGGCGGAGACCGTCCGGGGGCGCTGACCAGGTCGCGGGTTCCGCATCTGGCGTGAAGTCGCAGGGTCGCCGCGGTGAAGGCCGAAACGCCCTGCTCCGGTCGGCTTGGCTCGGGCGCGATGGGTGAGGTGGCCGAGGGAGTGCTGCGTCACGCGTCGGCTGAGAGCCTCCGAGTTCGACCAGGCCCGACCCCTGGCCTTCCGCCGCGTCGGCTCTCTCCGCTACGATCCCAGGCGATGGCGACCGAAACGGTCATCCGGCCCGAAATCGAACAGCAGGAGAGCACGGGCGAATCGCGCGAGCCGCTGTTCCACCTCATCCTGCTGGACGACGACGAGCATACCTACCAGTACGTGGTAGTGATGCTGAACCGCATCTTCGGGTATTCACCGGAGAAAGGCTTCGCCATCGCCTGCATGGTGGATAGCCAGGGCCAGGCGATCGTGATGACAGGTCCCAAGGAGCAGGTGCTGGAGAAGCAGCGCGCCATCCATAGCTTCGGGGCCGACCCCTGGATGCCCACCTCCAAGGGGAGCATGACGGCCATCATCGAGCCAGCAGGTTGAGGGTTAGCGGAGCGTCCGCAGAAGGCGGCGTAGCCGGACGAGCGACTCGAGGGAGTTCGCCGGCAGGAAGTGGTCGACCCAGGGCAACGCCGCTGCCATGCCGGCAGCGGTAGGCTCGTAGCCCGGGTGGCCTTTGAGTGGATTGAGCCAGAGGATGCGGAAGGACCGCCGCCGAAGTTCGGCCATCTGCGTCGAGAGCCGGGCTGGGTCGCCGCGCTCCCACCCGTCGCTCAGGATGAGCACCACCGTTCGAGACCCCAGCAGTCGCCGCCCGTGACGGAGGAGGAACTCTTCCAGGCAGGCGGCGATCGCTGTCCCTCCGCTCCATGCTGCGGTGGCCCGGCTGAGGGCCGCGGCCGCGGCCTCGAACCGCCGCCGGCGCAACAGGGGGGTCAGCTCGAAGAGGCGGGTGCTGAAGGCGAAGGTATGGACGTCGCCTCGCTCGCGCTGCAGCGCGTGCAGGAACTGCAGCAGGAACCCGGCGTACCGGTCCATCGAGCCGGAGACGTCGCAGAGGGCCACGAGGCGCAGCCGTTCCCGTCGCCGCCGCATCCGCTGGAGGTCGAGGAGCTCCCCGCCCGTCCGCTGCGCCCGCCGCATCGAACGGCGGACGTCGACCAGCGGCCCCGATGCCGAACGCTCGAAGCGCCGGCTGGGGGCCGTTGCCAGAACAGGAGCGAGCTTCGCCACTTCGCGCCGCACCCGCGCTGCCTCCGCGGGGGAGAGGTCGAGGAAGTCCTTCCGCACCAGGAGGTCGGTGTCGCCGGCGGTCGCCTCGAAGCCGGGCAGAATCGACGCGCCTTCCTCCCGGTCGAACCCCTCAAGCGGCAGGGTCACGGGGACGTAGGCGGCGGCGGGCGGCCGCGGCTGCTCCTGCAGCGTCGGCCTGAGCCGCTCCCCCGCTTCCTCCTCGGCGGACTGTCCGAAGAACCGCTCGAAAACGGCATCGAAGATGGGAAGTTCTTCCGGGGCAGTTACCGAGAGCGCCCGCAGGGCCGCGCGGAACGCCTCCCGGTCGGTGGGGTCGATGACGCCGAGCGCACGCACGGCCTCGACCGCCCGCGCCGGCGTGACCGCCAGCCCCTCGCGGCGGAGAGCGCGGCAGAAGGAGAGGACGCGGGCGGAGAGGCTGCCGCGGGGGTCCATCGCTCCGATGCTCCTATGATGCGGCCGCCGCTCCGCGCTCGGCGAGTTCGGCTAGCACCTCCTCGGTGTGCTCGCCGAGGAGGGGCGGCCGCCGCGTGAACCCCGCCGGCGTTCGTGACCACTCGGCGTAGCTCCTCACGAGGGTGAGCGGCCCGAATTGGGGGTGCTCGCACTCCCAGAAGAGGCCGTTCTCGCGGTGCCACGGGCTGGCGAAGATCTCCTCGATGCGGAGGGCGGGGGCGCAGGGGACGCCGCGGGCCAGGAGCCGCTCGAGGGCGTCGTCCCGTTCCATCTCCGCGAACACCTCCGCTAGGAGGGAGGCCAGCGGGCCGTCGTTGGACTGCTGGAGGGCATCACGAGCGAGGAACCGTCCTGCCCATTCGGGATGCCCGAGGGCGGCGCACAGTTGGTGAAATTCCTCCTCCCGCCGACAGACGATCGCCAGCCAGCCGTCGCGGCACCGGTAGAGGCGGTCGAGGGCGCGGATGCCGGGGAAGTCGCGCCCGCCCTTCGCCGGCGCCGGCCGCCCCGCATACCAGGTGAGTTCGCCCGATTGGAAGAGGATGCTCTGGGCCGCGAGGGAGGTTTCCACCCGCTGCCCGCGCCCCGTGCGCTCGCGAGCGAAGAGGGCGGCGAGGATGCCGAAGGCCGCCACCATGGATGTGGCCGTGTCGTTCACCGGGATCTGGTGGAAGACGGGCTCGTCGTCGCCCCCTTGGGCGGCCATCAGCCCGCTCTGCGCCTGGAGCAGCGGGTCGAACCCCGGCAGGGACGCCATCGGACCGGTGCTGCCGTAGCCTGTCACCGAGGCCTGAACGATGCGCGGGTTCCGGCGGGAAAGCGTGGGATAATCGATGCCGAGGCGCTCGAGGACGCCGAGTCGGTAGTTGTCGAGCACTGCGTCCGCGCCCTCGACCAGCCGATAGAACATCTCCCGCTGGGCCGGGTCTTTCAAATCGAGCACGACGCTGCGCTTTCCTTGGTTGTAACCGGCGAAGCCCAGTCCGTACTGCCGGAAGGGGTCGCCCTCGGGCGGCTCGACCTTGATGACCTCGGCGCCGAAATTGGCCAGGATGGCGCCGATGAACGTCCCCGCGATGACCATGCCGAGGTCGAGAACTCGTATCCCTGCCAGCGGCCCGCCCGGCCGTGCCGGCGGCGGCTCTCCGTGCTGCGGGGGCACGGGCGGCCGTTCGCGGAGGAGGGCGGCCGGGTCCACGTCCTCGATGAGGCCGCGGATGCTTCCCGGCGTCTCGGAGAGGCGGAGAGGAACGCCCGGCATGACGATGGTCCCTAGCTCGGGATGGCCGAGTTCGGCTCGCATGCCGATAGCCCGCACCTGCTCGCTTTCGAACCAACGCTCGCGGGGCCAGACAGGGGCGCGGGGCACGCCCGCTGCTTCCAAAAGGGCCAGCCATTCCTCCCGGGGGCGTTCGGCGAAGCGCGCATCGAAGCGGGCGATGACGGCCTCGCGGACCTCTGGGCGCATGAGGTTGGCGAACTCGCCGTCGACGCCCGGCATCGCCATCACATCGAAGAGGTCGAGGACCTCGAGCGCCTTGTAGAAGTGATGGGGCATGAGGGTGCCGAGGAAGAGCCACTCCCCATCGGCGCAACGGTAGAGGCGGTAGTTCGGCAGGGCGCCGCGGGCTCCGGGGCTTCGCATCCGCAGCACTTCGCCCGCCCGGAGGGCGCCGCCACTTTCGACGACGGCGAAGCCGTGGATGCCGCCCACCGTGAGCGCTTGTCCCAACCCGCTGCGCTGCCGTTCGAGCAGCCCGGCGGCGATGGCGTCGGCAGCGATGAGCGCGTGGGCGTAGGCGAGCTGCGGCGTCACCAACTCGACCGGTACATCGTCCCAGCTGAACTGAAACCAGCAAGCCCCGCTCACCGCGGCGAGGAGCTGCTCCTCCGGCGGGAGAACGCTCCATCGGCCGCGTGGGGCGTAGGGCGGCATCCAGACGTGCAAGAGGCCAGGGTAGCGCGCCGTAAGGGTGCCGGCGTCGAAGCCGAGCCGCTCCAGCTCGCCCGGAAGGGCGTCGAACACCGCCGCGTCGGCGGAGGCGATGAGGTCCCGGGCGAGCCGTCTCCCCTCGTACGTGCCGAGGTCGAGGCGAACCCGTAGCTTGTTCCGATTCCAGCACCAGTAGCCGGGCTCGTGCTGGGCCCTATCGCCTTCCAGGGGCTCGACCTTGACGACCTCGGCGCCGAAATCGGCGAGCATCATGGTCGCCATCGGCCCGGCGATGCCCTGCGTGAAGTCGATGATGCGGATGCCAGCGAAGGCGCTCATGGCCGGGAGTATACGCTCGCTCCTGACGCCCGCGGGTGCTCAGCGCGCCGGTGGCAGAGCCGACGGCAATTCGACCCGAGCGGAGAGCGGTTCGAGGCCGCGGCGCGCGAACCAGCCTTGGTTCACTTCGAGGGCGTACCGGTAGGTCACCCCAGGGTCGAGCGGCGTCTCGTCGAGCGGCTGGCCGTCGACGACGGCGAGGATGCGGCCATCCGCTGCCAGGAAGGCGATGGTGAGGGGGATGAAGGTGTCCTTCATCCAGAAGCTGGTGCGCGTGTCTTCGGGGAAGAGGAAGAGCATGCCGGCGTCGTCCGGAAGCTCCCGCCGAAACATAAGGCCCCGCTGGCGCTCTTCTTGCGTGGCGGCGATCTCCACCGTGAGCGGGAACGCCCGGCCGTCGGGCGCGACGATTGCGATTCGAGCCGTAGGGAGCCCGGGGGCCGTGGGCGCCGCCGTTCCGGCAGCCCGGGGGTGCTCGCGGGCGGAGCAGGCCGCGGCGAGGAGAGCGGCGGCGGCGAGGGCCGCGAAGGCAACGCGCACGGCACCGTAGCCTACCGGTCAGCGACGCTGCGCGCCAACCGTCGCACGAACATCGGGGATCTACCGGTCAGGTGATCGGGGAGAGCCGCGATCGAGCGCGGCGGTGACGGCGCCTACCGTGGAGGCGTGGAAGGCCTGCCCGCATCTCGGGGTACGGCACGCTCGAACCTCGCCGCCAGGTTGCGGTCGCCGGTGTTCGTCCTGCCGGGAGCGGTCGTCGTGGCCGTGCTCGCCGCGGCCATCGCCTGGCAACCGGGCTCACCGTCGGCCGACGGCGGGGTCCACGTCGCCGCGCTGCCGGTGGCCGGAACGCCCGGACCTTCGCCGACGCCTTCCCCGTCGGCTGCGTCACCGACGGCGGGTGAGCGGAGTGCTCCGTCTCCAGCGGCGGGTGGAGGCAGCGCAACGGCGGAGGTTGCCGGCGCCCGCGCCACCGCCACGCCGACGCCCCCGCGCGTGTTCGCCAACGTGGGGGACTGCGGCGCGCTACGCGAGGCGGTGTACCCCCTCGCCGTGGAGCAAGGGCTTCAGGGGGTGACCGTCGCTGTCCGCACTGCGGCCGTCTATCCTCTCGAGTACCTTCAGTGCGTCCTGGCAGGGATGCAGGGCGCCGAGGCGGAGGCGCTCGCCGGCGTGCTCGCCGAGCGGTACCGCGCCGGGGATACGCACGCCGTGCTCCTCGATCTCTGGGTGACGAACGGCTCCCGCACCTTCGCTCAGGTGAACCTTCGCCGCGCCTCGGTGGCCGCCGCCAGCCAGCTTTTCGCCCCGAGTGCCGTCATTGGGGGCCGCGCCGAGGTAGTGCTCAACAGCGGCGAAGGCCGGTCCTTGTCGATCCTCGTCACGCTCCGCAACACGGTGGGCGAGACGACGGGCCCGCTCACCCTCACAGTCGAGGCGCCGCTCGTAGGCGGGCAGCCCGTCGCCGGCCGGTACCAGCTCTTCATCCCGTTGCCCTGAGCGGCGGTAACGGCTCGGGAAAGTTCCCCCTTGTACTGCGGCGTAGAATTTGTGACGAGAGGCACAAACGTCGGAGGCTAGTCATGAAGGGGAAGTTCGCGGCCGCGCTGCTCCTTCTCGCAGGCGCGGTCGCTGCGGCGGCCGTCGCCGTCGCTCTGCGCGACCCCGCCGGGCAGCGCGCCGCGGGGCCCGTGGTGGCGCCGAGTGAGCGGGGCACGACGGGCGAGCTGGTCGTGTACCGCTCGCCGAGCTGTGGCTGCTGCGGTGAGTGGCTCGCCTATGTTCAGCGCCACGGCTTCCAGGTTCGCGATGTCGTGGTCGACGACCTGGCCGCGGTCAAGCGCGAGCTGGGCGTGCCCGAGGCGGTGTGGTCGTGCCACACGGCGGTCCTGGGTGGGGCCGTCATCGAAGGCCACGTTCCCGTCGAGGCGATCCGGGCGTTCGCCACGGCACCGCTCCCTGGGGCGGCCGGCATCGCCGTCCCCGGAATGCCAGCCGGGTCACCGGGCATGACCGGCGGGCTCGCCGGACCGCTCCAGGTGGTCGCATTCGGCGCTGCCGGGGTGGAGCCGTTCATGACGCTCGAACGCTTCGCGCCGTAACATCGGGGAAGCAGACGCGCGATGGCGGAACTCTCCCTCTACCTCTTCTGGTCTGGGCTCGTCACGGCGAGCGTGTCGTCGCTGATGTACCTCGCCTCGCTTGCGGCGGGTGCCCTCGGAGCCCGGCGGATGGCTGCCGAGACGGGAAGCGGCACGGTTTCGGTGCCGGTTCCGACCGAACGCCCCGGGGAAGGGTTTCTCCAGCTTGGGACGACGCTGGCCGCCTTCGCCGCGGCGGCCTTTTCGGGCGCGGTGGCCGCCCGCTGGGCTGCCGTGGGCCACCCTCCGCTCTCGAACATGTACGAGGCGACCCTCGCCTTCACCGCGGCGATGGCGGTGTGCTACCTCGTCTTCGAGCGCGTCACCGGACAACGGCGCGTGGGCGCTGTGGCCATGCCCGTCTGTGCGGCCTTCGCGGGAGTGGCCACCCTCTTCCCGCACGAAATCCGGCCGCTAGTGCCGGCCCTCCAGAATCCGAACCTCCTCGCCCTCCACGTCAGCGTGATGATCGTCTCGTACGCGGTCCTTACCCTCGCCTTCGTGGGGGCGGCCGTCTACCTCGTGCAGGGCGGCGCGGGGCGTCGCCGCCTCTCGGCACTGCCGTCCGCCGAAGCGGCGGAGGAGTTCGCCCATCGCGCCGTGCTCGTCGGGTTTCCCCTCCTCGGGCTGGGCATCGCCCTCGGTGCCTGGTGGGCGAACAGCGCCTGGGGCCGCTACTGGGGCTGGGACCCGAAAGAGACGAGCGCGCTCGTCACCTGGCTCTCCCTGGCTGCCTACTTCCATGCCCGGGCTGGTACGGGCACGGTGGCGAACGCGCCCCTCATCCGGCGGCTTGTGCCGGCCTTCATCCGCCGGGGGCCGCGGCCCGACCCCATGTGGTGGATCGTCGTCATGTGGGGGCTGATGCTCTTTACCTACTTCGGCGTGAACCTCTGGGTCACGGGCCTCCATTCCTACGCCGGTGTCTGAGCCCCGCCGCGCCGAGTGGTTCGCTGCGAACCGCGCCAACTGGGAGGCCCGGGTGCCCGTCCACCTTCGCTCCCCAGCCTACGGGGTCGAGTCCTTTCTCGCCGGCCGGCTCGCCCTCGACCCCTACGACGTGGCGGCGGTCGGGGATATCCGCGGGAAGGAGCTCCTCCATCTCCAGTGCCACTTGGGTTTGGAAACGCTCTCCTGGGCTCGTCTCGGGGCTCGCGTGACGGGGCTCGACTTCTCCCCTGGCGCGCTCGCGGCGGCGAGGGAGCTCGCCTCGCGTGCGGGCATCGCGGCGGACTTCGTCGAAGCGAGCGTCCTCGACGCGCCCCGAGCGCTCGGCGGCCGGACCTTCGATGTCGTGTACGCGAGCACGGGGACGCTGGCCTGGGTTCCAAGCGCGCTGGAATGGATGCGCGTGGCGGCGGCTTGCCTCCGGTCCGGTGGCCTCCTCTTCCTCCGCGACACCCACCCCGTCCTCCAGGCTGCCGCCGACGATTCGCCGC
>Ga0197143_1000679_pt1 | contig 34059 bp, 14 predicted proteins | sample GBS70_MetaG_FD_148603 | JGI IMG/M metagenome (GOLD analysis project Ga0197143, IMG submission 148603) | Sediment microbial communities from Great Boiling Springs, Gerlach, Nevada, United States - GBS 70_MetaG | ecosystem: Environmental > Aquatic > Thermal springs > Hot (42-90C) > Sediment... | reverse complement strand
TAGCCACTCCAGCACGCTTGCCCGCAATATATTGCCCACTCGCAACACCACCCACCGTAACTGCCTCACTTGGTGTAACTTGCCCATTGTCAGTAGCAAACCTTATAACTAACCCATCAGCAACCGGCAAACCTTCACTGTCACTAACAACTGCACTAACAACAGTCCTTGATACTCCATCCGCCAACATCTCACCTTGCCCTACACTCAGCCTTATAAACACTGGATTCATCGCTATGCTCGCTGCCCCTACCCTCTCTACACCCTGCCATACCGCCGACGCTACTACATTAGCAACCCCACTCACCGTCGATGCTACCAACTCCGCCTCACATACTCCATTCGCATCAGTCTTTGCCTCACTCGGCTCCACCCTCCCAAGATCGCTCGTTAGCTTAACTAACACACCTCCAATCGCCTTTCCTTGAGCATCCCTCAAACTCACCCTCACCTTCGCCCTGCTCAGCCCATCTGCTGGCATGCTCTCCCTGCTTATGCTCACATTTATCCCCGCACCTACACCCACTGCCTCAACCTTAACTTGCCCTACTACCGTCCCTAAATCAGCTACCCCATCCCTGTCGCTGTCTATGAAACCTTCTACCGTTATTACTCCCTCTTCCTCACTCCTCAAGCTTACCCTGCATACACCTCCAACAGTAGCCACATGAACTTGCCTCAATTCTACACCTACCGCCCCAAATGTCCCCCTGTCTGCCCTTATGCACACTACTGTCCCATCCATCGCCATGTTCCCATTGGCATCATATACCCTCGCCTCTATGTCAACTACATCATTCCCATCCGCAAGCAACCTGCTCGAACTAGCTACCAAAACAACCCTATTTGCCTCCATCGGAAGTAGCGTTATACCTATGCTTTGCACTATGTTCAAGCTAACAGCACTTGCAACTATGTTAGCCACTCCAGCACGCTTGCCCGCAATATATTGCCCACTCGCAACACCACCCACCGTAACTGCCTCACTTGGTGTAACTTGCCCATTGTCAGTAGCAAACCTTATAACTAACCCATCAGCAACCGGCAAACCTTCACTGTCACTAACAACTGCACTAACAACAGTCCTTGATACTCCATCCGCCAACATCTCACCTTGCCCTACACTCAGCCTTATAAACACTGGATTCATCGCTATGCTCGCTGCCCCTACCCTCTCTACACCCTGCCATACCGCCGACGCTACTACATTAGCAACCCCACTCACCGTCGATGCTACCAACTCCGCCTCACATACTCCATTCGCATCAGTCTTTGCCTCACTCGGCTCCACCCTCCCAAGATCGCTCGTTAGCTTAACTAACACACCTCCAATCGCCTTTCCTTGAGCATCCCTCAAACTCACCCTCACCTTCGCCCTGCTCAGCCCATCTGCTGGCATGCTCTCCCTGCTTATGCTCACATTTATCCCCGCACCTACACCCACTGCCTCAACCTTAACTTGCCCTACTACCGTCCCTAAATCAGCTACCCCATCCCTGTCGCTGTCTATGAAACCTTCTACCGTTATTACTCCCTCTTCCTCACTCCTCAAGCTTACCCTGCATACACCTCCAACAGTAGCCACATGAACTTGCCTCAATTCTACACCTACCGCCCCAAATGTCCCCCTGTCTGCCCTTATGCACACTACTGTCCCATCCATCGCCATGTTCCCATTGGCATCATATACCCTCGCCTCTATGTCAACTACATCATTCCCATCCGCAAGCAACCTGCTCGAACTAGCTACCAAAACAACCCTATTTGCCTGTGTAGGACGCAATACAATGCTCACACTGCCACTTATTGCCAATGCCATAACCTGTCCACTTATTAATGCCACTCCTGCCCTCTTCCCAGCAATGTATGTAGCTACTGCAACCCCATTGACTGTTTCGGCTATTTGAGGGGTTATTGAACCCTCGTCCACGCTGAAATTGACTTCCACGCCATCCGCAACTGGCAGACCTTGTGAGTCAAGCACGCGTGCGCGGACTGTAGTCGTTGATTTACCATCTGCAACCAAAACATTGCTATCAACTTCCATCACCACGGTTACAGGGTTAAAAGTGACAACTGTCGTTGCTGTTGAAACTCCACCGATTGTGGCTGTTGGTGGGATTGTAGCTGTAACTGTTGCAGATGTGGGCACTGTTGGGGCTCTCAATTTCACAGTGGCTGTTCCGTCAGCGCCAGTTTGTGCGGTATCTTCGCTTAGCACACCAGCAGTTGTTGTAAATTTCACCGTCAAGCCTCTAACAGGGCGATTTTGGACATCAAGTGCAAGGACTCGTATTGCTGCTTCGGACTTACCATCAGCTGGCAAGGATGGCGGATTTGCAGCTAAAGATAGCCCTGCGCCAATACCCTGCAATGTTAGCACGCCAGTAATGCGTTGTTCTGTGCCATCAAGGAAGCGAGCTATGGCGATGATTGTCACAACAGTTGTGGGTTCATTCAAGCGTGGGGCAGTGTATGTTGCAGTAGCTATACCTTGTGCATCTGTTACAGCTTGGTCAGTTATAGTCCCATGTGAGGCTTGGAAGCGTATGTTTACATTTGGCATTGGGTTACCTTGAGCATTTTTTGCCGTAATCGTTACTGTAGCTGTGCTTGTGCCATCAGCTGTCACTATCGCTGGCGAGATGTCCATGGAAAGTATTACTGCTGGTAAGTAGGTGATTGATATCTGAGCAGTTGCAGCACCTGATGTGGCGGTCACAACAGCCTTTCCAGCAACTGTGCTTGTGAAGAAAACGCTTGCTTGCCCTACATCGTCTGTAAGTGCAGTTTGAACAGCTTGATTACCAGCTGCATCAGTTTGTGTGAAGGTGACCGAAGTTCCAGGCAAGACCCAGTTACCGTTTGCGTCTGTAACTTCGGCTATAACCTTGACTTGCGTAAAGCCATCGGCGTAAAGCGGTGGCTGTGGCACATATGTTGTGAGCCTGATGAATTGAGGTGCATCAGGGAAGATCGGCACATCAATTGAGGCTTCCGCGGTTGCAGCTCTTACTGTCACTATTGCCACGCCGGCTTTCACGCCCGCAGTTAGCGTGGCAGTTGCTTCGCCATTTGCATCCGTTACATCCGTAACAGCCTTTATGCTCCCGAGAGATGTTGAGAACCTGACAGCCACACCTTGGACTGGTTTGCCATCCAAGTCAACAAGCCTTGCAGTTATCGTTGAAGTTGATGTGCCATTTGCAACAAGCGTTGCTGGATTTGCCGTTATGATGAGCACTTCTCTTGCTGGTGTAAATGTGACATTGACCGTCCCTACCACCCTTGAGCCATCTGGGTTGATTAGCACAGCGGTAACTTGAACAATCTTCACTTGTGTAACGATTGCGCTTCTCAGGACCGCAACTGCAGTTCCGTTTTTAGTTGGCGTTACGCTGACTATCCTGCCGAATGTTGTGTCAAAGTAGACTGTTGTCCCATCAGCTATCGGATTGCCCTTATCGTCGGTGAAGGTGGCATATATCTTGGCTTCGCTTATTCCATCACCAACAATTGTTGAAGGCTCCGCACGCATTGATACGAGTGTGGCTATAGTGACTCCAAAGACAACCGTAACCTTTGCTGGCTGCAATATGCCTTCAACACGCGCTTCAACAACAGCCTGAATTGGCGTTTTGCTTAGCTGGCTTGTGAGTGTTGTTGTAGCTTTCCCGCCAACTGTCCATGCAGTTGGTGGATTAAGCGTCCCAGCACTTGTGCTAAATTGGATCGCAGTCCCGTCAGCAACAGCGTTATCATTTGCATCCCATGCCTGGACAGTTATTTGAGCTGTGCTGACACCATCTGCTGGTATTGTTTGTGGGAAGGCGCTTATTTCAAGCCTTGCAGGCACACCGGGAAGTTGTGTCAGGTTGACCGATTGAACGACCCTTTCAGAAACTGCTGTGAGGACGATTGGTCCCGCAGTCTTCGATGCTACAAGTATCACTTTAGCTTGCCCTGTAGCTGCATCAATGTTTTTAGTCAAAGCACCCATTGCGTAGCGCTTTTGGTTATCGGCATCAATGAGCAAGACATTGCTGTCGCTGACGGTGAACATAACTTGAACATCCGGGCGGTTGAGCAAAGGTTTCCCGTCAATACCTCTGACTGTGGCAGTTGCCATCACTTGGTTTGATATGTCGGTGCGGAGCGGATGACGCTCAGCAGGTTCTGGCGAATTAGTATCGCTAACCGAAATCGTTGATTGAGCGAGTTGGAGCTCAATTGAAGCTACAACAACCTCGTGGAAGTTAATCGTCACAACCTGCCTTGCCTTCTCCTGACCCTGATGCAGTGCTTGGACAAGTATCTGAATCTGTCCAACTTGATTTCCAGAGCGCAATGTAACATTTGCGATTCCGCCCTGCGTTACTGCAACAGTCTGAGTTTTGCCATCTCCAAAGAGAGCACCGAGGTTGTTACCTTGAATTGTGAAGCGCACCTCATTCCCGTCTTCAACTTTGTTGTTATTTGCGTCCGTAACGAGTGCCGATATTGTCGTTGTTGAAGCGCCATCAGCTGGGAGCTGTGCCTGTGCTATGTTTACCGTTAGGAAGTGAGGCGGACCTGGGCGAAGCGGTATCGTCAAGCTTTGTGATACACCAGCAGATGTTATCGTCACTTGAGCTTGCCCAGATGTATTACCAGCTGTGAATATGGCTTCGGCATGCCCGTTGTCATCCGTGCGCACACTTTGCGTTACAGTCCCGCCCACAGCTTGGAGGGTTACGACTGTGTTTTTAACTGGGTTACCTGTGGCATCTGTGACGATAATGTCAATTATGGCTTGGTTTGGAGTCATGCCGACATTTGAGACGAATATGCCATTTGATGGCATTGGGACTTTGTTTCCAGCTGCATCAGTGATATAAGCAGTTGCCTGTATGACGGCAGCAGTGCCTGCCTTGAGCGTTATCTCTGCCTTACCTTCCGCACCGTTTATCACTGCTCTCGCTGTGACAACAGCTATGCCAACCTTTGTTGCAGCAGTGTAAACAGTTGTTGCAATTCCGTTTTCATCCGTCGTAGCACTTTCTGGTGCAACATTGCCAATGCTTGCTGAGAATGCTATTTCAGCGCCTTTAACTGGATTGTCTTTGGCATCGTAGACTTTAACAGTTATCTGGCTTGTTGAACGCCCATCTGCTGTTAGCTCCGCTGGAGTAGCTTGCACTATAACTTTACTTGGCAGACCTGGGACCAGCTCAATAGTTGTATTGGTTTGGGCGCCACCACATTTTGCGGTTATAACGACTTTACCAACCTTCGTCCCAGCCTGATAGATTGCTGTAGCCTCACCTGTGGTTTGATCTGTAGTAAGCGAAAGCTGTGCGACCTTCGTATTGTTTTGAACGAACCAACCATTAGCGTCGCTTGCGCCACTACCAGCTGGTCCTGCTGTGATTGTGAATGTTACAACTTGACCTCCCATAACTTCTGCGAAGGCATCCTTCACAACAACATTGATCTCAGAAAGCGTGACACCATCGGCAGTTAGCACTTGTGGCACGGCTGTCATCGTTATGCTTGTTGGCTTTGGAGCAACGAGCGTCATGAGTAAGCTCTTTGAGAGTGTTGGGACTTCAACAACAGTTGCAATAATGCGAGCAACCTCATCTTGCACGAGCTTCGGCGCAACATAAATCACCCTCGCGATGCCTTCTGTATCAGTCTGGGCGATAATTTCGCTTTTTAGCTGTAGTCCACCGACTTGCCTTTGAGGCGTGCTAATTGGTTGTCTTAACGGTAATGCGCCAAGGGAGACAAGAGGTGTTATCTGAGCAGCGAGCTCTGGGCTATATTCAACGAAGCCACCTCTGTTTTGTGGCTCAACGGTGAACTTGACATCAACACCACCAACTGGCTGCCCATCCTTGTCAAGCACTTTTGCCATTATAAGCGCCATTGAGCGTCCGTTGGCAGACATTGCCGGATCAACGATAGGCTCTGGAAGTTCAATAACGCTTGGTGGCTTGTGCGGTATCGCACTTACTTCAGCTGACACATCGCTACCTAACCCAAGCCTATCAACAATCTGGACGGCATAGAAATATTGCGTGTTTGTCAAAAGCGACTTTGCTGGTAGGTCCCTACCATCGTCAGTGAAGAAACGCCCATCTTGAAGCATTTCAAAAGGTAGTGGGTCTTGCAAACCAAAAAGCTTGTTCAGCGATGTGAGTATAGTTTGCGTTTGCCCTGGCGCAAACCCTCTGAATATGCGCACACCAACTATATCGCCATCTGGGTCACGCATCGCTGCTTCTATGACAGCTTGCAGGTCAAGCACTACACTCCTATCTGTCACCTTGGCTACAGTTGGCGGTGGCGGTGTGATTGGCTTTGCGTTAGCAACAGCTGAGACAAGGTTAGAAAGATCACTCGCATTACCTTTCTCATCATACGCACGGACTGCATACCAATAAATGAAGCGGGCGTTTACGACATTTTTATCAACATACTGTGTGTTCAGGCGTCCTGTAACTTTCGCAATCGGTCTTAGTTGAGGCGCACGCACTCTGGAAAGCATCTCACGCAACTGCGGGAACCTTATGTTAGGTGGCATTGGTGTGGTGCGCAAAACGCGCGTGTGAGGTGAACGCCCCTCAATGCTCTCCTCACCACGAAGCACCTCGTATGCAACAACATCTGGATCTGGAGAAGGTTCCCAACGCAACTCAATCGCCTTATCAAGCCCTCTTGCAGCTAAGTTTCTTGGTGGTTGTGGTGGGTAGTCTCCCGGGGTGGCAGCTTGAATTGGTGTTGGTATGCTCTCAAATCGCTGTGGTCCAACCGCAACAAGCCTGTAGAAGTAAACTTTGCCGTTGATGAGCCCTTTACCACTATTATCGTCTATGAACTCGGTTACCGTTGCCCTTAGTGTGTTCTCATCAGCGATAGGTTTATCTTGCGGTGTAATCTCCTTTGGTATCTCAAAGCGGAAGAGCCTATAGCCAATAACGAAATCTTCGGGGCTCCTCATCCAAGACAGTTTTACCCACCTATCTCCAGCAGTAGCAGTGAAACCTCTTGGCGTTGTTGGGATACCGGCTGCAACAGCAGGTGGCTTCCCAGAGCCATCTGGTTGTGGCTCAACGATTGGGCTTTCACGCCCATCCTCAAAGAAAGCGCTCACACCATACCTGTATAGTTGTGGCGGTGTTGCAGTTGTGTCCAGATACTGTGTTTGAGTTGTTGGAACCTTAGCAACAAGTTCCCAACCACCAACAGCCTTTGAGCGCATTATAGCAACGCCTGCAACTTGCCTGTAGATGCGGTATTCAATCGGTTTTCCAGCGCTTGGTGGCATCCAGACTACTCGCACACCATTTACCTCAGGATAAACAGCGACATCGCTTGGTGCATTAGTAGCTGGCGCAGGACCCCCTCTACCACCCTTTCCACCAGCAAGCGCAGCTATAGCACCTGCAAGCAGAATGATAGGCAAAACAGCTCCAACTGCAGCTGGGCGCTTTGGTGGTGCAGGTGGCGCAGGTGGCTTCCCAAGAAACCTATCAACAACGACCCTCGCCAAATCCAAGACAGCTTGTTTTATGAGTGCTTCCCTTGCTATCTCAACTGGTGGCTTCTTAGCAGTGCGAGTTACTGTCTCTTTAACATCACCATTCGGGAGAGGCTGACCAGTCTCAACGCTTATCAACTGCACCGAAACAGTGATTGTGACAGTGCCACCGTCTGTTTCCTCAAACTTGAACTCATCAAGAGAACCGAGCATAACTGCATCTACATTCATCAGCTTCCCCAGTGCGACTGCTCTTTCAGCTGTTGGTTCACGGATGGCAAGCTCAACTTCCTCTGGCGTTATCAATTGCTCCTTTATCGCACGCTGTAGCACAGGGTCGTTCTCGTAGGCTGTTCTGACGGTGTATTTACCTGTGTCAATCATCTGAGCAGCTATTGCGTCTCTTATAGTGTTCGCCAATCCTTCGGGGGCTTCTGGAGTTAATTGCGAGAAGGAAAACGCAACCACATTTGTTCGCGCTTCAGCTGCTTTTGACTGGCGTGGCGCAGGAATTAAGAGTTGAGTGAAGGTCAAAGCGATTATGAGGAAATAGCAAATGTCTTCTCGGATGCTGCTTCGTCTTATAGCCTTTAAGCCCATACGCCTTACCCCCTTAATTGTATGAGTGCCAATTATTCCCGCCACTTCTCGCTCTATGCCTTTAGTTCGCTTATTGCATTACCCAATACCAATGCGACATAAACACAACCACTTCAACAAACCTACCGTAGCCTCAAAAGAGTAGTTGCTGTTACAGTCCTCAAGTCCTCAGTTGTTGGTTGGACTACAATCATGTATACGCCACTGGGCACTTGCCTACCTTGTGCATCTTTTCCATCCCATAGCATTGTGACCTGACCACGCTTGACAATCTCAGATCTGCTTAACTTGCGCACAAGCCTTCCTGTGAGCGTCCTTATGGTGCAATCAACTTTCGCATCATGGGAGAGTGTGAAGGATATTGCAATCTTCCCATCACGCAGTTGCACAGCACGCAATTGCATCACCTTTAGAGGTGCTACTCCTTCCTCATCAACGATAACCCTAAACTGCCTCTTCCCAGATGCATCGTTCTTGTAGTGGTAGCTTGCGGAAGTGCGCATGTAAATGCTCTTGCCAGCATCAAGGTCAATCAACAATGCTTTTGCCATTTTAGGGAAACTCTCAAACTCCCACTGTAACTTCACTTCGGCTTCAGGGACATCACAACTCACCACAAAATCCCAAACCTTCCTTTTACTGCTTGCGCTCTTGATATCGTAACAAAGCTCGTATGCTTTACCCCTATCAACGGAGACGAAAGCAAGTTTGATTGACGGTGATGGGCGAGGTGGCTCAGGTATGTCAAAATCATCAAAGCCATCTGAAGCGCCATTCGCAACACCGAGCAGATTATGTGTGTCCTTAAGCTCACCAGCAGTTGCGCTTATGCGTATTCTCCAAATTGGGTTTCCTACATTCTTTTGCAAACTGCCCTTCCTCACCTGTAGTGAGCCGATAAACTGTGGTCTATCAAAAAGGAGCAACACATCCCGCTTCGCATAAACCCAGAACCCTTGCCACGGTGTAAGTAGCACATCGTTCCCTGACTTAGGTGGTGCATAATCTTTAGCTGAGTTGTCCCAGAAGAAGATGAAGCTATGGATGTATCCATCAATGACAGCGTCTTCATAGTTGAGTGCCAATGGGCTGCCAGCAATCGCGAACTTCAACCCACCGAGATAAATCGGCTGTGGGAATGGATTGCCAACCTGATTCCAACCAGCGTAAAGTGGCACTGTAACTGGCACCTCTGTGTCTTTGAGGAAGCGAGCACCATTAAGCGTTATCGTTGTTGGGGTGTCAAAGTAGACCCAATAGCTCTCACCTGGGCGAACTTCCCTAATGTCATACGGGAAGAAGCGATATTTTTCCGAGCGTGCATCCCAGCGGGCAAGCTTGAGGCTCCCAGTAAACGAAAGGGCTGTTGGTGGGTATGCATTCAAAACAGGATATGGCAAGCATAGCATGTGAAAGCCACTCATGAAGAAACGCTGGACCTGAGCTGGCACTACCAGCCTGATCGGCAAGTTATGCACCTTACCTGGGAAAGCCATCCCAACAAGGTTTATAGTGACATACCCTTGCACCCACCCTTCAACGTTTACATCCCATGAAACATTCGCTTCGCTGTTCGCTGGAACAACACCTATTGACTGTGTTGGTGAAGAACCAGCAGGCAAACTCATGCCCGGTGGTAACTGCAAGATAAGTGTCGTGTCAGTGAGTGGCGTATCACTGTAGTTGAGGAGTGTCACATTAACTTTGAACGGATTTGGCACCGGGAAGGAAGCTTCAATTTCTGGCGTGAGCAAGTTATCACCGAAGACAGTTTGCAATTGCGGTGGCATATCAACGAAGAGTGCATATGAACCGCCGATTGAGACTGCTGTAGCAAGGTTCAAACCAACATATGTGATGAACTGAACACTTGCCCCCGGAGAGAGCGTGAAGGGCATCCAGTAGTATGCTACAGCGCTGTCTTGAAACTCAAGGTTGAAAAACTCGTTTAAAGTGAAGTCCCAGTTGTCAGCGGTCAAGTGACCAGCCTCACCGAAGACAAGCCTGTCTGGTGGTGTGGCATCTCCACCTTTGACTATACCTTTCAAACTAAATGCAGTTTGTGTCCTTGAAAGCGTAGTTAACCAGATCTCTGGCATCTCCGCTGAGTAGAATTCCTTTTCCTTGATTATTGGTGGCATACCAGGCACATAGAAAGGTCCTGCGCTTGAGTTTGGGTCTAAACGAGGATTCAAAAAGAGGCGCACGCCTATTACATGGGTAACATTGTCAATGTTCGTTATTCGGTGCCGTATTTCAACAAACTCCCGTATGAGGGTGACTGTTCGTTCAATGACCAAGTCTTCTGGGTTTTTATCGTAATCTGGGTCTGTTCCAATTGGCTCTGGCATTTCGACGATCCAGAAACAACTGACAGAATTTTGACTCCTTAACGCAGGGGTCCCGCGGAGTTCCCATGAAAGTGGCTGTGCTCTACGCTCACCAAGAGATTGCGCATTACCATTTGCCCTTATGAGAGCACTGTAAATCCTGTCAGCATCATCCTCAACCCTTAATGTCATCGTCATAGTGAGTATATCAAGCTTGGGAGGTATAAATGGGTCCACAAGGACGGTGCGAACAGTCACATCACCGTTTGTAGCCATCGTCACGCTGAGGTGATTGTTAACGACTGTAACCTGTGCGGACGCATCTATAGAGCATGCAACCAAAGCAGCTATAATTGCGAAATAAACACATGTTTGAAGACCAGTGCGCCATCTCACGGTATGTTCACCTCTGTTTAGCGCACTCGTATAAGCCCTATGCCTTGGGATTGCGTCTTTGTTTCCTCATCATATGCCACTACCTTGCAAATGTAAACTGCAGGTGCGATGCTTCTTCCACCGTCGTCTTTCATGTCCCAAAGGACATAGTTAAAGCCAGCCCTACCATCGTTCAATGCGAGTTTGCGGACAGCCCTTCCAGTTAAAGTTAAGAGCGTAACCTCACACCTTGCACTCTTGTTCAACTCAAATCTTATGAGCACACCACCACGAGTTGGACTTGCACTTATGTTTCTAACACGCAAAAGTGGCGTTAAAGTTCTTTCGGCAACAACACGCAACAGCGTCTCACCTGATCGGTCAAGTGCTACCTCACAACCGTTCACTATGCGCATATTAATTGGTGAGCTGCGAGAAGGCTCATAGAGCAATAGCCTCCAACCGTTGGGTATACTTCCAATCCCATCCCAACTTAACCTAACAGTCCTGCAAGAGCCTGCTGAACGCAGATTCACATTCCAAACGATGCGCCCCAAACTTTGTGGACGGCAATCAACCATAAGCGGTATCGCTCTGCCATCGACTGGCATAAGGCTTGCAGTCAACTTAGCATTCGGTGGGCATGGAGGTGCTGGTATATCCTCGGAGAACTCAACATCGGCTTTCGCATCGGCGCTCACAACAAGCGTGACTGTTGCCTTCAGCTTCTCATCATTGGGGATTGGTTCGGCAACCAACTCCAATGACCATCCGTTTGTCTTTTTGGCACGCCGGCTTACTGCTGAAGGATTGCGATTGCGCATCGCTATTGATGGCAACACCACGAACCTACACGGTTTAAATTTCATAACCCAATAACCTTCAAACGGCTCAAGGACGATGTTCGGTTGCTCCATTGGAACATACTTTTGTCCATCCCAACGGTAAACAAGTGGGAGTATGTAGCCTTGCTTTGCAGCATCGTTGAAATTGAGCATCTGTCCTGTATCATCTGCGAGCACTTGAATAGCATTCAAATCAATGGGGAGAGTAAATGGGTTTCCGATCTGCTGCCAACCTATATCGGCTTCTCTTATCGCATCCCAAGATTTCTCGTTGCGTATGATGAAGGGTTGCTGCTTATCAAGCGTGTGTCCCTCAATTTGCATTGTGGTGGGAAGTGAAATTCTAACCCAATAACTTCTGCCGGGAGAAAGCACGCTTGTAAACTCATCATAGTAGCTCTCATCGTAGTAGTGGTAGTCGTAATCGCCGATATCGCCGGGGATATATGGAGGTGTTGCGGTTGGCTTCAATCCATACCTTGCGAGGCGCCTGTTTATCGCCGGACCGAAGACATAGCTTGGGCTATCACGCCCTGCAATGAGTTCATACGGCACCGACACCATCCACAAGCCAGAACTTAAAACATTCGGGACAATTGTAAATGTGACGCTCTTTGGGTCGGCTTCAACTCCACCATAGTTTGCAGCTCTTATCTCAAGCGTATGCGCGCCTTGCGAGAGTGGTTCTTTAAGCTTTAGCTCAAGCGACTGAGTTGTCGGATCAAATTCAGTTGTAGCGCCACGCAAAACCTCAACTCCGTCAATAGTTACGACTATGCTCTGTGGATCAATGTTCGTCTTACCTTGGTAGGGTGATGGGTATGGTCCTGCGAACTTAGCCCTTATTGTTGGGGTGAAGGAAAAAAGTATTTCGCCCTCCTTCGGTTCAAGGATGTAAATCTCTGGCTTTGTTATGACGCTGACTCTGGCGAATATTGAAGTTCCAACCATGCGTATGTCGGTAATGGATATGCCAGAGTCAAGCCCAAAGTATGTTGCACTTGATGGCTTGCTCAGGAATGTGAATTGAGTGTTTTCGGTCAAGCCAGGGTATGGGTCTCCAGCATCGCCCCAGTTACCTTGAAGCCACCCAAGAAAGCCATATGTGGAGCAGTTGAAAGCAGCTGGGTCAAAGTCATACTGCGAGATATCAATGTCATCACGCCCGTCAGCCTGAATCATATGGACGCCTTTCCGCATGTAGTCAACTTGACCAGTCAACGGGTTAACATTCACTTGTATCTCATTTTGCAGATACTTGTTCAAATCGCCCGTTATCGCCTTATCAATGTGCCATATGGTTAAGCCAGCGCCCGGCAAATATTGATCAAACCCGATGAGCTGGCGATTGCAAAGCAGGAAATACTCATCCTGTGATGTGCTCCCGAAAGCCCACAGGCGATAAACTACGGGCTTTATCTCGTATGGAGGTATTTCAATAACACCTACATCGCCAGTTACCTCAATTGGTGTTACCCAACGGAAGAGAATTTTGCTCCATGGGTCATGTTCACCGGGCAAACCTATCGGGCGAAGCGGATTAAAAGCAGCTGGCGCAAACCTTTCGCCAGCACACATCAACGCCCATAATCCCGGGCTAACTGCCTTTGGTGTAATAGTATCGTATAGGTCAACCAGACCAAATGCATGTCCGCTCTCATGCGCATATGTGCCCACATCAGCTGTAGCTTCGTGAACCATTATGAATGACTCAACAGTTGTGTTGTCTCTCGTTTGAAATGGCTGTGAGGGTGCCCCAAGAAGCACCTCCCACGGTATGCTCCTTTGGTAAGCTCCAAATGAGGGGTCATCGTTGAAGTTACCGTCTGGGCATCTTGCATCTTCATCACATGCGAATGTAATGAAGAGCAGGTCAACCCTTCCATCCCTGTCGCTGTCATAGCGTGAGAAATCAATGAACGGGTCAACCACCTTTATCGCCTCTTGAAGTATCAAATCACCACCAGCTGGAGCATCTGGCATAAATGTCACATCGCCCACAGTCATCGTTGGCACATCCACTGTAATCCAACCATATGTATCGCCTGTGAGCGTGAGCTTTCCATATGAGGAATCGTAGTAGAACCTCGCAAGAGACGATGGATTTCCCATATCAAAAAGTAGCCATTGGAAATAAGCCACAGTATGCTCATCTGCTGGGACAATGTCTGGTGAGCGTGGTCTTACAAGCAAATGGAGTGCCCTTATGTTTCCGACGAGCCCACCTTGCGGGAGCAATCCTGTGCCGAGCGTGCCGAAGAGTTGATATGGTGCATCAGGTGCTTGGCGTGACCTGTTTTGTTTGCCCTTTATACTTAGCGAGGATATGTCCATGCCGTAACGCTTAAGGACTGCCTCCAAAACCTGCCTTTTAAGGCATCTTATTGCAACATCACGCTTCTTTTGAGCCCAACCAACTTGAAAATTACAAAAAACCAAAGCGATGATAATGCCCATATGCCATCCGAGGATGAAATTGCCCTTCTTCATACAAACACTCCCTTTCGCACAAGCTTCGCATAGCTTTACTTGCTACCCTTTGGTGGTGTTGGTGGCAACTCAGCTGTCTTGAATGCGTGTGTGACACTCCAAACCCACCCATCGGGGTAAGGTGGTGCCATATCACGACTATTTCGGTAGCCAACTCGCCAGTAGAATGTTGTTGCCCCTGTAACTTTGAAAACTTGATTGAGCTCGTTAACGAGACGCATCTCTATTGGAACGCCATCCTTGTCTTGTGTGAATATTGTCTGCTTCATGTAAGCTTTACCCGGAACCAAGTCCGCTGGACTGGTCCCAACAAAAACAGCATACTCATCTGCGCCTTTGACACTGAGGAAGCGGAATGTAACATCTGCCAAGTTTACGTTATCACTGCCCGGTTGACCCAGGTTTGGTGGTGAGATAAGATCTGTGTCGGTCATCCTTCTCAAAGCTGTGGCTGGACCTATGACTTGAGAGAATTGGCTCAAAACGATTTCCCATGCAACTGCTGCACCACCACCGCCGCCACCAACGCCACCACCTGCTATCACTGACATTGCCGGGCGTCGTGCAGTTATCCTGCGAACGATATACCAATACTGGCGCCCAAGCTCAAGTGGTGTATGGACAAACTCTTCCTCGTATTCACTGAGCACAACTTGCCTTGAGCGGTTAATCTTTTGCCTTTTGCCACGCCCAGGAACTTCAATATCCCTTTCAAGATATGGCACTCTCTCTGGTTCATCCACTTCTTCTATACTCGCCTCACCTTCAAAATACTCAACTGTATCAACATACTGGCTTACATTCCCGGGGACAACGTCAATCATTGTAGCCCTTGATGGCGAAAAGCCAGCGGTCGTTCCCCTATAAACCTCAACCCCAAGGACCGTTCCTGAGCCAGCACCAAAACGAACTATTATCCCCTCACCAGTTGAGAGTGATTGAGCTGCCACAACAGAAGGAGCTTTCTCAGGTTTCCTACTTTGCCCGATGACAGCAACGAGCGCCCCAAGGGCAAGTAGCGGGAATATGATGCCCTGCACCCAAGAGGTTACAGTTGGGCGCTCACGCCTTATAGGTGGCATCGCCACCTTCCCAACGGGTGGGAGTGTGAACTGAGCCCTAACTTTATCCATTTGTTGGATGCCCTGTATTTCCCAATCTATGTCAGCATACGACTGACGCTGTTCAACTCGCTTCACGACTATCTCTCCTATCTTTCTTGTCTCGCCCGTTTTAAGGTCGGTATGTATGACGCTCATTCTCATGCCAGCTGTAACTGCATCTCTTGCACCTATGTTCAAAAGAACCCTGTCACCCGGAAGCCTTGTTAGCACTTGTCCTGTTGGAAGCCTAACTGCACGCATGTTTTCTTCTGCTCTTCTTGCAGCCCTGTTCAAAGCATCAGCAATAAGCCTTGTGTCTTCAATACCTTCAGGGCTCCTCTCCATCACGTTAGCGCCATTGACCGGTTCACCAGCTTTGACATCGTAAACGAGGACTTGAATGTGAACGATGCCAACCTTCGGGCGACCTGTGACAGTCGCAGATACTACTCGCCCTGTAGCGATGTAATCAGCGTTCAAGCGTGCGCCTATGCTTTGTATATCAGCTATGGTAGGAGTGGGTGGCATTCTAAGTTCAACCAATGCTTCTTGCACTTCTTGGCGTGGGACAACTTCCCATAGCGGTTCATCGGGCAGCATAATCGCATAAGCAAGCGCATCTGCAGCTGCCCTGCCAAGCCATGTTGGAACATTCCGCTCAACAGCGAAGTCAAGTATGCCAATCCGTGGCTTGGCAACACCGACTTCCCTCTTGGCTGGAACTGCCTCGCCAGCAATCGCAAAACCTCTTAACTCACCAACAACGCAACCAAGTATTAGTGAAAAGACGAGGAACAGCGAAACCAACTTGATGAAACGCCATCTCTTTATTGCCTTCATGATACCTCACCTCGTAGTTCAATATCTTAATTTCGTGAAAGCATTAAAGCGCCTACCATCACTCGGATCAATAGCTGTTGCATACAAAATATAAAGCCCTCTTGGTAAAGTTGAAGGCAACTTTATAGCAAGCCTGTTATCACCAGCATCATAAATCTTTGACGGTTCAAGAATTGTAACAGTCCTGCCAGTGAGCGTCGTGACACGAATGCTTAAGCGCGCAGGTTGAGTGAGTGTGAATCCAAGCAGGACTGAATCACCACGGGATGGCAATTGACGCAAGTTTAAGATGCGCAGTTGCGAACGCAAGTAGCGTGAGACAACGAGCTTCATCATACGAATACCTTCGCCACCAATAGCGAAGCTGTAGCTACGTTGTGCCAGCACATCCACTGTAGCACCATTTTTCGTGTCAATGAGCGTCACCTTTATATCCTTCGGAAGTTCACCGACTGGTTCAAACGCTAATGTTGCTGAGGACGGCGTATCACCTTCAATGAGCAAGTTGAATATGTGCCTCTGGGACATTTGAGAGCGCAAGTCAACCGATAGCTTTACCCTACTATTCATGCGATCCTGAGCAAGTGAGAGCGTTGTAGCTCGCAAGTTGCATGGCGGTGGTGGCTTTGGCACATCAAAATAGTCAAAGCCATCATTCGCGCCTTTAGCAACTCCTACGAAGTTGTCGCCATCAACACCATTTGGAAGCAAAAGCTTCACCCTGATAAGCCAACCATCACCGATGCATGCCCTTAGCAACCATGCTGCTTCGTCAATTTTCCTTTGTCGTGATATAGCATCTTGCACCGCTCGGTTATCAATGAGGAGTTCAACTGGTTGTAACGCATAAACCCAGTAAGCCTTGAAAGGTTCAAGTGTCGTAGCCATCTGGTAATAGCCAAAGACGGTTTCAGCGCCTCCCCACTCTTCACGGAGTGTCCAGATAGTCATATTCACAAAAGCCCTTGCACGAAGGTCTGTTATTGGTATAGCCTCCATGTTCTGTGGCTTCACATATGTGCGAAGCCAATCAACAGCGAATGTGAATGGAGCACCTATCAAGTTCCAGCCAACTTCAAGTTTTATCGGGAAACGATAATTCGTGTTGGCTGGCGAGCCCTCCCTTACAAAGTCCAAATTAGTTTCAGCCTTAAGGAAGTAGCCACGCCCGATTTGGAAGGCATACGCAGGTGAGTTAATGTTGTTGGGGTCAAAGTATACATATTCACCGCCGAGTGGCTTGCGCACATCAGTGAGCCATGTTGCAAGCTTAATGCTCTCTATGCCAAAAACTTGAGCTGCATTCAAGCCATCCTTTGAATAATCAAACGGGAGCGACATCATATGCAGTTTCGGCTTGAAGCTCTTGAAAGCCCTCACGGAGAAGTTTATCCCCTTTGTTTCGCGCCCCGGGAGCACCTCCACATTGCGCCTCTCATCAGCAGCATACCCGACTGATGCAATTCGCACATTGTAAGTTCCAGATGGCAGGCTCACACGGTAGTTGAAGCGATAACCATCCACCTCATCAGCTTGTGGTGATGTGACTGCGGATGCAATTACCTTCCCAAGTGTATCAGTAACCTCAACCCTCACTCCACCAACCACTGAGCCATCAATCATCCTTGTGACTAAACCTGAGAGTGCACCAAACGGTAATGCTATGAGCCTGAAGCTGATACCTGTTAATATCCCGCCTGATGGGACTTCCACAATCTTTGACTGGCTCAAGTATCCAGCAGCGCTAACCCTAATCTCAACACTGCCAGCAGGAACATCTACGAGCGTGAATATACCGCTTGAGGCAGTCCTCGCAAATGAGACAACCATGCCACCTTGAATTGCTTCAACAAGCGCATCAGCTATAGGCTTCCCATCCTCGTCACGCACTACGACCCCTTCAACAACACCAGGTTGAGGTGGAAGGATTATGTCAACTGTGATCGTCGCAGCCGGATCAACACGCACATTTGGCTTCGTGACAGTTTGGTAACCCCTTGCGCTCGCCGTCAGTGTGTAAAGCCCCGGTGGCAAATCTAATATGCGATACAAGCCTGTGGCATCAGTTGTAGCGCTTTTTGTCACAGCTTGCTCGCCGGGAAGTGGCGCAACGGGAACTGCAACAACAGTAGCGTTTGGGACACCAGTTCTGCCATCCGATTGATAAACACGCCCAACAATTGAACCTGGTGTCCGCTGTTGGTCTTGAAGTTGCAATGCCACTATGCGTTGACAAAAAAACTGCATTGTAAAAAGCCAGAGAAATGAAACCAACACATGGGACGAAAATGCATCACAACTGCGGCGAGCACTTCTAAACATTCAAGTGCACCCCCACACCACCTAAACCAAAAAGCTCAGCGCAAAAGCATATCCCTGACAGCTGAACTAACTATGAACATTGTCTTCAGAATGCTTTCGTTGCAATTGATTACCCTGTTAGCTCTGCGCATAAACTCGTTAGGCGAAATTTGGGAAGCCAACCTTGATAACGCTTCGTTCAATTTCATCCCACGCCCTCTGAGCCTCTTCAGTATGGAGCTTTTAGTTGCGTGCGCAACCCAAACTTCATCCACAAGCTTTCGTGCGCTCATTTCAAAAAGCACTGCTGCCTCAACGACGACAAGCTTTGCTCCCCTCCCACAAGCTCGCTTAATCCTCTCACTTATCTCCTCAACCATCAGAGGGTGGAGCAAACTGTTCAAGCGTAACAACGCTTTCCTGTCTGAGAAAACGCACATGGCGAGTTTGCGCCTGTCAATATCGCCTTCGTGGTCAAGGATGCCAGTGCCAAAATTCCCGACAACTCGCCCGTAGCCACTTCTGCTACGTTGGAGCATTTCGTGCCCAATGGTGTCGGCGTTGAGCACAACTGCACCGTATCGTTGAAGCATCCTTGACACTTCGCTTTTCCCAGAGGCTATGACGCCAGTTAGACCGATAACTATTGGCTTCTTTCTCATACTGCATTTGCTCCATCAAAAATAAATCTTCATATCGCAACTGTTGCCCCGTGAAGCCATCGCTACACACCGAACTTTTTGCCGTTCAACTTTTACCCTTTTTGTGCATTGCCTTCTGAACGGCTTTCTGACTCGCTCTGTTGCAAACCGCTTTCAAGCGCCTCTCTCAGAACATCGCCAAGCGTCACCTTAGGCGGAGCTTGCTTTTGCATTATCTCACGTAGTTGTTTTCTCTCTTCCTCCTGCGCAACCTGCCTTAAACTGAGGACCAAACGCCTTTGTGCGCTATTCACTTGAATGACCTTCACCTCAACTTCCTGCCCAACTGAAAGGACGTCGGTTATCTTGCTGATGCGCTTTTCTGAAACTTCGCTTATTGGTATTATCCCTTCAATGCCATTTGGCATACGCACGAAAGCGCCAGCAGGGACTATACGAGTCACTTTCCCCTTCACCCTTGAACCCACTGGGAAATCTTTCTCCGCGGTTTTCCATGGGTCTGGGAGCAACTGGCGCATGCCCAAAGACAAACGCTCAGTCTCTGGGTCAAAATCTAAGACAACAACTTGCACAACATCTCCTTCCTTAAGGATCTCAGAAGGATGGTCAATGCGGACCCATGACATCTCACTTATGTGGAGTAAACCTTCAACGCCACCAACATCAATGAAAGCACCATAGCTTACAATGCGCCTGACGACACCCTGTATCACTTCTCCAACCTTTATCCGCTTTAAAGTTTCCTCACGCTGCCTTTGCCTCTCCTCCTCAAGGGCTATCGTGTTAGAGCATATTACTCTCCTTCTTTCTCTATCAAGCTCAATCACCTTCACATGGATTGTGCGTCCGATGAAATTCTCAAGGCGCTTCCTTCTGCCGAGGTAAACATGTGAAGCTGGCACGAACCCATCAATCCCTAAGTCAACTACCAAACCACCCCTCACCCTGTCCTTAACCATAGCCGTTAATATCTCGCCCTTCTCATACGCTTCCACTATCCTACGCCATATGCGTTCATAATCCGCACGCCTTTTTGAGAGGATTATCAAGCCCTCACGCTCATCTCGCTCTTCCTCAACCCTGAGGACGTAAACCTCAACCTTATCACCAACTTTCGCCTCGGAGAAGATATCGCCTCCCCATTCCTCAACTGGTATTAAGCCCTCAGCCTTAGCACCAACATCAACGAGGACACCATCCTCCCGCACTTGGACTATGGTGCCCTCAACAATGTCGCCACGCTTCACCTCAGCAACCGATGTTACTGCTGTCTCAAATGTAACATCGCCACCCTCCGCCACCTGTTCCACCTCCCCCTCACCAACACCTTCAGCACTTTGCTTCCTCAACCTCTCCTCTTCTTTTATGACCTTATCAATCAGGTGGCTTGCACCGCTATCGTTAATTTCTCCCATCTTGAACACCACCCTCTTTGCAGAGTGACCTTTTGTTATCGTGAACTAAGAAAGCATCACAAACTCTACAATGCATATTGTGACGATGGTTTGCCAATCCGTCACATCTCATGTCTTTACATCGGACATCTCAAGCCAATTGTCTCCCACCCTTATGTCAACTTTTAACGGCACCCTGAGTTTCACAACACCTTCCATAACGCTCTTCATCAGCATCGCGAGCTCTTCAACCTCGTTCTCGTCAGCCTCACAGACAAGCTCATCGTGAACTTGCATTATAAGCTTTGAACGCATCTTTCTCTTCCTCATCTCCTGCCACAAGCGCACCATCGCAAGCTTCATTATATCAGCAGCGCTCCCTTGTATCGGTGCGTTGATAGCGACCCTCTTAGCTGCCTCTCTTTCTTGTTCCTCTGAACTTGTTATGCCCCTAATGTATCTTCGCCTACCAAACATAGTTGAAACATAACCGTGCTCACTCGCATAAGCTACCGTCTCCTCAATGTATTGGCGAACTTTCGGATAACGGTCCAAGTAGTTCAAGATATAACTTGCTGCTTCGCGCTCGCTTATCCCGAGCTGTTGCGAGAGCCCAGCTGGGCTCATCCCGTAAATGATGCCGAAATTGATAACCTTGGCTTTCCTCCTCATGTCCTCGGTGACAGCATCAATCGGCACACCAAATATTGTTGAAGCTGTAGCCGAATGTATATCATCGCCTCTCTCAAAAGCACTGCAGAGCACATCATCGCCAGAGATATGTGCGAGGATGCGCAACTCAATCTGTGAGTAATCCGCGCTGACGAGCTTACAACCCCGTGGGGCAATGAAAGCTTTCCTTATGCGCTTGCCCCATTCACTCCTTATCGGGATGTTCTGCAAATTGGGTGAGCTTGAGCTCAATCTCCCTGTGGAAGCACCTGCTTGATCGTAATTTGTGTGAACTCTGTTCGTGGTTTTATCAGCGAGCTCAAGCAAGCCTTCAATATATGTGCTGCGCAGTTTTTCAAGTTCCCTGTATTCAAGAACTCTCGCTGCTATCTCGTATTTGGGGGCAAGCGCTTCAAGGACACCAGAAGCGGTTGAGTAACCCCTTTTCACTCTCTTGCCCTTCGGTAAATTGAGCTTCTCAAACAATACATGTGCAAGCTGCTTTGGAGAGCGTATGTTAAATTTAACTCCCGCAAGGGAGTAGATAACCTCCTCAAGTCGCCTACTTTCCTTCAGAGCCTCTTCATGTAACTCGCGAAGGTATGCTACATCAATAAGCGCACCATTCCTTTCCATGTCCGCAAGAACAAAAGACAACGGCTGTTCAATCTCGGTCAGGAGACGCATCATGTCCCAAGATTGCAAATAGCGTTCATAGTGCTCACACGCAATGTTGGTCATGCAAACCGCCACTGCAAGCTGTGTGGCGAGTGGGTCACTAACACCGTGAACATTCACATCAAAACCGAGCCTTCGCGATATGGCTTCCAATTCATAGCTACCTTCATCAGGGTCATACAGGTATGCCATCAGACGAGCATCACGCCAACTGCTTCCGGTTGTAGCTTCAACTGAGATATGATCGAGCAATTCGCCACAACGCCTCAACAGCCCTTTGATATCGTGGATGCGCTTTTCAACTTTGACATCATTGAGCAGTTCCACAAACCAAGGTGGCACTCTGGAGGTTTTACGCTCAACTTCTTTTGGCAGTTCAAACAATGAGAGTTGCCTTGTATCCTTTTCCGCACCCGCTGTGCCAGATGCTTCTGAGCCAAAGGCGATCGGTAGGTAGTAGATACGCTTTCCATCAATGCTCATCGAAATCCCGTTGATGGATTCGCCCTTCACGCTTACTGCAATTGTTATTTTCCCTTCACGCCTAACCTCCGAAAGGAAGTTTGAAAGCGATTCCTCATCCATAAGCTCACAGGAGACATTTATCTCCTTCAGCAGAAACCTCCTCAGCCCAAGTTCATCAATAAGGCGTTCAAACTCAAGTTTGTATAGGAACTCAGCCACCTCTTTCGTCTTCAACTTCAATCGCTCAACCGAGCAACTTTGCCAATCAAGTTTAATTGGGGCATCATTGCGAAGAAGCGTTAACTCACGCCACTTGCGCGCTTCGTCAGCATGTTTGAGTATAGCTTCTCTGATCCTTTGATCAAGTATGCGTGGTGCACCTTCAATGACCTTCTCAAGGCTGCCAAACTCTGAGAGAAGGTTTTGTGCTGTGCGCTCACCGATGCCCGGGATTCCGGGTATGTTGTCAGAAGCATCCCCACAGAGAGCCTTCATATCGGGTATTTGAGGTGGCAAAACACCTTTCTCACGCTTGACCGTCTCTTCATCGTATATGAGCGTATCGCTTATACCACGCTTTGGTGCAACGACTTTAACATTCCCACCCACAAGCTGTAGAACATCCATGTCACCAGTTACAAGGTAAACTTCAACATCTTCTCCAGCTACCATTTTCACGACAGTAGCCATTAAGTCATCAGCTTCATACCCTTGGACTTGCCATACCTCAACACCCATCAGCGAAAGCAACTCCTTCAGTAGTTCAACTTGCTCACGGAAGCTTTCTGGAGCACGCTCGCGCTGTGCTTTATAACTCTCATAGGCGATATGGCGAAATGTTGCCCCAGGCGCATCAAGCGCAACAGCTATATGAGTTGGCTTTAGCTCACGCAATATCTTCAGGAACATGCGCATAAAACCATAAACGGCATTAGTGTGGATGCCGTTCCTCGTCATTAAAGTGGCTACAGCATAGAAAGCTCTGAAGAGGAGGTTGTGACCGTCAATAACAACAAGCCTCTTTGGATTACTTGATCTCGTCTTCACTTCCGTCTCCAAAACCTATCACCTCTCCACTGAGAGCCCGCTTTAAGCCGATTGCTGCAAGCAAACAGAGCAAAGGTTCTAAAGGCATGCGAAGACGCGATAAGTTGAAGTGACCGACAACTCCACCAGTGAGTGTAAAGTAAGATAGCGAAAGAATGGAAAGCCAAAAGACAAGCCTATTGTTCCTTATGCACAACAACCCTGCAAACGAAAGCACATAGATAAGGAGCTCAATTATAGCACTCGCCAACCATAAAAAGCTTACCAAAGGGTAACGCAAAGCACGCTCACTGAAAGCGAGCTTAAAAGCTTCTCCAAGTTTAAGTCTTAAGAGCATTTTGAGCACGGTTGCACTAATACCGTCAGATGTGCCCTTCACCTCTGGCACTTTACCATACAGTGTCCCAAGCCATGTTGAATATGAGACGAACGGAACCCACATAAGTATGCAGCCTTGTAAATAGCGCCCCAGCGATTGCCTTGCCTCCGATATGATGACCTGACGAGCAACTGATGCAAGCTGTAAAGCCTCTTTTGGATGTTGCTCACAAAAGATGTGCAGGTTGACATCACCGTTAACTTGCATTCGCCAACCGAACTTTTGCGACGCCAATTTAAGCAAAAGCTTATCTGCATTGTCTGTAGTCATGTTATAGCGCTCGCTCAAAACCCTACTTGCAAAGAATACGAGGCTGACATGACCGTTAGAATCAATGAGCCACTTATCAAGCAGAATGCGATTTCGTAACAGCCATGGTAAGATAACGATAGAAACCGCAAGCATCAACATAAGCGATTGAGAAAACCTTACCTGTAGCGGGCTTCTCTTGTGGACGAAAAGGAGGAGCAGAAGAAAAATTGGTGCCAACCCAAGGGCTACAGAACGGCAAAGGGTAGCTATGCCAACTAATGCACCACATACAACGCTCTGTGTAACTGCCAAGATGTAATCTCGGGAAGATTTATTGAGAGCTAACACAAGGAAGAGAAGCGAAAGTGATGTAAGCGCCACAAAAAGCGTTTCACTCATCACAACAGCGCACATAGCAATGCTAATGGGATTTATTGCAAAGAAGAGAGCCGCAAAGGAGGCTATGGTGCTGTCAGAGAAAAGCTTCTGAGCAAGCGCAAAAATAACAAGGGTTGTAAGAGCACTCACAATGGCTTGTGCCAACACAACAAAACGCACATCAAAACCAAACAGCCAATATAGCACAGCAATAAAAGCGGGGTATACTGGCGGGCGAAGGAAATATGGTTCATCGTTAATGGCGAAGCGCTTCATACTGACAATGTTGATAGCGAGGCGCTCGTAGCGCTCACTATCTCCCGGGACAAAACAACGCTCAGGATGATAGAGAACTGGGATGATGAAAAGCAACCTCAAAACAAACGCTATGGCAAACAGTAACGATGGCTTCAAAAAAGCATGGCTCAAATCTCTCACCTTAGTTCAAATCTCTTGCCGAGAAGATTTGGAGTTCAAACTGCACTCAATGTGAAATTTTAGCGAACCGCCGTCTCATTGGAATTGCGTAAGGCTTGCTGAAGCGATGTGAAGTGAGCACCTTCGCAACTGGAGGCTTAGAATGCTTATGTTTCGTTCGCTTAAGTTTGTATTGATGCATCGCCATCAACTGCTTTTGCATGCGATTGCGATATTACCAATGTGCCTAACCTTAAAGCTATCGCTCACGATACACAAACTGTTCGCAAGCGGTTTTGACCTCGCGATATTCGCACAGTTTTGCTGGCTTATGGCAAACAAGGGGATGTTTGCAAACTCAACCATTCTAAGCTCCTCATTCTCTTGCCCAGTGAGCCCTTTGGCTGACCATCTGAGCATTTTGCTTCTGCCGATCTCGCTCATCTACAAAATCATTCCCTCACCAACAACCCTCATTGCAATACAAGTGCTATGCGCATGGCTTTGCCTCATAGGCATTCTCCAGCTGATTCAAATGCGCTTATCTAACCACATTGCGCTTGCCCTTGTGACTGTATCCCTTTCGCTCTACCCAGTTTTGCACCTGCAAGCCGTGAATGACTTCCACACGGAGAGTTTCATAATGGTTTCAATGCCTTGGCTTTGGATCAGTGTGCTTAAAAAGAGGTTGTGGCTCTTTTGGACATGCTTGATAGTGGTCCTCCTCTCAAAGGAAACCGCTCCAGTAGTTGCTTTGCCACTCGGGTTAATGCTGTTGCTCAAAAGTGAGCATAGAAAGTTTGGTTTGCAAGCATGCGTCGCTTCAATAGTTTGGTTTACTATCTCGCAATGTTTTTTGTTGCCGCCACTGCGCAATTACAAGCCGCATCCTGCCTTCATTTGCGACTATAGCTACCTCGGTGACAGTTTATCCAAGGCATTCATAGCAGCGCTAATAAACCCGTCAAAACCGATGAAGTTCCTTCTGTCCGAAGATGCATTGTTATCGCTTCTCGTCATGCTTTTGCCATTGTCTTTCTTGCCACTTGTATGCCCTTTGGCTTTCATCACCGCACTTTTACCCTTCATCCAAACATTCGCAAGTTCTTATCCACCGATGAGAAGCATTGGCTACCACGGTCTAATGCCGTTAACAGCGCTGTTCATGCTCGGATGCGTTGAAGGTATAGCCAACATAGTCTGGTTCACAAGCAGGAAGGATAGCACAGGTAAGAGACGCAATATTAGTGAGCTTTCGGTCTCCCTATGGCTTCTTTCTTTGGTCACCCTTTCGTGGATTTTAGTTCCGCCATATCAGCAAGTGCTTTTGAGCTACAAAACTCTGACTCGCAGGGGGGTTGAAAAGTCTTTTGAGAGAGTTGAGGCGATAAGGCAAGCTCTTAGCCTAATACCCACTGATGCGCCAGTTATAGCATCAGCTCGCCTTCTACCATACCTTTCAAACAGGGAGTTTGTTTGGCGTTTTGATTGGAACAACCCATTGCGAGGCTCAGATGGGAAGCTACATCCAGAATGGCGCGGTGAAAAACCAACCGACGATGTTTACATAGCTGTTGAGCTTGAGCCAATTGGTGTGCAGGAGTTGATAACACAGCCAAAGGGAACGAGAACAACACAAGTGGCACAAGAACTCGCAATGATGAAGCGTTGGAAGCAAATTGAAGTGTTGGTGGAGAATAGATACATTGCGCTTTTAAGGTATCATGCCTTCCACTTTGATTGACGAGATATGAAGTGTAAGGGGCTTTAGAAATGCGTGTCATGTTGATTTCTCATGCGTGTGTTCATCCATCTTACATGCGAAGCAAGGTGCGCTCATTGCTTGAAGTCGGGCAGAAGATTTGCCTCCTTCTCATCACGCCCAGTTGGTGGGTTGAAGGGAGCATAAAGGTCAAAGGCAAAAGCACCACCATAAGCCATGATAGGGAACTGCGCTGTCATGTCTTAGCCCTTAGGGCACAGTTCACTGGCATGCAGTATGCTCACTTTTATCCCACACTTCACCTCATCATGAGGTGGTGGCGTCCCGAGATAGTCCATGTTGAAGAAGAACCAATGAGCCTTTCGTGTGCACATGCTGCTATCCTTTGCAAGACCTTGCTTAATGGTTCACCTTTCATTTTCTTCACTTGGGAGAACATCCATCAGCAATGGAGAGCTCCAAACTTGAGAGGGCTTCTCTACCCGTTCTTTGAGCGTTTGAGCTTCTTAAACGCAAACCTCGCAATCGCTGGCACAAGCATGGCTATGCGTATATTGAGGGAAAGAGGCTTTGACAAGCCGATTGTAATTTGCCCTCAGTTTGGCGTTGATGTTGAACGCTTTTCACCGCTGCCAACGGAAAGGCGCTTGAAGGCTCGCTCAAATCTTGGTGTTGGAGATGACAATGAAACACTCGTTGTAGGCTATGTTGGACGCCTCATATACGAAAAGGGTGTTGATATGCTTATCCACGCAGTTGCTTCGTTGCCAAACACCAAATTGCTTATCGCGGGCGATGGGAAGATGCGCCAACAGTTACAGAGGCTTATTGAGGAGCTCAATTTAAGCGGGCGTGTCAAATTGCTTGGTGCTATACCTCATGAACGCTTGCACGAATTCTTGAATGCGCTTGATGTGCTCGTCTTACCGTCACGCTCAATACCTCATTGGAAAGAGCAATTTGGACGCGTTCTCGTTGAGGCGATGGCATGTGGAATACCTGTTGTAGGCTCATCGTGTGGCGCAATACCAGAGGTTGTCGGAGACGCTGGGCTTATCTTTCGCGAGGGCGATATTGAAGGGCTTCGTTCCACACTCAAGTTGATGATGGACAAAGACCTACGGACGGAGCTTTCAATGAGAGGAAGAGTTAGGGCAGTTGAATGCTTCAGTGAACGTAGTGTTGCTCTTTCAACCTTATTGGCGTATGAGATGGCTCTAACTCAGCGTAGGTAATACTACCTTACGCTTTTCGGCACGCTCAAGCATCAATGGCATCAACTTCTCAAGTGCATCAATGACATGTTCAACCTTGATGGCGCTCATGCATGGATGATTTGGTAACGGACATGTTGGGAGCTCACACCCAGCACAAGCTGGTGGGAAGTGAAGCAACACATGCTCACCTTGAATTGGCGCCCATTCAACAGGGTGCACCTGCGATGAGAAAAGCACAACCTGAGGTGTTCCAAGAGCTGCAGCAAAATGCATCGTGCATGTATCCGTAGTTATGACACCATCAACGAGCGCTATGAGCGCTATCAACTCTTGCAAACTTAGTTTGCCAGCGAGGTTCATAACTGCGCTTCCAGACGAAAGTTTTATGCTCTCAATCTTGGGACGCTCTTCATTGGCACCAGTCAAGATGATAGAAGCACCGAGTGCCTCATGGAGATACTTGCAAATACGCACAACGCTATCGCTCGTCCACCACTTCGCTCGGTTGCCACCAAACGGATGAACCATGATGAGCAGGCTTGCATCTGCAATACCATCCTTTTGAAGGAGTGTTGAAACACTTCGCAGGGCTGAATTGGGGATGTCAAGTTTGATCTCAGCCTCCCCTTCACAGCCAAGCGCTTTAACAACAGCGAGTGCACGATGCGTTTCATGTTCCCAGCGGTTTCTCCTAAGTGGGTGAGTGAGCATGAAACCACAACCGACATCACTGTAACCAACTCTCACTGGTATGCAGGAAAGAGCCATTAGCAAGATGTTCCTCAAATCGCCACGAAGATCAATTGCTACATCAAAGCGCCTTTGCCTCAGCATCCTTGCACCAATAAGAAGCGTTCCAAGCAGAGTAAACGGATTCTTGTTCGTAGAATGCCTATCAAACCAAGGCGCACGGTAAACGATGATCTCATCTACATCTGTGTTAAGTTTTGATAATTCGTAGCACCAAGGTCCAACAAGTAAGGATATGCGAGCGTCAGCAAACCTACGCCTGAGTGCCCTTATAGCTGGGAAAGAACAGAGCAAGTCACCGATATGATCAAGCCTGATGACGAGTATGCGCTCAAAAGATTTGCTACACATATTGCGTGATGCATTTGCCTGTATAAGCCTGCCAAGCGGTAGAAAGGCTGTATCTGCAACCTTAGCCAGAATTGCCCACCTTGGTTTTTTGTATCTATAGCCAAGGCGCTCTCCCCACGGCACCATCGTTTATCGCCCCACAGCAATTAAGTTGAGTGCGAGCTTGAGTCAATGTTCACATTCACCCAAATGAGCAGTGCAACAAGCGATAGCGCCAAACCGATAGCAAGTTCAAGCACAACACCGTGCACCCACCATCCACAAACAAGTGCCACTGCGATAATTATGCATGTTACTACCACCTTCAGGAGAAGCCTTTGAGACGAAAGTAAGTCAGCGTTCATCCTGTGTAGCATCAAGATTGAAGCACACAACCCAACGAGGCTTGCAATTGATAGTCCACTTGCAGCACCCAATGCACCACCAAGATGCCCTAAGGAGGAAACAAACATGAGCGTGCATAAAACGCTAACACAGCCCGAAAGAAAATATTGCCTTTGTCCTTCAAGCGCTATAAAAGCATGCCCAATGTGCGAGAGGAGAAACAGCAATACAAATGTTGGAGCAAGCGCTAAAAGCACATCACCAGCCATAGCAAAACTTCTTCCGAAGGTCAGGTGCATGAGTGTCTCATTACAAGATGCTATGAGCACCGTGATAGAAGCCCCAAAAGCACACATAGTCGCCATCCCACTGATGAAGCGCCGCTTGAAGAGAGATGTGTCATGCAAAACTTCAGACATGGCTGGATATAACGAGAGTATGAACACAGAGATGCTCCAATCGGCGATGGCTACGAACTTAAGTGCTGCAGCAAGTAAACCAGCTTGAAAGCTCCCGCACACCAAATAGGCTAACACGAGTGGCGATTGCAAATGTAAACGCCAAACAATATGAGCTACACCAAATACGAATGAACGATACAAAAGTGAGAAGGCTGCTTTAATTGATGGCATGCCGAACCTTACGCTTCTGCGTGTTGCAAAGTATGTAAGCAAACTGTAAACCCAAAGGGAAAGCACTTGCGCCATCATTAGCCATCTTACGCCCATGCCCGCTGAGATGAAGGAAACAGTGAGGAAGAGTAAAAGCGAATGTGAGATGACCCTAAACAGGTTTGGCAGTGTTAAGTTGATTATCGCCACATACCAAACCTCAGATGACTGAAACACCCAACACGGCAATTGTAACATCGCAAGAAGCAACAGAACCTGTGTCACTTTATCGTGGATGAACACAGCGCATATCAAAACGAGGATGATAGCAACAAGCACCGATATGAGCCTTGCACCAAATAACGATGACAGATGTTGCTGAGCCAGTTGATGCTCTTTCGCTATTTCTCTTGTGGCGACAGTTCCAGCCATAAGCTCAGTGATGCTTATAGCTAAAGTTGTGAATCCTAAAGCGAAGTTGAATTTACCAAACTCAGACGGACCAAGGTATCGCCCTACAAGTATCGCAGTAACGACGGTGCAGACAAAGGCAACAGCCCTCGTCACAATCGTTAAGGTGATATTCCGTATCAACCTGTCACGGAAGAGTTCAACAACTCTGAGAGCAAAATTGATGAACATGAATCAACACCAAAGCCCGTGAGCAAGCTTGACTATACCGCAAGTTCTCACCAACCTTGCAATGCCATAAACGATGATAGCGCTAAAATATACTTAGCTCATTTGACCCATCACAGCAATTGAAAGGGTGGAGGGCATGAGCACTCAAGCTACAAAAGTTAAATTGCGCCGTGAGGTCACGACTTGGGGCTCGTTCTGCTGGGGCTATGCAGATGTAGGCGCAGATGTCTATGTGGCGTTGGGGTTGGTAATGGCAGTTGCTCAGGGCGCAACGCCTTTAGCCTTTGCCATCGCTGGCATAGTTTACATTTTCGTTGGCTTGGCTTACACCGAGATGGCATCTGCCTACCCTCTCGCTGGTGGCGGTCAATACTTCACTTTGCGGGGCTTGGGCGATTTCTGGGGATTAATGGCAGGGGCTGCGCTAATGCTCGCTTATGTTGTTGATGTCACGTTGTTTGCGATGGCATCCGCTGGCTACATAAACTTCTTCTTCCCTGCAGCCAGAGAATTTGCCATCAGCATCGGTCCGTTCCACAACGTCAATTTGATTTGGCTTGCAGAAACTTTAGTGCTAATTGCTTTCCTTGCTGCCTTAAACACAAAAGGTATCCGCGAATCTTCCCTCTTTAACGAAGTTTTAGGAGCACTGGACATGATGATGGAAGTGTCCATCATCGTCATCGGCTTCGCTTTCGCTTGGCGCCCCGAACTCTTTTTGCACCAGTGGCATAACGAGTTCCCAACAACAAAACAACTGCTCTATGCAGTCAGCATCGCTGTCATCTCCTATGTTGGCTTGGAATCGGTCTCTCAGGCAGCGCAGGAAACTATTCGCCCTGCCACTGTCATCCCACGCACTTCTTTGGCGCTCATCATTGTTGTGTTGATGTTCGCTTTGGCGTTTCCAACGGTCTCCTTAGGCATTGTCCACTGGCAGGATATTGCACAACGCGAGGGCGATCCTGTGGCTTATTTAGCGACTCACCTGCCTTATGTCGGCTTTCTGGCTGGACCGATGGCTGCAATTTTAGCAGCGACCATTGTGCTAATCTCAGCCAATACGGGTGTGATGGGTTCGTCTCGGCTGGCTTACAGCATGGCAGAGTTAGGGCTCATCAGCGAATGGCTCAGCTATGTCCATCCTAACTTCCGAACACCTATCCGCAGCATCATCTTCTTCTCAGTGGTTGCAGCAGCTTTGGCGATTTTTGCCTTCTTCAGCGGAAGAAAAGCGATGGAGACGATGGCAGACATATATGCTTTTGGTGCGATGGTGGCTTACTTTTTAAGCACAATTGCGTTAATTGTTTTAAGGTTTAAAGAACCACATGCACCACGCCCTTACAAAGTCCCAATAAACATAAACATCGGTGAGGTAGAGTTCCCCTTATTGGGTGTCTTTGGTGTCATTGGGACATTCGCGATGGTCGTGATCGTCTTGTGGACACACGAAACTGCCCGCATCATAGGACCTCTTTGGTTAGCAGCATGGATTGTTTACTATGCCTGGTATCGGCGCAGGACAGGGAAACCCATCTTCGGGAATTTGCCAAGAAACTGGGACGAAGAACAGCTTGCAATTCTGGAGGACACAGAGGAATGGGAACTTTATGAACGCTTCCGCATTGAACTTGAACGAAGAAAACGACAAAAAGCAAGGCAAAGTAGAGAAATATAGCGTGTGGAAGGCAATTGTGTAGCTTCGCTCTCTAAACTACCATTGCGCCATAGTTACCCCCTTGCATTGGCACCGCAAAATGACTATAATATGTAATGCAAATTGCAACGCCAACTCCACCGCCAAAAAGGTGTTGAGCAAAGGTGATGAAACTAAGCTACAAACTGGAGGTAGTGACACCCCTGTTCTTGGGTGGCTCTGACCCGCGTAGGAAGCCCGAACTTAGAGCAGCATCTCTTCGAGGTGCATTGCGCTTTTGGTTCCGTGCTCTTTTAGGTGGCGTTTTAGGCGACCGACCAAACGAAGTCTTTAAGCACGAAAGCGAAGTCTTCGGCAGCACTGACCACGCTTCGCCTGTTGTAGTGCGTGTGGAACATCAAAACTTGCCTACCACTGGCTATAGTCAATTGGCGCGAAACAATCCAGGCATTGCCTATTTGTTTTTTGGCGCCCGTCAGACTCGCAACGAGCCTGAGCGCAAAGCCATCGCAGATGGCTGCCAATTCTCCTGCACCTTTCATCTGAGGGCGAAAGTGCAAAATCCCGACGCTTTGCGAGCCGCTGCAGCAGCCCTATGGCTATTGACACATTTGGGCGGTTTGGGAATGCGGTCACGAAAAGGTGGCGGGAATTTGCAGGTAGTGTCTACCGATTGGAGCGACCCTTCACTGCCATCTTTAGTCCTTCAAGCCCGAATGCCAGAGCAACTTCATGGTGCATTGCAACAGGGGTTGCATCGCTTGCGGAAATGGGCAGTCGAGGCTTTCAACGGTTCGCTATCGCCAAGTTTTGAAACTCAACCTGCTTTTGATGTTTTGCATCCCGATTGGTGTTCCATCGCTGTTGTCAACCGCGAATTTGATGATTGGAAGGGTGCCCTTGATGCTTTTGGGCGAGTGATGCAGCAATTCCGCAATCGCTATGAGCCTGATTACAGTAATGTAAAAGCAGTGCTTCAAGGCAGCAATCGGTTACAGCCTGTCCAGCGCGCCGCCTTTGGGTTGCCCATCGTCTTTTACTTCCGCTCCCTTGAAGGCGAGCGTGCAACACTGGAAGGTGAAGAGCACGACCGACGGGCATCACCCTTGATTGTGCGAGTGATAAAACTGGCAAGTGGCAAATGTGTGCTCGTGTTAACCCGCTTTCGCTCGCCACTTCTGCCCGCAAGCGAACGGCTACAATTGCGCCACGGGGAGCGGAAAGTTTACACAAAACAACCAAGTGATGCCTTGCTGGACGAGTTTCTGAACCACTTGAGCCAACGAGTTGCGCCGCTTTTGGAGGTGAAGGACTGGTGAACTCAACTTGGTGGCAGCGGAAAATAGTTGCGTTGCTTCATGACCCGCCTGATAAGGTGCTGGACATCCCTACTCACAGGGAGCGGGCAGGTGTGCTCATGCAAACGGCGTTGCGTGGGTTGCCTGATGTCACGCCAAGTGGCGTTCCTGAAGCAGCGTGGACAGATGATGCCAATAAGGCTGATGCAATTGCATCCGCTGCCGACCGATTGAACTTTCCTGAGGGACTTCGTGCACCTAGTGATTGCATTCTTCACCCGATTTCTGGTCAAAAGATGCCATTGCCTGCAGCCGACCCGCAAAAGTCTTCGGAAGTGCAAGCGGATGTGGTTGACAATTTGAGCCGACGCACTAATGAGCTGCAAAAACGCTTCTTGCTCTTTTGGCGATGCCTTGAAGACGAACTTGCTAAACGCGAACCGAATGTTCCTTGGAGTTTGCTCCCTGCCGACACTCGCATCCCAGATCATCCTTTACTGCAGCATGCTCGTGTTGTTAGCGCTTTCGCTAATTGCTTGCCCAATCCAGCGACATTGCTTTTCACCATCGGACCCGTTCAAAGTTTCATCGCTTCTGCCCGAAAGACTCGTGACTTGTGGATGGGCAGTTTCCTGCTTTCTTACTTGACTTGGCATGCCATCAAGGTCATTGCCGAGCAACTTGGTCCCGACCATGTGCTCTTTCCATCACTGCTCGGTCAGCCGCTTGT
>Ga0197143_1000678_pt1 | contig 34091 bp, 28 predicted proteins | sample GBS70_MetaG_FD_148603 | JGI IMG/M metagenome (GOLD analysis project Ga0197143, IMG submission 148603) | Sediment microbial communities from Great Boiling Springs, Gerlach, Nevada, United States - GBS 70_MetaG | ecosystem: Environmental > Aquatic > Thermal springs > Hot (42-90C) > Sediment... | reverse complement strand
CTTGTAGTGAGGAGCAGGACTAAAGTTACGGAAGAGGTTATAGAAGCGGGGCAAAGGCTCAAGGTAATAGCCAGGGCAGGGGCAGGGTTAGATAATGTTGATGTTAAAGCTGCTGAGCGGAGAGGGATAGCTGTTATCAATGCCGGGGAAAGCGTAGCAGTAGCCGTCGCCGAGCTAACCTTAGGCCTTATGCTCTCCTTGGCCCGCAGAATTCCACAGGCTCACTTCTCGCTAAAAGAAGGTCGCTGGGAAAAGCAAGCCTTTCTGGGGATTCAGCTTCAAGGTAAAACTTTGGGGATAGTGGGGCTTGGGCGGATAGGCACAGCCTTAGCCAAGAGGGCTATGGCTTTGGAGATGATAGTCATCGCTACCGACCCCTTCATCTCTCCGGAAAAGGCCCTTCAACTTGGCATAAGCCTTGTCCCCTTAGAAAAGCTCTTGCAAACTTCCGACTTCGTTTCCATCCATGTCCCCTTGACCCCTCAAACCAGCAAGATGATTGGTTGGAGAGAGCTTTGCCTTATGAAACCCACCGCTTACCTCATCAACACGGCGCGGGGAGGTGTAGTTGATGAAGAGGCCCTGGCCAGAGCTCTTGAGGAAGGGCGGATAGCTGGTGCCGCTATTGATGTCTTTGAAAGGGAGCCTCCGGTTGGTAGCCCCCTTCTTTGCAGCGATAAAGTTATCCTTACCCCGCACATAGGCGCTTCTACGCAGGAGGCGCAAAAGCTTGCCTCTTTAGAAGTAGCCAGAAAGGTGCTGGAAATACTTTCTTTCCAAACCGCCAGCGGTCACTGAGAGCTTTCGGGCAAGGGATAAGCGATACAAACTCCGCCCAAGACCCTTCCCCGCAGCCTTTCCCCTTCCTCCGGAGGTAGCTTCTCGCTCCAAACCACCACTACCGCTTGTATGGCCAAACGAATCCCCTCCATGAACATGTCCACCAAATGGACACAACCCTTAGGCCCTCCCAGAAGCCTGGTTACAGTTCGCCTTATTCCCCGCTCAATCTTGAGCCCTTCAAGCTCCTTAACCCTTTCCAGTGGCTCCCGGCATACTGGATACGGCACTCTCGCCATGGAAGCTTTGGCTTCCTTGACCACCATAGCCTCAGGGTTTGAGGCATCCAGAACCAAGTCCATTTCCAAATGATGGTAGGGGTCCATAAGCATGCAATGGATTCCTACCAAGTGGGAATCTAAAGGAGAAATTTCAACCGTATAGGTGCGTGGGAAAGTGGACAAAGCCATATCGCCTCCTTGCCCTACAATGATTGGTATGCTACAATTTTGCCGTAAAAAGCATTTGAGAGCAAATCCATGCCCATAAAAGTCCTTCCCCCAGAGGTTGCTGATAAGATAGCGGCTGGAGAAGTTGTTGAAAGGCCAGCTTCTGTAGTCAAAGAGCTGGTGGAGAATGCCCTTGATGCTGGGGCTACCGAAATCAAGGTTGAAGTTTTCGGTGGCGGGATAAGGTTGATAAAAGTTACCGATAACGGCTGTGGCATCCCGTCTGAAGAAGTGGAGCTGGCCTTTGCCCGCTACGCCACCAGCAAAATTTCCACGATAAGGGACCTTTCGGCCATAAAGACCCTTGGCTTCAGAGGCGAAGCGTTGGCCAGCATTGCGGCGGTCTCTAAAGTCACCATGATAACCCGGAGCGCAGGGGAGCCAATCGGTGTTTTAATAAGAGTGGAAGGAGGGAAAGTGGTGCGGAAGGAGCCACGTGGCGCTCCAGTGGGGACAATGGTTTCGGTAGAAAACCTCTTTTACAATGTGCCAGCCCGCCGCAAATTCCTCAAGCACCCGGCTACCGAGATGGCCCACATCACCGAAACCGTGGTCCATTACGCCATGGCTTACCCAGAAGTGAGGTTTGCCTTACACAAAGAAGGCCAGCTTTCTTTTCATTCGCCTGGCTCTGGGGACATGAAAGAGGTGTTGGCGAGAGTCTATGGCCCGGAGATAGCCGGCATCTTGCTCAAACTTGAGGCAACTGAAGGCCCGCTCAAGCTTTACGGTTACGTAAGTCCCCCATCCCTTCACAAACCTCAGCGTTCCCATTCTTTTTTCGTGAACAGACGCTGGGTCCAAGATGCTGTCCTGAGCAAGGCTCTGTTGGAAGCTTACCACGGCTTTCTCCCTTCCGGCCGCTATCCCTTAGCGGTGATAAGCTTGGAAATAGACCCTTCTTTGGTAGATGTAAACGTCCATCCTACCAAGCGGGAAGTGCGTTTCCGCAACTCGGAAGAGGTCTTCCAAGCTCTCCAGAAAGCCCTCAGGCAGCTTATAGTAAGCACGCAGGGGCCATTTGTGGCCTTTCCTAAGGTGTTAAGTCCTGCCAAGGGTGAGCCAGAACAGAAGCTGTTCCCCCTCACTCAGCCCAAGCCTTCACCTCCCCCGGAGCCATCCCTTCCATTGGCCAAAACCCTCCCAATGCTTCGTGTCCTCGGTCAGGTAAGCCTCACCTACATCGTGGCTGAGGGGCCGGACGGGCTTTACCTCATTGACCAACACAGTGCCCACGAGAGGGTGATTTACGAGAAGCTCAAGAAGGACCGAGGGAAAGCCATCCCCTCCCAGCGCCTCCTGGAGCCTTTAACGATAGAGCTACCCCCTTACCAGAGCGATTTAATTGAGTTCCTCCTGCCTTCCCTAAAAGAGGTAGGCTTTGACTTAGAGGGGTTTGGCCCCAACACTTGGCTTGTGAGGGCTGTTCCTGCCCCCCTCGCCTCACGCGATGTCCGCAAAGCTCTAATGGATTTCATAGAAGCCTTGATTTCAGGCGGGACGGAGCACTTAGAGGGGGATAAAGTCCTGGCCACTCTGGCTTGCCACTGCGCCGTTAGGGCCGGCGAGCCTTTGTCTTTGGAAGAAATGAGGAAACTTGTGCAAGAGATGGAGTCCATTGATGTAATGCAAACTTGCCCTCATGGTCGGCCAACCGTGGTGCGCATAAGCATGGAAAGGTTGGCGAAAGAATTTGGGAGAGGAGGATGACTCATGAAAGAAATTGAAGTTCCCGACATTGTAGTAAGCAGATTGCCACTCTACCTGAGAACCTTAGAGTTTCTCGCTATGGAAGGGAGGGAAATCACATCCTCCGCTGAGCTGGCCGAAAGGCTTGGCCTTAATCCAGCTCAGATTCGGAAAGATTTGTCCTACTTTGGCAGTTTTGGCCAGCAAGGGAGAGGCTACAGTGTCAAGGGGCTTATAGAAGCGCTTCGGCAAATCCTTAACCTGGAAAGGGAATGGGAAGTGGCTTTGGTTGGTGTAGGGGACCTGGGAAGGGCTTTGGTTCACTACCAAGGCTTTAAAGACAAAGGGTTCCGCCTGGCTCTACTTTTTGACAATAACCCGCAGAAAATCGGGATGAAGATAGGAGGGCTGGAAATAATGGATAGCGCCCTTATCCCCAAGCTCATCCCCGAAAGAGGCATAAAGATAGCCATAATAGCGGTTCCACCGCAGGAGGCCCAAAAGGTAGCCGACGTTTTAGTTTCGGCCGGGGTTGAGGCTATACTGAACTATGCTCCTGTCAACCTCAAAGTCCCACCGCATGTGAAGGTCCATTATATAGACCCCGTAGTTGGCCTAAGGCATATGACCTATTATTTGCCTCGTCCTCAGCAATAGCCTGGGAGATTCGGAGCTGGCGCGCTCTGATTGCTTCTGGAAGAGGATAAAGTGCCAGGTTTTAGGGCAAACTCGCAACGAAGTCACAGTTCTAGCAGTTTAAAGCCGAAAACTTTTCTCCCTACCCAGATTGCTTCCGGAATCAAATCAAAGGCTAAGGACATCTCAACGTGAGCGGCAAAGCCACATTTATCGCACATTATCCTATCCCGCCCCTTGAGGTAGCAGCCGATATGAATTGTGCCATCGGGGTCAGCACTGGCTATGAGCCAATCATGACAACGCCATGCGTTATCTTTGAGGGCTTCCATCGTCCGGCGAGAAGCTAAGATGGGGTAACCTTGTTCCTTTAGGGCGAGAAGTCGCTCAAGGACCCATTTTCTCTGCTCTGGAGTTAGACTTAGGTCCTCTGTGCCAGTGTAGGGGTAGTAGAACTGGAAAGTTATGCCCTTCACAAGCCCACTCAGGTATTCCACCAGTTCGTCCACTTCACGCCAACTCAATCGGTTAAAAGTGACGTTGGCGAAGATTTTGGGGTGGGAAGAGGCTTTAATGTTGGCAATGATGCGGTCAAAGGAATTGCTGCGGTTTTGGTTGTGGGAATCCCGCAGCCCATCAATGCTCACCCACACGACATCGGCTTCAGTTTCAATCGGAATAGTCCCATTGGTCACGATTGCGGAGCAGAAAAAGAGCTTTTTGGCTTCCCGAATCACATCTTCAAGACCGCGGCCGTTATCCCTCCAAAGCAATGGTTCTCCACCCTCTATGATGAGAAGCCTCACACCTTCAGCGTAAAGCCGATGGATTGTCTCCAAAGCCAGGCTATAGCTCATTTGGTCCTGGTTTTTGCGCCAGAAGGGGCAAGCTCTGCATCTGAGGTTGCACTTGTGGGTTATCTTTAGGCCAGCCAGAAGCGGCCTTTTCTTCCCCAAAAGGTGATACTCTGCTTTCCGCTTCAGGAATTCCAGGTAGTGGGACCTCATGGCTAAAGGAGTTTGCCAGGGTTCATTATACCATAGGGGTCAAGCAAATTTTTAACGACCCTCAGCACCTCAACTCCTGCCTTCCCATGCTCTTCTTCCATCCACGGCCTGTGGTCAAGCCCCACCGAGTGATGGTGGCTTAGGGTCCCTTTACCAGCCAATATGGCTTTAGTAGCGGCGCGCTTGACGTGCCACCACTGCTCTATTTCCCTTCCCCATAACTGCCGCCCCAAGAAAGTGTAATAGAGGGAGGCCCCCTCAGGGTAGCAGTGGGAGATGTGGCACATTACATAAGCTGGGCTTCCTGTCTCCTCAATGGCCTTTACTATGGCTTCCCGCACCAGGTTGTAAAGCCTCAGCAGGTTGCTCCACAGAGTGGCCGTCTCCAGCGTATCTACCATTACACCCCAGGTTATGAGGTCATCCCTGAGGTAAGGGAGGAGGAATCGTTCCCTGTACCAGCTTTCCCCAACGCTCCTTCCCAGGTTCAATCCTCCGTGCCTCTTGGCTATGCCCACACACTCTTTTATCACCCTTTTAACCTCTTTATCCTCACCCTCAACTCCGAGGATGAGCAGGCTTCCTCCGGGGATGAACCCCCTCTTCCTAAGGTAAGACAAAACCAAGCGAGTAGCGGTTTCCTTGATTCCGTGGCTTACTTCCCTTAGAGCGAAGGAAGCTTCGGTCTCAAAGGGGTCAGATAACCTGACGGTAGCGGGGCGAAGGCCTTTCTGGAGCATTTCCCGGATGGCTTCTATACCTTCAGGGAAAGATGGGAATATGAGGCCCAAGTGCTCAATCCTTTCAGGAAATGGATGTATGCGCAAAGTTGCCCTGGTTATTATGCCAAAAACCCCTTCGCTCCCTATGAGGAGCTCTTTGAGGGATGGGCCGGAGGCGGAAGCAGGTACTGGGGGTGTGTCCAGAACCCCAATTGGGGTCACGACCCTGAGGCTTATGACCATATCCTCTATCTTGCCGTATCCCGTGGATTTCTGGCCGGCGCTTCTGGTGGCAATCCATCCTCCGAGGGAGGAGAATTCAAATGATTGAGGGAAATGGCCCAGGGTGAACCCCTTTTCGTTGAGGGTTTTTTCCAATTCTGGCCCCATGATTCCGGCTTCAAAGGTGGCCGTTCGCGAAGTCTCATCCAGATTCAGGAGCCGGTTCATCCTCCTCAAATCAAGGCAGATGGTGCCGGAAAACCCTTCGGGAAAGAGCGGGGCAACCCCTCCCACAACCGTAGTTCCCCCACCAAAGGGGATTACGGCGATGCGATGGGCAGAAGCCAGCTCCAAAATGGCAGATATCTCCTCCTCCTTCGCGGGGAAGACCACTACGTCCGGAGCTGCATCTACTTGCTTGAGGCGAATCCGGATGAGGTCGGTGTAGCTTTTGCCAAGGGCGTGGAACAAGCGTTCATGGTGGGATATGGAGAAATTCTTTTCTCCCACGATGCTGGAAATTTTTCCCAAAACCTCAGGTGTTAGGCGAGGGGGCGGAAGTTCAATCTCTTCTGGGGAAGGGATTGGGAGGATTGGCTGCGCTTTTACCTCAAGCTTTTCTTGGAGGAAAGGCAGGAAGGAAGGCCTCTTATTTAAAGGGTAGCGTATTTCCTCGTAGCCCCAGCCCCACCAGCGAATGGCCATTTTACTCTTCCGGTCTTCTCCCCAGAACCTGCATTACCCTATCCAGAAGCTCATAAGCAAACTTCTGGCGGAAGCCAGCAAGGCAGGCTATGAGCGCAAGTAGCCACCGAAGCTGTTCCTCATTGAGCCTTGCGACATCGGCTCCCATGGCCAAGAAGCCAGCTGAAGCTACTAAGTAGATAATCCCTCCCAAGATTACGCCCATTATCGGATGGACCACGTAATACATCCACTGTTGCTTGTCAAAGTCCTGGAGCACAGAGACGTGCCAGTGCAGGCTGTATAGAGCTCCCACAACTCCGCCTATCCCTCCCCATACCATCGTAGTCCACATCGGGAAGAGCATGGACATACCGGTGATGGTTCCAGTTGCTTGCCAAATGGAGGAAATAGCCAGGGCCAAGGGCCTCTCAAAGATTAAAAGGGCCAATAGAACCACAAACCAAACAAGTTCGTAGGCAAGAAGCCTAACTCCGTATGTGCTGCCCCAGGCTCTGGAATTCCTAACCCTCTGAAGGATAGCTTTGGCTTGGTGGACCTTTAGCTCAGCTACGTCGTAATTGCGGGGGTCTTCAAGGAGGGTGTCTCTGGCCTCCTGCAATAGGGATAGGGCTTTATCGGCCAAAGCCTCCCGCGTGCTTAGTTCGGCTACGATTTCTTTGTAAACTTGGTCAATTTCGGAAGCTAACTCAATTGGACGCCTTTTGCCTACCCTTTCCAGAACGGCTTCTTCTTCCCCTGGTGGAGGTGCAGCTTCCGCAGACTCTTCAGCGATTTCCTTAGGAGGAGTTTCCCCGCCAAAAAGAAGCTCTACCCCCTTACCCTTTAGGCTTGCCCTGGATGCCATTGAGCACCTCCTCGGCTAATTTCCTGTAAGCTTCGGCCCCATCGTGCTGGGGAGCATATTCTAAAATGGGCATCTTAGCTACAGGGGCTTCAGCAAATTTGACGCTTTTCTTAATTACGGTCTCAAAGACAAGGGGGCCAAAGATAGAGCGTATCTCCTCCAGGACCTCTTTAGAGTGAATGACCCTTGCATCGTACATGGTTGGCAATATTCCCAGGATACGTAGCCCTCGGTTGAGCTTGGCCTTCACTTTCTGGATGATTTCCAGTAGAATTCGTAGGGCTCTGAAAGCCAAGTACTCACACTGGAGCGGGACTATAACCCACTTAGCCGCCACTAAGGCATTGATGGTAAGAAGCCCCAAGCTTGGCGGTGTATCAATCAGGATGAAATCGTAAAGGGGTACGACCGGCTTTAGGGAATCTCTCAAGATGTACTCTCTGGCAATAGCCAAAACCAATTCCATCTCCGCTGCTGAAAGGTCAATGTTAGCCGGGGCCAGGAAAATTCTCTCCCGCACTTGGATTACCACGTCCTGCAATTTGGTTTTTCCATCGGTCAGCACTTGGTAGATGGTTTTGTCCAGGAGGTAGCTTTCAACCCCCATGCTTAGGGAAAGGCCACCCTCGGGGTCCATATCCACCAAGAGGATTTTATGGCCCCTTTCGGCCAGGGCGGCCCCGAGGTTTATGACGGTGGTGGTTTTCCCCACCCCCCCTTTCTGGTTAGCGACGGTTATTACGTGGGACATAGGATTTCCTGCGCTCTTTTGACACTTGCCCCCTTCTCAAACCGGTAACCGAGGGAGGCCAAAGCCCTTTCTATTGCCCCCAAAGTCGTAAGGACATCGCCTGCGGTAAGGGTTCCCATGTGGCCCACTCTGAAGTATTTGTCCTTTATTTCCGGATGAAGGCCAGCGGCCACGATTACCCCCTCGGCCTTTATGGCTTTTAGGAGTTCAGGACCGATTCCTTCAGGGTAATAAGCGGTGGTTAAGGTCCAAGCCCTCAGTTCTTTCCGCACTGGCACTTGCTTAAGCCCGATGGCATCAATTCCTTCTTGGAAAGCTTGGGCCAGGAGGCGGTGGCGAGCAAAGCGCTTCTCCATTCCTTCCGCCAAAATCTGCTGGAGGCTTACATCCAAGGCGTAGATTAGGTTGACAGCTGGGGTGGCAAAATAGGCGACTTTCCCCTCTTCATAAGCTTCCATAACGGGAAGCCATAGGCCGAAATCGGCATAGTAGTTGAGGACTGGGGAACGACGCTTGCGGTAGGCTTCCATAGCTCGCTCGCTCACAACCATTAGAGCAAGGCCAGGCGGGACCGCTATCGCCTTCTGAGAGGCCGTGAGGTAGACGTCAATCCCCCACTCATCTTGGCGGAATTCCATACCAGCGGTGGCGCAAACCCCGTCCACTATGGATAAAACTCCATACCTTTGGGCCAGCTCCCCCAGGGCTTTAACGTCCACTGCTACCCCGGTGGATGTATCCACGTGGGTGGCTGTTATGGCTTTGAAGCCGCCTTTCTTTAGGTGCTTCTCTGCTTCCTCCAGTGAGGGGGCTTCTCCTATAGGGGCTTTTATCACTGTCACATCCGCCTGGTACCGCTTGGCGATGTCGGCCATTCGGTCCCCGAAGAAGCCTGAGCTCAGGACCAAAACCTTTTCCCCTGGCTCCACCAAGTTGACGATGGCCATATCCATAGCCAGGGTACCAGAACCAGCCACCACGAAAGGCTGGCCTTTCTCTGAAAGGAAGACTTTCCTTAAGTTCTTCAAGGCCCTGCCGAAGATTTCGGCAAATTCTACGGACATGTGGCTGAGGGTTTTTGCGGACATCGCTCTCAATACGGCAGGGTCAAAATCTATGGGGCCGGGTATCATCAGCAAGAACTTTTCGTCCATTTTTTAATTCCCTCCTTTGGATTTCTGGTAGAACTCTTCAGCCGATAGTGTCATTTCTACTCCCGGGACCTCGCCTATTTCCAAAGATAGGATTAAACGGCGGCTTACCCGGAAGCCACATTGGGCGAAGCAGCGTCGGGCTCGCATGTTCCTTTCCATTGTGCGGAGGCGGACCTTCTTGAGGCCCAGCTGGCCAAATAGATACCGCAGTAAAGTGAGCAAGGCATCTTGTCCGTAACCTCTCCCCCAAAGGCTTTTCTCTCCAATTAGGATACCTATTTCCCCCTCCCTTCTCCTTTTATCCAACCCATAGCACGATATGCGTCCGATGAGCTCTCCCCTGCCGTCGGTTATTCCGAAAGCCAATTCTGGGCCAAATTTCTCAAGGGAGTTGCGGAACCAAGAGGCGAACTTGGAGAAAGAGCTGTTTATAGGTCTCAACCCCAGCCAGAACATGATTTCGGGGTCCTTGTGCCAAGCATATATTTTCTGCAAATTTTCTTGGCTGAGAAGCTCCATCAAAGGGCGAAGGGTGACCTTTTCTCCCTTAAGATGCCGGTTTTCCATTCTCTGACCTCAAGGGATAATAAGCCTTTGGCCCACGTAGATGAAGTTAGGGTTCGGGAGGTTGTTAGCCCTCATTATGGCTTCAACGGTTGTGCCGTAGCGGAAAGCGATGGAGGTTAATGTTTCACCATATCGGACTATGTGTATTTTGGGCCGGGATACTTGAGCTGGGGCCTGGCCAGGGGCTGGGATTATCAGTTTTTGGCCTACGTAGATGAAATTGGGGTTAATTAGCCGGTTAGCAACGGCAATGGCTTCTACAGTGGTGTTGAAGCGGGTAGCAATGCTCCAGATGGTATCACCTGGCTGGACTATGTATTCAGAGACGGTGGGAGGAGTCGGAACGGCTTGTGCGGTACCTGGAACCTTCAAAATTTGGCCGACGTAAATGAAGTTAGGGTCAGCAAGATTGTTAATCCTCGCCAGTTCTTCCACTGTGGTTCCGAACCGGTAAGCTATAGATTCTAAGGTATCGCCCCATTTTACCGTATAGTTTATGTATCCTTGTGGAGGCGGGGGAACAGGCGTAGGCGGAGGTGTCTGCGGAGTAACTTCGGGTTGAGGTGGTTGTGGGGTAACTTCCAGCTGTAAGGTTGGCGTTGATGTAGCTTCAAGGGGGGCAAGGGTAATTTGGGGTGTGGCTAAAGGTGCTGTAGTAGGCTTCGGTGTTGGGGTGGCTGTAGGGGCTGGCTTTGGGCGAGTGCACCCTCCAAGGAGTAAAGCCAAAACAATTAAAATCGTCAAAATCTTGCCCATCTGCTCTCCTCTTCCGCAAAAGTAGCCTAAGCTTTTTAAATCATAGCACATGGATAACATCCCGTCAAGTAAGCCTTGCCTTTGGGGTGTGTCCCAGTCTCGTCGGGCTGGGCCGTAGCCTTTCCGCTCAGGCAAAGATGAGGCGCTAAAGCGCCCCTCTCCATCCTGGCGACCCGCGTTCCCGAACGGCTACCGGGGGGAGAGGGCGCTTCCAGCGCCCTTTGCAATCTCAGCCCACTTATCGGGAATAAGCCCGCTTCGGCCGAAGGCCCAGGGGCTAATTTTAATAGGCGTGAAGGGGCCTTTTTGCCTAACAGCTTTGTTTGATGTATAATCTTGAAGAAACCAACGGGTTCTTTGAACCCAAAAATCCTTAAGGAGGGTGCCATGGGTAAAAAGCTGGCTGCAATAGTAACGCTGGTCCTTGCCCTCGCCATGGTCATCTCCGCTTGTAAGCCCAAAGCCGCTGAACCCATCAAGATCGGCTTCGTTGGCCCCATAACTGGGAAGTGGGCATACGAAGGCGAGGGAATGCTCAAAGTGATAAAGCTTCTGGCCAAGCAAGTGAACGAGCAAGGAGGCCTCCTGGGCGGCCGCATGATTGAAATCGTCCCCTGCGATGATAAAGGTGAAGCCAGTGAAGCCGCCCTCTGCGGCGATAAGTTGGCCGCCGAGAAGGTAGTGGCAGTCATCGGAAGCTACGCCTCTACCTGCACCGAGCCCCTCTCCAAAGTCCTTAACGAGAAAAACATACTTCAGATTACACCTTCTTCCACTGCTACTGTCCTGACCGAAAAGGGGTACAAGCAGTTCTTCCGCACCTGCTTCTTGGATGACAAGCAGGGTCTCTTTGCGGCCGAGTATTTCATAAAGAAGGGATGGAAGAAGGCAGCCTTCATCCACGACAACTCCACTTACGCCAAGGGCTTGGCTGAGTGGGCCAAGAAGTACTATGAGGAAAGGGGTGGAACAACCGTCCTGTTTGACGCCATAACCCAGGGCGAGCAGGACTTCACCCCAATGCTGACTAAGATTAAGGCTGCCGAGCCTGACGTTGTCTACTTCACCGGTTACCACCCCGATGGCGCTCTCCTTCTCAAGCAGGGCTACGAGCAGGGCATCTTCCCCAAGATCCAGTTCACCGCTGGTAACGCTTGCAACAACCCTGAGTTCATTGAGATTGCCGGTAAAGAAGCCGCTGAGGGAGTCCTGGTGAGCACTGAGCCACTGCCTGGCGACCTTCCTTATCCTGAGGCCAAGAAGTTCATTGAGGACTTCAAGAAGGAGTATGGGGAAGAGCCTGCCAGCATCTGGTGGGTGATGGCCGGTGACGCCTTCAAGGTCATTGTGGAGGCCATAAAGGCCACTAACTCCACTGATACCAATAAGATGGCCGAATACCTCCACACCAAGTTCAAGGACTTCCCCGGCCTCACCGGGCCAATCATCGGCTTTGACGAGAAGGGCGACCGGCTCGGCACCATCCACAAGTTCTATGTCATAAGGGATGGCAAGTTCGTGCCTTACGAGTAAGGGTTTGAAGGGGAAGGCCTTGAGCCTTCCCCTTAAAAAAACTTTTTAGGGTCTATATTGAAGGGGAGGTGAAATGGGCATTGTCCTCCAGCAGTTACTTAATGGTATCACGATCGGCTCTTTCTACGCCCTCATAGCCTTAGGATATACCATGGTTTATGGCGTCCTCAAACTCATAAATTTCGCCCATGGTGAGTTGTTCATGTCAGGCTCTTACCTCGGTCTCACCATAATCTCAATCCTTATCGGGGCAGGGCTTGGGGGTGAGGCTTTGCTGTGGGCTTTGGCTGGTGTTTTCATTGTGGTTATGGCAATCGTAGCTGGGCTTGGGGTCGGGATTGAAAGGGTTGCTTACCGCCCCCTCCGCAGGGCAGGAAGGCTCCCCGCAGTAGTATCAGCTCTTGGGGTCTCCATAGCCCTGCAGAACGCCGTGATGCTTATCTACGGACCCCGCTACCGGGTCTATCCCAAGGGGGTAATCCCAGCCATTTACTGGCAAGTGGGAGGGATTCAGATTAGCCTTCTCCAAGTTTTCGTCCTCATCCTCTCCTTAATCCTCATGGCTACGCTTTACTACTTCATCCATTACACTAGGCTTGGGACAGCTGTAAGGGCGACGGCTTTGGATCATGATGTAGCCAGGCTTATGGGCATAGATGTTGATGCCATTGTGCGCATTATCTTCATAATAGGGCCGGCCTTGGGAGCTGCCGGCGGAATCATGGTAGGCCTTTATTACGGGCGCATAAACTTCACATTGGGCTGGGGATACGGCCTTAAAGCTTTCACCGCCGCTATCTTGGGCGGGATTGGGAACATCCCAGGAGCAATGGTGGGCGGTATGCTCCTTGGTCTTTTTGAAACCTTGGCCGCTGGCTTCATCCCCCAAGGCGGGGCGTGGAAAGAAGCGATAGTCTTCCTCATCCTCATACTTATACTCGTAGTCCGACCAACCGGTCTTTTGGGCGAAAGGGTAGCCGAGAAAGTCTAAGGAGAGGTGCAGGATGAGCGCAATTCTATCTCAGCTCAAGAGCTTGGATCGCCGCATAGTCTACGGGGCTCTGCTTGCTGCGGTTCTCCTTTTTCCGCTGGTGGTTAGGAACGATTATTGGATTTCCACTTTGGTCTTTTTCGGAATATGGGCTATCCTTGGGCTTAGCCTAAACATCATTGTGGGGTATGCCGGGCTCTTCCAACTCGGCCATGCTGCCTTTTGGGCTGTGGGCGCTTATACTACTGCCATCCTTAACATCTACCTTAAAGTTCCAATCCTCGTATGCCTGCCCATAAGTGCTCTGGTCGCCGCTTTCTTTGCCATCATCATCTCCAGACCTATCTTGCACCTCAGGGGTGATTATCTCTGCATCGTGACCATAGGCTTTGGGGAGATAGTGCGGCTCTTCCTCTACAACGACCCCTTCAAGATAACCGGCGGGGTGAATGGCCTAAGGGGCATAGCCCGACCCTCCATATTCGGCTTAGAGATAAACACTCCCACGGCTTACTATTATTACGTGCTTTTCTTTGTGATTATTACCATCCTGATTATGCAAAGGCTGGAGAATTCAAGGCTTGGGCGGGCTTGGAACTACGTGAGAGAAGATGAGATGGCTGCTGAAGCCATGGGCATTGACACAGTAAAAGTTAAGCTCCTTGCTTTCGCCATTGGGGCTGCTTGGGCTGGGGTTGCTGGAAACATATACGCCAGCCGTTACACCGTCATCGCCCCTGAAACCTTCAGCTTCTGGAACTCAGTAGTTATGTTCTGTATAGTAGTCTTGGGAGGCTCTGGCTCCATCCCTGGGGTTTTCGTGGGAACCTTGGGGATGATTTTGCTTCCTGAGGTTCTGAAAAGCGTCCTTTCTCCAATCTTGGAATGGAGGCTTCTCATCTTCGGAATAGCGATGGTAGTCATGATGATTTTCCGCCCTGAAGGGCTTTGGCCTCACAGCCGTTATCGCCTTGAACTACGCCGGGAGGAAACTTCCTCTTGATGTTCGGAGGTGGAGATGGCTCTTCTGGAAGTGAAGAACCTAACCAAGAGCTTCGGTGGGCTTGTAGCGGTGAACGATGTAAGCTTCCACTTGAACGAAGGGGAAATCCTGGGGATGATAGGCCCAAACGGTGCGGGCAAGACCACAGTCTTCAACCTCATAACCGGCATCTTCCCGCCCGATAAAGGGGAAATCCGCTTCAATGGCCGCAGCTTAATAGGCCTTCGCCCTCACCAGATAACTGAGCTTGGGATTGCCAGAACTTTCCAGACCATAAGGCTTTTCCCGAACCTCACGGTCATGGAAAACGTTATGGCCGGCCTACACTGCCGCACGAAGGCTGGCCTTTGGGCCTCTATCTTCCAGACCAAAGCCCAGCGAGAGGAAGAAAAGTTCATTCGGGAAAAAGCTATAGAATGCATTCATTTCATGGGCCTTGGCGGGCTGGAATTTGAGTTGGCCAAGAACTTGCCATTCGGCCTGCAGAAGCGGCTGGAAATAGCCCGAGCTTTGGCTACTAACCCCCGCATACTCATGCTGGATGAGCCTGCGGCTGGCCTCAACGAGCAAGAGACTTCGGAGCTTATGGACTTAATATCCCAATTGAGGGATAGAGGAATCACCATCTTCCTCATTGAACACGACATGAAAGTGGTGATGGGCATATCGGAGCGGATAATCGTTCTTGATAACGGCTATAAGATTGCTGAAGGAACACCAGAAGAAATCCAGAGCAATCCTCGCGTCATTGAGGCCTACCTGGGTAAGGAGGAGTAGGGATGGCCCTCTTGGTTTTGGAAAACGTCCACACCTATTACGGCAACGTCCACGCCCTTAAGGGCATAAACCTCACGATTGAGGAAGGAGAGATTGTGACTCTGATTGGGGCTAATGGAGCAGGGAAAACCACTACCCTTAAGACCATTTCCGGCCTCATAAAGCCGAGGGAGGGCAGAATCATCTTTGATGGCCAAGAGCTGAACAAAGTCCCTGCCCACAAAATCGTCTACATGGGCATATCCCATGCACCCGAAGGGAGGAAAGTTTTCCCAACGCTTACGGTGGAAGAAAACCTCCTTCTGGGAGCTTACTGCTTGGGCAATGACCGCAAGACTATTGAAGCAAACAAGGAAAGAGTCTTTGCCCTCTTCCCCCGCCTGGCCGAAAGGAGGAAGCAGTTAGCTGGAACCCTTTCCGGTGGTGAGCAGCAAATGCTGGCCATAGGGAGAGCGCTGATGTCCAGGCCTCGCTTGCTCCTTCTGGATGAGCCTTCCCTTGGCCTTGCCCCAATGCTGGTTAAAGCCATATTTGAAACCATAAAGGAGATAAACCGGCAAGGGGTGACAATCCTATTGGTTGAGCAGAACGCCAGGGCCGCTTTAAAACTGGCCCAAAGGGCCTATGTCCTGGAGACAGGCCGCATAGTCCTAAGTGGCCCTTCCCATGAACTCCTGCAGGACGAAAGGGTCCGCAAAGCTTATCTGGGGGAGAGATAGCATGAGAAGCCGTGAGGAAATCCTCCGCCTCGCTGTGGAAAGCTTGATGGAAGACGAACGCCTTCGCTCCAACCTCACCGACTACGAAGCCGAAGTGGTGATGAACTGGGCAAACAACTGGCTTGAGAGGAAAATCCTCTCAGTGCCAGAAGAGAAGGTAGAGGAGGTAGCCAGGAAAGAGAAAGAACGGGTGAGAAACCTTTTGATTTCCTTAAACAACATGCTCCTCTACTCCCGTTCTCCCACCTTGAGCATGGCGGTGGGATTAGTGGAGAAACATCTCAACGAAGGTGTCCCTTTCTCCACGAAGGAAATACTTGAATTGGTTACTGAGCTGGCAGGGATAATATGGGAAAGAAGAGCCGGTGGCTTTTAGTCGGCATTTTTATCGCACTACTGCTGCTTGCTTGCGTAGTTGCTTCAATCTTTTTTGCCCCCACGCATTTACCTACCCCGATTCCCACCCCCTCTCCTACTTTAGAGGCCAAATCTTGGTACAAAGTATACTTCACCGCTCCAGGCTCAGAGCCAATAGACAAAGGCCTTGAGGAATTCATAAAATCGGCAACCTCCTCCATTGATATGGCCATATACCAGCTGGATTTGCCCAATATAGTTAGTGCTCTCATAGAGGCAGCTCAGAGAGGAGTAAGGGTGCGGGTTGTAACCGATGTTGACATCCTCAACGACGAAAGGGAAGGTGCTTCTTTCAGGGAGCTTGAGAAGCGGGGGATACCGGTAATCGGGGGAAACACTTCTGGAATCATGCACAACAAGTTCGTAGTAGTGGATGGTAAAGCCGTATGGACTGGCTCTTGGAACTTTACCGTCAACGATACAACCCGTTACGATAACAATGCCCTTTTGATTTACTCCCCGGAACTTGCCCGCAATTACTCGGTGACTTTCAACAAAATGTTTGAGGAAAAGAAATTTGGACCAAGCCGAAAACCCGGAGGAACTACCCCTCGCCTTATAATTAACGGCGTCCCTGTTGAAAACTACTTTTCCCCTGAAGACGAAGTGGGCGAGAAAATCACCGAAAAGCTCAAACAGGCCAGCTCTTCAATCTACTTCATGGCTTTCTCCTTCACCGACGACCGGATGGGGAAAGTCTTGCGGCAAAAGGCAAAAGCTGGAGTCTTAATCCGTGGGGTATTTGAAACCGTCGGCTCCAAGACGAAATACAGCGAGTTCGGAACTTTGGCTAAAGCGGGGATTGACGTCCGGCAAGATGGCAACCCTTACCTAATGCATCACAAGGTCTTCATAATTGACGAGAAAATAGTCATCACTGGCTCTTTCAACTTTTCAGCTGGGGCCGATAAAACCAACGATGAAAATGTCGTAATCATAGAAGACCCAGCTTTAGCCAAAGCCTTCATGGCAGAGTTCCATCGGGTTTATTCGGCAGCCAAAGGTGATTAGGAGGAGAAAATGCCTGAAGAGATAGACCTGGAAACTTATTGCGAGGAGATAGAGGCGCTTATAATTGAAGGTAAAAGCGAGGAAGCCATAACAGCTGCTCGCCACATCCTTTCCTTTTACCCCAAATTCGTAGAAGCTTACCGATTGCTGGGGAAGGCTTGCCTTGAAAAAGGGGACCTCGTCAGCGCAGCCGATATGTTCATGAGGGTATTGGGGGCCGACCCCGAGGACTTAATCGCTTACGTGGGTTTGGCCGATGTCTACAAAACCCAAGGGAAAATAGAGCAGGCAATTTGGTATCTGGAGCGGGCTTTGGACCTTGCCCCTGGGCATAAAGAGTTAAGGAAAGAGCTGGAGAACCTCTACCGAGAAGCGGGGGTGTCCGAACTTTTACCGCATTACACTTTGGCTGGACTTGGGCGCATTTACTTGAAGAACGGCCTCCTTGAACAAGCTGACCAAGCTTTGACCGAAGCTTTGGAGAAAGAACCAGGCAGAGTTGATGTGCAAGTCACTCTGGCTGAAGTTCAGTGGCGGTTGGGGAAGCGCTTGGAATCCGCTCAAACTTGCCTTGAAGTGTTAGATACCTTGCCCTATTGCCTTAAGGCTAACCTCATCCTTGGCTACTTGTGGAGCTCCGTAAACCCAAGCGAGGCCAAAATTAGGTTTGAGATAGCCCAGACCCTTGACCCATTGAACCATAAAGCGTGGGAGCTCTTCGGCAAGGAAAGCCCACTTCAGCCACGTAGGATAAAAATACCCAAATTTGAGATCGCCCCCACACCGGTGGAAGTGAAAGGGGAAATGCCTGCTTGGCTTGAATCTTTGGAATTAGAAGAACTCCCACCTTTACCTGAAGAGGTGGGAAAACCCGAGGAAGTTGAAGTTGAAGAAATTCCTAAGGAAGCCGAGGGGCTTCCCCCTTGGCTCAAAGGTGAAGAAATAGCCATTGGAGAAACCTTGGAAGAACTTCCACCCTGGCTTAAGGGCGAAGAAAAGGCTCCTGAAGAAGCGCCGGTAGAAGTTCCACCTCTGTTTGAAGAAGAAGTCGCCGAAGAATTGCCTTCGGAAGAACTTCCACCCTGGCTTAGGGGTGAGGAGGTTCTTCCCGAAGAAGCCTTAGCCGAAGAAAAAGCCCTTGAGGAAGCGCCCGCAGAAGTTCCTCCTTTGTTTGAGGAGGAAATCACTGAAGAACTTCCATCTTGGCTTAGGGGTGAGGAAATCGTTCCTGAGGAGGCCTTGGCAGAGGAAAGATTCCCTGAGGAAGCCCCAGTAGAGCTTCCTCCTTGGCTTGAGGAAGAGGTCGTTGAAGAAATGCCTCCGGAAGAACTCCCACCATGGCTCAGGGGAGAGGAGGTTTTTCCAGAAGAGGCCTTAGCTGAAGAGAAGCCTCCCGAAGAAGTACCAGTGGAAGGGCCTCCTTGGCTTGAGAAGGAAAAGGAAGCTGTGGAAGAAGTACCCCCAGAAGAACTTTTGCCTTGGCTCAAGGGCGAGGAAGAAGTGCCTATTCCTCCAGTGCTTGAGGAAATAGCCGAAGTTCCAGAAGAAGTAACCCTGGAAGAGATGCCGGCAGAAATACCCCCTTCACCTGAAAAAGAGGTAACCCCAACCCCTGAAGTTGTCCCACCTTCTTGGATAGAAAGCCTCAGGCCTTTGGCCGAAACCTTCTTAGAGGAAGAGATAGAGTCAGCCCTTGCTGCCGAGGCTGAAATGGCTGCAGAAGAGATGAAGGAAGTGGAACAGCCTCCTGCTCCACCTCCCAAACCCAAAAAAGCCGATGAACTCCTGGAAGCAGCTAAGCGTTACGCTCAGGAAGGGGCATGGGAGGAGGCAATTCGCTATTACCGCAAGCTGCTACCGCACAAAAAATACTGGGAAGAAGTGTGCCAGGATTTAGAGGCGGCTTTGGAGAAAGGCGTGGTCTTCCCCGGGATTTATGAGCTTTTAGGTGACATATACCGGGAGAAAGGCCTTTTGGACCAAGCCTTGGAATTTTACAGGAAAGCCTTATCAAGCTAAACGGCTTCTGACTGGCTTTGCTCCATAAATAAGCCAGCCCGGAGAGAACCCAAGGAGGAATTGCCATGGCCATGGAAAGGAGCCTCATAATCATAAAGCCCGACGGAGTCCAAAGAGGCCTCATCGGGGCCATAATCTCCCGGCTGGAGAACCGAGGCCTTAAGATAGTAGCGATGAAGATGATTCAGATGGACGAAAGCCTGGCTCGCCGTCACTACGCAGTCCATGAAGGGAAACCGTTCTTTGAAAGCCTCATAAAATACATAACCTCGGCCCCGGTAGTGGTCATGGTAGTAGAAGGCCCCAGGGCTGTGGAAGTGGTGAGGAAAACAATGGGGGCAACTAACCCCGCTGATGCAGCCCCAGGGACCATAAGGGCCGATTTTGCCCTGGAAATCGGCCGCAACCTCATACACGGCTCCGATTCCATTGAAACTGCCGAAAAAGAGATTAGCCTCTTCTTCCATCCGTCCGAAATACTCTCTTACACTCGCGATACTGACCGCTGGATTTTTGAAAACCCATAGGAGGTCCAAAGATGGATTTTGCACTCAATGAAGAGCAGGAAATGTTCCGTAAAACGATCCGGGAATTTGCCGAGAAGGAAATAATGCCCAGGGCCCAGGAGATAGACCAGAAAGGCGAATTCCCTTGGGACATAATCAGGAAGATGGCTGACCTTGGGCTCATGGGCCTGCCCTTCCCTGAAGAATACGGGGGGGCTGGTGGAGATGCAATCTCTTACGCTATAGCAGTGGAAGAAATAGCCAGAGCTTCGGGTTCCGTAGCCATAACTTATTCTGCACACATTTCCTTGGCCTGCTCGCCTATCTACCTTTTCGGGACTGAGGAGCAAAAGAGGAAATACTTAATCCCCATGGCCAAGGGCGAAAAAATAGGGGCCTTTGGCCTCACGGAGCCGGGGGCAGGAAGCGATGCTGCGGCCATCAAGACCAGAGCCGTCCTTGACGGAGATGAGTGGGTCATAAACGGCCAGAAAATCTTCATCACCAACGGCTCCGTAGCCGATGTGGTAGTGATTGCAGCTGTTACCGACCCGGCTAAGGGCAAGAAAGGAATCTCCAATTTCATCGTAGAGAAAGGGACCCCTGGCTTCCGGGTTGGGAGGGAAGAGGACAAGATGGGCCTTAGGGGCTCCGTTACATCTGAGCTAATCTTTGAAAATTGCCGGATACCGAAGGAGAACCTCTTGGGCAAGGAAGGGGAAGGCTACAAACAATTTCTAATGACGCTTGACGGTGGCCGGATAGGCATAGGAGCCATGGCAGTTGGTTTAGGCATGGCGGCCTTGGAAGCGGCCGCAAGATATGCCAAGGAAAGGGTCCAGTTTGGCCAACCCATCGCCGAATTCCAAGCCATCCAATGGATGATAGCTGACATGGCTACCGAACTGGAAGCGGCGAGGTTGCTTGTTCTAAGAGCAGCTTGGCTCAAAGACCAGGGTCAGCGTTTCACCAAAGAGGCGGCCATGGCCAAACTCTTCGCCTCTGAAGCAGCTGTGAGGGCTTGCTACAAAGCAATCCAAATCCATGGCGGCTATGGCTACACTAAGGATTATCCAGTTGAAAGGCTTTACCGTGATGCCAGACTCACCACCATAGGCGAGGGGACGAGCGAGATACAGCGTTTGGTAATAGCTCGGCACATTCTGGAAAGCTTTTAAGATGGGGGTTTGGGGCAAAATCATCATCGGCGACAGCCGAAATATGGCCGAGGTAGCCGATGAAAGCGTCAGTTTAATCGTTACCTCACCGCCATATTGGCACCTTAAAGATTACGGGGTGCCGGGGCAAATCGGTTATGGGCAAACTCTTCATGAGTACCTTCTGGACCTGGCCCGAGTTTGGAAAGAATGCTGGCGGGTTTTGGAACCAGGCCGAAGGCTGTGTATAAACATTGGCGACCAGTTCGCTAGAGCCGTTGTTTATGGCCGATACAAGGTCATCCCACTCCATGCCGAAATCATAGCCCAATGCGAGACCATAGGCTTTGATTACATGGGCGCTATCATCTGGCAGAAGAAAACGACAATGCACACAACAGGTGGGGCAGTAGTAATGGGCTCGTTCCCTTACCCACCCAGCGGGATTGTAGAATTAGATTACGAGTTCATCCTCTTGTTCCGGAAACCAGGCAAGAAAGTTAGAATATCACCCAAGAAGAAAGAAGCGGCCCGCCTTAGCCGAGACGAATGGAAGGAATATTTCTCCGGGCATTGGACATTCGGCGGTGAACGGCAGGTTGGCCATGAAGCTATGTTCCCAGAAGAACTTCCACGCCGATTAATTCGGATGTTCTCGTTTCCTGAAGAAGTAGTTCTGGACCCATTTCTGGGTAGTGGAACAACGGTTCGGGTAGCTCTTGAATTGGGGCGGAATGGAGTGGGGTACGAAATTCAGCCAGCCTTCATTCCAATCATCCAGGAGAAATTAAATTTGTTTCTGCAGCAGACCACGATCGTCAAACGGGAGAAAGCTTGCGCTCCGGTGGACCCGCCCCAGGGGTACGTCCCCAGAATACAGGACGCTCGCCCTTTAGTGGATCCTAACAAATTGATATTTGGAACAGAATCAGTCTACAAGGTAACGGCCATTCGGGAAGATTTTTCCTTGCAAATGGATAATGGGCTGGTTGTGTCGTTGTTGGGAATCCAGGTACCTGCCAATCGCCGGGAGCGGGCAATGGAGTACCTTCGCCGATATGTCCTGGGGAAAAGAGTGTTTCTGCGTTTTGACCGTCCCCCTCAGGCTTCTGGTGCTCCCATCCCTGCGTATCTTTACCTGGCCAACAAGCTCTTCATAAACCGCAAAATGATAGAGATGGGTTTAGCTGATGCCGATCGCAGTGTCTGGCACCGGTATCGGGACAAATTTTTGGAAGCAGAGGCTAAACGGAATGGCTAAAGAGTGGGTGCTGAACATCGCCTTCAACCGCTGGCAATTTAATCGTCCACGATACGTGGGTCGGGTAGCTGAGGCTATCCGGGCCTGTGCGCCGAAGTCCCTGGATGAATGGGAGCAATACTACTATAGCCAAGTTCCTGAAAAGCACGTACCAGCTGGTTGGCAAATGTTGGGAAGCACAATGATGGAACACTTGGAGGAAGTTGGCCGTCGTCTCTATGCCAAGATTAGCGAGCAGTTAAGGTCGGAAGTAGATGCTATCACTGAAGAAGATTGTATCCAATATGTGCGCGAAGTAGTTATCCGCCGCACTTACGAAGGCTACATCACAGAAAAACGGACAGTTTACGAACAACTAGAACAGGAACTGGGGGTGAAATTGCTGCCTGCCCCTGATGATTGGGATCGCCGGTATAACGTGGATTTCCTCATTAACGTTGCAGGCAAGTTCATAGGCATTCAGATTAAACCGGTCACTTATACTCAGACTCCGGAATTGCATAGATGGCAGGAGTGGATGCGACGTTCTCACCAACGGTTTGAAGAAGAAAAGGGCGGAAAAGTCTTCATCATCTTTTCAGTAACCGAAAGGGGTGGCCGTAAACGTATTCTAAATGCAGAGGTGATAGACCAAATCCGCAAAGAGATTCAGGGGTTAAGAGCGGGTGAGTAAAGTTCACTCACTTTTGCACGCTGATTGAAATCAGCCTCTTTGGGCCTCCGGCCAAAGGTCGGCCTGCGCCGACCAATTGGGTGTGGGAAGAGGACGAAAGTTTTTCCGGGGGATGTGGGGATGGAGGGGACTGCGCTCCCTTCCGGGGCGTCCCCCAAGTTTAAAAACGAGGAGGCAAGCAGCCGACCCCTGTAAACCCACCCGCAAGGGGGCGAAGCCCCTTGGCAGAGGGCCTGGGGGATGTGCCCCCCTTTTTCACGCCGATTGAAATCGGCCTTTTTTGGCTTTAGGCCAAGGGTCGGCCTGCGCCGACCCCAGTTGGGGTGGAAGAGGGCGAAAGTTTCACCGGGGGATATGGGGTGCCCCCCAAGTTTCAAAACAAGGGGGCAGCAGCTAACTCCTGTAAACCCGCCAAGAGTGGGACCCAAAACCTCGGCAAACCCTTAGCAAACGGGGGCGGGAAGGGGGGTCCAGGGGGCGAAGCCTCTGGCAGGGGGTTTGGGGGATGTGCCCCCCTTTTTCACGCCGATTGAAATCGGCCTTTTTTGGCCTTAGGCCAGGGGTCGGCCTGCGCCGACCCCAGTTGGGGTGGAAGATGGCGAAAGTTTCCCCGGGGGATATAGGGTGCCCCCCAAGTTTCAAAACAAGGGGGCAGCAGCTAACCCCTGTAAACCCGCCAAGAGTGGGACCCAAAACCTCGGTAAACCCTAAGCAAACGGGGGTGGGAAGGGGGGTCCAGGGGGCGAAGCCTCTGGCAAGGGGTTTGGGGGATGTGCCCCCCCTTTCACGCCGATTGAAATCGGCCTTTTTTGGCTTTAGGCCAGGGGTCGGCCTGCGCCGACCCCAGTTGGGGTGGAAGATGGCGAAAGTTTCACCGGGGATATAGGGTGCCCCCCAAGTTTCAAAACAAGGGGGCAGCTACTAACCCCTCTAAACCCGCCAACGAGTGGGACCCAAAACCTCGGCAAACCCTTAGCAAACGGGGGTGGGGAAAATTCAAAAAGAATTACTGGGGATTAAGAGCTTCCCATTTTCCTCCAATCTTCCGGTACCCCATACCTCAAACGCCATACTACCCCAACAGGATAACCTACCATCTTAGCCAAATCGCCTGTAACCCTAATTACAGGTACCAAAAGAAAAGCAAGCACCTTCTCACGAAAAGAGAGCCCTGCCATCATCCGGAAAAGGCGGCGGTAAGGGCTTCGCAAATACAAAATTCCGCCAATAACGAAACCAAACCACCACATAGGGTTTAACTTCAGCCCAAGCAGGAACAAAGCTGGAACCAAAACGAGGTAAGTGCTGTACCTTATAAAATGCCGTAAACGCCATAGATCGGCCTTGCCATCTCCACGTGCATAGCGGTAATATTGAATGAAAAAGTCCCGCAAATTTGTCCTGGGCTTGAAATAGGCTATAGCTTCGGGGGCGAAAGGGAAGGGGCCGTAAAGTTTGCGCAGCTTAAAATCAAAAATCAAATCCTCGCAATAATCAAGCCATTCCGGGTAACCGCCAACCTTTTCCCAAGCCTCTTTCAAAAAAGCAACCGACCTACTGGAGGGCAAGAACTTGCGGGGGTTTACATCTTCCAAAGAGGGTAGAACCGTAGCACCCATGGCAATCTCAAAAGCCCCTTCCACATCCGGGAGGAAAAAACCGCTTACTACTTTTGCCCCCTCTTCAAAGGGCTTAAGCAGGGCCTCAAGCCAGTTAGGAGAAAGCCTGACCCCGGCATCGGTAGAGGCGATGATTTCACCAGAGGCCTCCTTTATGGCCAAATTACGTCCCTGGGAAATGTTAAGCCCTGGCCTAACAATCAACTTAAGCGGGAGCTCGCTGGCCCAAGCCTTTATCACCTCTACCGTTTGGTCTGTAGAGCCTCCATCCACTATAATTATTTCATCGGGCGGGCGAGTTTGAGCCTTGAGGGAAGCCAGAAGCTTCCCGATGGTTTTTTCTTCGTTCTTGACCGTTACAATTACTGATACCTTAGGAGTCATGGCGATGAAATCCTCTCGCTGGAGCATTTTTATAGTGCTTTTGCTCTTGGATTACCTGGTTTTAGCCCTTTTATACAACGTAGCAACTTACCAGGGCCAGCCTACTCCAACCCCTACAAGAACCCCCAAACCGACCTTCACTCCTGGCGCGCCATTGCAAATCGTCACCCCAACTCCAGCCCTTTCCACTATCCACAAGGTAAAGGAAGGGGAAGATTTGAACCTCATCGCTTCCATTTACGGTGTCTCCGAAGATGAAATCTTAAAAGCCAATGGCCTTTCGGATCCTGCTGCCATTAAGCCAGGGCAAGAGCTAATCATCCCCCTCAACCCTTGACGCGAACAGTGGTCAATTCCAAAGGCGGCAAATCTTTCACCTTTAGGAAAAGCCGGTATTGACCCGGCGGAGCGTTCGGAGGGATTTGGAGGACGAACTGGCCTCGCACCACTTCCTTTTCCTCCCATTGGGAAGTTGGGTAATCAATCCCTGCCAATGGGCCCTCCACGGAAGCAAGTTTACTTCCGCCCACTAAGCTTAGCTCTAAATTCCAATCCTCCTTAGGCTTCAAAGAAGCTTGCCAATAGAGGTTGACCCGGATTATGTCCCCAGGGCTAATTGGAGCATCGGGGATGTGCTCAAACCCCAGCTTGAACAGGTCGTACCCCAAGAGTTCAAACGGGCCGAAGCGTGCTGTCCGTCTGTGGGTTATCCCCAAAGCTTCTATAGGGGTAGGCTGGGAGGGTCTTAGCACCTTTATGTTGCCCAAATCCAAGTGGTCCTTCCCCGATACCGGCAGGCGTTCTCCTGTCTGGGAATCGTAAACAGCCAATATGAGGGAATATAAGCCTGGTGGGGTCCCAGGCCTAACCATAAGGCCGATATTGTCAATTATAACCTCTCCAGGCTCCCAGGAAGAGGTTGGGCGACGCCCCGCTTCAGGTTCAGCATCGTATTGTGAGGCCACAAGGTTGTTTGAATTAAGCAATTGGACAGTAACTTTGTAGCGGCGCGTGGTAGGCCTTTCTGCCAGCCAAGTTAGGATAACGGGCAATACTCCACCGCTCTCCACTTCTTCTGCCCCTACCAGATAGCCAGTGAGCCGGAAAAGGGTTGGGGAGCCGAAAGCTTTTCCATTCGTTTCCCCTTTTGGCCCGAGGACTTGGCTTTCGGGGACAACGTAAATGGCAAATCGGACGTTCCCTCGCCAGCTTTCCCCCACCTTGAAGGAGTGTTTTTCCAGCCACTTTTCCACGATTCCTTCGGGGTCGGCTTCTTTCTCACCCCACAATACGACGAAAATTTTCCCAGGATGGGAAGTCGCTATGGCTAATTCTTCCTCAAGCTTGGCCCGAACCGGTGGCCTTTCTCTGGGGAGCGGGTAGATAGGTAGCTTGCCTTTGTAGTAATAGCGGAAAACGTCTATCTGCCCTGGGGCATTGAGGATTATGGAATCGCCAGGTTTCTCCACGGCTTCAATGTAACGGGCGATACCTCGGTAGTCATCCTTAGCGAAGTGGAAGTAAAAGTTGTTAAGGGTTGCGGAGAAAAGGAAGATGATGCCTGCAAGGTAGAAAGCCTCTAACAGGCGCTTGGGGCCTTTAAAACCCCTCAGGCCTAAAGCCAAAAGCACGCAAAATGGGGGTGAAGATACTAAGAGGAATTTGAGGTAAGCCCCTCTAAACAATCCCAAGATTAGCATCATGAAGAGTGGAGCCAAGAGCCAAACCCAGAGGGTCGCTACTGCTCGCCAGTTTTCCCTCCACCTAACAGCCGAAGCAACAAAGGCCAAAAAAGCCAAGAGGGCGGGGAAAGCCAAAGGAAGCTTAGAAACGGGGCCAAAGGCAATGGCTCTTAAAGCTTCTCCAACCGCTTTAGCAGCTCCGTATTCAGCAATGGCTGGCCAAGAAGTTAACCTTTCGGCAGCGACGGGAATCCAGGGGGCGTAGAGGGCAAAGGAGATAGCTTGCAGGAGGAACCAGCGGGCTACGTAACCTTTAAGGCCAACCCTTCTCTTTAAGTGGTTGGCAGTTAGGAAGAAGAGGAAAGCGGCGTTCTCTGCAGCCAGAAGTATGGGGAAGGAGTAATGGGTGTATAAGCCTGCACTTGTGGAAAGTATGAAGATGATTCCGGCCAATAGGCTTTCTTTCTTCCACCAGCGCAAGGCTCCCAAGAAAGAAAGGGCTCCGAGAAAAGCGGCTAAGATGTACATCCTGGCTTCCTGGGAATAATAAATCTGGAAAGGATGGAAAGCGGCTAAAGCCATCGCCGCTAAGCCGACCCTCTTGTCCCAGAGTTCTTTTCCCAGGGAATAAATCAAAGCCACCAACAAAGTGCCCAAGAAAGCTGATAAAGCCCTCAGAGCCCACTCTGAGAGGCCCAGCGGGGTAGTCCAAAGCTTTAGTAGCCAATAGTAGAGTGGGGGGTGGATATCAGCAGCGGAGTGGAGAGCAATGGAAGCCAAATCTCTGAGGGCCATAGCGGCGCTGTTTCCCTCATCGGCCCAGAGGCTCTGGAATCCGAGCCTGTACAACCGCAAGGAGAAAGCCGTAAGGATTAGGGAAAACTGGATAACCGAGAGCTTGCTTTTTGGGCTTAGCCTCATCCTTTCTCCGAGCAAAGCCGATTTTTTGAGATTATAACACGGGGGCAAAAGAGTAGCAAAGCCTCGGAGCACTTGCGCCGGAAGAAGAGGCGCTATTAGAAGGTGAACCGCTACTGAAGCCAGGAAGGAAGCCCTTTTCATCCACACCGGCAAGAGCAACAGGCGCACGGTAAAAGGGGCATTTTCCCTAAGGAAAGTATACATAAATTGGCCGAGAGGGCGGGTTGTGAGCGGCGCCTCTTTTCCTGGAGATTATGAAATCTGCTTGGCGGAGGTCGTGGAGTTGGATGACCCTATGGGCGTGGTTAGGTAAAGAAGGGCAGAGTGAAGGGGAAGCGTAAGGGCTTTGGGCCGAAGGTCATAAATACATTGCTTGAGTTTAAATTACGCCATAGGCCCAGCGGAAATTACCTATGGGCAAAACCCCGACCCACGCAAATTAGTGGTCGGGTTTAAAGATGTAGAAGCGACGGGCCGAATTTTGCCCTTGGCTAAGGCATCATTGGGACCTGGGTCAGGAGTTTGCCCCTTATGCGTTCAAAGATTTCATCAAGGTCTCGCCCGGTTATAGTTAGGCCGTGGTTTTTAAGGCCCACGACGGCCCGAGCAGGGTCTTCGGCTTTCTTGAGGGCATTCACTACTTCCTGGGCCAGCTCCCGTGTCCCGCAAGGGTAGTTCTGGCGGGTGGGGATAACCCCTTCCATCCAAGCGTGGGCGTGCACTATGGCGCCTACTTCGGGGAAGTTTGAGTAAATTAGGTAGTGTTCAATGGCATCTACCGATGCCCTAACTTTCGGGTCGTAGTCGGGCGGGACGCTTACCAAAATGGTGTGCTTTTCTGGGTTGAAGCCTTTTATGAGCACAATATCCTTCCCTATTTTGGAAAGCTTCGCTTTGTTAACTCCCCTGGCTGTCATCCAGAAAGTGGTTTCCCCAAGCTCCGGGATGTTTTCCCTCGCGCTAAGGTTGCCGTAGCTCAGACCTGTTATGCCGTAGAGCAAGTAGACATGCCGCAAATCCCGCTCGGAAAGGAGTTCGTGGATCGGGAAGGGGGCTGGCAAAATCCCCATTTTGTCCATCTCTTTGCCGTAACGGATGATCTTTTCCGTAATAGAGGTCCCATTCCAGTAAGCCGGGGGGAGGTCAGGGGTTATTTCGTTCTCAATCACTAAAACTGAGCAGGCTAAAGGCATGAGGTGGCTGTAGACTTCCTCTGGGTCCCAGGGGACTTTGTAGAAGCCTGCTTCTAAGGTGGTAAAGTAAATATCAACGCTCTCACCTTTTACGTGGGCATAGAGCACAAGGTTTGATAGGCTTCGGACAAGGACAGTATAAGCAGCGCGGTGAGCATTTTCCGGCAGTTCTTCTACCGCTACTAAGCTTGCCACAAATACGCCTTTGGATTTGCGACGGTAAGGCTTTGGCTCTTTTGCATCTGTAAGGTTGAGTATTAAGTTAACTTCGGGGTCATCCTCATCGGATAGGATGTGCCCCTTTGATTGCAACAAGGCAATGATTTTCTCCGCCAAAGCATCCCGAACCGGCTGTTTGTCCCCAGCTACTACTGCAAACTTCATCTCTACCTCCTTCACGTTTTGTTCAAAGCTATAAACACTTGGAGAGGTTTCAGGGTTACTGGTATAATAAGCCCAAAATCCGGGGAGGGGAAAAATGCGCCGGTTTAATACTCGCTTTTTGGAGTATTCAAACGCCGAAGAGCTGAAGAAAGAGCTGGAAAAAGTGAAGGTTGATTGGGAAGGCCTGCAGGTGATGCTTCCCAAAGGCCTTTTCCGGGCTGTGAAGCTGGAGGGGGTCAATTACGAAGCTGCCCATATCCTAAAGCAGGAAATGCTCAGGCACGGAGGAGAAGGGGCAATATCAGCAGCGGTCTACTTCGGTGCTGCTTCCCCAACCGATGTCATCCTCATGGGCACGTTGGCTCAGCTTGAGGCTTTGATCAACTCCCTGCGTCAGTTCCCTGATGATACCCTTAAAGCCATAGCTCAGGAGTTGGAAGTGGCTTTGAAGAATTACCAGAGGGTGAACCTCAAGCCGATGCAAATCGGCAAGAAAACTTTTGTGTGGGGTGAGCGAACTTATATCATGGGGATAATAAACGTGACGCCGGATTCGTTTTCCGGGGACGGTTTGGCTGGAAACGTGGAGGGAGCCGTCGCTCAGGCCATCCGCTTTGTGGAAGAAGGAGCCGATATTTTGGACATAGGAGGCGAATCAACTCGGCCTGGCTCTCAGCCGATTTCAGAAGAGGAAGAACTAAGCCGAGTGATGCCGGTCCTTAAACGCTTGGTCAAAGAAGTGGACGTGCCTATTTCAATTGACACCTACAAGGCCAGGGTAGCCCGAGAAGCCATTGAAGCCGGGGCAAGCATGGTGAACGATGTCTGGGGTTTGAGGATGGACCCCGATATGGCTAAGGTTGTAGCTGATTACAATGTGCCAGTGGTGGTAATGCATAACCGGTCTAATCCCAAGAATGCCGTTCAAGAAGCTCGCCTTGGCGGCCGATACGTAGGGGTAGAATACCAAGACCTCATGGCTGATATCGTTCGGGAGTTGGAATACAGCATAGAGCTTGCGCTTGATGCTGGCGTGGACTTTGAGAAAATCATAGTGGACCCGGGGATAGGCTTTGGTAAGACGGTGGAGCAGAATTTGGAAATACTTCGGCGGCTTGGAGAGCTCAAGGTCCTGGGGAGGCCTATCCTCTTAGGGACTTCCAGGAAATCGGTCATAGGGTACGTTTTGAACCTTCCCCCAAACGAGAGGGTTGAAGGGACTGCGGCTACGGTTGCCCTTGGGATAGCCGCTGGAGCTGATATCGTCAGGGTACACGATGTCAAAGCGATGGCGCGCGTAGTTAAGATGACCGATGCCATAGTTAGAGGAGCCTTTCGTGAAAGTTAAAGGGGCGATACTGGCCCTGGCCATAGGCTTGGTCATAATTGTCCTTCCGATAAAGTGGTCTTTCGCTCTTCTAAGCATGGCGACGCTTTCCATAGTGGCTTTCCTTTGGCCATTCACAGCTTTCCCTTTCCTTGCCCTAAGCATACCTTTAGGCTCCATCCGTGAAATTGGCATAGGGCCAGCCAAGGTTGGTTTGACCGAGCTGGCAGTGCTGCTGGTCGCGAGTGTTTGGCTGGCGAGGAAACTCGCCCTCAGGGAAGAATGGCGCGGTTTGGGCCCAATTTTCGTCCCCTTCCTTGTCCTCTACGGAGCAATGCTGGTTTCAGTTATCCAAGCTCCTTCCTTGGAGCATTCTTTGAAGGAGCTCCTCAAATGGGGCGAAGTTCTCCTTGTTTACCTAATCCTCAGCACGAGCTTGAAGGAAAAGGAAATCCCCTGGGTTATGGGTGGGCTTCTTTTGGCGGGGTTGGTGGAAGGTTTGGTTGGGGTCTATCAGTTTTTCACTCGGACCGGCCCTGAGCACTTTGTGGTTATGGGTAGGTTCATGAGGGCTTATGGGCATTTTATGCAGCCCAATCCTTTCGGTGGGTATATGGGGCTTGTTATGCCCTTAGCCTTGGCCTTAGGGCTTGGGTTTTCCTTAGATGGCGAAATTCCCTGGCGGTTGCGCTTGGGTTTAGCTTTACCTTGCCTTAGCGTAGCGCTACTAACAGGGATAGCTTTGGTTATGAGTTGGTCAAGAGGGGCTTGGCTTGGGGCGATGGTAGCGGTAGCATGCGTGGTTATGCTTGTGGATAAAAGGCTTGCCTTAGCTTTGGGGATTTTGGCGTTGGCTTTGATTTTGCTTGTCAGACCCCCGCTGCAGCCCCTTTTAGCGAGGTTTCAGGAGCTGACCGTTTGGCCGGGTCTGGAGGATTTGCGGACGATTGAGATAACCGATGAGAATTATGCAGTTGTGGAGAGGCTGGCCCATTGGGATGCCGCGGTTAGGATGTGGGGGGACAATTTGTGGTTTGGGGTGGGGATAGGTAACTATGAGCCTGTTTACTCGGCTTATGCTTTGCCTCGGTGGCCTGAGCCTTTGGGCCATGCCCACAATTACTATTTAAACATTGCTGCCGAGACAGGCCTTTTAGGCCTCGGGGCTTATCTTTTGTTTTGGGGGTGGGTTTTCTTTCAATGTTTTAAGGCCATCGGTTCACAAGCGGGGTGGAGGAGGGCTCTACTTATAGGAGCGGTTGGGAGTTTTGTTCACCTTTCGGTTCACAATTTTTTTGACAACCTTTACGTTCACGGGATATATCTCCACGTAGCGGCGCTTTTGGGCCTGGTTTCGGTGTTGCGAGATTTATGTGCTCGGCAATAGAGTTGATGCTTTTTGCTCTAAAGGGTTTCGCTCTCAGGACTTTGTTTTCCCCACCCCCGTTTGCTAAGGGTTTGCCGAGGTTTTGGGTCCCACTCGTTGGCGGGTTTACAGGGGTTAGCTGCTGCCCCCTTGTTTTGAAACTTAGGGGGCACCCTATATCCCCGGGGAAACTTTGGCCATCTTCCACCCCAACTGGGGTCGGCGCGGGCCAAAGGAGGCCGATTTCAATCGGCGTGAAAAAGGGGACACATCCCCCAGGCCCCTGGACGGGGTAGGGGTCGGTGCAGGCCGACCCTTGGCCTAAGGCCAAAAAAGGCCAATTTCAATCGGCGAAAAAGGGTTGCCCACCCTCGTTTGCTGAGGGTTCGCCAAGGTTTTGGGTCCCACTCGTGGGCAGGTTTATAGGAGGGAGCTGTTCGCTCCCTATCTTTTATTTTTGGGGGGACACCCCCCAGACCCCCCTTTCCATCCTCGTTTGCGGAGGGTTTGCCGAGGTTTTGGGTCCCACTCGTTGGCGGGTTTAGAGGGGTTAGCTGCTGCCCCCTTGTTTTGAAACTTGGGAGGCACCCTATATCCCTGGGGAAACTTTCGCCATCTTCCACCCCAACTGGGGTCGGCGCAGGCCAAAGGAGGCCGATTTCAATCGGCGTGAAAAAGTGGGGCACATCCCCCAGCCCCACTGGACGGGGTGGGGGTCGGCGCAGGCCGACCCTTGGCCTAAGGCCCAAAAAGGCCGATTTCAATCGGCGAAAAGGGGTTTTGCCCACCCTCGTTTGCTGATGGTTCGCCAAGGTTTTGGGTCCCACTCGTGGGCAGGTTTATAGGAGGGAGCTGTTCGCTCCCTATCTTTTATTTTTGGGGGGACACTCCCCTGGCCCCCCCTTTCCATCCTCGTTTGCGGAGGGTTTGCTGAGGTCTTGGGTCCCACTCGTTGGCGGGTTTAGAGGGGTTAGCTGCTGCCCCCTTGTTTTGAAACTTGGGGGGCACCCTATATCCCCGGGGAAACTTTCGCCATCTTCCACCCCAACTGGGGTCGGCGCGGGCCGACCCTTGGCCTAAGGCCAAAAAAGGCCAATTTCAATCGGCGTGAAAAAGGGGACACATCCCCCAGGCCCCTGGACGGGGTGGGGGTCGGCGCAGGCCGACCCTTGGCCTAAGGCCCAAAAAGGCCAATTTCAATCGGCGTGAAAAAGGGGGCACATCCCCCAGGCCCCTGGACGGGGTAGGGGTCGGCGCAGGCCGACCCCTGGCCTAAGGCCAAAAAAGGCCGATTTCAATCGGCGAAAAAGAATTGACTTGAGGAGCATTTCGTGCTATACTTTGTTTGAAAATTGAATACTAAGGTCGCTGGGGGAGCTCGGGCGAGCCGGGCTGAGAGGGCGGACATCCTTTAAAAGGCCTCCGCCGACCCCGGGAACCTGATCTGGGTAATGCCAGCGTAGGGAAGCGACGGTTTAAAGGGACCGCAAGTCTTCCAGGCTGGCGGTCCTTTTTGATTCCCTAAAAGGAGGTGCAAAATGTCCCCTCTCAAAATTCAAAGGCCACCAGAATGGGGAATTGAGCCAGTCCCCCCTACCCACAGGATAATGGGTTTCATTGATTACTTCGCTCTTTGGTCAAGCTTGGGAGTGGGGCTTTTGGTCTTCCTGGCAGGCTCGCTCTTGGTCCCAGGCCTCGGGCTCAAGCAAGCCTTCCTCGCCATCCTCTTAGGAACGATTGTGGGGAACGTCCTCTTAGCCCTGGCCGGCTACGTAGGAAGCAGGGAGGCAATCCCTACCATGGTGCTTCTGCGGCCGGTCTTAGGCATAAGGGGCTCCTACGTCCCTACCCTCCTCAACATCCTCCAGCTCATAGGCTGGGGGGCATTTGAGGTCATAATCATGGCCGAAGCTGCCTCCCAAATTTCCCAGAAGCTCTTCGGCTTCTCCGCCTTCGTCCCTTGGGTTGCTTTCTTCTCCATCTGGTGCACTCTCATGGCCATAGGCGGCCCGCTGATGGTGGTAAGGGACTGGATTGAGAAGTTCGCCATCTGGCTTGTCTATGGGATAACAATTTACCTAACCTGGTACCTCTTCAGCCACTACGATATCTCAGCCCTCTGGCGCCAAGCGGGCACAGGAGAGCTTCCTTTCCTCATCGGAGTTGACCTGGTAATTGCAATGCCCATCTCTTGGATGCCACTTGTAGCCGATTACAACCGCTTTGCCCGCAAGGCCGGAAGCGCTTTCTGGGGGACTTACCTCGGCTACTTTGTGGCCAACGTCTGGTTCTACGCTCTGGGAGCACTTTTCATTCTGGCCTTGGGAACACAGGAGCTCATCCCTGCTATACTCAGCCTCACGGGCGGGATGATAGCTCTCATCCTGATCTTGGTTGATGAAACCGATAACGCCTTCGCCGATATTTACAGCGCCGCCGTCTCAGCTCAAAACATCATCCCGAAAGCACCCCAGTGGGTCCTGATAACCTTAGTAGGGGCCATATGCTTCATCCTTGGGGCCACGGTCCCGATAGCCCAATACGAAAACTTCTTGCTCCTGATAGGTTCAGTGTTCGTGCCACTGTTTGGGGTTTTGGCAGCCCACTATTTCTTCGTGGAAAAAGGACGCTACGAGGTTGAGGAAATCTATCGGCCAAAGGGAAGATACTGGTATGCCGAAGGATTTAACTGGAAGGGGCTTGTGGCCTGGGCTTTGGGCATAGCAACTTACCAAGCGATTGTAAGGTTCATCCCGTGGCTTGGGGCTTCTATACCGAGCTTTGTGGTGGCTTTTTTGGCCCA
>Ga0197143_1000677_pt1 | contig 34123 bp, 34 predicted proteins | sample GBS70_MetaG_FD_148603 | JGI IMG/M metagenome (GOLD analysis project Ga0197143, IMG submission 148603) | Sediment microbial communities from Great Boiling Springs, Gerlach, Nevada, United States - GBS 70_MetaG | ecosystem: Environmental > Aquatic > Thermal springs > Hot (42-90C) > Sediment... | reverse complement strand
CAATTCCTAGCCCAAACCCCGAATGCGGCACACCTCCGTACCTTCTCAGATCGATATACCATTGATAGGGCTCTTCGGGCAGCCCGAAATCTTTTAGACGCTGCTTCAAGAGGGCAATATCTGAGATACGTTGACTCCCCCCGATGATCTCCCCGTAGCCTTCGGGGGCGATCAGATCTGCAGCGAGAACGAGATCGGGGTTATCGGGCTTGGGCTCCATATAGAACGCTTTCATCTTCGCGGGGAAGAACTCGACGAAGACTGGGCGCCCAAAGTGCTGCCCCAACGCCTCCTCGTGCGGCGCGCCGAAGTCATCCCCCCAAGTCAGTCTTTCTACCTCCCCAGAGGCGATCTTCTCCTTGAGAAGCTCGTTGACGATCTCCAACGATTCAGCATACGTGATACGGGCGAACGGCTCCTGAATGATCTTCTCTAAAGCTTCAGTCTGACGACCGAGTTCTTTGAGCTCACGGGCGCGCCTGTCCAGACAGCGCCCGATCACGTACTTCACCAGCTCTTCTTGGAGTTTGATGTTCTGCTCATGGTCGAAGAACGCGACTTCCGCCTCGGCCATCCAAAATTCTGTTAAGTGTTTTCGGGTCTTAGATTTTTCGGCTCGGAACGCCGGGCCGATCCAATAGACCCTCCCCAGGGCCATCGCCGTCGCTTCCAAGTAGAGCTGCCCGCTCTGGGAGAGATACGCTTTTTCGTCGAAATAATTGACTTCAAAGAGCGTCGTGGTGCCCTCACACGCCGAGGGCGTCAAGATGGGCGACTCCGTGGCGATAAAACCCCGCTCGTTGAAGAAATCTCGAATAGATTGCATCACTTCGTGGCGCACTCGCAGGATCGCCGCTTGCCGGGGAGAGCGAATCCATAAGTGCCGATGGTCTAGCAGAAACGCCGGCCCGTGCTCTTTCAAGTCAATGGGGTATTTCTCCTCGACCCGCTGAACGATCTCGATATCTTTGATCTGCAGCTCGTAGCCGCCGGGGGCGCGCTTGTCCTCACGCACCGTGCCCCAGACCTTCAGAGATGATTCGTGCGTGAGCTTGAGAGCTTTCTCGAAGGCTTCCCCGTCAGCTTTGGTCACGACAGCTTGGATGACCCCCGTCCCGTCGCGAATGAGCAAAAACTGAATCTTGCCGGACTCACGGCGATTGTAGAGCCAGCCGCAGATGAGCACTTCCTGCCCGACTTTTTGAGCGATATCTTCGATATATGTCTGCTCCATCGTTACTCACGCTCACTCTGTAAGATTTGGATCATTTGCGTGTGAATCTTCCCGTTGGTCGCTAAGACTTCGCCGCTGTAGAGGTCGAGCTTGTCGCCTCGCAAGTCTGTCACTTTGCCCCCGGCTTCGCGCACGATGAGGGCGGCTGCGGCCATGTCCCAGGGTTTCAAGTCAATTTCCCAGTAGCCATCAGCGCGTCCGGCAGCTAAATACGACATGGCCAGCGCCGATGACCCCATGCGCCGCAGCGTCTGCGTCTCTCTCGCGAAGCGCTCCCACCACGCCAGGTGCTTCGGGATCAAGCGTTCGTCGTAGGGAAATCCCGTCATGACCAAGCTCTCTTGGAGCGTCTCGACCTGGGAGACGCGGATGGGCTGGCCGTTGAGCCACGCCCCCTGGCCAGCTTCGGCGACGAACAGCTCGTCATGGATGGGATTATACACGACGCCCACCACGGGTTCATCTTCATAGTAGAGCGCAATCGAGACAGCGAAGAACGGAAACCCGTGGGCGAAGTTCGTCGTGCCGTCGAGGGGGTCTATGATCCACTGATACGAAGCTGTTTCTGTGGGGCGCACCGAGCCCTCTTCGGTGAGAATGGAGTGCTGAGGGAATTCCTTCTGTATGAGAGAGACGATGATCTCTTCGGCGCGGCGGTCGAACTCAGTGACTAAATCGCGGAACCCGCTTTTGAGAGCAAAAGAGTGCCCTTGGCGGAAGTTTTCGCGCAAGAGCTTTCCGGCTTGATGGGCGGCTTCGATGGCCAGGGTTTGGTACTGAGAGAGGTCGCTCATGGCATAAGGCGCTCCGCAATTTCTTCTAAGATCATCGCTCGCTTCGCTTGGGCTTGATGAGCGAGCCTCTCCCGCTCGCGGCTGTATTCGAGCTTCACAGCCTCGTCCGAGAGCGAGGCGAGATTGATCGCGATATTGAGCAACGCCGCTTGCAGAGCGCCCTCAGCGAGAATTGCCGCCGCGCCCCCGTCGCTCAGCGCGCTCTTGCTCCCGCGAGTCACGACAACCTCCGCAAGCTCTAAGACGCGCAAGCAACACCGCGCCGTCTGATAGGGAATCTCGGTCGCGCCCGTGAGCGCCGCTTGAATCGCTTGCTCGCGCGCCGCGCGGTCTGACTCTGTCTCCTTGGGGAGTTTATATGCTGCTATTACGGCATTGAACGCCTCGCTGTCTCGATCGGCAAGCTCTAGCAGCTCATCGCGCAGCTTGGTCGCTTCAGCGAGAACGCGACGCATCTCCGGCTCGACAGCCTGATAAGACTTCTTCCCAAGGGTGAGCCCCGCGACCATCGCCACGAGCGAAGCTGCGACACTTCCCACAAGAGCTGCTGCGCTGCCCCCGCCGGGGGTGGGCGTGGCTGCGGAGAATCTTTCTAAGAGAGCATAGAAGCTCTCATCGCGGATGGACATTATTTTTTATGGGGTTTTGGCTGATCGTCGCGGTGCCAGTAGACGCGAGCAAAGCGATCCCCTTCTGAGTATTTGACAGCAAAATCTCCCTTGTGGGCTTGGTAGATGGCTTCCCCAATGCGCCGTGCCAAGTGCACGTTCGTCGTGGCGATCTCCAGCCCATCGCCATTGGGCTTGATCCACATGATGCGTTGGAGAGGGCGCTGTTCGCGCGCCAGCTTCTCTTGATTTTTCGCGATGTTTACAATCTCGTCGCGGTGAGCTTGCAAGTATGAGCCATCAAGATAGACCACGCCCCCAGGATTGCGGTCTTGGATGCGCTTGCACGCGGGACAGAGCTCGCGATTGGCCTGGGCAGGGGCTTCAGCATTATGAGTCCAGCGCCCCTTATGGTAGACCAAGCCACACCCCGAACAGACTGTGGGCTCAGGGTAGCTGCGCAACTCATAGTAGGGGCTCCCCGTATCCTGGGCAAGGATCTCGCGGCGGGTTATGTTCCTCATACGTGTCGCCCTCCTCAGCGTAGCGTATTACTATAACGGGAGGGATGGGATCTGTCAACTTCTGCGAAAGAGAGCGGATCTTGCGCGCGTGCCCCTCAAGAAGTATAATACGAGTATCGAGGTGGGAGATGGTATCCCACAAGGAAGCGCCTGTGCGCGAACACATAGCGTATCAATTGCTCTATGAGCTCAGGGCCACCCCCTTAGGGCGGCGGACGCTCGTCAAGCGCACAGGGTTAACAGAGAGTGTCGTGCGCACCGAGCTAGAGAAGCTCGAGGCGCGAAAGTTCGTCTCGTTCTCGAAGCTGGGCACGGCGCTCACGGCGCGCGGCCGGCGGTTCCTCTCGGAGAAGCTTGGCGCGATCATAGATGTCCGTGAGGCTCAACTCAAAAATTTGATGCTCGATCGCTACGGGCGGATGGCGCACGTGCGAAAAGCTGCTGACGGCTTCTCAGCTTGGCTCTATCGGGATATTGCCGTTCGTGAGGGTGCGACCGCAGCGCTCTTTCTCACGAAGCGCCAGGGGGTGCTCTGCTTCGTGGAAGAGCGCGAAGCGCTCGCCCAGAAAAATCCCGACGACAGCCGGCTCATTGAGCAAGCATTCCCAGCTCTTAAGAACGACGATCTGATCATCATAGTTTTTGGTCCAGATCCAGGGGCCGCAGCGCGCGGGCTGTGGGCGGTCTTGTGGGCTTTGGCATCGAATTCATAACCCACCCTCACCCCTATCTCCCCTCTCCCCTCTGAGGGAGAGGGGACGGGGGTGAGGGGCTTCCAAAAGGAGGAAGAACCTATGCGTTGGACGCGGTGGAAGGTCGTAGCCGTCTTCGCGCTCGTTCTGTTTGGGCTGGTCTGGCCGTCGTTGGCGGACTATCCCGTCACGGTGACGGACGACCGAGGCAAGGCGATCACCATCCCCAAGCGCCCAGAACGGATTGTTGTCGCTGGGACGCCGCTCTATACAGAGATTCTCATTGATCTTGGGGCGCTCGATCGCATCGTCGGGGTGAGCGAGTCGGCGGACAATCCCAAGGAAGTTCAAGGGCTTCCCAAGGTCGGGCCGGTCTTCAACCCCAATACCGAGCTGATTATCGCGCTCAAGCCCGACGTCGTCTTCGGGGCGATCGGCGCGGTGCGCGAGACGCTCGAGCGCGCGGGGCTGATCGTCGTTTCTCTTGGGAAAGTTGGCAGCGGAGCAATTGACAGCGTCACAGAAATCTTTAGGACGATTCGCTCGGTGAACTTAGTGATAGAGGGCGACACCAAGAGAGCCGACACTCTGATTGGGAGGATCGCCGAAGAGATCGTCGTAACTGAGGGCACGGTGCTCGATCGGTTCAAGCCAACGGTAGCTATACTCTATCCCACAGGAGAGCAGCCGCCCTTTGCCGCCGGACGCGGCACCCCAGAGAACGAGATTGTGCTGCGCGCCGGGGGCATCAACGTCTTCCCGGATGTCGCGGATTACAAACAAGTGAGCTTTGAGGAGATTGTCAAGCGCGATCCGAGCGTCATTTTCACGGACCCGTTGCTTATCCCTTTGATCACGGAGAATCGCCTTCTCCAAGAGGTGAAAGCCGTGCGCGAGAAGCGCGTCTACGGGATCAAGGCGTCGCAGTGGGTCAGCTCGCGCATCGCCCAGACGATCAAGACCGTTGCGGACTTGCTGCATCCGAATCGGTGAGGCCCTCACCCCCAGCCCCTCTCCCGTCGTCACCGACGGGAGAGGGGTGCCCGCAGGGCGGGGTGAGGGCCCTTAAGCTTATGCGCCACACCACAAGCTGGCTGGGAGTGCTCGGAGCGCTCGTGCCGGTCGTGCTCGGCTTGAGCGTGATGGTTGGCGCGGTCTCGCTGCCGTTAGGCGAGATCGTCGCCGTGCTGTCAGGCCGAGCGACCGATCCCACGGCAGCGACTATTCTCATGCAGATTCGGCTTCCCAGAGTGCTCTTGGCAGCTTTGGTGGGCGGGGCGCTGGGGCTCTGCGGCGCTGTGATGCAAGGGCTCTTTCGCAACCCGTTAGCTGACCCGTATCTGTTGGGGATCGCCAGCGGAGCGACTGCCGGGGCAGCAGTCGTGATCGCGCTCCATCTCGATATCTACTGGGGAGCAGTGCCTTTGGGGGCGTTTATCGGCGGCGTGCTCGCCGTTGGGATCGTCTATCGCATCGCCCAGACGCGCTGGGCCCAGCTCGACAATTACGCGCTCATCCTCTCTGGGGTAGCGTTAGCGGCGCTCTTCTCGGCGATCACGAGCTTTTTGCTCTTTTACAGCGGGGCATCTCACGACGCGCGACGGTTGATCTTCTGGATCTTAGGTGGGCTCGGCGGTGCCCAATGGGTCTATGTCTTCGGGCTGCTGGGCGTGCTGATAATAGCGGGGATGGTGCTCATGCTCTTCGCGCGCGATCTCAATGCGCTCGCGCTTGGGGAAGAGATGGCCGCGCATCTAGGGATCGAGCCGAGAGATCTGCGAAGAGTCTTACTCTTCACTGTGACGGCGCTCACGGCTGTGGCTGTCGCTGTCTCGGGGACGATTGGGTTTGTGGGGCTGATCGTGCCCCATATATTGAGACTGAGCGTCGGGCCCGATCACAGAGTATTATTGCCGGCGTCGGCGCTGGGCGGGGCGATCTTGCTCACGCTCTGCGATACACTCGCCCGCACGGTGCTCGCCCCGGCGGAGCTGCCCATTGGGATCATCACGGCGCTGCTGGGCGCGCCGTTCTTTCTCTTCTTATTGCGGCGGCGGGCGCAGCTGGGAGCTTTGCTATGATCCGTCTTGAAAGCGTGCGGTTGGGGTATAACGGGCACTTAGTGCTGCGCGATCTGAATCTAGAGATCGCGCCCGGAGAGGTCTTTGGGCTGGTGGGGCCTAACGGATCGGGAAAGACGACGCTGCTGCGCGCGATCTCCGGGCGGCTCGCTCCCGAAGCCGGCGCGATCTATCTCGATTTTCGACGTCTGGGTGATCTTTCGCCAAGAGAACTTGCGCGGGAGCTAGCAGCCCTCGAGCAAGAGATCTCGTGCTCGTTCGACTTCACCGTCAGGGAGATCGTCGAGCTGGGGCGACTGCCCCATCGAGAGCGGTGGCAACGGCTCTCCCAAAAAGACTTCGAAGTCATAACTCGCGCTCTGGAGCTCACGCACACGCTCGAATTCTCCCAGAGAAAGATTCTCAGCTTAAGCAGCGGGGAGCGCCAGCGCGTCTGGATCGCCCTCGCGCTGGCCCAGGAGCCTAAAGTCTTATTATTAGATGAACCGACAGCTCACCTCGATCTGCGCTATCAGATAGAGATTCTCAAGCTGGTGCGGCGGTTGGCCAAAGCGCCGCTCACCGTGATCTTGTCGCTCCATGACATCAATCTCGCGATGCGCTTTGCCGATCGCGTAGCGCTCTTGAGTAAAGGGCAGCTGCTCGCGGTGGGAACCCCAGACACTGTGCTCACACCAGAGAAGATCGAACAGGCGTATCAGATACGTGTCCGGGTGATGGCTCTCAACGGGGGGCCGCCCGTCATCATTCCTGAAGGGGCCATCAATGTCTAGAGAGAAGATCGTGCTGCTGTGGAGCGGTGGCAAGGACAGTGCGCTTGCCCTGATTGATTTGCAACGCAAATATGAGATTCTAGGCTTGCTGACTACATTTACAGAGGGCTACGACCGTGTGACGATGCACGGGGTGCGGCGTGAGCTTCTGGAGGCCCAAGTGCGCGCTCTCGGTCAGCGACTCATCCCCATGACCATACGTCCCTCTTGCTCCAATCGAGAGTACGACGAGCAGATGCGTAACATTCTCTTGGATCTCAAGGCCCAAGGCGTCCAGAAGATCGCCAGCGGGGATATCTTTCTTGAAGATGTGCGGCACTATCGTGAAGAGCGCCTCAAAGAGATAGAAATGGAACTCATAACTCCCTTGTGGGGACGAAATTCCGTATCTCTGATGCAAGAATTTTTCGCCCGGGGTTTTCGCGCCGTCACTGTCTGTGTGAGCACCAAATGGCTGGACGCGGGGTTTGTGGGACGGGAGTTGGACGAGCGTTTTCTGGGCGATTTACCTTCCGGCGTAGACCCCTGCGGCGAGAACGGTGAGTTCCATAGCTTCGTCTACGACGGCCCGCTCTTTCACCATCCCGTGCACTTTCGGCTGGGCGAAAAAGTGCTGCGTGACGGACACTATTATTGCGATCTATTACCCTTGGAAGGAGATGAGCCACGATGAGAATCGTCTCGCTCTTGCCCAGCGCAACGGAGATCGTCTATGAGCTTGGGCTGGGGGACTCTGTTGTCGGGGTCTCGCACGACTGCGACTGGCCCCCGGCAGTGCTGAAAAAGCCCAAGCTCAGCCAAGCCGTCGTGCACTCGGAGATGCCCAGCGCCGAGATTGACCAGATCGTGCGCGAGCGGGTTCACAGCGGGCTGAGCGTCTATCACGTAGATGCCGAGCTCTTACAAAGACTCAAGCCCGATATTATCTTAACGCAAGAGCTGTGCGAGGTCTGCGCGCCGTCGTTCGACGACGTGCGCCACGCTGTCAAGCTCTTACACAGCCATCCCCGGATCGTCTCGCTTGAACCCCATACTCTCGAAGATATTTTTGAGAATATCTTGACTGTCGGGGAGGTGACGGGGAGGACGGCCCAAGCTCGAAAAGTTGTCACTCAGTTGCGGCGGCGCGTCGCGCGCGTCCGCGCCAAGACGGAGCCGCTCACCGAGCGCCCTACCGTCTGCTGCATCGAGTGGCTGGAGCCCATCATGATCGCTGGGCACTGGGTGCCGCAGATGGTCGAATACGCCGGGGGCGAAGACTGGCTCGGCGAGATTGGCGAGCCTTCATATTCTGTCGAATGGACCGAGGTGCGAGAGTACAACCCAGATATTCTCGTGCTGATGCCCTGCGGGTTCTCTATCGAGCGCACGCTGCGCGAGATGGACCTCCTCACAGAGCGCGAGGGGTGGGAAGAGCTTTCAGCTGTGAAGAACGATCGAGTCTTCATCGTCGAGGCGTCGGCGTATTTTAATCGCCCTGGCCCACGCATCGTGACGGGCTTAGAGATCTTAGCTGAGATCATCCATCCAGAGATTTTCTCTGGTCTGGCGCCGAAAGAGTCATTCATCCGATGGGAGGGAGCATAAATGACAACGAAGAGCGAGCTGGGCTTGGTGCAGATGTGGTGGGGGGACGGCAAGGGCAAGACAACAGCCGCGCTGGGGATGGCGGTGCGCGCGCTGGGGCGGGGGTTCCGCGTCCATCTCATTCAGTTTCTCAAAGGGGGCATCAGGGGCATCGAGGCGTTTGAGGAGTATGGCGAACTGAAGGCCCTCAAGCGCTTTGAGAACTTTTCGTTTGAGCGCTATGGGATGCCCGAATGGCTCATCGGCAAACCCACCGAAGGGCACATTGAGGCTGGGCGCCAAGCGTTAGCAGCCACAGCGCGCGCCCTCTCTTCAGGCCAGTACGATATGGTCATCGTTGACGAATGTCTCTATGCGGTGCAGCTGGGCGTGATCTCCTCTGAAGACTTAATTCGGGTCGTGAAGGGCAAAGCGCCTCACACCGAATGCGTGCTGACGGGGAGCCACAAGAGACTTCCCGAAATCGAAGCGATCGCGGACTTAGTGACGGAGGTGCGCAAGATCAAGCACCCGTTTGATCGTGGGATCAAAGCTCGCTTGGGCACAGAGTTTTAAGCCTTGCGCCCGGTTACTCATTCTCCTCAGGTGGCAACACCTCCAAATGAGAAGCGAAGCGGGGACGATACAGTGAGAAATGCTTGCGATCATACGTGAAGACCTTCTTGATCTTATGCTTCTCACACAAGGCAAAGCACGTGGCATCCACAAAGCCGAAGCCCGCATCTTGATACTTCAGCTCAATCTCTAGGGCTGCCTTTAAGCCTTCCCGCTCCAGCTCTAAGAGCTCAAAGACCCCTCTATGAACTGCCTCCCAGACCTTGTTAGCCACAGAGCGGCCTAAGCGCGCTTCCAAGAGGAGCCAGCTTTCGGTCAGCACCGGCAGAGAAATAGCGAGGACCTCCTGGCCAACTATTGAACTATAGAATTTTTTGGCCTGCCGGTGATTTTTATCGTTCCTATCCACAAGGGCGTAGAGGGCTCCCGTGTCTATGAGGATCATGACGCGGTTCCCTTGCTGAAGAGCCGCTTTATGATCTCTTCCGCTTCTTCAGAAGCGGCTTCTCCCTTGGGGCCTTCTCCGATGCCCACGAAGGAGAAGTAATCGCCCCTCGAAGAATCATCTTTTAAGTAACGGCTCACCGCCTCACGAATCAGCTCAGCCATGCTGCGCTCCTCCGCCTGTGCCCGCTTCCTAAGGAGCAGAAATTGCTCCTCTTCTAGATAAATCATGGTCTTCCTCATAGCTATCCCTGTGCTCATTATATGACATATATGTCACTTTAGCAAAGGGCCTAAGCTCTTGGACGAAGCCCCTGGAAACGGGTATCATACAGTTATGACCAAAGCACTCTACCCTGGCAGCTTCGACCCTATCACCTACGGGCATATTGATATTATTAAGCGCGCCAAAAAGATCTTCGATGAGCTCATCGTCGCCGTGATGCGAAACCCCAATAAGCCCATGCTCTTTTCGCTCCAGGAGCGCTATCAGCTCGTCAAGGAGGCCTTGCGCGAAGTGGGCCTCGACGACAAGATCGAAGTGATCGCCCACGATGGGCTCTTAGTAGACTTAGCACGCCAGCTGGGCGTCCACGCCGTCGTGAGAGGGCTCCGGGCGAGCACCGACTTCGAGTATGAGTTTCAGTTAGCCCTCACTAACCGAGATTTAGATCCAGATTTTGAGAGCGTCTATCTCATGACCAGCCGAGATTTCTCGTTCATCAGCTCGAGCATCGTGCGCCAAGTCAAAAGCTACGGGGGCGATGTCTCACGCTTTGTCCCCAAGTGCGTCGAGCGCGCCCTCACAGAAAAGCTTTCTAAAAGCGCACCGTAAACAGCGGCGCTTGCCACGCCACTTCAGGAATCTGAAAGCTCGGCGGCACGACCGAGTTGAACATCACCGTGCCGAAGAACGCCGCATAGAGGATGGGCAGAAAGACGCGAGTAATTGTGTAGATATCTTTGATCTGGTCACGAAGATCCCAGCCGAAATTTTCCATTAAAAACTCTGAGACCTTGACGATGCCCGCAGCGTTGAGCCACCCCACCCATGATCCTGCCATAGCAAAGAGATACGTTAAGATCCAATCGATCGGATCGCTGGTGACACCTCGCCACATCCCCGCCGCGATGATCCCTATGGTGGCACCCAACGGAAGCGTGATCGTATAGATCGCAAACTGCACCGCCGCAAAGCCCAACCCCTGACAGAGCTCAGGATTGGGAGCCTCACGACAGAGAGTCGTCACGTAGACGAGCTCGACGGTCGGCCCCCCGATAAAGCCTCCTAATAACCCAAATGTGAACTCCTCCATGAAGAAATCGCTTGGCCGAGGCTGCCCCCATACATCCCCTGCGCCCCAGAGCATCCCCAGCCCCACGCACGCCACGAGAACTAAGCTCTTCATAGACACTGTAGTTGTACCACCAACGAGCGCATCTTGTCAAATATTGGAGACTTCGTTATACTGCGAGCGTGGATCGCGCAGCGTTTGAGAGGCTCGTCTGGCAAGCCGTGGAGAGCTTGCCACGGTTCTTCAAAGAGCGCCTCCAGAACGTCATAATCGTCATCGAAGACAAACCCGATCCCCCCGACGACTCTCTCTTGGGGCTCTATCAGGGTGTCCCGTTAACTGAGCGTTCAGTCTTCTCTGATCATATCGAGCCCGATATCATCTATATCTTTCAGAAGAACATCGAAGCCGTTGCTCACCACGACCCTCAAGAGATCCGCCGCCAGGTGCGCCTCACGGTCATGCACGAAATTGGGCACTACTTCGGGCTCGACGAAGAGCAATTAGCCGCCCTCGAGGATGAGCCTCCCGCTCCGCTGTAGCGGGCTGCAGGTCGAAGAGCTCGTTGCGCCGCACGTAGCTCAACAAGTGATCTTCGAGATATTGCGTCTGGGTGCGATAGCATCGGATCGCTTGGTATTTGCGCTCGATCTGGTGAGGGCGCAGGTCGTGCACAAGCCAGTCATGAGTTCTGAGGGAGCGCGGAGGCAGCAGAGATCTATCGAAGAATCTCCCCATGGGGAAGGGCCATGCCCCATAGTGAATGAGATAGTGTCGCAACTGAGGAGCAAGTCCAATCTCTTGTAACGCGGCACGCGCGAAGAGATAGACCGCATGGTGATCGCCGTGGCGATCCCGCGGATGGGGAAGATAGATGAGGTGGGGACGTTCGTCACTGAAGATCTCTGCAAGATCGGCTATCAGGGCTTCGCGGGTGTAAGGGGCTCCGGGCCGATAGGCCCACTCATACGGAACGGCGCAGACCTTCGTGTAGCGCGATTTGTAAGGGCTTTCAGAGAGATGCGCCAAGCCCCGATCGGGATACCCCAAAGCGATGACGCGCCTCTCGTGGATTCCAAGAATTCGTAACGCCTCGAGCGACTCGCGATAGCGCCGCTCCCCCAAACGCAAGAAGTGCCGAGAGGGCAGGAGCAGCCCACGGCGCTGCCCGTCCCCACATGTCACGAGCAGCACTTTGACGACATGCCCCTTGCGCAGATGCTCTTGGATGACCCCCCCTGCCGCCAGCACCTCGTCGTCGGGATGAGGGGCGATCACCAAGACGCGCGGAGCGCGCTTCTTAGAGGACAGCGACATGGCGTGGCAAGGCGATCTCTAAGACTTGGGAGATCTCCTCGACGAACTCAAAGCGCAGCGCTTCCTTGACGTTCTGCGGAAGCTCTTCTAAGTCTTTCTCGTTGCGCTTGGGCAGGATCACCGTCTTGATGCCCGCGCGATGGGCCGCTAAGACCTTTTCGCGAATCCCTCCCACAGGAAGAACCTTCCCGCGCAGCGTGATCTCTCCGGTCATCGCGAGATCGGCCTGAACCGGGGTATCCGTCAGCAGCGAAGCTAATGCCGTCACGATCGTCACCCCGGCGGAGGGCCCATCTTTGGGGATCGCCCCCTCGGGCACGTGGATGTGTATGTCGTGATGGGAGAAGAAATCCGGATCGATCCCAAACTGCTCGGCGTTGGCGCGGATGTAGCTGAGGGCCGCTTGGGCGGACTCGCGCATCACCTCTCCAAGCTGCCCCGTGAGCTTCAGCTCGCCCTTGCCCTTCATCTTCGTCGCTTCGATGAAGACGATATCGCCCCCAACTTGGGTGACGACCAGCCCAATAGCCACTCCCGACTTGGTGAGGCGCTCGGCGACCTCGGAGAAATAGCGTGGCGGCCCAAGGAGCTTGCTCAAATCTTGCGCTTTGATAAAGCGTTTGGAGCGATCTTTCCTCTCTGCGACTTGGACGGCGATCTTGCGGCAGACCGCGCCGATCTCCCGTTCGAGATTGCGCACCCCGGCCTCGTGCGTATAGTCCCGGATGATCTGGCGCAGCGCCTCATCGCTGAACTCCACTTGATGCGCCCGCAGGCCGTGCGCCTTGATCTGCTTGGGGATGAGATACCTCTGCGCGATCTGCACTTTCTCGTCCTCAGAATAGCCGGGAAGCTCCAGCACCTCCATGCGGTCGAGCAGCGGCGCAGGGATCGTATAGAGCACATTCGCTGTCGTAATGAAGAGCACGCGCGACAGATCGAACGGCACGTCCAAATAGTGATCAGTGAAGTTGCTGTTCTGTTCAGGATCGAGGACTTCTAGGAGGGCTGAAGCGGGGTCGCCGCGGAAGTCACTGCTCATCTTATCGATCTCGTCGAGCATGAAGACGGGGTTCTTCGAGCCCGCGCGGCGCAGCCCTTGGATAATTCGCCCCGGCAACGCCCCCACATAGGTGCGCCGGTGCCCGCGGATCTCGGCTTCGTCGCGCACCCCCCCAAGCGAGATGCGCACGAACTTCCTCCCCAACGCCCGGGCGATCGAGCGCCCAAGTGACGTCTTCCCCACCCCCGGCGGCCCCACCAAGCACAGTATGGGACCCTTCATATCCTTCTTGAGCTTGAGGACTGCGAGGTACTCTAAGACACGCTCTTTTACTTTCTCTAAGTCATAGTGATCTTCGTCGAGGATCTGGCGGGCCCGCGCGATATCCAGCATATCTTTGGTGGTCTTGGACCACGGCAGCGCGATCAGCCAATCCAAATACGTGCGCGAGACCGTGTATTCGGCCGAGCTGGGGTGCATCTGCGCCAGGCGCTCCAGCTCCCGGAGGGCTTCTTTCTCGACGTCCTTGGGCATCTTGGCGTGCTTGATCTTGCGGCGCAATTCTTCGATCTCCGGGCCCTCCTCCTCGCCGAGCTCTTTCTTAATCGCTTCTAGCTGCTCGCGCAGGATGCGCTCTCGGGTAGACCGCCCGATCTCCTCTTGGACGCGGGTGTGGATGCGCGAACCGACTTCTAAGATCTCGTTCTCCTCCTCAAGCAAGCGCAAGACGAGCGTCAGGCGCTCCTTGACGTTGAGGGTCTCCAGGACTCGTTGCTTCTCTTCGGCTTCAATATCGAGATTCGCCGCGATGAAGTCCGCCAACTGCCCCGGATCGGTCAGGCTCGAAGCCATAGTGTGAATCTCTATCTGGGGGTTGGGCAAGAGGGAGAGCATCTTCTGGAAGAGCGCGGCCACTTGCTTGCTGAGGGCTTCTGTTTCGATGTCCTTCTCCACGATAGACTCTAAGGGCCGAACCTTCGCCATCAGATACGGGGTCTCATGAGTGAACATCTCGACGGCGAAGCGGCTGAGCCCCTGGACCCAGATCAGGAGGGCGTTGTTGGGGGTCTTGGTGACGCGGGCGATCCGACAGATCGTGCCCACTTGATAGACGTCGCTGGGAGAAGGGTGCTCAATAGTGGGATCGCGCTGAGTCAAGACCCCGATAATCTTCGTACTGGCCAACGCATCCTCGATCAATTTGACCGAGCTTTCGCGCCCCACGGCCAGGGGCAAGAGGGAGTGCGGGAAGACGACAGTATTCTTCAACGGTAATATCGCGACGATCTCAGGGAAGTTCTCCTTCTCTGTCAATTCAAACCCTGCCGCGCTCAGTATGGGAGAATCCACGAAGGGCACCTACCTTTCCGGGTCACAGAGAGATTGTACTTTCAGCGTGAGGCCCTGTCAAGCGATCCCTTGCCAAGAGTGCCTCAACCCAGTATAACAAAGGGATCGTTATGCAAACGCTCACCACGGAGACGATCGTCGCCTTGCTCACGTTCTTCGGCTGCTTTTATGGGTATCATTTCGTCTATTTTTATATCTCGCGCCGTCGTGCTCAGGCCACGCGCAAGGGCCGCATGCGCCAGGCCGTCGCCGGCGCTCTCGCCCAAGCCATCGAAGAGGGCGATTATCTGCTCGTCGTGCATCAGTTGCGCAATATCATCATGTCCGTGACGTTCCTCGCCTCAGCGAGCGTGCTTCTGCTGGGGTTTATTATCAGTTTCAGCGGCGTCTGGGAGGCGATCATCGAACTGCCGCAGCTGCCCAGCCGCGGGCTGCGACCCCAAGATTACCCCATCTGGACGATCATCTTCACGCTCGCCGTCTCGTTCTTCAGCTTCCTTGTGGCGCTGCGGTACTTCAATCTCTTGTCGGTGCTCATCAGTGCCCCTGCCAAAGCGCTCCACGAGATGGAGGGCACCGAGCCCTTGAAATATTTAACAGATCTGTTCATGCGCGGCAGCGACAGCTATACTCTTGGTCGCCGGGGGTTTATCTACAGCGTCGTGGCGTCCGTATGGTTTTTTAACGTCTGGGTCTTTATTGCCGTGACGGTGCTCGTCACGGTGTGGGTGGCGATCTTCGATCGCTAGGGAGAATATACAGATCTGAGCGGTCAATCCCCAGGTGCACGGCGTCGCCCTCGTGGAGGGCTTGATCGGGTGAGGGCGCTTTTACTATGAGAGCGGTGCCGCTCACATCGACGTGGAGCCAGACGGCGTCCCCAGCAAACTCCTTTGCTATAATTTTCCCCGAGAGCGTATAATTCGCAGATTGATTGAGGCGAATCCGCTCAGGTCGGACGAGCACGCGCGTGGCATCTACGCCTAAGAGCTCCCCCGGCAGGAGATTCCCCCGCCCAATGAAGCGTGCCACAAATTCCGTCGCTGGGGTATTGTAGACTTCTTGAGGGGTCCCGATCTGCTCCAGATGGGAGACGCTCATGACCGCAACGCGATCCGCGACAGCAAGAGCTTCTTCTTGGTCGTGCGTAACGTAGACCGTCGTGATCTTCAGGGTTCTTTGAATCTTTTTGATCTCGAGGCGCAGGCGCTCGCGCAGCTTCGCGTCTAGCGCGCTGAGGGGTTCGTCCAGCAAGAGCACTTGTGGGCTGGGAGCGAGCGCCCGCGCGAGCGCCACCCGCTGCTGCTGCCCCGCGGAGAGCTCTGCGGGCATTCGGTTCTCTAGCCCGGAAAGCCCTACCAGCTCCAGCAATTCTCGCACCAGGCTTCGCCTGGACCGTACATCTTCGCCGGCCAAGGGCCGGCGAAGGCGAACAGTCCAGACGAAGTCTGGCGAAGTCTGGCGAAACTTTAACCCGTAGGCGACGTTCTGAAAGACCGTCATATGGGGGAAGAGCGCGTAATTCTGAAAGACTATGCCGACCCCGCGCCGCTCCGGCGGCACCCCCAGCACGCTCCGCCCGTCAAAGAGAATATCCCCAGCATCTGGGGTCTCAAAGCCCGCGATCAGTCTCAAGAGTGTAGTCTTGCCACACCCACTAGGGCCCACGAGGGCTACTAATTCCCCGTCGCCCACGTCCAGCGAGACGTTTTCGAGGGCAATCGTCGCGCCGAAGCGCTTCGTGACATCTTTCACGGTGACGCGCATATTCAGAATCTGAGGGCCCGCTCCCCCCAGCGCTCTAGGAGTATAAACGCTATCGCCGAGACGGCAATCATCACGACGCTCATGGCGCTAGGGGCTCCTAGAGAGTGTTGGCTGAGAAATCTATACACAGCGACGGGCATGGTATTGAGCCCAGGTCGGGCAAGCATCAATGTCGCGCTCATCTCTCCTAGACTGAGCGCGAACGCAAAGACCGCCCCAGCGATCAGCCCCGTGGCGACCAAGGGCAGCTCGATCTCGCGCAGCGCCCGCCAGCGCGATGCCCCTAAACTGCGAGCCATCTCCGTGAGCCGCACATCGAGGCTCTCCAAGATCGGCACGAGCGCCCGCACGATAAATGGGAATATAATCACAGCGTGCGCGATGATCACGGCTGTCGCCGTGCCTACTAAACGTAGCGGCGGGGCATTGAACGCCCGCAGGAGCGCAAACGCCAACACAATTGACGACGTGGCCAACGGGGCCATCAACAGCGTGTCCCCCAGGCTTCGCCTGGACCGTACATCTTCGCCGGCCCTTGGCCGGCGAAGGCGAACAGTCCAGGCGAAGCCTGGCCGCGCGATCACATAGGCGAAGATCAGCCCCAAGGGCACAGCGATCGCTGTCGCCCCAAGCCCAAAGATCAAGCTGTTCACAATCGCCCTCAAGGGGGAGTCCCCCACGAGCGCCTCATAGTTTGGCGTGAAGATATATGAGTACCACCGCAGAGTCCACCGCGCCCCTTCGGCTGTCTCCTCCCGCAGCGAGTCCACGACGATAGCTGCCACCGGCCCGACAAAGAGTATCACGCTAACGAGCACGTAGAGCCATACGAAGAGCTTCGTCGGGCGCAGGAGGTCTCTGACTCCGGCAAAGAGCGGCGCGGTGGGCCGTGGCCGAAGTTGCTCTGTCTGGCGGGCCAAGCCCCCCTGCAAGCGCAGATAGAGATACGTCACGGCGAGTGAGATCGCTAACCCCACGAGCGCGAGCGCCGCGCCGATCTTATAATTTAAAAACTGGGGATCGAGCCGCGTGACCACCCTCGTATAGATTTCGACTTCTATAGTTGAGAAGCGTCCGCCGCCCACAGATAAGACGATGGGGAAGCTCAGAAAACAAAAGAGAAATACTAACGCCGCGCCGCTGAGCAGCCCCGGAAGAATCAAGGGCAGAGTGATATCTTTGAAGACAAAGAAGCGCGAGGCCCCCAGGGCCCGTGCGCTCTCTTCATACCGTGGGTCTATGCGTTCCCAGGCAGCGTGCACCGTGCGCGTGATGATCGGGGCGTTATAAAAAGCATGGGCCAGCACGATCCCCGCCAACGAGTACATGATGGGCAGGGGGGGCTCGCTCAGCCCAAAGAGCCCCATCAAGAATTGATTGAGGTAGCCGTTGCGCCCAAAGAGCAGCGCGAACCCCAACGCCACCGTGATCGCCGGCAGCACGAAGGGCACGATCGTCAGCGCGCGCACGATCCTCTTGAGGGGGAAGTCGTAGTGCGTCAAGATAAACGCCAGGGGCAGCCCCAGGGCGATGCTCGCCAGGGTGCTCAAGAACGCCTGCCAGAGCGTAAAGAGAATGACATGGCGAAAATAGTCGTCCGTGAGGATCGTCCTGAGAAACTCTAGAGAGAAAGTGCCATCTTTGGTGAGGCCCTCGCGCAGCAAGTTGGCGATGGGCCCATAGAAGAAGACAACCAAAAAGAGCACGGGGAGGGCGAGCAGGAGCTGCTCCCCTCCCCATCTGCGCACGCTCATGAGCTACCGTCCCGTGATCACTAAGCGAGCCCACTCGTCGAGCCAGCGGTCGGCGTTCTCGGAGACCACATCTAAGGGGATCATCACTGGGCTCGGCGGGATGACCGCGCAGGTGCGCCACTTGTCGGGAAGCTTCGCCTGAGAGTTCGCCGGGAACATCACTTCGGTGTCGGGCAGCTTCTCTTGCACTGCCTCCGAGAGCAAGAAGTCTATGAACTCTCGCGCGAGCTTGGGGTTGTCCGTGCCCTTGATGACGCTCGCCCCAAAGATCGTGCGATACCCTTGGGAGTTGAGCAGGAGCGGTTTGTAGCGCGCGTCGAAGCACTCATCAGTAGAAAAGCTCACGACCATCGGGGCTTCGCCCCTGGTGAAGAGCTTGTACGCCGCGCTCCAGCCCGGCTGGATCGTCAAGATCGAGGGCAGCAACCTCCTCCAGTAGTCGAGATATTTACCGTCCCCATAATTATAGATCGTCCAGAACAAGAACGACTGGCCCACGCTGGAAGTGAGGGCGTTCTGCACGATGAGCTTCTTTTGGTACTGGGGCTTGGTGAGGTCTTCAAATGTCCTAGGCAACTCTTCGGGCTTGAGCTTCGTGCTGTCATAGACAAGGGTGATGAACCCATGCTCGTAGGGCACGATAGCAAGATCAGGGTCGAGCAATAAGTCTTTGGGGACGAATTGAAGATTGGGGATCTCTTCGGGCTTGAGTGGTGTGAAGAGCCCGAACTTCTTCGCTCGAGGGACGTCGTTCACCTCCCCGAGGAAGAGATCAGCGGGGGTACCGCCGGAGATCACCTCGTTGACCAAGCGCGCGAACATCGCGCGGCTCGGCCCGGTGGCGACAAATTCGACCTCGATGCCAGGGTGACGCTTCTCAAACTCGGTCTTGATGAACTTCGCCGGTCCCCAGGCGACGAAGCTCTCATACGTGTAGACGACGAGCTTCGAGCCCTCGCCGACCTGGGCAAAAGGGCTTCCCCAGGCCAGCCCCAATCCGATGCACAGCGCGACGAGTGCTGCGCGACGCAGCATGGTGATCCCTCCTTTAGAGTGTATCGGAGAGATCTCGGGAGGACGCTGAAGGTTCCCTACGCCGGTATTACCCGGATCAGGTTCCAAGGGTCGGTCTCAGAGTAGAGACCCTCTCAGCCCGGTTCCCCGAGCTCCCCTATGCACACAGAGTATAGAGATTTGTATGAATCTTGTCAAGGGGAGCGCAGGGCATGTAACAGCTCAGCTTTCAGGGCGACAAAATCCGGGTGGGTTGGGTCGCGCGGGCGCTTGAGTGAAACAGTGATCATAGCCTTCACGCGCGCCGGGCGCTCCGAGAGCACATAGACTCTGTCAGCGAGCTTGAGGGCCTCTTCGACGTCATGGGTGACAAAGAGCGTCGTCTGGGGAAATTTCTCTCGGGCTTTCAGGAGCCATTGGTGCAGCTCCGCTCGCGTGAGGGCATCGAGCGCCCCGAAGGGCTCATCGAGCAAGAGGATCTCTCGTCGAGACAGAAGTGTGCGGATGAGGGCGACGCGCTGGCGCATCCCTGCCGAAAGCTGCGCCGGATATGCGCGCTCAAAGCCGGCAAGCCCAAACTCCTCAAAGAGCTGTCGCGCGTGGGCTTCGACTCTTTTGAGGTCTTCCCCAGCGATCTCTGGGCCAAGCAAAGTATTTTTCAGCGCGGTGCGCCAGGGCAGGAGTAAGTCTTTTTGTTGCATGTAGGCGACGTGGGATCGGGCGTGTGGCACGAGAGCGTCGTTGAGATAGATCTCCCCCGAATCTGGAGGGATCAGCCCCGCGATGATGTGCAAGAGCGTGGTCTTGCCGCAGCCGCTGGGGCCAATGAGCGCAACAAATTCTCCAGGTTGGACTTCTAAGTCAACCCCATCCAGCACGGGCAATGGAGCCCCATCGCGAGTGAAGCGCTTGCTTATCTGCACAAGCTTGAGATGAGCTGATACGTTGAGTCCGCTTTCTTTCTTCAGATAACTTTTCACGATTGTGATTCCCAAGGGTGCTCCTTGCGCTGAGGTATCACTCTGCTCTATGATACTAAGTATCCAACTGGAACGGTAGTGACGAGAGCCCTATGAAATCTTCGTCAAGGAGATGATCATCACTCGCGGACTCACGCGAGATTGACTATGAACGGCATCACACACCCAGATGTAGAGAAGTATCTCTACGAGCTTTTGCCCCCACGCGATCCACTCTTGGAACGATTAGAGGCCGAAGCCCGCGAGCGCGACATCCCCATCGTCGGCCCGCTCGTTGGAGGGTTACTCGCGTTGCTCGTGCGCCTGACACGAGCTAAAAAAGTTCTGGAGATCGGCACAGCTATCGGGTACTCGACAATCTGGCTGGCGCGGGCCTGCCCCGGTCGAGTCGTCACCATCGAGTACAACAAAGCAATAGCTCAAGAGGCCCAAAGAAATATCTCCGAAGCGGGACTGAGCCGCCGCGTCCGCGTGCTCGTCGGCGACGGCATGGATCTTGTGCCCACCCTGCGCACAAAGTTCGACTTTCTCTTTCTCGATGCAGAAAAACATCAGTATAGGGCTCTGCTCGACTTGGCCCTGCCCAAGATGAAGCGCGGCGCGCTCATCGTCACCGATAACGTGCTGTGGAGCGGGCGCGTCGCCCAGAGTGATCCCGATGAGACAACCCAAGCTATCCGGGAGTTTAATGAGTACGTACACAAGCACCCGGCCCTGGAGACGGTGATCGTCCCCGTGCGCGACGGCCTGGCGCTCAGCCGCAAGCGCTAGCGCATAGTCTTATGCGTCTCCAAGAGGCGCACCCCTGCTAAAATGATCAACACCATAAGCGTAGCAATCGCGGCCAAGAAGTAGCGCCCCACCCCTGCTGCCATCCCAATAGCAGCCACGGCCCACAATCCCGCCGCGGTCGTCAGCCCGCGTACCACCTCGCCCTCACGGAAGATCGTCCCTGCACCTAAAAAGCCAATCCCTACGACGATGTTCGCCGCCAGCCGCCCAGGGTCCGCGTTCGGCCCAAACGCCGTGACCGACAGCACCGTGAACAACGCCGCCCCAAACGAGACGAGCATATACGTCCTCAGTCCCGCGGGGCGTTGCGCCCGCTCCCGCTCCCACCCCACCAGCGCCCCCAGCAGCAGCGCCACGACCAACCGCACCGATAACTCCCAGTTCAGATCCATGAGAATAATTTTCACCGAAATTCCATTCCCTTGTCAAGCGCTTTCGGTTAGAATGGGCTCAGCCCATGCGCGCGCGTCAGGTCGTCTATGGGATGGTGCTTGTGGCTCTGCTTGTGATCGTCGCTCTGTTTATCGTGTTTTTAGTATGGTCTGGCTGCGGCATCTGGCGCATCCCCTGTTGAGCCCATCTCACCGCTGTTTGAGCTAAGATATCTAACGCATCATAGATCGGCCCTGGAACATCATCTGAGCCGACTACGAGCGAGAGCTCCGTACAGCCCACAATCAGGGCCTGGGCACCGCGTGCGCGCAAGCCATGCGCGATCACGCCCAGATCGCGCCGCATCGCTCCATCGAACACGCTCCCTTTGATCGCGTAGATGATTTCCATAATGCGAGCCTGCTCATCTGGGAAGGGCGTCAGGACTTCTACCCCGTAGGGGGCACACGCGTCGTGGTAGAGCCGCGTGCGCACCGTCGTCTCCGTAGCGAGTAGCCCTACACGAGGCTCGGTTATGACTTTGGCCGTCTCGGCGATCATATCTACAAACGGGATGCGCACGGCCCTTCTCAGATAGGGCAGGAAGACATGAGCCGTATTACACGGCATGGCGATGAAGCTCGCGCCCATTCTCTCCAACTTTCTCGCGCTGCGGCACAGCGCCGGGCGGGGATCGGGACCACCATGCAAAAGAAACGGCCCACGGTCGGGAATCTTTGGGTTATTATCAATCACAATGGGAATGTGATCCTGATCACATTGAGCGGGCGTGTACGCGACGATGCGTCGAAAGAGCTCGACCGTGGCCGCTGGCCCCATGCCGCCCAGAATCCCTATAGTCGCATCGTTCATGTCGTTCCCCTCACCCCTCTGCTCCCCTCTCTCTCGAAGGGGAGAGGGGCTGGGGGTGAGGGTGAAGCTGATTGTACGCAGAAGGCTATGGTTCTCACGAGACAGGCGTCCCGCCCCCTGTGGGAGTTGGTCTTCTGCAGAGGGGTCGAACTCTCTTGGAGGGAGTCTCGAGAGCGTCTATACTTATGCTCGGTATGCGCCCGTACATGGCTGAGGCCATCATAGACCTGACACAGTTAGCTCGGAACATCGCCACGGTGCGCGCCCGCGTTGGCGAGGGCATAAAGATTCTCTTCCCCGTCAAGGCCGATGCCTACGGGCATGGGGCGGTCGCTCTTGCTCGTGCAGCCGAGAAGGCCGGGGTGGACTACTTTGGGGTTGCCAACATTGCCGAAGCGCAAGAGCTGCGCGAGGCCGGCATCAAAACCCCCATTCTCATCCTCGCTTCATCACGAATCGCCCATATCACAGAGCTGGTGCGCACGGACGTTGACATCACTATATCGAGCTTAGAGTTCGCCCAAGCGCTCGCCGCCGAAGCGCAGCGCCAACGTCGCAGAGTGCGGGTCCAAGTGAAGGTGGACACGGGGATGGGGCGCAACGGCGCCCTCCCTCCAGAAGCCCTCCAGATCTGTCGCGCCCTCGCCCAGATGCCACAGCTCGAATGTACGGGAATTTTTTCACACTTCGCTTGCTCCTACAGTGAGCAGCCCGAAGACCAAGAGTTCACGCGACATCAGATCACAGTCTTCAACGAGCTCTTAGCTCAGCTCGACCGAGAGGGAATTCTGCCCCCCCTGCGACACATCGCCAACAGTTCGGGCGTTGTGCAGTATGAGCCGGAAGTGACCACGGGGTATTATAATATGATCCGTCCAGGAATTCTGCTCTATGGATATCCTGAAGTCCGTCGTCCCTGGACGGAGCCCATCAAGCCCATATTACGAATGAGAAGCTGGATCGTCACGGAGAACAGATTGCCGCCGGGGAGCTTCATCGGCTACGGGCGGCGCTTCCAGACGAAGCGCCCATCGCGTATCGTCACGATCCCCGTGGGCTACGCCGACGGAGTGATCTGGCTATTGGCCAACGTCGGCGAGGTCGTGATTTGCGGCAAGCGGGCCCCCATCGTGGGCGCGATCTCCATGGATCAGATCACCGTTGACGTCACAGACATCCCCGAAGCCAAGGTCGGCGATGAAGTCGAGCTGATCGGCCCGCAGATCACCGCTGAGGAGATCGCGCGCAAGATCGGGGCCAATTTTACCGAAGTCGTGCTCACGGCGCTCTCCAAGAGGGTCGCACGAACCTATAGAAGTCTATAGCGGCGAAACGCGCTCGACCCGCGCCGCGCACGCCTTCACTTCGGTAATTCCACAGATCGGATCAATCGCGTCATTCGTCAAGAGATTCGTCGGGCTCTCGGCGTAGTGCATGGGCATCCAGATCACCCCCGGCGCGATCTCGGTGATCTTCGCCTTCACTATTAATTCTCCGCGGCGCGTCGCAACCCTCACGCGATCTCCCTCGCGAATGCCCAGGCGCTCGGCATCTGTTGCGCTGATCTGAACGTAATTTTCTGGCTCAGCTCGGCCCGCTTTCGTCCTGCGGGACATCGTGCCCGCGTTGTACTGCATGAAGCTCCGCCCTGTCGTCAGAATGAACGGATATTCTGCGTCGGGTTCTTCTGCCGGCGGGCGATACTCGACCGCCGATAATCGCCCTTTGCCTCGGGCAAACCCGCCCACGTGCAGCGTCGGCGTCCCCGGATGGGTCTCATCGGGGCAGGGCCATTGCAGCCCGTTGTGCTCTTCGAGACGCTTATAAGTCATCCCCGCGTAGATGGGCACAAGTCTTCTGATCTCTTCAAAGATCTCTTCAGGGCTCTGATAGCTCATGGGGTACCCCAATCGCTGAGCGAGCTCGCAGAGGATGACCCAATCGGGCTTGCTCTCCCCGATGGGCTCGATTGCCTTGCGCACTCTCTGGACGCGACGCTCGGTGTTGACAAACGTCCCGTCTTTCTCAGCGAAGCTCGCTGCCGGAAGGACGACGTGAGCGAATTCTGCCGTCTTGGTCATAAAGATATCTTGGACGATGAGCAACTCGAGAGATTTCAGGGCGCGCTCGACTTTCTTGGTGTTGCCCTCGCTCAGAGCGACGTCTTCGCCGATACAGTAGAGCCCTTTGAGCTTGCCCTGGAGCGCTCGATCCCACATGTGCGAGCAATAGAGAAAGAGAAAGCTCTCGCTGGGCCCTTGGGGCACAGGGAGCGTCACCCCCCAGGCCCGCTCGAACTTGCGGACGGCTTCGAGGTCGGTCCACTTCTGATAGCCCGGCAGCGTCTCCGGGCGCACCATATCCGTTGCCCCCTGGACGTCGTTCTGGCCGCGCAGCGCGTTGAGCCCGCCGCTCTTGCGCCCCATGTTGCCCGTGATCATCGCCAAGTTCGCCAGAGCCTGCACGTTATCTACGCCGGTGCGATGCTCCGTGACCCCGATGCCGTAGGCGATGCTCGCGGGCTTCTCGCGGGCGTAGAGCTCTGCAGCTTGACGGATGAGAGCTGCCGAGACCCCCGTGATCGGCGCGACGCGCTCAGGGGTGTAGGTGCGCACGGTCTCTTGGAATCTCTCGAAATTCTCGCAATGCTTGGCGATAAACTCTTGGTCGTGGAGGTTCTGGGCGATAATGTGATGGGCCATGGCGTTGAAGAGCGCCACTTCAGAGCCGGGGCGGATCATCAAGTGCAAGACGGGGACTCCAAGGCGTTCGGCCTCCTTGACGACCTCGGTCTTGCGCGGGTCAATGACGATGAGCTTGGTGCCGTTGCGCAGGGCCGGCTTCATCCAGACGGACCAGATGATGGGATGCGAGCTGGCGGGATTGGCCCCGACGATCATCAAGACTTTCGGCCCAGGATCGAGAAATTCTGCGATCGAGTTGGACATCGCACCAGTCCCCATGACCATGCTCAGCCCGGTGACGGTCGCCGAGTGACAGATGCGCTGGCACTGATCTATATTGTTTGTCCCCAAGACGGCGCGCGCGAACTTTTGGGCGAGATAGTTCTCTTCAACCGTGGAGCGCGTCGAGCTAATCACAGCGACGCTGTCGCGCCCGTAGGTGCTCTGCAAACGCTTGAATTCTTGGGCGATATAGTCATACGCTTCATCCCAGCTAGCCTCGACGAGCTTCCCATTCCTGCGCAGCAAGGGGGTCTTGAGACGATCGGGATGGTGCACGAACTCGTGGGCGGTAGCCCCCTTGGGGCAGAGCGTGCCCTTGCTCACGGGATGGTCTTTATCGGGTTTGAGTCCAACGAGCCGGCCGTTGTTGGCTTGCAAGATGAGCCCGCAGCCGACGCCGCAGTAGGGACAGATCGTCCGCACTTCGCGCATGAGCCTCGACCTCCTGTCTGGTGCTATCCTAGCATACTGTGAAACGCTGAGCAACCAGACTCCGTCTGGACTGTTCGCCTTCGCCGGCTTCGCCGGCGAAGATGAACGTCAAGCGAAGCTTGTCCAGGCGAAGCTGGCGAAGTCTGGCTTGACCTGATCCCTTCAATCTGGTACTTTTGCATACGATGGCATGCATCACATTGCTCAGCGACTTCGGTTCAGCCTCGGGATACCCAGCGGCGATGAAGGGCGTGATCCTGTCGCTCTATCCGTCGGCCCAGATCGTTGACATCAGCCACGACGTGGAGCGCCATCACATTCGGGCCGGGGCGTTTCTGCTCTGGATGGTCGCGCCCTACTTCCCAGAAAAGACCGTTCACTGCGCCGTCGTCGACCCTGGGGTAGGGACGGCGCGCCGCCCCTTAGCCATCGAATCGGGAGGACAGATCTTCGTCGGCCCGGATAACGGGCTGCTCATCCCGGCGGCCGAGCGCCTTGGAGAACCGAAAGTCTATCACATCCAGAACGAGAAGCACTTTCGCCCAGAAGTCTCGCGGACGTTCCACGGCCGGGATATCTTCGCCCCGGTCGCTGCCCATATCGCCTTGGGCCTCCCCCCACGAGAACTTGGCCCACAGATCACAGATTTCATCAAGCTCTCGTTTGGGGAGGGCCTGCGGCGCGGGCGGGTTCTTGAGGGAGAGATCATCTATATTGATACATTCGGCAACGTAATCACGAATATCCCTGGGAAGCTGCTTGAGGGGATCGCCCTTGGCACTACGTTCGTGGTCGAGGTCTCCCGCAAGGTCGCCTCCGCGCGCTACGTCCAGACCTACGGCGAGGGCGAACAGGGCGAACTCATCGTCACCGTGGGCAGCCACGGCCAAGTCGAGATCGCTCTGAACCTTGGGAGTGCCGCTGCGAGGTTGCGCGCCCATCTGGGCGAGATCATCGCCCTCACCCCCGGCCCCTCTCCCGTGGGTGAGCCACGGGAGAGGGGTCAGGGGTGAGGACCAAGCCTATGGAGCCGATCAAGATCAACACAGAAGAGATCTTTGCCAGACACCCCTTCGCCCGCACGATCTTAGAGAGATTCGCGCAGGCGGGCTACCAAGCAGTCATGGTCGGAGGGGTCGTGCGCGATGCCCTGCGCGCGCACTTCGACAGCGACTATGAGTTCACCCCCGAGGAAGTAGACATCGCTACGGCAGCTCCTCCCGATGAGATCAAAAAGATCTTTCGAGACGTTCGCATCGTGGAGGTGGGCGAAGCGTTCGGTGTCGTGCTCGTGCTCGCCCCCGACGGGCGCTCTTATGAAGTCGCGACATTTCGCACGGAAGGCGAGTACGACGGGCGCTGGCCCGCCACAGTGAAGCTCGTGCGCTCCCTCGAGGAGGACCTCCAGCGCCGCGATCTGACCGTGAACGGCCTGGCGGCTACTCTCGATGGGGTCGTCATCGACCGCGTCGGCGGCATTGAAGATCTCAAGGCGAAAGTCATTCGGACTATTGGTGACCCCAACAAGCGCTTCTCTGAAGATTATTTGAGGATCTTACGAACGATTCGCTTAGCATGTGTGCTCGACGGGACGATCCTCCCCGAAGTCAGTGAAGCCATGCGACGCCATCGCGAGGGGTTGAGAAAAATATCGGCCGAGCGCATCCGTGATGAGCTGTTGCGAATTCTTCAAACACCCCGTGCAACACGGGGGATACAGCTCTTAGACGAGCATGGGATCTTAGAGCTGATCCTCCCGGAGCTCGTGCAGTGCAAGGGCGTCCCCCAGCCCGAAAAGTATCACCCCGAGGGCGACGTCTACACCCACACGCTGCTCGCTCTTCGATGCGCGGACAAGATCGTGCGCGATCCGTTCGTGAAGTTCGCTCTTTTAGTTCACGACGTGGGCAAACCCATCGCACTACAGAGAAATAATTACGAGCACGCCGGGGGCCACGAGGTGATCGGCGAGCAGATGGCAGAGAGAATCTGTCGTCGGCTGCGCTTCAGCGCCGACGAGATAAGACTCATAAAATTCTTGGTGCGGGAGCATTTGCGCATCGGGAAATTCCCCGAGATGAGCCCCGGCCGGCGCGCGACGCTCCTCAAGACCCACGAGAACCCCAGCGCACCCTTCGAGCGCCCCGCGGAGCGCTTCCCGTTCTTTGCTAAACTCTTAAAGCTTATGATCTGCGATTGTGAGGCCAGCGCGCATAGATCATCGGGGTGGCTCCCTGTCGCCCAAGAGCTTCCCCTGCTGCTTGTGCGCTTGAGAGAGCTGGCGGAGCGCGAGCGCGCGCGCAAGCTCCTCGACGGCCATGACTTGCTGCAGATGGGGCTGAGCCCTGGCCCGCGCATCCGAGAGATCCTAGACGCCGTCTACGACCAGATCTTCTCCGGGAAGATCACGACCCGCGAGGAAGCGCTCGCCTTGGCCCAGAAGCTCCTCCAGGCTCCGCCTGGACCGTACACCGTGCCGCCTCCGGAGGCACGATAGACCAGGCTTCGCCTGGACCATTCGTCTTGCCGCGCAGCGGCAAGGTGAACAGTCCAGACGAAGTCTGGTGGAAGCCCCTGCCCATGTGATATAATGAATATGCCAGAAGAAGGGGGACCGGGTCAGTCCTTCTCAGCAACAGAGTCCCCCATTCCTCTCACCACCCTAAGGAGGACTACCCGGTCCCCGCTTCTGGTTGTGCTTGACGTCCATTGCCAAAGAGCGTGTTGAGCAGATGAACTAATCCCATGCCGATCGCCGTCCCAAGGGCGACCCCCTCCATGCTCCCCTCAAACTTGGGCTGAGTGTAGCCGCAGTTGGGACAGAGCAAATACGTCTTCCCCCCGCTCTCGTTAATCTTGACCGTATTGAGTTCATTCTTGCAGATGGGACAATTCGTGGGGTTCAGGACGGACTCCGGCAGGCGGCTTACCCCCTTGCGCATGAGGGCCAGCTCCGCCTCCTTGGCGTTAATATACACCCATGCCGGCACTTTGATCGTCTTATAGGCCTCTGGGTCCTTGACCATCATAGTTCCGCCACCAAGGTTACCTTTGTCTGATATGTAGAATTATAACCATTGTGCTATTCTAGCTACAGTATCACAGTAGCCACAGTCGCATTATACACTTTTTCTACCAAGTTGTCAAGTCCCCCCTCCCTTGGGGCTAAAAGAAGGATCTATAATGCTTTTCAGCGAGTGATCGCCTGAATCTTCTCCCGCAGCCCCTCGTAGAAGCTCACAAACGAGAGCGCTTGCTCCAAGTCTATCCAAGCGACCGACTCTATCTCATCGGGGGCTGGGCAGAAACGCTCGTGTTCAAGCTGCATTTCGTAGAAGAACGTGTGCCAGTGATAATTGGTCTTCCGCCCCAAGCGCGATTCCGTCCCCAAGAATCGAATGATCTTGCACGGAACTCCGGTCTCTTCGATCGTTTCGCGCAGGGCTGCCTCCTCAGGGGTCTCCCCATACCCGACAAACCCCCCTGGCAGGGCCCACTGCCCAGCGTTATACCCCCGCTTGGGCTTGACCATCAAGAGCTTCCCCTCTTTGAGAATAATAGCTTTTGCCGTTAAGCGGGGCAGAGTGGCACTCACCGCTAATCTCACCAGGGGCAGGGCCTCATCCAGCCCAGGAATCTTCTCTTTATGCCACCAATCTTCGGGGTGTATGCTCAGATGAGGCTTGCAGTAATGCACTCTCTCCCCTTGGATATGGAGAGTGTGCACGATCTCAAAGTCGCAGGGGATCTCCACCCGTGATGTCGGGAAGCGCAACCGCCCCCCCTCGGCGATCAAGAAGACCTGGCCATCTCGCTCCAGATAATAATGCTCCATACGAGAGGGGCGGAACGCCCACTCGCCCGCCCCCCCTACTATAACTCTGCTCGACTCTTTCTGCAAGGAGTTCAGAAGAGCGTCCAGCGAAGGACCAGTCCCACAAAGACCAGCGCGACCATGGACATCAGCTTAATCAAGATATTGAGTGACGGACCGGAGGTATCTTTGAACGGGTCGCCCACGGTATCGCCGACGACCGCGGCTTTATGCGCCGGCGACCCCTTGCCCCCGTAGTGCCCCTCTTCTATGTATTTCTTGGCGTTATCCCAGGCGCCGCCGGCATTGGCCATGAGCAAAGCCAACACAAACCCCGACACCAACGCCCCCACGAGAACCCCCATCACCGCGGAGACGCCAAAGAGAATCCCCATAGCTATCGGGGAGACGATCGCCAGCATGGTCGGCATGACCATCTCGCGATGGGCGGTCTTGGTCGCGATCTCGACGGCTTTCGAATAGTCGGCTTTGGCCTTGCCCTCCAACAGCCCTGCGATCTCCCTAAACTGTCGCCTCACTTCCTCGACGATCGCTCCGGCGGCCCGCCCCACCGAGCTCATCGTCAACGCGCAAAAGAGAAAGGGCAACATCGCGCCCACAAAGAGCCCCAACAACACATAGGGATTGGAGAGGGAGAAGATCTGATCGAGCTTGTCCAGCTCGATCGAGCGCCCCGTCAGGATCGCTGTGGCCTTGCCCCCAAGATCGCTCAATTGAAGAGCGATCTGATCGTGATAGTTGCTGATGAGCGCCATCGCCGTGAGCGCTGCAGAGCCGATAGCGAAGCCCTTGCCCACGGCAGCGTTGGTGTTCCCCAAGGCGTCAAGAGCGTCGGTGCGCTTGCGCACCTCGGGTTTCTGATGGGACATCTCGGCGATGCCCCCGGCGTTGTCCGCCACTGGACCGTAGGCATCGCTGGCCAGAGTAATCCCCAACGTCGAGAGCATCCCCACGGCGGCCATGCCGATCCCATAGAGCCCCATCTTCATGGGATCAAGCCCGGCCATGGCCCCACTGGCGGTGGACGCCGCCCAGTACCCGGCAATAATAGCAATTCCAATAGCGAGCACGGGAATAGCTGTCGAGCGCATTCCTGTGGCCAGCCCGCTGATAATCACCGTGGCCGGGCTGGTCTGCGCGGTCACCGAGATCTGCTGGGTGGGCTTATACTGAGAGGACGTATAGTACTCTGCTGAAAATCCGATCACGATCCCAGCAGCCAGCCCCAGTACGAGCGCAACATACAAGCCCAGATAGCTCCACGAGCCAAAGAGCAGCACCGTGATCAGCAGCGCTATCAGGGCGATGAGCACAGCGCTCGCGTAGACGCCTCGGCGCAGCGCCCGCAAGAGCTCCCCTTGGGAAGCCTCCTCGCGCGCTTGCACCAAGAAGCTGCCGAAGACCGAACAGATGATCCCCACAGCGGCGATGAGCAAGGGATAGGCGACGCTCTGCATGACGAGCTCCTTGCCCACAAATGCCGAGATCCCCAGCGCCATCGCGGCGATGATCGCGCCCACGTAGGATTCGTATAGGTCGGCGCCCATGCCCGCGACGTCCCCGACGTTATCACCGACTTGATCGGCGATCACCGCGGGGTTGCGCGGATCATCCTCGGGGATGCCCGCCTCGACCTTTCCTGAAAGATCCGCCCCCACATCAGCAGATTTGGTGAAGATCCCCCCTCCGACGCGGGCAAAGAGCGCCACCGAGCTCGCCCCCATCGCCGACGTCAGCAACACCTGGGCGATCTCCTGGAGCCCCACCCCGATATTGTAGAGAATAATGAACCACAGGGTGATATAGAGCAATCCCAGGCCGACGACGGAAAAGCCCATGACGCTGCCGGCCTCGAAGGCCACGCGCAAGGCTCGATTAAGACTCTGTTTGGCCGCGGTCGTCGTGCGCCCGTTATTGGCTGTGGCGGTCTTCATCCCCAGATAGCCCGCGAGCCCACTGAATGCCCCAGCGGTGAGGAAGGCCCACGGGGCCCAGGGGCTCAGCAGCCTGCCAAAGCTCATCAGCAAGAGAACGACAAAGAGCCCCAGCAGGAAGATCACGACCATCAGATACTGCCGACGCAAGAAGGCTTCCGCCCCCTCACGCACGTAGGAAGAGAGCTGACGGATGCGCTCCTCGCCCTCGTCGAAGGACCGCAAGCGCACGACCAGATAGCCTACATATCCCAACGTCAACACGGCGACCAAACCCGCTGTGTATACAAAATCCATACGGTGAACCAAACCCCCTTCGCACCATTTATGTATGATGCCAAAGTATACGCGAATTTGCGTTTTTACGCAAAGTATGCTATGCTACTTGGGGAAAGAGGAGGTTCTCTCAATGCGAGCAAGAGCATTTTTCGTTATAGGCGTGCTGGCCGGCATCGGACTCCTGATAGGATGCAATCCCGCCACTGAGCCTCTCCCCCCAGGAGCTGCCCGGGAGTTCGTCTTGGTTCTGAAAGAGATGCGCTTTATAGGGGAGAGCCCCTTGGCTATTGCCGGGGTGGAGAACCCCGATCTTGTCGTGCAAGTTGGGGATCGCGTCAAAATCACTCTCAAGAACAAAGAAAATCAGCTGATCTTGCACGATTTTGCCATCAGCAATCATGATGTCAAACTCTCGCAGTACCTGCGCCCCAATCAGTCGGCGACGGTAGAATTCACAGCCCCCAAAGTTGGGGAGTTTCTCTATTATGACCCGCTCAACCCCACGACGATGAAAGGGCGGTTCATCGTGATCGGGCGCTGACTTGCATTCCCTCCCAAAGTGCTCTAAACTCAGGCGCACCACAGTGAAGGAGTGATCGCGATGAGAGCCACCTGGGAGATCGAGCTGAAGAAGCGTCCCTGGGACGACGAAGACGACGAGGACGAAGACGACTGGGACGACGAAGAGTGGGATGACGAGGACTGGGACGAGGACGAAGACGAGTAACCTCCCCTCTAGCTCTCTCCGTTTACAGAGAGGGAACGGGTGAGGTATCTGCGGATCTCCTCCTCGCCGAGCCGGAGGGCCTCGTCTACGCCCTGGAGGTTGGAACCTCCGCCCGCAGCAAAGCGCGCATTCCCGCCACCTCCGCCCCTGATCAGTGGGCCGAGAGATTTGATAATCTGCCCAGCGTGGAGGGTCTTTGTCAACGCTTCGCTCACTTTACAGACGAGCGAGACCCTCTCGCCCTTGACCCCGCCCAGCAGTGCTACCCCAGGGGCAATTTCCGGCTCAATGAGATCTACGAGCGTCTTTAAGTCTTCCCCTGGCAGATCGAGCCGAGCGCAGACGATTGATACGTGCTGGACCTTCTGGCGACGCTGGAGGAGCTTCTCTTTTTCGCCAAGCAGAAGCTGGCGCTTGAGCGCGTCGCGCTCGCGCTCCAGCGCCTCGCGCTCCGCTAGCAGGGCCTCGAGCTTGGTCGCAAGATCTCTTTCAGATGCCTTGAGCAGCTGGGCGAGCTTGTGCTCAAGCTCCTCACGCTCTTTAAGATATTGCAAGAGATTTTCGCCCACGGCCACGCGCACCCGCCGGACCCCCGCGGCGACGCCCCCTTCACTGATGATCTTAAAGAGCCCGATCTGCCCGGTTCTCTGCACGTGGGTGCCCCCGCACAGCTCGAGGCTGAACGGCCTCTCTTCCCCGGGCAGAGGGGCTATGGTGACGACGCGCACGCGCTCCTTGCCCGCGTAATCCTCCGTAAAGAGCGCCATCGCGCCTTTGGATTTAGCTACATCTAAGGGCTCTTCAGTGATCGTCACCGGGAGATCCGCAAGGATCGCTCTATTGGCCAGCTCCTCGATCTGAGCGATCTCTTGGGGTGTCAGCGGCGCTAGGTGCTTGAAGTCGAAGCGCAATTCATCGGGAGCGACGAGCGACCCCGCTTGGATCCCCTGGGAGTATCCCAAGACTCTGCGCAGTGCCGCGTGCAGAATATGGGTCGCCGTGTGATTTCTCATGGTGCGGGCGCGGCGCTCCGCATCCACTTTGAGCAGACACCGATCCCCCTGGCGAAACTCCCCTTCAGTAATCTGCACGCGATGGAGATAGACCCCGCGCTCGTCTTTTTGGACGTCGAGAACTTTCGCTCTGCCGGGGCGCGAGAGATTTTCGATCCACCCCGTGTCGGCGACTTGCCCGCCGGCCTCGGCGTAGAAGGGCGTCTCCGCAAAGACAAAGAATTGCCCATCAGCCATCAGCTCTGATTCATGCTCCAGCTTCTGATACCCAACAAACCGACTGGGGGGAAGAGATTCAGAGAGAGCTCCTGAAGTTTTCTCGGTGAGCTCTCTTCGGGAGCGCTCCCGCTGCTTCTCCATCTCGCGCGCAAAGCCCGCGCGATCCACGCTCATCCCGTGCTCGCGCGCAATATCTTCGAGCATCTCTACGGGGAACCCATACGTATCGTGCAAGAAGAACGCCTCCGGTCCAGGGATGACCCTCTCCCCTCGGCGCTTCAGCTCCGAGATGATCCTCTCCGCTCGCTCAAGCCCCTGATCGAGCGTGCGCTCGAACCGCTCCTCCTCATGAGCGACAGCCTTGAGAATGAGATCCCTCTGGGCTTTGAGCTCCGTATAGTGATCGCCCATCGTCTCGATGACGAGTTCCGCGACCTTGGGCAAGAAGGGGGTGGACAACCCAAGCTTCTTGCCGAAGCGAATTGCCCTTCTCATGATCATCCGCAAGACGTAGCCCTGCTGCACGTTGCTGGGCAAAACCCCGTCAGCTATTAAGAATACACAAGCTCGTCCGTGATCGGCGATCACCCTGTAGGGCACGATCTGCTGACGCATCTCTTGCTCAGAGTGTCCGGTCATCGAGCGCAAGCCCTCAAAGATCGGCTGAAAAAGATCAGTGTCATAATTGCTGGGAGCGTTCTGCAAGACGGCAACGATGCGCTCCAAGCCCATCCCTGTATCTACGCCTGGCTTGGGAAGAGGAGCCCTTTGTCCCAACTCATTTTGGTTGAATTGCATGAAGACGAGATTCCAGACCTCAAACCACCGATTGCAGTCGTTGTCTAGACTTGGTGAGCAGTCGGGACGCTTGCAGTCGCAAAACTCCTGCCCGCGGTCCCAGATGAGCTC
>Ga0197143_1000676_pt1 | contig 34131 bp, 34 predicted proteins | sample GBS70_MetaG_FD_148603 | JGI IMG/M metagenome (GOLD analysis project Ga0197143, IMG submission 148603) | Sediment microbial communities from Great Boiling Springs, Gerlach, Nevada, United States - GBS 70_MetaG | ecosystem: Environmental > Aquatic > Thermal springs > Hot (42-90C) > Sediment... | reverse complement strand
GCTTGTATTCAGGCACCGACCTCAATGCGACTTTTACGGTTTGAGGTTTTTCGCTGCGCAAGTAAAGCGACAGGGTTACCTTACTGCCCTTTTCCAACAAAAACGGGCGCGAGAAAGGTTTGGCGTTGGCGGGAACTTTCAAACAAAAGCGCCCATGGGCTGGGTTGTTTTCGTCCAAATCGGTGTCGGTGAAGAGGTAGCAGAAGGTGTAGTCAACATTGGTTGCCGCCCAACCGTTGGGCATCCCTAACTCAAAACTTCCGTTCGGGAACATGTTTTTGCGACAGTCAAAACTTTGAAGCCGAACAGGTTCGGCTTTGAAGGGGACATCCCATTGCTGATGCCAGAGTGGTTTTGCTTTTTCGGGCAAAGGCAACTTGTCCGTGCCAAATTTGACCAATCGCTCCATTTCAGGCGTTGGCGGTTCAGTTTCCGTTGGGTCGTTAGTGATGTAGATGGTGTCAAGCCAAAGACTTTTGGCTTGAGGTTCGTTTAGGTGCGAGAGACCTCCACCTCCGAACTGTATGGCTGTCACCTTGATGGTGTCTGATGGTCTTTCAAGGTGCAACTCTTGCATAGGTAGCCATCGGAAATTGCGACCGACATTTAGCCAACGGAAATCAACGAAGGCATCGCCAACCTGAACCCTCAAGATGTTTTCGCGCTGAAGTTTTTCCGCCATCGTTGTCCCTGCGATGCGAACGGTCAAACGGTAGTGACCTGCTGGCAACGGTTTGTCAAGCCGTTTTTGCATCGTCATGTTTTTCGCCGTTGAGTGGATGGCAGCGATTTTGCCATTGCCCCAAACCGTCCCGTAGCCGCGACAGTTGGCTTCCCGCACATACCAACCTTCAGCCTTAAGGTCGTGAAAGGGACGGTAAATTAGACCGTCAAAATCTTCCGCCTCCAAGACCATCCTGAAAGGCTTTTCAGCGCCGAAAATCAACCCTGACCAAAGCAGCAAACAAAGCGCAGAAAGCGAAAGCGAAAGCACGACCATCTTATTTCACTCCCATCATTTAGTCCCTTGCAACTTCTCCAACACCTGCCGTCTCACCTTTTCCAACTCGTCTGGATTTTTGGTGTAATCGGTGAAATCTCGGATGATGGGCTTTAGCAGTGGCTCTAAAATTTGCGCTGCTTGTTGTGGCGTCACGGGCTTTCCCCCTGCTAACTTTTCCGCCAGCATCCAAAGCAATTCGGCGTCTTCAATTCCGTCCCGCTGCGCTTCCATCCGCAAAGATGCTGCTGGACCTGGGTAGACGATGAAGGCGTCGCCGGGCGATTGCAACTCACCCGTCATCACATCGCCCCAGAAGTTCCAACCCCAGTGCAAAAAACCTGTCGCACCGTAACGGACATTGAACCAGTGCAAAAGTCGGGTTTTGATGAGCGGGTAGTCAATCAATCGGTTCGTCCATTTGCCTTGCGGCACCCAAGCAGTGTAAAACCAAATTTCGTTGCCCTCTCGCTGCCGTTGCCGATAAACATCAAGCCATTGGGCGAAATAGTTCAACTGCGGCACCCAAACTTCCAAGTAGCCTTCAAGGTCGTGGACATGGATTGCGTCAATGCGTGGCAAATCAGGCACAGCACTATGCACTCGCTGAGAAAGGGCTTTCCACGATGCCACATTGACAGGGATAGGTTCGTCGGCAATGTGAAGCATCGCTTTTTTGAGCCTACCCGTCGCTTTCAAGTGGTCACGGACGGCTTGCAGGAAAGTTTCCAAAGGCACTTCAACGCCTTCGCCTGTCAATTCATCTGTCGCCCAGAAGGTATGGGCGATAAATTCTGGGTCTTCCCAACGACCGGTTTTGCGACCGCCGATGTGAGACAACTCCAACCTCTCAGCGACACCTTCGGATTCAAAGGTGGCGATGAACCGATCAAAGAGCGAAAAGTCAAATCGGAAAGACCCGTCAGGTCTTCGGAAAACCTTCACCAAACCCAGTGGGACTAAGAGAACATTTTGCCTGTGCTCACGCATCAAGCGGGCGTAAAAGCGCATGCAACGAAAATGTTCGTTACCCCACTGAGGGACGCCGTGAAATCTGGCGAAGTTGTCAGCCCTAAACCAATTGGTGAACCAAAGGCGGGTTCGTTCTGGGAAAAGCACATCATAAACTCGCACACGCAAATCAAGTCGGATTGAGCCAAAGGGAAACTCAACATGGATGGGCACAGTGTAATCGCCCGGTTTCGTCTTGCGGTGCGTTTGAACGGTGATGAAAACGGGTTGGGTCTCGTTGGCTTGCAACGGGACAAAAGGCAAATCCAAAAGCGGGTCAGGAAAATTGTCGGGCGCTTTCCGAACCAACTCTTCGGCGGGCGTGGCTCGGGAGTTGGCTTTCAATGGCACATAACCGACAAACCTTACACGCACCGAGAAGTCTTTCAAAACTTCCTCGGGAACGCTCACCCTCATCCAAGCGCAATTTCTTTTTGAACGAACCACCAACTGAACTGCTTCTGGTTCGCCTCTTGCAGCGTGCAGAGTCCAACTCTTCCTTTTTGGCGGTTCGGTGTCGCGGAAGATGTTCTCCAACGGGCTGGCAAATCCCACACTTATGCTTTCGTCAGGTTTCCCCTCAATCAAGCGGACAGGAACAGTTCTTTGCGTTTTATTTGACCACCAAACGCCCCATGTGAAAAGTTCGGGCGTTTTCGCACCATCGCCTCGCAATGTCGCCTTCAGGCGAATTGGCGTTGAAATTCCTTGTGGAAATTCAGCATTGGGCTTGACATCAGCCATCAGCAAGTTGCCTTGAGCGTCCACAATGTCCACTCGCAAACTTGTCCCTTCAGGCACATGGGCAAAGTAAAAGATGCGGGGCGAAACATTGCTTGCCGAAAGGGTGAAGGGCGGCGAGAGGACAAAACCCTCTTTCGCCAAAGGTGCTTTCTCTGAGCGGAGCAGTTCATTCAAATCAGCGGGCAAACGGGTTGGATGCCAGCCTTCAGGTGCCAACCTAACCGAACCGTAGCGACCTTCCAGTAAAACATTTTGGCTTTCGGCAAAGCCTAAGGACAATTGCGTTGGTGTTGTAGCAGCGATGGTTCGCCACCGAGGTTGAGAGCGGTTGCCTGCTCTGTCCACAGCCACAACGGCAGCAGTCGCCAGCGGGGCTGGCAACTTGACTTTCGCTGTGCGCCGTGAGTTTGTTCGTTGAAGCAAAACTTTTTCCTCGCCTCTCTCGGTCCGAACCAAAACGAGAAAAGCAGCGATGTCATCTTCGTCAACGGCTTCTGGTCGCCAAGTGAACTGGATTTCGCCTGTTCCTATCGGCTCCCATTCCCACCAAACTTCCTTCGGCGACCTCAAGTCAACTGCTCGGCATCGTTGCACCTTTGCCTCACTTCTCATCCCGTCAACATCAATCGCTGTCAGTGCGACAAAGTAATCTCGCCCCACCTCCAGCCCGCGCAGGACAAACGAACGGATGTGACGATGCAAAATTGCTTTCGGGCTCAAGCCTTCAGCGCTTTTGAAAGGTTTGGGTTCAGCGAAAACTTGAAAGGCAATCACATCTTCTTCGGGCAGTTCCCAAGTCAACAGCAAAGCACCTTCTTCGCCATCAACAGGTTCAACTTGAAACTTTGGCGGTTTTGGTGGTTTGCCGTCGCTCGGTGGAAAAATTGGGACGACAGAAATTTCGTCAAACCAAGCCACGCCTTCGTTAGGTTCGGTGGTGAGCAAGTCAACACGGAACACTACAGCATCAGTTGGCATCGTCACTTCTTTGCTTACGAAAGTCCAATCGGTCGTCCCAGTAACTTCACCGACAACCACGCCTGCAAGCCATTTCCCGTTAGCGTCAATGAACTCAATGAAGATTCGGGCGTAGCCCTTCAAATTCTCGCATCGCAGCCAACCGCTGACTCGGCAGGTGGGCGACGGTGGTCTCAAGTCTTGGATGGCTATGCCTCGGTTGTTTTTGCCCATGACCTTCAACGAGCGTTTCCCGCTCTTGACAATAGCCTCATCAACTTCCCACTGGCTTAAACCTTCGCCCCTTGCATACCAGTGGTGTTCAGTGCTCCAGAAGGCTAAACCTTCCTCAAAATCGCCATTGCGCAACAAATTGCGCTGCAACCGTTCTCTCAAACCCTCCCTTTGCGTTCCATCTGCTATCATCGCCAGAACCCCCAGACACAAAAGAATTGCCGTGACAAGTCCAACGGTCATCCCCGTCCCTTTCATTTCGCCCACCTCCAATCGCTGAAACGAATGCACTTGAAAGTCCCGCCTTGCCATGCCAATGTTAGCAATGCGGGCAGTCTCGGGACTACCTGCTGGCAAGGGTTTGTCAAGGCGTTTTTGCATCGTCGTGTTTTTCGCCGTTGAGTGAATGGCAGCAACTTTCCCGTTACCCCAGACCGTCCCGTAGCCACGACAGTTGGCTTCCCGCACATACCAACCTTCAGCCTTAAGGTCGTGGAAGGTTCGGTAAGTTAGACCGTCAAAATCTTCCGCCTCTAAAATCAGCCTAAGGGAATTAGCGACCGACGACTGGCGAACAGCAAAAGTTTGTCGGGCGCAGAAACCCAAAACCGACCACAACAGCAAACAAAAGCGTAGCGAACCGGGACAATAGGGCAACAGCCGATAAGCCATTATCGGGATGCACGAACCCAAGCATGCTTGCCTCACCCTCCTCTTTTGAGCCTTTGCAATTCCTTCAAAACTTGTTTCCTACCCAGTGCCAGTGAAAATTTTGATGGGCGAAATGCGCCGAAGGCAATGAATGTATCAGCGATAAACCTCGCCCCAAAATTTTCGGCGGTGAGTGTTGATGCGGTTCGTCATTGCCCCTGACAGTTTCAAGGGTAGCGCCTCGGCAAGGGAAGTGGCACAAGCGATTGCAGAAGGGCTAAAAGCGGCGCTTCCTGATGCTGTGTGCGATTTGGTGCCGATGGCGGATGGCGGTGAAGGCACGGTGGATGCGTTGGTAGCGGCGACGGGTGGGCGAATCGTTTCGGTGCGGGTGACAGGACCTTTGGGCGAACCTGTGGATGCTTTTTTCGGCGTCCTCGGCGACGGCAAGACCGCCGTCATAGAGATGGCAGCGGCGGCAGGGCTTCACCTCGTCCCACCTGAAAAGCGCAACCCGATGGTGACGACGACTTACGGCGTGGGCGAATTGATGCGGGCGGCGTTGGATGCAGGTTGTCGTCGCCTCATCATCGGCATCGGTGGCAGCGCCACCAACGATGGCGGGGCAGGCATGGCGCAAGCCTTGGGAGTTCGTTTGCTGGACGAGAAAGGCGATGAGATTGGGTTTGGGGGCGGCGCATTGGAGCGCCTCGCCCGCCTTGACTTGAGCGACTTTGACCGACGCATTTGGGAGGCTGAAATTCTTGTCGCCTGTGATGTGACCAACCCCTTGACAGGACCGAACGGCGCTTCCGCCATTTACGGACCACAAAAAGGTGCAACCCCTGAGATGGTGCGGCAGTTGGACGCCAACTTGCGCCACTACGCCGCCGTCCTTCGGCGAGATTTGGGTGTGGAAGTGGAAACGGTGGCGGGCGCGGGAGCGGCAGGCGGTTTGGGTGCTGGCTTGCTGGCGTTTTGTCGCGCCCAATTGCGACGGGGCGTGGAACTCGTCATCCATGCCGTCCGCCTTCCCGAACGGGTGCAAAAAGCCGATTTGGTCATCACGGGCGAAGGGCGTTTGGATTTTCAGACGAGTTTCGGCAAAGTCCCGCACGGCGTCGCGCAAGTGGCGAAGCGTTACGGCAAACCCGTCATCGCTTTGGCGGGGCAATTGAGGGAAGGGGCGGAGCGTTGCCGCGAATGGGGCATTGACGCTTGCTTTTCCATCCTGAGCAAACCGATGAGCGAAGGGGAAGCGATGGCGAACGCAATCCCACTTTTGCGTCGGGCAGCAGAAGAGTTGGGTTGGCTTCTGCGGAGCGTTCGGGATGGCAAACTTTTTGCGTCCACGACGACCGAAAGCGGGGGATGAAGGATGGCGACGCGCCGCCAGTTTTTGCGCCAGACGGCAGGCACGCTGCTTGGGGCTGTCACGGCAGTGACAGCGGAAGTGCAAAAGGAGCGGGGCGAAATGTTGGGCAAACTGGGGTTGCAAAGTTACTCCTTGCGCCGTTTTTCCCTTCCTCAAGCGGTCGCAACCGTCAAGCAACTGGGCTTGACTTACTTGGAAGCCTTCCCCGGTCACCTGCCGATGGAGCGTGCGGACGAAGCCAAAAAAGTTTTGGCGGATCACGGCGTCCGCCTTGTCGCTTACGGAGTCGTCCGAATGCGCAACGATGAAGCGGCGATGCGACGACTTTTTGACTTCGCAAAAACGATGGGCATTGAAGTCCTGACGGCAGACCCTGACCCCGACAGTTTTGACTTGCTGGACAAACTGGTGGACGAGCACGGCATTTATATCGCCATCCACAATCACGGTCCAGGCAGCCGCTACCCTGGCGTGGAGAGCGTGGTGAAAGCCATTGAAGGACACCACGAACGCATCGGCTTGTGCTACGACACAGGGCACGCAGCGAGAGCGGGTGACGACATCGTGGCGGGCGTGCGGAAAGTCGGCAAGCGCGTTTATGGCGTGCACTTGAAGGATGTCAACGAACAAAAGCGCGATGTCATCGTCGGCACGGGCGTTTTGGACATCAAAGGTTTCCTTCGGGCGCTGAAAGAAGTCGGCTTCAAAGGCACGCTGATGCTGGAATACGAGTTAGAACCCGACAATCCCATCGCAGGCATCCAGAAATCTCTGGAGTTTGTGAGTAAAGCCCTTGTGGGTATTTGATGCCCCTCGCCAATCCACAGAAACTAAACTTGCAACCTACTCATTGTCTTGATGACCGTCAGCGCGATGCGACTCTTGGCAGTGGACAGAATAGGAACGATTGCCATGAACAAGTCTTCAAGCCGTCAAGAAAATTGTTCTGACGCATCGGGAGACACATCCTCTGAACCTTTGCTCCCACAGGCTTTCATCACCCTTGCCTTCGTCATTATCGCTCCCTTAATGTTACACGGCGACAATGGGATGGTGAGCGCTTCTGGATGCGTTGCGGTCAGAGGGACACGGAGTGACGAGATGCGTCATCATTACCGATAATGGGACGAAAAGGATCGGGATGTGATGGTGATGCTGAGGATTGCGTTGGTGGGATGTGGGCGAATCATGCCCGCGCATTTGCACGCTTACAAGGCGCTTTGGGATTTGGGCGTTCAAAACTTTCGCATCGTGGCGTTGGTGGCGCGGAAGAAGGAAGATGCGTTGCGGTTTCGGAAGCGGGGCGAGGGTCCGCCACCCCGCCCGCCCGTGACGACGAACCCTGCCGACCCGTTGGGCAAGCCCCACCTTTATGTCAGCGACATCCATGACGATGTTCTCCCCGAAATTTTCACCGATTGGCGGGAGATGTTGGAGCGCGCCGAAGTGGATTTGGTGGACATCTACACGACCGTCCACACGCACCACGAAATTGCTGTCGCTGCCTTGCGAGCGGGCAAGCATGTGCAGGTGGAAAAGCCGATGGCGGTTTCGGTGCGGGCAGGGCGGTTGATGGTGGACGCCGCCAAACGCAACGGGAGAGTGCTGATGGTGGCGGAAAGCGTTCGCTACCATCCGCTCAACCGCATGGTGCGATGGGTTTTGGAGCAAGGGGTGATCGGTGACATCCAAGCCTTTCATGCCTTCAGTTTTGGCAGCGATTGGTCGCCCGACAAAGTGGTCGCCCAAACCCTTTGGCGGCATCAGAAGTTTCTGGCGGGAGGCGGTGCGACGATGGACATCGGCGTTCACCTTTGGCATTTGGCGCGCTATTGGTGCGGCGAGGTCGCAGAGGTGTTTGCCTACACGCCCATCCTTGAGCCTGTGCGCTTCTTGCGGGACGAGCGCGGCAACATCGTCCAGCAAGTGCATCCCGACGCCGACGACACTTTCCTTGCCCTTTGCCGCTTTGAGCAGGGGGCTTATGGGCTGGCGTCCTTCAGTTGGGGCGGTCATGCGGGGCACATCGGGGCGCCGACGAGCGTGTTTGGGACGAAGGGGTGCATCATCGGCGATCGGCTGAAACTGGACGATGGCACGGATGTGACCGTCTGCGAGTTCCTTGACGCCCACGCTTCGGACGCCGACAAGGAGCGACTTTTCCCGATGGGCATTCAGGATGCGTTCACTTTGGAGAAGTGGGATTGGTTTCGCGCCATTGAGCAAGCCACCGAAGCGGAAGCGAGCGGGGAAGAGGGATTGCGGGATTTGGCGACGGCGTTTGCGATGTGCGAATCCTTTGTCGCCCGCCGTCCCGTTCAAGTCGCCGAAGTGCTGAGCGGGCAAATGGATGCTTATCAGCGTCCGATTGACGAACACTATGGGTTGGTGTGAACTATACAAGGCTTGAGGGAGCGACTGTTTACAAAGGCAACGAGGTGGCGGCGGCGATGAGGCAACGGCACAACTCGCCGATGAGGACGCTGAGCATCGCCAAGTAGAGAAAACCCGTCGCCGCTTGCGTGGAGCGTTCGCGGGCGCAAAAGAGGGCGACGCCGTTGACGACACTTGTGACGACGAAGCCAAAAATCAGGTGCGCCCACAAAAAGGATTGCAAGTTGCCAATCAGGTGCGGCAATCGTGCCCAAACAGGGATGATGGCGAGGAGGGAAAGAGCGGCATTGAGGGCGGTTAGGGCGAAGAGGGCATGAATGGTGCGAACTAATGGGGTGATGGACATACGGGGTCGGACGATGAACCAGTGCCCCAAAATCATCCCGACCGTTGCCGTCCCGCTGAACAAAGCACCTGCAAAAGCGTGTAGGCGAGAAAGCCAATGCGGTTCTGCCGTGCCCCAAACAGCAATGACGCCCGCCAAAGTGCCGACAAGGTGCGGCACGACATTGACGAGGGGGTTATCGTGCAAGATGCCGTAAGTGTAAACTGTCACGCACAACGCCACGATGCCGATGGCGATGACGGCGCTTGAGGGCAAGTGAGCCCGCAAGCCGTAAGCGATGAGGGTAACAACCCAAGCGATAGGGGAAAGGGATTTGCCGATGGTGCTGTAAAACTGCCGCCCCGCTTCGGGAGGCATCAGCCAGAGCAAGGCGAAACTTCCGCAAGTCGCTTGCAAGAGCAATGCCGCCAGCGCCTGCGGTGCGGCGAGGTCAAATTGGTGCATGGTGCTCGCTCCTTCGGCGAATGCGGTGCTTCCCTCTCGTCTGCTTGCCCAAGTTTGCTCACCAGCCTTGAATAGGGATGCCGAGTTTGAGCAGTTGGCGGCGGTAGGCGTCCATGTTGGCTTTCGTTACGACATCAATGCCCGTGTCCCAATGGCGCTTTTCGGGCGACAGTTTGTCCATCTTCAAATCCTGCAGCACTTTGTCCACGCCTTCGGTGACCATGCGATAAAGGATTGCGGTGGCCTGGTAGCCCATCATGAAGGGGCGTTGCCCGACGGTGGCGTCAATCAGCCCTTGACGGATTAACTGCATGTGTTCGGCGGTCGTGTCAAAACAGACGATTTTCACCTTGCCCGCTTTCCCTGCCATCTTGACGGCTTGGGCGCAGGCAGGACCGTTGAAGGCGTAAACGCCGAAAAAGCCCGAAAGGTCGGGATGGCGTTGCAACGCCGCTTGGGCATTGGCTAAGGCTTTGGCGCGGTCTTCGTTGTCGTTCAGGGTGTCCACGATTTGGATGGCAGTTCCTTTCAAGGCAGCCTTGAAGCCGTCCATCCGTTGAACGCTATTGAGGGCAGTCAGCGAGCCCGTGCAGATGGCGACTTTGCCCTTGCCCTTGAGCAACTTCACCATCGTTTTGCCCGCTTCGTAGCCTGCCTTGTAGTTGTCCGTGCCGACATAGAGCAGTCTACCGCTGTCGGGAGCATCGGTGTCAAAGGTGATGACGGGGACGCCTGCCTTAAGGGCTTTCTGCACCGCTCCTTTGACGGCAGCGGGGTTGGACGGACCGATGGCGATGCCGTCCACACCCTGAGCGAGGTAACTTTCCAGCGTGGCGACTTGGGCACGCACATCTTCTTTGGACGGGACGAACCAACGGATTTGACAACCCTTGAACTTTTTCGCCGCCGCTTTCATACCCAACTCCACTTCACGCCAATAAGCGTGGATGGATTTGCCGATGCCTACCAAGACAACGGGTTGCCCTGCCCTCTTCACCTTGAAAGCCGGAGCGGCAGTGAGCAAAGGCACAAGCGCCACGAGGCTCAGCAGGGTGATCCAACCGTTGCGTCCCATCGTCATCCTTGCCACCTCCGTTTTTTCGGGATACCGTTCGCCGTAAAAGTCTATCGCCGACCCTGAAGGCTTTGGCAAGGCATTGACAGGGCTCAAGACAGGGGGCGCCCAAGAGACGCAAACTTGTGGCGACTGGTCGTGAGGCTTCTCGCTGCGTCGGCAAAAAGGAGTGACCTGACATGCCCGTCACTGAAGAGCAAGTGTTGGCAGCCTTGAAACAAGTCTGCGACCCTGAATTGCATCGGGATTTGGTTTCGCTGGGGATGGTGCGGAATGTGAAAGTGGACGGCGGCAAAGTGGAGTTTGAGTTGGTGCTGACGACGCCCGCTTGCCCCTTCAACGAGCAAATGCGGCAGATGGCGTATGAAGCCGTCGCTTCCTTGCCTGGGGTGCGGGAAGTGGTCTTGCATGTTTTGGCGGAAGTGCCAAGGGGCGTGCCTGAGCGGACGCCATTGCCAAGCGTGCGCAACATCATCGCCGTCGGCAGTGGGAAAGGCGGGGTCGGCAAGACGACGGTGGCTGTCAATTTGGCGGTGGCGTTAGCCCGTTTGGGGGCGCGGGTCGGCTTGCTGGATGCCGACATTTACGGTCCGAATGTGCCCCGCATGTTGGGCGTGCGTCAGACGCCCGATTACGACGGCGCTGCCAACAAAATCATCCCCCTTCAAGCGTGGGGCGTTAAAGTCATGTCACTGGGTTTTTTGGTCGGCGAAGACCAGCCCGTCATCTGGCGTGGACCGATCCTGGCGAAGGCATTGCAGCAGTTGCTTTTTGATGTCGCTTGGGGTGAGTTGGACTATTTGCTGGTGGACTTGCCACCAGGGACGGGAGATGTGCAATTATCGCTATCGCAACTGGTGCCTGTGACGGGAGCGGTCATCGTCACGACGCCGCAGGATGTCGCCTTGTATGACGCCCTGAAAGGGTTGGCGACTTTTGAACGGCTGAATGTGCCCGTTTTGGGCATCGTGGAGAACATGAGTTACTTCGTCTGCCCGCACTGTGGGGAGCGGACGGACATCTTTCGTCGGGGGGCGGTAGAAGCCGAGTGCCAGAAGCGAGGCGTTCGCTTTCTGGGGTCTGTGCCATTGGTGCCTGAGGTGTGCGAAGGAGGCGACTTGGGGCGCCCTGTCGTCGCCGCTTACCCTGACTCACCTGTCGCCGTCGCTTTCACCGAGATTGCCACCCAATTGGCTGCCGCCATCAGCGTCCGCAACCTGACGCAAGTGACGGCAGGTTGATTTTGCCGAGAGGGCATGTTATCATAAAAGCAGCCGACACAGCCCTATCGCCTGAAATCGGAGGTGTCGGGAAGACAGGGAACGAAGGACGCTAAAGCCGTTGAGGCGGCTTGCGCCGAAGGCGATTGGCTTTAGGCAAGAACGCCCAAAGGTCAGGCGCTGGGCAAGGGAAGGCTTAAAGGGCATGAGTTTGAGCAAAGCAAGTGCCTAAAGGCGCAAGTCCTCTATCCTTTCGCCAATAAAGGTCGGCAGCCAACCCCAGATGGCGCAGGGAGCGCCATCTGGGGCGGTCACTTTTTGTGCCGACAGGCGGGTGGAGAAAAGTGGGAGAAAGTGGGAAGTTTCAGAAAGACATGACGGGCTGATGGAGGGTTGTTGATTTGGAGGAACTGGAAGTCCAGCAGATTGCCGAGTTGCGCCCAGACGAGTGGTTCATCGGCACCTTCCGCTACTCGGTGGACGACAAGGGGCGGGTCGTCGTGCCCGTAGAACTGCGTCAGCGGCTGGGCAGCGAGTTTTACCTGACCATCAGTTCTTACGACACGGTTTACCTGTTTGCGGTGTCCGACTGGCAACGGCACATCCAACGGTTGATGGAAGCCCATGCCACCAGACCGAGGGAGATTGCCCCTGTCTTGCAGCGGATTATGGGGTTTGCCAGCAAGGTAAAGGTGGACGGCAATTGGCGGTTCATCGTGCCACCCATCCTTCGGGAAGCATGTCGGCTGCAAAAGACGGTTTACTTCGTCGGCAACGGCTTTTGCGTGGAGTTGATGAACGAAGAGGCTTACAAACAACGGTTCAGCCGCACCACAGAGGAAAAGGTCAAGGCGCTGCAAGCGGAGTTGGGGCTGTAGCGATGGCGCTGAAGGGGGCGCTGACATGGTGGCGATAGACCTGACTTGGTTGCAACGGTTGCGAGAGCGACGGGAAAAGGAAGGGGCAGGGCAACCGCAACGGCTTCATCCGCCTGCTATGGTGCAAGAGGTGCTTTCCTTCCTTCGGGTGGCGGAAGTGCGGCGGGGCGTTTTCGTGGACATGACCGTCGGGACGGGCGGGCATGCCCTTGCCATCCTGAAAGCCAATCCCTGTGTGGAAGTCATCGGCATTGACCGTGATAGGGCATCGTTGGAGGTGGCTGCGGAGCGCCTAACGGAGTTTGCTGACCGAGTAACCCTCATTCACGGCGATATGCGGGACATCCGCCGCTTGCTGGCGCAAGTGGGCGTGGAGCGAGTGGACGGTTGCCTGATTGACCCTGGGATGAGCCTTTGGCAACTGGACAGCGGACGGGGTTTCAGCGTATTGGACGATGCCCCTTTGGACATGCGGTTTGACCCTTCGGCACAAGTGACCGCCCAAACCCTCCTGCAAACCCTTTCGGCAAGCGACTTGGAAAGGCTTTTTGAGCAAGCGGGAGAGCGGAGAGTTGATGCCAAGCGCATCGCCCAAGCCATCGTAGAGGCGCGCCGAAAGGGGGGCATCCCGACGGCGCGGGCGCTGGCTGAGTTGGTCGCCCAAGTCAAGGGCGTTCGGGGTGGTCGCATCCATCCTGCCACGAAAGTGTTCATGGCGCTGCGGATGGCGGTCAACGAGGAGTTGGATGCCTTGCGGACGGGCATTTGGGAAGGGGCGCAAGTGCTCAAACGGGGCGGGCGGTTCGTCGTCCTCACTTACCAGTCGCTGGAAGACCGCCTTGTCAAAGAGACTTTTCGGCAGTTGAGCCAACCCCAAACGGAACGGGAAAAGGAGCGTGAGACGAGGGGCGAGGGAGAGCGGGCGGTTTTGCGCATCCTGACCAAGCATCCCGTCACGCCGTCAAGGCAAGAGCGACAAAGCAATCCCCGTGCCCGTAGTTGCAAGTTGCGGGCGGCAGAACGGGTGAAGTAGCGAGATAGTCGGCGAGAGAAGGGGGCGAAGGCGATGGCGGCGGTAGCGCGCCGACCCAAGCAAATGGCAGGGACGCAGGGGTCAAGGGTGGCGGAAAGGAGCGTCAAGCCGTTGCCCCAACGGCGTCCCCTTCGGTGGGCATGGATGCTAACACGCCTCGGACAGGTCGGGATGTTGGTGAGCCTAATCATCGGTTGCTTGACAGTTCATGCCTTAACGGTGATGGAAGGGACTCGGATCGCCCATTGCCGCCGACAGCAAACAGCCTTGACAGCGCAGGCGCAAGGGCTGCGGGCAGCCATTGAGCAGCGCCTTTCTTTCCTGCTTTTGAATGCCCGCTTTGACGGACACCATGTCCCTTCGCCCACCTTGTTCACCCTGCGCAAGGCGAACAGTCAAGTGGCAGCGAGCCGACCTTCCGTTGAGCCGTTCCCGACCACCGTCGCTGGCGAGGGGAGGGGAAGACCGTGAGGGGCACGAAGAGGCACATTGCCTTGACAGGATTGGGAGAGCGGTGTGCTTGCCTGTTCGCTGGCGCTTTGATTGTGACGGGCGTGATAGCCCTTCGGCTCTTCCAAGTGCAAGTGCTCGCCCATCCTCAAGCGAAGCAAAAGGCAAAAGAAGTTTGGCTGAGACGGATAGACTTAGCACCCGCGCAGGGCAACCTGTATAGCCGCCACCTTCGTCTCCTCGCCACTTGCGAGCCAGCCTTTTCCGTCTGGGCAGACCCGCAAACGCTGAGGTCGGTAGCCCAGCGGGAAACCACTTTGCGCCACCTTTCCGATGAAGCGTTGGCGAGCCGATTGGCAAGGGTGTTGAAAGAGGCGTTGATGACCGAGCAAGTCACAGTGGAAAGTTTGCAGCGGGCGCTCAATCAGAAGGTGCGCTATCGTCAGGACGGGACGCCCATCGTCGTTCGGTTTGTCTGGCTCGCCCGCCAATTGCAGGCGTCGGAAGTCCGACGCCTTCAAGCACTGTTGCGCCGCAAAAGTCAAACCCTTCCCCCTGAATGGCGCGTCCTGAAGCAAGGCATCGGCATCTGTCAAGAGTTTCGTCGGGTTTACCCGTATGGGCGATTGGCAGCCTCGGTATTGGGTTTCGTCAATCGGGACGGGGTAGGTTGCTATGGTGTGGAGCGGCAATGGGACGAAGTGTTGCGGGGCAAGGCGGGTCGGATAGAGCAGGAGGTGGATGCTTTGGGTCGCCCCATCCCGCAAGGCTTCACGGCGCTCGTGCCCCCCTCCATCGGCGATAGCCTCATCTTGACATTGGACGAACAAATCCAACAGGAAGCGGAAGGGGTGTTGGACGAAGCGATGCGTTTGTATCGCCCCCGCAATGCCGTCGCTGTCGTCTTAGACCCGCAAACGGGCGATGTGCTGGCATTGGCGTCCAAACCCGATTTTGACCCCAACGCTTATTGGCGCTTCCCACCCGAACGGTTTTTGAACCGAGCCCTCAGTTTCGCTTACGAGCCTGGCTCCACTTTCAAGCCCATCGTCGCTGCCGTCCTACTGGAGAGCGGGGCGATAACGGAACAGACGACGACGGAATGTCAAGGGGTTTGGAAGGGGGGCAGTTTTTCGGTGCGTTGTTGGGTCGTCCAGCAAGGTCGGGCTCCGCACGGCACGGAAACTTTAGCCGATGCTCTCTGCCACTCGTGCAATATTGCGATGGCTCGCTTTACCCTTCGGCTTCCTTACACCCGCCTTTATCGCGGGCTGATTGCTTTCGGCATCGCACGGAAGACAGGTGTGAAGGCAGGCTACGAAGAAGCGGGTTGGCTTGACCCGCCCCCATCGGAAGAGTGGCAAACGCCACAAACTCGCCACCATCAAGCCTGCGTCGCTTTCGGGCAAGGGTTGATGGTCACGCCGATGCAACTGGCGGTCGCTTACGCTGCCATCGCCAATGACGGTCTCCTCGTCCAGCCCCGCATCGTTCGGGGCATCAAAGAGAGCAAAACGGGGCAGGTGCGATGGCTTAAGCCTTACCCTGTCGGGCAAGTGATTTCCCCTGCGACGGCGCAAAAAATTCGGCAGATGCTCGTCGCCGTCGTAGAACAGGGAACGGGCAAACGGGCGAGGATAGAAGGCGTAACGGTGGCAGGTAAGACAGGGACGGCAACCAAAGTGGTCAACGGGCGTTACGACCCGACGAAAGTCGTCGTCTCCTTTTTCGGCATGTTGCCTGCCGACCGACCCAAATGGGTCATCGGCATCGTCTTAGATGAGCCTGCTTTTGGGAAGTGGGGCGGTGAGGTCGCCGCGCCACTGTTCGCCGCCTTCGGGCGGCGCATACTCTGGCGGGTGCAGCCCCCTCGTCCCCTGAGCCTGAGCCAACACCTCACCGCCCCCTTCTTCCTTCTTGAACCCGCTGTCTCAACCCCATTGCCATCGGCAAGGGGGGGCAAAACTTTGTCGTGGTAGCGAAAAAGAGCCCAGCCGCTAGGGCGTCCGAAGCGCCCCACCAAAGAAAAGCCGCCACCTTTTGGTGGCGGCTTCCTTTTCTGCCCGCATCAATCGCAGCAGGATGCCTTCTTTTCGCCACACTGCTCCTTCTCTTGGGGCTGAGGGTTTTTCGCTTGCTGCTTGCCGCCGCACCCACAACCCTCTTCCTTCTCCGCCACCTTCGTCTCCGCTTCCTTCACCTGCGTCTGCGCCATCGCTTTTCGCCCCCTTTCTCATCGGGGCAATTTTAACGGCTCAGTGCCCTTGATGCCACCTTCGTGACAAACTCAAAGGCGAACAGATTTGCCGAAGGAGGGACGATGCATGGCTCGGTGGCTAAGTCTCTTGGGAGCGTTCACAGTGGTCATGATGGCAACCAGTCAGCCCCAACAACTTCCCTTGCTCACCTATGTCACCCAAAAGGATGACGCCTTCTCATGGCAGAAGGTTTCGTCCGACCGTTCCCCGATAGGCGTCGCCTTACATGAGTTGCGCTTAACTTCCCAACGATGGAAAGGGATGGTCTGGCGTCACACCCTCTTGATCGCCCAACCGCCCAAAGTCACGACCGATTTGGCTCTGCTGGTCATTGCGGGAGGCGAGACAGACAGTCGTGGCGATCCTCAATCGCGCTTGCTGGCTTCCACCGCCGCCATCCAGTTGCAAGCCCTCGTCGCTGTCCTTTACGCCGTGCCCAACCAACCCCTTTTTGACGGCTTGGTGGAAGACCACCTGATCGCCCACACTTTCGTCAAGTTCTTGGAGACGGGCGATTGGCAATGGGCGGCGTTACTGCCGATGACCAAAAGCGCCGTCAAAGCGATGGATGCCGTTCAGCAATTTGCCCAGAAGGAACTGAACCTAACAGTCAACGGCTTCGTCGTCACGGGTGCTTCCAAGCGGGGTTGGACGACTTGGCTGACCGCCGTCGCCGACCCGCAGCGCGTCAAAGGCATCGCCCCGATGGTCTATGACAACCTCAACATCCCCGCCCAAATGCGCCATCAACGGGAAGTCTTCGGCGGCTACAGCGAGCAAATCAGCGAATACACCCAACGGGGCTTGACGGATTTGGCAGACACGGAGAAAGCCCGCCCCCTTGTCCAACTCATTGACCCCTACGCCTACTTGGACCGCTTGACAATGCCCAAACTCATCATCAACGGCACCAACGACCGTTATTGGGCACTGGACGCCGCCAACTTTTACTTTGATGACCTGCGGGGCGAAAAATACATCCTCTATGTGCCCAACAGCGGACACGGGTTGGAAGATGTGGGGCGGGTCGTCCGCGCCGTCATGGCGTTCTTTGACTACCTCGCCCAACGCCTCACCTTTCCCCAACTACAATGGACATGGGCGCCCAAAGATGGCGGGATGACCTTGACCGTCCGCTCCGACCCGATGCCCAAACAGGTGCTCCTTTGGCGAGCCACAGCCCCGACAAAAGACTTTCGGGATGCCAAATGGGAGAGTCAAGAGTTGACCGCTACCGATGGGGCTTTCCACTTCACCTTGACACCGCCTGAGAAGGGTTATGCCGCTGCCTTCGCCGAACTCGTTTACGAAGGCAATAACCGCACTTATTCGCTTTGCACGACGATCCGCATCGTCGGCAAGTGAGCGTTCTCGTCACGGCCTTTCGGGGCGCAAAAGCGGAAACAGGATGACTTCGCGGATGGATGGCGAGTTGGTGAACAGCATCATCAATCGGTCAATGCCGATGCCCAACCCGCCTGTCGGAGGCATCCCGTATTCCAATGCCGTCACGAAGTCCCAGTCCAACGGGTGGGCTTCCACATCGCCCCGCTCCCTCAGCCTCTGCTGCATCTCAAAGCGTTCCCGTTGGTCTAACGGGTCGTTCAATTCGCTGAACGCGTTGGCGACTTCCAGCCCGCCGATGAAACCCTGAAAACGCTCCGTCATCGTCGAGTCGTCGGGCTTGCGCTTTGCTAATGGCGAAATTTCAACGGGATAGTCCAAAAGGAAAGTCGGCTGGATGAGGGTCGGCACGACTTTCTTTTTGAGGGCTTCGTCCAAAACCCGCCCCCAATGATCCGTCGGCTCAATGGAAAGCCCCAATTGCCGTCCGATTGCCCTCGCCCGTTCGTCGTCGTTGCGGAAAGCGAGGAAGTCAACGCCCGTCACTTCCTTGAGGGCGTCCATCAAAGAAAGGCGGCGCCAAGGCGGCGTCAGGTCAATGGTGTGCCCTTGGTAGGTGATGGTCGTCGTCCCCAAAACGCTTTGAGCGACGAAGGCGATGAGTTCTTCCACGAGGCGCATGATGTCACGGTAATCGGCGTAAGCCTGATAGGCTTCCAGCATCGTGAATTCGGGATTGTGGCGAGCGTCAATACCTTCGTTGCGGAAATTGCGCCCGATTTCATAGACCCGCTCAAACCCTCCGACCAGCAAACGCTTCAGGTAAAGTTCGGGGGCGATGCGCAAATACAAGTCCATGTCCAAGGCGTTGTGGTGAGTGATGAAAGGGCGGGCAAGAGCCCCGCCGTAAACGGGTTGCAAAATCGGCGTCTCCACTTCCAGAAAACCTCTTTCGTCCAAAAATTGGCGGATGGCACGCAGAAGAAGGGCGCGCTGGACGAAAATTTCCCGCACCGACGGGTTGGCGATCAAATCAAGGTAGCGCTGCCGATAGCGCACCTCCACATCTTTTAGCCCATGCCACTTTTCGGGGATGGGGCGGAGGGCTTTCGCCAGCAACCAAAACTGCTTCACTTCCACCGTCGTCTCGCCCGTTCGGGTCTTCAAGACCGTCCCTTCCACGCCGATAAGGTCGCCGACATCCAAATCGCCAAATCGCTCGTAAGCCTCTTGCCCCATTGTGTTGATGCGTGCCATCAACTGGATTTTGCCTGAACCGTCTAAAAGGTCGGCGAAGGTCAATTTGCCGTGAGTGCGAAGGGCGAGAAGGCGACCTGCGATGCGGACGGTTTGCCCCTGCAACGCCTCAAACTGGGCTTTTATCTCGGCGACTTGGTGGGTTCGGTCAAAGCGGGTGACGGCGAAGGGGTCTATGCCCCGTTCCCGCCATCGTTGCAATTTCGCCAGTCGGTCTTGAAACAGGGGGTCGTTGTCCGCCATCGTCACCGCCTTCCCTTATGGTCGGCTGATTTTTTCCACGCGGTAGCGGATGATGCCCGCTGGCGCCCGCACCTCCACGATGTCGCCGACCCTCTTGTCCATCAGTGCCTCGCCCAAAGGCGACTGATAAGACACCTTGCCCTCCAAAGGGTTCGCCTCAAAGGGACCGACGATGCGGTAGGTCACCTTCTTGCCCGTCGCCAAATTGGTCAACTCCACGACCGACCCAAAGCCCACCTTGCTGGTGGGGATTTTGCTCTTAGGGACGACCCGCACCATCTTGAGGACTTGTTGCAGTTCCTCAATGCGCCCCTGAATGAACGCCTGCTCCTTTTTGGCGTCGTCGTAATCGGTGTCCTCCATGAACTCACCGACCTTGCGGGACTCGCGGATGTGCTCCAGCACTTCCTTGCGTTCCCGCTCCAGCAGGCGTTGCAACTCCGCCTCCAATGCCCGCTTGCCTTCCTCCGTGATCAAGATGCCCTCTTCCTCAAATTGCTCCTCAGCGACAGGCGGTTTGGTTTGTGCCATGAACAATCACTCCCGCACGATTGAGAATACTCCCAGCCACCCTTTCCTCTCGCTGGGAGTTCGGCAAAGGAGAAGCATGCTGCCATTTTATCACGCCCACCACTTTTGTGGAAAGGCAAGTCAACTGCTGGCGCCGCTGTAGTGGCGCAAAGCAAATTGCCAAAGGGTTCGCACCCCTATCAGCATCCCAATGGCTAAAGCGAGGGCTATCCCGACGGTCGCCCCTTCCAACCGCCCCACGACCGCTTCGGCGGGCACTGTCGTCACGAAGGCGACGGGCACGAGGTAGGTCAGCAAAAAACGAGGGATGCCCCGATAGACCGTGACAGGATAACGCCCCGTCTCCCAGAACGACCAGAGTAGCACGATCAAGTTCTCCAAACGCACGAACCAAAAGCAAAGGGTCATCACGCCGAGCATGATGCCGTAGACAATGCAAAGGGCGCACGCCAACATCAGCAAAAAGAGCAGCACCCGCATCGGCGTCACTGTCACCCCCAATCGCCACGCCGCATAGATGACCAAAGAGAGCCCCGCAATGACAGAAACGGAACGCCAGACGACAAAGTAGCGGGTGCTGACGGTGAACTGGCTGTCTAACGGTTTCGTCAGCCAAAAATCCAGCGTCCCTAATCGCACATATTCCACCAGCCGCCCGATGTTGGGCTGAAAGACCGTCTGGATGGCGCCGTTGACGATTTGGAAGACGCCGACGACCGCCAGCACCTCTTCATAGCGCCAACCGCCCAATCGGTCGGTGTGCAAAAAATAGACCCGCACCATCCCCAGAAACCAAGCGAACCAAAAAAGGCTTTGCAGCAAGTTGGCGAAAAGATGCCCCCGATAGGCGACTTCTTCGGCAAGGCTCAGGCGCAGGAAAGCCAAAAAAGCGTTGCGGTAGCGGCGAAGGGTCGCCACCATTGGGGCATCACCGACCTCCCCCTTCCCCCGCCAACTCCTCAAAAACAACATCGCCCCCTTCCACCAACGCCCAAAAGCCCCGAACTTCCCCATCGCTTAGTTGCTGCCTCAATCGTTGCATCGCTGCCAACAGTTCCTCCCTTTGCTTTTGCGCCGCCTCATTGCCATAGCGATGTTTGTAGTAGCCGCAATCGGCATGAGTGATCAGGGCGATGCGCTGAAGGCGATGGGCATTGATGAGTAGTTTCAACCGCTCCATCAGGTTCGGTTCGTCTTGGGCGATGAAGGCAGGTCCACCTGCCACGACCATCAAATCGCACCGCTCCATGTTCAATTCTCGCCGCAAAAATTCCAATGTCGCAGCGACGAACCGCTCATCGCTGCAAAAGACCGCCAAATTGCCGCTGAACTCATCCCTCCACGCCGTCCAACTGCGGAAACGCATCCCAACCTTTGACCTCCTTTCGTGTCTGCGGCTAATGCCGTCACGCCTGCTCCAACCACTTCCTTGCCGCCTCGCCGTAAGTGTCCAAAGCGTGACGGCAAGGACAGTCAGGCAAGTCTAAGGTAGCGATGACCCGCTCAAAAAGTTGCAAAAGGACAGGCAACCGTTGCTCCATCATTGCCGTCACTTCGGCATGGCTCAAGGGTTGGGGCGAAATGCCTGCGCCCCAGTTGGTGACGATGGCGACGATGGCGTAGCAAATTTCTGCCTCCCGAAAAAGCGTCGCTTCCGTCCCCACCGTCATCCCGACGACATCGCCACCCAATTGCGCTAACGCCCGCACCTCCGCTCCTGTCTCGTAACGCGGACCCTCGCCACAAACATAACAGCCCCCGTCCGTCACGGCGATGCCTAACCCTTCTGCTGCCCGCTTCAGCGCTTCCCGCAAGTTTGGGCAAAAAGGCGAAGTCAAGTCCACATGGACGACGGGCGCATTTTCGCCATCAAAAAAAGTGCGGGGTCGCTGACTGGTCAAATCCAGCAACTGGTCAGGGATGAGCAAGGTGCCAGGGGCAAGGTTGCTCCGCAGCGAACCCGACGCTGCCGTCGCCAAGACAGTTTGCACGCCCAACTTCCGCATCGCTATCACATTGGCACGGTAGTTGATGCGATGGGGCGGGACGGTGTGCCCTTCGCCGTGACGGGGCAAAAAGACGACCTCTTTGCCCGCCCACTCCCCGACAAAGCAAACGACCTCCCCATATCGGGTGGCAACCCAACGGCGATGGAAGGTTTTTTCACCTGTCAGCCGATAGATGCCCGACCCGCCGATGATGCCCCATCGCCTCACACCCACCACCCCAATTGCCGACACAACTCGCGATAGGCATACTCCATCAGTTCGCGAAGTTTGACGACATCCTCGCGGTTGTAATCCAGCAAGCGACGGAGGGCTTCCGTTTCGCCCCGCAAGTAGGCTTCCCACAAAATGACCGCATCGGCACCCGTCATGCCCCGCAAGGATTCACGCCGCACAAAACCCAACCGCTCCTCAATCGCCTTCTGGCTGCCATGCACATTCAACCGCTTCAGCAACGCCCGAACATCCAAATGGACAGGCGGGAGGGGAAGGTCGGGAAACACCCGCCACAGGAAAGGAAGGTCAAAGCCTTCGCCGTTGAAGGTGACAAGGATGGCAAAAGACGGAAGGACGGTGGGCAACTGGGTCAAATTCAGTCCGTCCACAAACGCCTCGTAACGGTCATCGTGGAAAAGCCCGACGACCGTCACCCGATCCCGTTCCCCCAAGCCTGTCGTCTCAATGTCCAAAAAAACGGTGCGGGAGCGAAAAGCACCGTAAAGGCGCCAATGTTCGCTAACGGGCAGGAGTTGGGCGAAAAAGGGCACATTGCCCCGTTCCAATTGCACGATGGACTGACGAATCAAGTGCCACCATTCGGGGCGGGCAGGGATGGGCAAAGTCCCGCTCTGATAGCGCGCCAAAAAATCCTGCCAACTCTGCACCCCTGCCTCCCACAACTTCCGCTCCAAGACAGGCGTGATGCCTTTCAAGTGCAAAAAAGTCGCCTCCAGCATCCCTTCTCGCTCCTGACGCTGGACTTTCGGATGCTAAAATCTTAGCGACACTTTTCAGCAGGGGGACAGGCAACGATGAGTGAACTGACCGTGCGCCCCGTCATTCGGCGGGCAGAAGAGGGTGCCGTGCCGACGGAACTGCCACCCGTCAAAATTCAGGTGCAGAACTTGCACCTCTTCTACGGCACCTTCCACGCCCTCAAGGACATCAACTTGGACATCTTTGCCAACCGCATCACTGCCGTCATCGGTCCGTCAGGTTGTGGCAAGTCCACTTTCCTGCGCTGTCTCAATCGGATGAACGACCTGATAGACGGCGTGCGGGTGGACGGGGAAGTCCTTTTGGACGGGGTGAACATCTATCGCCCCGATGTGGATGTCGTCGCCTTGCGCCGACGCGTCGGCATGGTCTTCCAAAAGCCTAACCCCTTCCCCAAAAGCATCTTTGACAATGTTGCCTACGGTCCCCGCATTCACGGCATCCGCGACAGGCGCACCTTGCAAGAGATCGTGGAACGAGCCTTGAAGGATGCGGGCTTGTGGGAAGAGGTCAAAGACCGTTTGCATCGCTCCGCCTTGGAACTTTCGGGCGGACAGCAACAGCGCCTCTGCATCGCTCGCGTCTTAGCCGTAGAACCCGAAGTCATCCTGCTGGACGAACCCGCTTCGGCGTTAGACCCGACGGCAACCCTGCGCTTGGAAGACTTGCTTTACGACCTGAAGAGCCGCTACACCATCGTCATCGTCACCCACAACATGCAGCAAGCCGCCCGCATCTCCGACTTCACGGCGTTTTTCCTCAACGGCGAACTCATTGAGTTCGGACGGACGGAGAAAATCTTCACCAAGCCCGATGACCCCCGCACCGAAGCCTACATCACGGGGCGCTTCGGCTAACGGACAAACCCATCGCAGGGAGGCGAACAGCGATGGCGGTGACCATCCGCAGGTCCTTTGAGGAGCAACTACAAGAGTTGCAGGACGACCTGTTGCGCATGGGTCGGTTCGTGGAAGGCGCCGTCGCCAAGGCGATGAAAGCCCTCGTCGCCCAAGACATCGCCCTCGCCAACGAGGTCATCCGTGAAGATGACATCGCCGACGATTTGGATGTGGAGATTGAGACGAAGGCGATGAAACTGTTGGCGTTGCAGCAACCGATGGCACGAGACTTGCGCATCATCGGGACGGCGTTGAAAATCGTGACGGATTTGGAACGCATCGGCGACCACGCCGTAGACATCGCCAAACTCGCCCGCCTTTTAGCCCACGAACCTTTCTTCAAGCCCCTCGTGGACATCCCCAAACTGGCGCAACTGTCGCTGAACATGGTGCACGGAGCCTTGCAAGCCTATGTCAACCGCGACTTGGAGTTGGCGATCCAAGTCTGCCGCGATGACGACCAAGTGGACGAACTTTACGAAAGCCTCTTTGCCGAACTGGTGGATTACATGAAGCGTGACCCATCCCTCGTGGAGCAAGCGACCTACTTGCTCTTCGTCGCCTACTTTCTGGAGCGCATCGCCGACCACGCCACCAACATGGCGGAGCGGGTTTACTACATGGAGACGGGGCGTTTGGAACAACTCGCCCGCAGCCACCGCAGCCGCGAAGAACCAACCCCTTGACCGCCACCCATCCGATCCGCCTCAGGAGGGCAAGGCTCCTGCCGAGCCGAAACGGCAGCGAATGGCGAATAGCAACTGGCAAATGGTCTCTTTTCTCGTCCCCCTCCCACGCCCTCGTCTCGCTCACTTGATAGCGATTTCCTTGCCTTGCTCCGCCGAGCGATACAACGCCGTCAGCATCTTCATGACCGTCACGCCATCGCGGGCGTTGGTCAGCGGTTGGCGTTTCTCGCGGATGCAGGTCAAAAATTCCCGCATCTCTTCCTGATAAGCGTTCCCCTCGTCCACTCGCAAATTCACCGTCACCCCTTCGCCCAGCGCCTCTGTGTAGACTTCCAGGGGCGGCAAGGAAGCGCCCGCTCTCGTCCCGCAGACGGTCGTCCCCCATCGCTCTCGGTCATTGAGTTGCCACGAAACTTCTACGAGCAAGACGGCGCCGTTGTCAAAGCGGACAAATCCCCCTGCGTGGTCTTCCACTTCGTAGACAACTTCTTGCTCGCGCCGCTCCCGCACATCGGCAGGTTGCCAACCCCGCTCCAACCGCACGCCTTTCGCCCCGATTTTCTGGAAGGTGAAGCCTGCGGCGCTAACAGGGTTGGGCTTGCCCATCAGCCACCAAGTCAAGTCCAGCACATGGACTCCGATGTCCAAAAGCGGACCGCCTCCCGATTGGGCTTTTCGGGTGAACCAGCCGGCAGGTGCTCCCCGACGGCGCAAGTAAATCGCCCGCCCAAAGTAAACCTCGCCCAGTTCGCCCCCCTCAATCAGTTGTTTGAGGGCTTGACTGTCCCGCCGATAGCGCATCTGCAAGGCATACATTAAGACCAACCCTTGCTGCTCGCTCAATTCCGCCATCCGCTCCGCTTCCCGCTCGTTCATAGCGGGCGGTTTCTCACACAAAACATGCTTGCCCGCTTTCAACGCAGTGGTGACGACGGGATAGTGAAGGTAAGTCGGGACGGCGACGACGACGGCGTGAATGTCGTCGCGCTTTAGGAGCGCCCGATAGTCGTCATAGGCGTGGGCGATGCCATGTTGGCGGGCGACCTCTTGGGCGCGCTCCAAGACCGCATCGGCGACGGCGACGATATTTGCGCCCAACGCTTTCAGGTTGGGCAAATGCACCGCTTGCGTGATGCTGCCGACCCCGATCACTCCGACACCGATGCCTTCTCCGACCGACACACTCAGCCACCTCCGATGGTGCTTGGATTTTCATCTGCCCCTCTCATGGCGCGCCTAACAGGCGCTCCAATTTTGTAAACGGCAGCGAACGGCGAATAGCGAGTGGAGTGGCGAACGGTAGGGACGAACGGCAGTTCGCCCTGCAAATTCAGCATTCGCCAATCACCAATCACCATTCGCTGCCGTTGTCCAGTCGCTATTCGCCAGTCACCAATTCCTTCCTTCGTTAGCCACGACAGGCTACCAACCCCGACAGAAAAGGCAGCGAGTGGCGAGTAGCGAATGGCGAATAGAGCCACCCATCGCTCGTCGCTAATCGCTGCCTTCCATCGGTTTGGAACGGTCAAGGGTTTCAAGATAGGCTTGCAAAAGGTGGCGCAACTCGGTCTCCAAACGCTGCCGAATTTGCCTCAATCGCTCCACTTCAGCATAAGCGTGCTGGGCTTTCTGCTGGGCATCGGCTTTTAATCGCTCCGCTTCCTGATGTGCCTGAGCGACGATCAAATGGGCTTCCTTGCGGGCATTCTCCTTCACTTCCTCGGCAACTTTCTCGGCGACGACCAACGCATCCCGCAACTGGCGCTCCAATCCCTCGTAAACCTGCAACCGTTCCAACAACCGCTGTCGCTCTTCCCGCAAAGTTCGGTTTTCTTCCAGCAAGGTCTGGACAGTTTCGCTGACCTCTTGCAGGAACTCGTGGACTTCCCGTCGGGAATAGCCGAAAAGGGAACGACGGAAGCGACGGCGCAAGATTTCTGGCGGGGTGAGCACGCCCATCACCCCGCCCCCCTCAAGAGCCCGATCAAAAAGCGGGCAAGGATGTTCGCCAAAAGGAAAACAATCAGCGGCGAAAAGTCAATGCCCCAAGTCTTCCAAGGCGGCAAAATCCGCTGCACGGGACGCAACAGCGGGTCGGTCACATCTTCAATCCAACGGACGATAGGATGGTAATGCGACGGGCGAACCCACGAGATGACGCACCGAGCCAGCAACAGCACGAACAAAACATCTAATGCGATGTGGATGAGCCAGACAAAGGTTTCCATCGCCCGACCGTCACCTCGCAAAGTGGTCGTTGCTGCTTTCAGGGGTGCCATCGTTCAAGTCCGTGAACAAGGCAGCAGCGGCTTTCACCGTCTCCTCATCCCACTCCGCTGGGATGCTGGGTGGGCTGAACCAAAAGAGCCGTCGCCCCACTTGCAAACAAGTCCCCCGCAGGGCGTAAGTGACGCCCGCAAGGATGTCCAAGATGCGCTGCCCACTGGCAGCATCAATGTGCTGCAAGTTGACGAACACGGCTCGCCCCTCCAGCAACTTGTCGGCAGCCTTCATCGCATCCTCCAACTTGCGGGGAGCGATGTGGAAGACTTTGGGCTGTCTCCCCCGCACAATTTGCCAGCGATGCAACACGCCGCCTTGTCCCGCCAAATCCCCACCGCTTTCGGTGCGGCTACTTTCTTCAGCGTCCTCAAACCGAAACAGGCGCGCCAACCATCCCATCATCGCTCACCTTCCCGTCGGGCGCGGACCGAAAATCGCTGTCCCGACCCGCACTATGTTAGCGCCCTCTTCTATCGCCACCTCAAAATCATGGCTCATCCCCATTGACAAGTAACGCATCTCTACCCCCAACGGCGCTTCCCGCTTCAATCGCTCAAATAATTCCGCCATCGCCCGAAAGTAGGGACGGACATCTTCAGGGTCAGGAAAATAAGGCGGCATCGCCATCAGCCCGACGACCCGCAAGTTGGTCAACCCGCTGACCTGTCGCAAAAAGGACGCCACCTCTTCAGGCGGCACACCCCCCTTCGTCGCTTCCCCACCGATGTTGACCTCCAAAAGGCACTCTATGACCCGCCCCACTTGCTTCGCCCGTCTGTCCAGTTCCTCCGCTAATGCGAGGCGATCCAACGATTGCACGAAACGACAGAACCGCACGACCAATTTCGCCTTGTTCGTTTGCAACCGACCGATAAAGTGCCAAGTGACGGCATCGCCGATTTTCTGATACTTCGCCCATGCCTCTTGGGCGTAATTTTCACCGATGTGCTGCAAGCCCGCCTCAATGGCGGCACGGATGCGTTCCACATCCACCGACTTGCTCGCTCCGACCAACACAATCTCCGACGGCTCTCGCCCTGCCCGCCGCGCCGCCGCTGCGATGCGCTCTTGCACTCGTCGCAAGTTTTCCTTGACCTGTTCGGGTGTGACGACAACGGCTTCCATCATAGGGCATCACCGTCACAATAACGGCGGCATGTCCAACCGTTCCCAAACAGACGGCTGCAACAAGTCGGTAAGTTTTGCGATAACCACATCGGCATCTTTCAACGCTGCACCGTCAAAGTAGGTGGTCACCGCCACACACCGCATCCCTGCCGCCCGCGCCGCTGCAACGCCAGCGGGCGCATCTTCCACGACGACGCATTCGTGGGGACGCAAAGGCGGATGGACGACGGCGTTCAACTCTTCAAGTGCCAGCAAAAAAGGAGTCGGGTCAGGTTTGCCCACCTCGTAATCGTCATGGCTGACGATGGCAGCGAAGCAATTCCGCACCCCTTCTCGCTGCAACACCGCTTCAATCTGGTGGCGCATCGCTCCCGACGCAATCGCCAACGCAAACCGTTGCGCCAACGCCCGCACGATGTCCGCCATGCCATCAACGGCGCACACCCGCTCAGCAAGCCAAGCATCGTAAAGCGCCGTCTTGCGTTCCAACACTTGAGCGACCAACGCCTCGTCGCAAATTCCGTTCCGCTCCAACGCCAACCGCACCGCATCGCGGTCAGGCAACCCAATGCCAACGGCAAGATAGTCGTCCCACGAAAGCGTCAACCCGTGTTCGCCGAGGGCTTGTTTTAGCGCCTCAAACTGAACCCGCTCACTGTCCACCAGAACGCCGTCAAAGTCAAAAATCACCGCCCGCACCATTTGCATGACCTCCGTTCACACCCGTCGCCGATAACTGACCGAGAAGCCGTCATCCATCGTCACGCTGACGATCAGGCTGTCAAATTCGGGATGCTGGCGGATGAAGTCCAGAAAGGGTTGCATGGCATTGCGGAAACGGATGGCATTGTGCACGATTAGTAAACTGCCTTTGGGCAACTTGTCGGGATACAGGTAGCCGAAGTAATCCCGTTCCCGCCCCTTATCGGCGTCTAAAAACACGAAGTCAAACGGACCTTTGAGCGTCGGGACGATTTGGTGGGCGTCGCCTTGCAGGAAGGTGACGCGATGGTCTAAACCCGCCCGCTTTAAGTTCTCCTTCGCCATCTTCACCCGTTCGGGCAAAATTTCAATCGTCGTCAAGTGCCCGCCCGTCTCCTCAAGGGCAAGGCAGAGCCAAATGGCAGAGTAGCCGTTGGAAGTGCCGACCTCTAAAATTCGCTTGGCGCCCGTCGCCTTCACAAGGAAGTTCAAAAAGCGCCCGTCTTCGCGGGGCACATTGGCAAATTGATTACGCGTCGCTTCCAATTCCCGCAACAATGGCTCAATCGCCTTCTCTCGTTCCCGCAAAGGTGGCGCTGCCGCCGACAAAGCCCACCAACCCAACGCCCCCGTTGCCGTCGCCACGAAATCCCGTCGCTTCATTTGGCGCATCGCCCGAACCCCCTTTCCCACTTTTCAGTCATTGCGTTGACCGACAACCGCCAGCGGAAGCAACTCGTTCATGCTGCCGCTGCGCAAGCCCATCAAATCCAGCGTGACGAACAAAAAGCCCAGTCGGCGAAAGTGGCGGATGAGTTCGGAACGAAATTCGGCGTCCAGAAAGCGAGGGAAATCTTCGGGGGGCACTTCAATGCGGGCGATGGTTTCGTGATGGCGGACGCGGAAGGCTCGGAAACCGTGTCGGCGCAAAAACTCTTCCGCCTCTTCCACTTGCCGCAACTTTTCGGGCGTGATCGTCGTCCCGTAAGGGAAACGCGAAGAAAGGCAAGCGAAGGAAGGCTTATCCCAAGTCGGCAAACCCAGCCAACGGGAAACCGCTCGGATTTCCGCCTTCGTCCATCCCAACTCCGCCAACGGCGCCAACGCCCCATGCTCCCTTGCCGCTTGCAAGCCGGGGCGAAAGTCACTCAAGTCGTCAGCGATCGCCCCGTAAACGATGTGCTCAACGCCCAACTGCAGTGCCAACGGTTTCAACTTGCTAAACAGTTCCGTCTTGCAGAAGTAACAGCGGTCGGGCGGGTTGGCGGCGTAATTGGGATTGCTCACTTCTTCGGTGTCAATGACGAGGTGGCGGATGCCGATGAGTTGGGCGAGGCGCATCGCTTCTTCCATTTCCGCCCTCGGATAGGACGGCGAGCGCGCCGTGACGGCGATGGCGTTGTCGCCCAACGCCATGTGCGCCGCCTTCGCCAAAAAAGTGGAGTCAACGCCCCCCGAAAACGCCACCAGCACACTTTTCAGTGACCGCAGGTAGTCCAGCAAGCCCTCAAACTTCTGCCGCAATTCATCGCCCAAAGTTTCCGACGCTTCCGTCATGGTGACAGCCTCCTTTCGGCGTCGCCAAGATTTTTGCGCCCACCAACAAACGAGTGCAAGGGTGCAAGCGAGAGAAACGCTCAATGGACGCCTTGACACTTTCACGCTTGCACCCCTGCCCGCTGACCCATAACGGAGGTGGAGGAACGATGCCGCAGGTGACGACGGTCATCGGCGACGCACTGGCGACGGAATGGGATGCGGTGTTGCTCGGTGTCTTTGAAGACGATGGGCGATGGACGGGCACACTGGCAAAAGCCGACAAAGCGCTGAATGGGCAATTGAGCAAATTGCGGGAGTGGGGCGAAGTGAAGGGCAAGTTGGGCGAAGTGACCGTCGTCCACTCCCTCGGTTTGCTCCCGCCCCGACGGCTCGTTTTGTTCGGGTTGGGCAAAAGGAATGAAATGGACGCTGAAACGGTGCGCCGCACCGTCGGCAACGCCGTCAAGACCCTCAACCAAATCGGCGTCCGCCACGCTGCCCTTGTCCCACCCGAAACCAATCGCTTGACGCTTTCCGACCTCGCCCGCGCCATCACGGAAGCGACACTGCTCGCCAGTTACCGATACAGCAAAAAATCGTCGGGCGACGAGAAGCCATCGTTGGAACGGTTGGAATTGATGGCGACCAACCGTCGCAACGCTTCGGAGATGGGAAGGGGCGTCCATTTGGGCACGGTGATGGCAGAGGCGACGAATTTCGCCCGCGACTTGGTCAACGCCCCGCCGATGGAGTTGACCCCGACGACATTAGCCGAACAAGCGAAAACCGTCGCCGAAAAGCGAGGGCTTGATTGCGAAATTTACGACGAGGGTTGGATGGAAGAAGTCGGCATGGGCGCATTGCGAGCCGTTTCCCTCGGCTCTGACCAACCGCCCCGTTTCATTGTCCTGCGCTACGAAGGCAAAGCCAGCGCTCCAACCATCGGCTTGGTCGGCAAAGGCATCACTTTTGATTCGGGCGGTTTGTGTCTGAAGACGGCGGAAGGGATGTTGGAGATGAAGGGCGACATGGCGGGCGCAGCCGCTGTCATCGCTGCGATGGACGCTATCGCCCAACTGCAACCTGCCATCAATGTCTTAGGGTGTGTGCCAGCGACCGAAAACATGCCCGGCGGTCGCGCTTTCAAGCCCGGCGACATCTTGCGCACCTACAGCGGCAAGACAGTGGAAGTCATCAACACCGATGCGGAAGGGCGGTTGATTTTGGCAGATGCCATCAGTTACGCCAAAGAACAAGGCGCTTCCCCCATCTTGGACGCCGCCACGCTGACAGGTGCCGCCATCATCGCCCTCGGTCCCATTTGCACGGGCGCTTTTGGCAACGACGAACAGTTGGTGCGGGAAGTGGTGGAAGTGGGCAAGCAAGTGGGCGAACCGATTTGGGCGATGCCGATGTTCGCCGATTACCGCGAGTTGCTCAAAAGCGATTTCGCCGACATCAAAAACACGGGCGGTCGCCCCGGCGGCGCCATCACGGCAGCGTGGTTCATCGGCGAATTCGTCGGCGAAACGCCCTGGGTGCACTTGGACATCGCCCCAACTTTCTGGAGCGATAAAGACCGCCATTACCTCAGCAAAGGCGCCACAGGCGTTGCCGTCCGAACCTTCATCCAATTCGTCCTCAACCGAGCGAAAGGATGAGCGAGGAGGCAATGACCAATGGGGCAATGACCAATGAGCCAATGAACAATGTGGGGCTCAGAGGGGCGCGCTCCCTTGAAGGTATAGGGAGGTTCGCTTGGCGGAAGCGCTGTTGAACTTGTCCGTTGAGAAAAACAGTTGCCATCGGGGTAGGGAAAAGCCCAACAGCCATCGCTCCTTTGTGAGCGACCTCATCAGCCAAACCTGCCGCCCTTTTCCCATTGCCCACGCGTAACCGAGGCTTGCTTGCGTGCCATCGGCATCCCGTTGAGCCAGCAAAAGCCAGTCGTTGCGCCCTTGAGGCGCTGAGAGCGCCAAAGCCCATCGCCGTTTCGCCACCGCTGTCAACGACCGACGGTCAACGCGCCCCTGCAAAAGAGGGACGGCGTGCAAAAAGCCATCGGCGTCAGGTTCCACGACATTCGTCGCCACTTGCGCCGTGATGTCCTGCAAGGTTCGCTGCCAGAGACGACTGAACAGATTTTCCGACCAAATGCCCAATTGCCATCCTTTCCCGATGGGGATGACCACTGCCACATCCATCGCTACCCCATTGCTTTGCGTCTCTTCGTCGGGCAAACCGCGTGTCGTTAGCAACCGAAGGTCACCCCGAAACTGCCCGAAGTTCATCCGTCCCGCCAGCGTCCCCCGTTGCAAGCGATGCAGCCGAAGCCAATGAAGGGTCACAATGAAGTAACCCTGTCGCCCGTTGAGGCGGAAAGGCGCCGCATAATCCAGCGACCATCGGTGCAGGCGGGTGCGGTTCAAGGAAGCGACGACATCATAAGTGCCCGTCGGGCTGATGGCGTTTGCCATAGCGTCCAAATAAAGTTGCGCCGCACCGCCGTTGCCCTCGTAAAAATCCGCCTTGCCATGCCCATAACGCAAAGTCCACCTTCGGTAAGTGACGGAAAGTTCCTTGAAGCGGTAGGCGACGAAGTAGGCGCGGTCACCACCAAATCGCAAAGGAGGCAACCGCTTTTCATCGCCCAACTTCAACGGCAGGACATTGTTGTCGGCATGGAAAAAAGCACGGGTCGTCAATAGCCGACGGGATGGCGATGCGTCGTCAAGGATGAGGGCTACCTGTTCACTCGCCGTCCACCTCGGCGGGATGGGAACGGTTTGCCCCGACACCCCCGCCACCACCGCCATCATCACAAGCGCCACCATTGCCCCCCGCATCACTTTGCCACTCCAAGCCCATGCCACCATCGCCGAAGCATTCAGGTCACCCGACAAAAAATTGCCACCTGCGGCAACAACATGCCAACCAATCCATCCCTTTGTGGTCATGGTGATGGTGGTGGTGGTAAGAGGACGCCTACTCTTACGAAAGAGACCGCTCCCAGATTCGGACCACCTGGCTGCGCTCGGAAGGTGACTTTCCCATCCGTGCCGACAGGGACTGTCAGTTCAAGGCTTCCATTAGCATGCGAAACGATAAGGCTTCCCGTTGCGTTGGCTGTTCTTGCCGCAGGGTCAACGGTCAACTCCAAGAAGACATTCTCTATGGGCTGACCGACCACTGGCAACCGATAACTAACCGCCGTCGGCAAGGTGTGGCGCAAAGTGTCCCCATCCCTGAACACCGAGAATGCGTAAGTCATCACACCGACGCGCAATTGATTGCCACCACTGGAGATGGTCACATTTTCTACCGTCACCTCGTAATCCTCTGGTGGCAGTGCCACATTCTGCTGCAATGCGCCCAAGGCATTGATGTTGACCGTCACCACTTGTTCCCATATCCCCTCCCACTCGACCTCGACGAGGACGGCGTTATCTGTAGTGGAAAAGCCAGGGAAGCCGAGGGGGGCGCTGCCTGCGCTGATGACGAAGACATCGGTGTTCAGTTGTCCGCCCGTTTCAATGTCCACAGGGGAGAGAACAGTTCCGACGCCTTGGATGTCGAAGGTGTTCGGACCAGTTTGGGTGACTGGCGTTCCTTGCGGCACGCTGGTGCCTCTCACTTGAGTGGGACCGCTTCCCGTGACAACAACAGGTGCCACCGTCGTTAACTCCACTTCCACTTGCTTGTTCTGGTTGGCTTCTAAGGCGAAACTTGCCGATCCTCTGGCAAGGACTTCCCCAAATCTCCCCTGTGCTTCTGCCTCAAGCACCCATTCGCCCACTGGCACCTTCTCAAAGACAACCTGAGTTTGTCCACGCTCAATGACCTTCTCATAAAGTCATCCCACTCCGCTTCAACCGCGCCACTATCCATTCCGTCGCCTCTGGAATAACACGACTTTTGCCTTTCGGCCACTGGACACTCAAAGACACAGTCCCATAGCCAGCAGACATATCAAAGGCTGATATGCTTTGTTGCGTGCTTTTAATAGGCGCTTTGCCTCCACCGCAGCCGATAAGGGCTGCCATCCCTAAGCCAACCAACATCACCACCAACCCGATTATTCGTTCCTTCATCTCACATCGCCCCCTTGCATGAAGTTTTTACGCCTTTGATGTTCAAGGAGGGCGAAGCCTTGATGAGCCTTTTTGAACCCACCAAAAAAGCAAAATGCCAGCGCCACCAACTGCCCCACCTGCCACAGGAAGAAAGCGACCTTTTTGGGAAGGAGGGCGATAGGCATCATCAAAAAGGCATGGAAGGGCGGATAGATATTCCGTTCCGTCGTGTTGATGATAGTTGTTGCAGGAAAAGCCCCCATTTGGTCGTGCGGGCGAAGTCATTGGCATTCAAGTAGCGGTCGTCAAAGCCTGCGGGGTCGGGAAAGTAAATGGCAATCCCGTGAGCGTTGCCCACATCTATGTCAAAC
>Ga0197143_1000675_pt1 | contig 34134 bp, 40 predicted proteins | sample GBS70_MetaG_FD_148603 | JGI IMG/M metagenome (GOLD analysis project Ga0197143, IMG submission 148603) | Sediment microbial communities from Great Boiling Springs, Gerlach, Nevada, United States - GBS 70_MetaG | ecosystem: Environmental > Aquatic > Thermal springs > Hot (42-90C) > Sediment... | reverse complement strand
GGGCGACATCGCCGAGGTGCGGCGCGGCTTCACCACCGGCGCCAACGACTTCTTCTACCTGGAGCCGGTGGGGATGACGGTGAAGGAGGTGGCGGAATTGCGGGAGAAAGACCCCATGACCCTGGTCCGGGTGCGCAACGGCGCCGGCTGGGTGGGGGAGATCGAGGCCGCCTGGCTGCGGCCGGTGATCAAGTCCCCGCGCGAAATCCGAACCCTGCGGGTGCGCCTGGAGGACCTGCGCTACCTGGTCTTCATGCCCCCGGAGGACATCTGGAATGCCATTGATGAAGAGCGCCAGCCCCCACTCTCCCGTTACCCGAAAGCCGCCGCCTACATTCGGTGGGGGGAGCGGCAGGACTACCCCGCCCGCCCCACCTGCGCCAGCCGCCCGTGGTGGTGGGATTTGGGAGACCACGACGTTCCGCCAGTTGTTCTCAACAAAGGCGTGAATGACAGGCATTTCGTGACCAGCAATTCGCATGCCTTCTGTGATCAACAAATCTATGAGTGTTTTCCGAGCTCAGCGATTGCAGAACTTGTCGTCGCGCTACTGAATTGGAGTGGTTCGACACTTGTCTGGGAGCAGTTGGGACGTCGCAATTTCGGTGAGGGGGTCCTTTGGATAGCAGTCTATGAAGCAAGCAAAATGCTGGCGGTTAGGCCTTCTACTTTGGGAGCGAGCCAGGCGCATGACCTCCTGACCGCCTTTCAGCGGCTTTGTGAGCGCTCCGTTCCCAGCATTTTTGAGGAGCTGGGCTTCCCCCTGTGTCGGGAGCGCCGGTGCAAGCATCCCGAGCACCCGTATGAGCACGTGCAGCCGGAGACGCTTACTTTGGAGCAGGTGCGGGCGGCCTCGCCGGACCGGTTCGAACTCGACCGGGTGGTCTTCGACGTCTTGGGGCTCCACGACGATGAGCGCCTGGAGGTCTACCGGGCCGTGGCCCAGCTGGTTAAGATCGTCTGGTGAAAGCGAGGAGCGTGTGAGCCCGCTTCCGTTAGAAAGCGACCGTGAAGGTTGACATGAATAGGCCAGGATTAATTAAATGAAACAACGGCGGAGGTGTGAGCCCGTTTCCGTTAGTAAGCGGCCGTGAGGAGCAGCGCCGGGAGGGAACACTGTGTCGGGGCAGGTGGCTTGGTCCCCACCACAGCGTCAGGCCCTTAAGGAGGCCATAGACAGGTTTAAAGGCTATACTGCTACGGAGAGCTACCGGTCCGACCTCGACGACCGGGAGAGGCGAGTGAAGTTCTTCCAGCAGGAGCTACCAGGCCGCCTCGAGCAGCTCGCCGAGGCCGATGTGGAAGAGATAGTGAGCCTGCTCTGGGCCCATCGAATGTGGGGCAACAAGGCATCCGTGGCCCAAAAACTGGTGGAGGAAAACGGCCTGGAGCATCTGCGGCAGTGCCTGCGCCTCCTTTACTCCCCAGGGCTTGAGCCCGAGGAAGCCTATGAGCGGTTTCTGTCCTCGGTCAAACGGTGGGGCCCAGCTTCGGTGACCGAGATGCTGGCGTACATCTACCCAGAACGCTGTGGCATATGGAACAGGCAGGCCCGTACAGCGCTGCAGATGCTAGGTCTTGCTGACCAGATCGATGTAAAGAAATACCAGCTATCAGGACAGGAATACCGGCATTTCAACCGCTTGCTCCAGGCCATCGCGGAAGAGATGCGTCAGGCTGGCCTCCAGGAAGTGGACCTCCTCGTGGTGCACTTCCTTCTCTACGAAGTCGCAGCATCACAGGGCGATGCAGAAGCTACTGTCCGCCAGGTCCAGGCCCTTGGAGGCTTCGACCACGACGAGATACGGGACCTCATAGCTACCATAGGCGAAAACCTGGGCTTCGAGACTGAGAGGGAGGTGCTGGTAGCGAAAGGGGCAAAGGTGGACGTAGTCTGGCGGGCGCGCATCGGCAACCTGGGCATGGTGACTTATGTGTTCGAGGTCCACCGTTCAGGCTCTATAGACAGCCTCATCCTGAACCTCCAGAAGGCCTTAAACGCGCCGACGGTGCAGAAGGTGATAGCGGTCTCGGATGAGAGCCAGCTACAGCGAATCGAGAGGGAGTCCGCAGACCTGCCTGAGTCATTCCGTCGCGCGCTACGGCTGTGGAACGTGGTAGATGTGGTTGAAGTTGCCGACGCTTTGGAGCGTGCCATGGGCCGCATCAACAAGCTGGAGCTGCTGGGGCGCAGTCGGGAGCTGCGATGACTCTCATACCCGACCTCGTTGACAATCGCAAGCACCAGCTGGCGCAGATCCTGCGTTCGCTACTGTCTGTGGCCCAGGAGCCTACGGTGGATATCGTTACAGCTTTCTTCAACCTGCGGGGGCTGGAGGCCCTGGAGCCCCACATCCACGCTATCACTCGCCTGCGTCTCCTTTTGGGCAAGGAGCAACAGCAGGAGTTCGTGGTAGGCCAACGCCTGCTCGCCGAACTCGAAGACGGCGCCGCCAAAGGCGAGACCTCCGCTCGCGAAATCCAGCGCTGGCGTGACTTCCTGGCCCGCCAACAGGTAGAGATCAGGCGCTACGTCAAAGCCTTTTGCCATGGAAAGGCGTACATACTCCTGGGCCTTCCCACCCTGGGGGCCGTGGGCATTGTGGGGTCGTCCAATCTCACCGGCGGTGGCCTGACCACCAACCTGGAGCTGAACGCTGTCCTCAAGCAGGCCTCGGCTGTCTCCGAACTGCGAGAATGGTTCGAGTCCCTCTGGCAAGAGGCAGATGACTACAAGGCTGACCTATTGGAGCTGTTAGAGCGGTTCACGCGCGTATATACGCCCTACGAGGTGTACATCAAGGTCGTATACGAGGCCTTAAGGGACAAGTTCGACCAGGACCTGAGAGAACGGGACGAGCGGCCATCGCCCATCGCCCTTGCGGACTTCCAGCACGATGGTTATCTAGCGGGTAAAGAGATCATCGAAAGCTATGGCGGGGTCCTCATTGCTGATTCGGTGGGCCTGGGAAAGACCTTCCTCGCCCTACGCTTGCTTGATGACTACGCCTATCGAGAGCGACAGACGGCCCTAATAGTCTGTCCAGCGGCCATAGCCGATACGGTGTGGCGCCCTCTCCTCCAGCAACATGCTATCCCGCATGAGATCGTCTCCATGGAGAGGGTCAGCCAGCGGAACTTCCCAGTAGAGGAATATGCGCGGCGCTTTCGGATCATCGTCGTGGACGAGAGCCATAACTTTCGCAATCCGGACACTAACCGCTGGCGGAACCTGTTCCGGATCATCAGGGACGCTGAGCCTGAGAAGAAGGTGATATTGCTGACGGCGACGCCCGTCAACAATACGGTGTTCGATCTATATCATCAGCTACGGTTTATCACCCGCGACGACCGTCGCTCCCTCCTGGCGGCCGGCATCACGGACTTGTGGGACTACTTCCGGCGAGCGGAGGAAAGCCGCGAAGCCCTGTACGAGGTGTTGGAAGCGCTAGCTGTCCGCCGCAGCCGCCAATTTATCCGCCAGAACTACCCCGACGCAGAGATTGACGGCCAGAAGATCTGCTTCCCCGAGCGGGAGCTGCACACAGTCCATTACAGCCTCAAGCAGACGTATGGCGAGGCCCTCTATTATCGGGTGGCGCAGGCCATCGAAAACTTGCTGCTGGCACCTTATCAGGTAGAGGCATACCGGCGCGATGTGATGGAAGCCCGCAAGCAATGGAGGTTGCAGTTACGCCTATTCGATGACGAAGACAGGGCAGCCGGATCCGCCGTCCAGCGGTTACAGCAACTGTTGGGGTGGTCGAAGGAAGAGGCGCACGACTTCCTGATGAGTGTGGGGCGCCAAACGGCGCTGGCCCACATCATGCGTGTCCTATATCTGAAGCGACTAGAGTCCTCCATGGAAGCCCTGCGGGTTTCTCTGCGACGTCTGGCTCGGTTCTTGGAGCTATTCCACAAGGCCTTGGAGAAAGGGCGGCTCCTGAGCGCGGACGACTATCGCCGGTGGCTCCGTGCCGAAGCGTCCGACGATGAGGAACAGGAAGACGGGGAACAGGAAGACGGGAAAGACCTGGAGGCATTCCTCGACTCGCTTCCGCCACTTGATGCAAAGCGCTATGACACAGAAGCCCTACTCGCGGCTACCAGGGCGGACCTCAAGACCCTACGTGATGTGCTCTCTGAGCTTGAGGTCGACCGGCGCGACGACAAGCTGGAGACCCTTAAAGGCTTGTTGACGTCTCCTTCACTCAGGGGGCGAAAATTAGCCTTGTTCTCATACTTCCGTGATACGGCACGTTACATTTATAGCCACCTGGTGAACGACTCGGGCTTTCTCGGCGCCCTTGGGCACAAGCGTATCGCGATCGTGGACAGCGGCGTCGAGCCAGAGGAGAGGAGCGCCCTGATCGTTCGTTTCGCTCCACGCGCCAATGGCAGAAGTGACCTGTCGCGCGACGATCAAATAGATCTCCTGATCAGCACCGATGTCCTTTCAGAAGGTCAAAACCTGCAAGATGCGGATGTGATCATAAACTATGACCTCCACTGGAATCCCGTTCGTATAGTGCAGCGGATAGGGCGTCTGGATCGCCTTGGGTCACCCCACGAGACGATCCATGTCTACAACTTCTTCCCCGAACAAGAGCTCGAGGAGATCTTGGGCCTGCTCAAAAGGCTCTACGAGAAGCTGGAAGCAATTAACCGCACGGTCGGTCTAGATGCGTCTGTCCTGGGCGAGGTGCCGAACCCCATGAACTTCAACATTCTGCGCCGTTTGGAGCAGGAGGACGCCTCTACGCTTCAGGAGCTGGAGGCAGAAAACGAGCTGACAGTTGGGGAGTTCCTGAAGCAAGATTTATTGCGTTTTCTAAAGGGGCTGGGCGAGGAGCGGCTAAAGCGTATTCCCTTAGGTATTGGGACGGCGCGAGCCGGTCGCGATGGCAGCTCGGGCTTCTTCGCCGCCTTCCGCAATCCTATAACAGGGAACCACCACTGGCTCTTCTACGACAATCGCACAGAACGCATCGTCGACAGACGTCTGGAGGCCATACAGCACATCCGCTGTGGTCCCTTAGAGCAACCAACTTTGCTGCCCGAGGATTTTGACCCGAGGCCGCACATCGTCAAGCTCCGTAAGCATCTTTGGAACCGCATTCGGGCAGCCCAGCTTGCACCCAGTGTGTTGCCATCTCCGCAGCGTCAGATCGTAAGCTGGCTTCGATCCTTACCCCCATCTGCGGAACGAAATCGTCTTCTCCAGTATTTTGAAGCGAGGGCCCTCGTCGGCCCCGACTTAAAAGAGCTGCGCCGCCTGTGGCGAGAGCGCACAATGGCTCCACAATCTGAGTGGATCGACCGTCTCATGGAATTCGTCGAGCAACACCCCCACCCAAGCCAGGCAGCACCCGAGAAGGCGAGTCAGCTTGCACCTGAAAGTGAAGAACAGCTTGAGTGTATTGCTTGGATGCTCGTGGTCTGACTCGGGCATCAGTCGTGATATATTGCTGTCACATCTACGGTTGGCGATTTTTGGCAGGAAGGGGTGGACGCTGGCGTCCTGGGCCTGGTATGGGGCTGGGCGCCTCAAGGCCGCCTTGAGGTGGGGGAGGAGGAGGGCCGCCTCCAGGCCCGCCCAGGACTGGATGCCCCGCATGGCCCTGGCCCGGACGCGGAAGCGGCCTATGGCCTGCTGGCCGCCATTGTCGGTGGCGGGCGCCGTGGGGCCACGGCGATGGAGGCAATAGCTCTCCCAGCCCTCCGAGAGCCGCAGGAGCAGCTCCCTGGGCCTGCCCAGGGGGCTATGGGGCTCGGGGCGCGCCCTGACTAGCCCCTGCCACATCCCCAAGGGCCTCGTCCCCCCGCCCTCGGGCCTCTCCCTGAGGATGTCCCTCGCCTGGGCGAGCCTGGGGGCCCGCTCCTCCCTCACCTCCCTCCCCAGGCGCCCCAGCTCCCTGCCTGCCCGGCGCAGCAGGCGAGTCGCCAACCGTTCATGTGGCAGTCGCCCAGGCCGAGGGGATATTGACCATGGTCACTGACCATGGTACAGTTCCCCCGGGAAGAAGGAGGCGGCAGCCAGGACGTGCAGAGGCGACGAGATGACCGACCATATGGAGGAGATGCCTATATCTAGGTTTAAGGCCACCTGCCTGGCGGTCCTGGAGAGGGTCAGGCGCACAGGCAAGCCCGTCCTGGTGACCCGCAGGGGCCAGCCCGTGGCGCAGGTGGTGCCGCCGCCTCCTGCGCCCACCCGCGGCTGGCTGGGCAGCCTTCGTGGCACCGGCCGCATCGCAGGAGATGTGGTGAGCCCGGCCCTGGACGAGGACCGATGGGAGGCCCTCGCCCGCTGAGGCTCCTCCTGGACACCCACATCTTCCTGTGGGCGCTGCTGGAGCCGGAGCGATTGGGCGCCGCCGTCGCAGCCGCCCTCACCGATGCCCTTAACGAGTTGTGGCTGTCGCCCATCAGCGTCTGGGAGGCCCTGGTCCTAGCCGAGAAGGGGCGCGTCCTGCTGGAGCCGGACCCCATCGTCTGGATGCGCCGGGCGCTGCGGGAGGCGCCGCTGCGGGAGGCGCCCCTCACGCACGAGGTGGCCATCCGTAGCAGGCAGGTGGAGCTGCCGCACGCCGACCCCGCCGACCGCTTCCTGATAGCGACGGCCCAGGTATATGGGCTCGCTTTGGTCACGGCCGACCGTAGGCTCCTGGGGCTGCAAGGGGTGAGCCTCCTGCCCGGCAGCTGACCGCCCTGCGCAGCGCCGTTGGGCCGCGGCCTGCGCTAGACGTCCTCTCGCCTCCCGCAGGCGCCCCAGCCCCGGGATAACCGCTCACGACTCCGCGGGGAACAGAAGGGCCTGTGGTCGCAGGGAGGCAGCCCCCTGCCTGTGCCCTGCGGGCTACCTTTGGCCGCCTCATCAGCGCCGAGAGGCCATGCCCGGCCTACGGCAGGCGGCCTGTGCCACCTGCCCGTTGACCGTGGGCGCCGGCGCCATTATCCTTGCCTACCTGAATGGAACATATGTACCAGAGCCCGGCGCTTGTCCTCGCCCTGAAGGCCGAGAGGGCCCTTGCGCCCTGGGAGGTGCGGACCTGGCTCTCGGGGCTTGCGGCCCTCTCCCCCAAGGCCTTCCTGGCGGGGGGCGCCATCTACCTCGACCTCTCCTGGCAGAGGGGGAGGGAGCGGGAGGCGGCCACATGCGCCCTCTCCCTGGCGCCAGAGGGCACGAGGGCCAGGGCCGGGTTGGGAAGGGGGATGACGGCAGCGGCCCTTGCCGCCAGTCTGGCCCCGCCTTGGGGCGCCTTCCTCTTGCCCGAGGAGGAGGGGGAGAGGATGCGCCTCCTTGCGCCCCTCCCCATCTCCCTCCTGCCCCTGTCGGGCTGGGGGCAGCGCCGGCTGGGGCTTCTGGGCCTCATCACCCTGGGCAGGCTGCAGGCCCTCACGAGGAAGGCCCTGTGGGAGCTCCTGGGCAGGGAGGGGGAGCTATCGTGGTGGTGGGCAAGGGGCGTAGACCCACGGCCCTTCCCCTCGGCGCCCCGGCGGCCTGCCGAGGTGGGGGTGGAGATGGAGCTGTCCTGGCCGGAGCTGTCGCCCGAGGGGCTGGCCTCCCTCGCCCACAGGCTGGCCCATGAGGCCATGGCCGTCGCCGAGGGGAGGGCCTGCCGGGAGGCGGAGCTCTGGGGGGAGACGGCCTCGGGGCAGGCCTATCGCCTCCCCTGCCGCCTGCCTGCGCCCACGGCCTCGGCCGAGGAGCTGGCCCGCGCCCTCACGGGGCGTCTCCTGGCTTCGCCCCCGCCGGGGCCCCTTTTGCGGGCGCGCCTCCTGCTGCGGGGCCTGGTGGGCGAGTGGGGGAGACAGGAGGGGCTGCTGCCTCTGGCCAGGGACAGGGGCAGGCTCCTGGAGGCGGCCAGGGAGCTGGAGGGGAGGTACGGGCGCCCCCTCGTCTATCGGCCGGTGGAGGTGAGGCCATGGGAGGCCCTGCCGGAGCGAAGGTGGATGCTCATGCCCATCACCGCAGGGCAGGGGCCATGAGGGGCCGCAAGCATGACAGCCCAAAGGAGGGGGTCCTTCTGCCCCTCAGGGGGAGGGGCGCCGCCATGGTCCTGGGCGACCCCTTCTTGCCCGAGGCGGCGCTGGTGCGGGGGAGGAGGGCGCCGGTGCTCGGGGTGCTGGGGCGCCACCTGCTGGAGGGGGAGTGGTGGCAGGGCGAGGAGGGGGAGGCCCTGGTGCTGCGGCTGCTCCTTGAGGGCGGCGCCGTGGTCACGGCCATCGCCACCCTGGGGGGCCAGGATGGCTAGGGCGGAGCTGCACGTCCGGTCCTGCTACTCCCATTACCAGGGGGCGTCCCACCCCCACGAGCTGCTCCTGCGGGCGCGGGAGCTGGGCATCTCCGCCCTGGCGCTGGTCGACGTGGACTCCTTGGCCGCCGCCCTCAAGTTCTCCCTCACCGCCCGCTCCCTGGGCATAAGGCCCATCGTGGGGGCCGAGCTGACGCTGGTGGGGGGCGGGAGCATCGTCCTCCTATGCCGCGACGCCCGGGGCTACAGCAACCTGTGTCGCCTCATCTCCCTGGCCCACCGCCATGACAGGCGTCGCCCCGGCGTCGCCCTGGAGGCGGCGCTGGGGGAGGCCCAGGGCCTGGTCTGCCTCCTGGGGCGCCGCTCCCCGGTGGCGGCGCTTTTGCGCTCCTGGCGCCTGGAGGAGGCGAGGGCGCTCACGCACAGGCTCTGGGAGGCCTTCGGCCAACACCTCTACCTGGAGGCCTCCCACCACCTGCTCCCTGGCGACGACGACCTGGTGCGGGCCCTCCTGCGCCTCTCCCAGGAGACGGGGGTGCCCCTCCTGGCCACGGCCGACGCGTTCTACCACCACCCTCGGCGCAAGCGGCTGCTGCAGGCCCTGGCCGCCATCCGCCACCGCACCCCCCTGGACGCCCTGGGGGAACGCCTGCCCAGGGGCGACAGGGCCCTGCGGAGCAGGGAGGAGCTGCTGCGCCGCCTGCCGGGGCTGGAGGAGGCCTTCCGCCTGGCCGACCGGGTGGCCGAAGAGTGCCAGCTCTCCCTGCCCCAGGACCTGGAGTACCGCTTCCCCGAGCCGCCTGGGACCGATGCCCTGCGGGAGCTGAGGCTGCTGTGCGAGGCGGCGGCCAGGCGCCGCTACGGCGACCTCACCCCCAGGGTGAGGGAGAGGCTAGAGCGGGAGCTTGAGCTCATCGAGCGCCACCGCCTGGCGGGCTTCTTCCTCCTCTACCACCGCATCGCCCAGGAGGCGCGGCGGGTGCTGGCCGACCTGGGCCTGAGGGACGCCGAGCTCCCCCTGGAGGCGGCCCCCGTGGCCAGGGGGAGGGGCTCCTCGGTGGCCATGCTGGTGGGCTACCTCATCGGCCTCTCCCACATCGACCCCCTGGAGTACGACCTGGGGCTGGAGCGTTTTCTGCCCCAGGACCGTCTGGTGCGGCCCCCGGACATCGACCTGGACCTGCCGCGGGAGGCGAGGGAGGAGCTGATAAGGCGGCTCCTGGCACTCTTCGGCGAGGGGGCGGCCCTGGTGGGCATGACGGTGACCTACCGGCTGCGGGGGGCGGTGCGCGACCTGGGCCTGGCCCTCTCCCTGCCTGGGGAGGAGGTGGGCCGCCTGGCGCGGGGGCTAGTGGAGGGGGAGCCCCTAAAGGAGCAGCTGGTGCGCCTGGGCGGGGAAGGCCTCCTCCGGGGCCGGCGGTGGCAGCTCCTCCTGGAGCTTGCGGGCGACCTCCTGGGCATGCCCAGGGGCCTGGCCCAGCACCCTGGGGGCATGGTCATGAGCTACATCCCCCTCCACCGTCTCTGCCCGGTGGTGCCTGCGGCCACCCCCGGCCGGCGCATCCTGCAGTGGGACAAGGAGGACGTGGAGGACGCCGGCGTCCTCAAGGTGGACCTCCTCTCCTTGGGGGCCCTCTCCCAGCTGGAGGAGGCCCTAAGGCTCATCGCCCGGCGGCAGGGGGAGGCCCCCGACCTCTCCCGCATCGACTACCAGGACCCGGAGGTCTACGACCTGCTCTCGCGGGGCGACACCATCGGCGTCTTCCAGGTGGAGTCGGCGGCCCAGCGCCAGACCATCACCCGCCTTCGGCCCAGGACCCTCTACGACCTGGCCCTGGAGGTGGCCTGCGTCCGCCCCGGGGTGGGCGTCCAGGGAGGGGTGAGGGCCTTCCTGCGGCGCCGCCAGGGGCTGGAGCCCGTCTCCTACCTCCACCCATTGGAGGAGCCGGCCCTCGCCCGCACCCTGGGGGTGGTCCTCTTCCAGGACCAGGTCAACGCCCTGGCCATGGCCGTGGCCGGCCTCTCCCCCGCCGAGGCGGAGGAGCTGCGGCGGGCCTTCTCCCGCCGCCACAACGAGGGGCTCATCCAGCACTGGCGGCGCCGCTTCGTGGAGGGGGCAAGGACAAGGGGCGTGCCCGAGGAGGTGGCCGAGGCCATCTTCGGTCGCTTCTCGGGGGAGTACATGTTCCCCGAGGCCCACGCTGTGGCCTTCGCCGTCACCGCCTACCAGCTGGCCTGGCTCAAGCGCTACCACCCCGACGCCTTCTACTGCTCGCTGTTGAACGCCCAGCCCATGGGCTTCTACGACCTGGAGTCCATCAAGGAGGACGCCAGGAGGCACGGCGTCTCCCTCCTGCCGCCCCACGTCAACGCCTCGGGGGAGCTGTGCACCCTGGAGGGGCCGGGGCTGGTGCGGCTGGGCCTCGCTCTAGTGCGGGGCCTGGGCCGGGAGCTGGCGGGGAGGCTGGTGCGGGAGCGGGAGGAGGGAGGCCCCTACCGGGACGCCTGGGAGCTGGCAGGAAGGACGGGCCTCCCCCAGGAGGCGCTGGTGGCCCTGGCCGAGGCCGGCGCCCTGGAGGGGCTTGCGCCCTCCCGCCGCCAGGCGGCCGCCCAGGCGGTCCTGGCCCCTCGGCCCAGGAGGGGCATGAGGCCCCTTGCCCTCCCGCCCCCGCAGCTGGAGCTGCCCCAGCCCTCGGCCCTGGAGGAGGCGCTTCGGGAGCTCTCCTCCCTCTCCCTCCTCCCCCAAGGCCACATCATGGCCCTCCTCAGGCCTCACCTGCCCCCTGGGGTGCTTACGGCGGCGGAGGCGGCAAGGCTGCCCCACGGGGCCAGGGCGGCGGTGGCGGGCAGGGCCATCAGGCTGCAGCGGCCGGCCTCGACCAGGGCCGTCTTCCTGAGCATCGAGGACGAGACGGGGGACATATCCTGCCTGGTGACGCCCGGGGCCTGGCAGAGGCTGCGGGCCGTGCTGGTGCAGCCCCTGCTGCTAATATGGGGCATCATCGACCGCACCGACGACGCCCTCAACCTGAAGGTGAGGGGGGCGAGCGCGCTAAGGCCGCCTCGCCAACTGCTGCCTGCGACTTGCCCGCGCAATCAGGGACCGGTGAGGAGGGGGAACTCGTCGTCTAAGCCACGAAACCCCTGGAGCGCATAAACGAAGAACCGGTAGACTACGGTCCACGTCCTGAGAAGGCACTCCGCGCGCTCTGCATCGGTTATGGGCAGCGGCGCGCCGTGCCGCACCGAGATCGCCCTCTTCTCGATATCGGCGATGAAATTGCGGCTAGTGCGCAGTTCTTCGTGCATCGCCTTCCAGGCGGCCTCTCGATCCTTGCGATCCAGCCCCTTTTTGCTCATGAAGAACTGGCGTAGAGACTCTAAAGCCCGATAGCAGTAAAACGGTGTATCCGTGGCGCGCATACCGATGGCCTCGCGAAGATCGGCTAGGGCGTGACGCAAGAACGGCTCACATGCGCTTATCACGCTGCCCAGTTGCCCCGGGTTAAAGCTTAGCCGACGCAGGCCGTCGTCACTATCCTCCTCACTTACGAGTTGCGGCAAAGGTCGTGTGTCGGACGTGTCCCAAAGAACCGGTACCTTGCCATCGAAAAGCATTAGTTCGCCTGATGGCGTCAGCACACTCTCTATGTGCAAGTCAACCCACTGGCCTCTTGAAAATGCGAAGAAATCGGTGATAGCGCGTGCCGCGTCGACGACCTCGTTGCGCAGCGTCATCACGTCTGGCGGCTCACCCTTGACCTCTGCTTCGATGACGAGCTGGCTGCGCTGAATGTGAAGCTTAAGAAGGGCGCGCCAGCGGTCATCCCTGTCCCGTATCGACCAGCCCACCGATGGCTGTAAAGTTATCCCGCTGCTCTCAGGAAGCACACGACCAACAAACACCCATCTGCCGGTCATCATGGCACCTCCTTCTGACCTCCAGACCTAAGATTGGACATGGCCGTAAACCAGCCTGCGGAAGCTCTCTACCACCTCCTTCACCAGCCGCCGCATCACCGCAGCGCCCAACATGACCTTCTGCTTCAGCAACACAAAGAGCCCCGAATACAACCGCCACCTCTTCCCACCCCGGCCCCAGTCGCCCCAAGGCCCCCCTTTTTGCCCCGCCTCCGGCCATAGGGTTCCTCCCCGCCTCCCCCATACATCCGATCGCGCACCGCCTCCCCCAACAAAAGCCCGATGGCGTAGGCCAAAAGCACCAAGGCCACCATCTTCTCCATCTGCTCCCGATGCTTGTTCATCAACCTCTCTAAGCCCATGAGACCCTTGAGGTCTTTGAAGCTCTCCTCGGTCTTCATGCGCGCCCGGTAGACCTCCAACGCCTCCTCCGGCTCCAGGTTGGTGATCACCCAGAGCGGTTCCTTAAAACCCTCCTCCCATTCCCCGGCCACATTCATCCTCACCTTCCCTCGGTAGTAGAGGTGGCGGCGGGCGACCCGCTGCCCTTTGGCCAAGGAGAGGACCACCTCCTTACCCTCCTCATCGGTGAAGCGGGGGCGCCTGCCGCTGTTGAGCCGGATGACGAACTTCAGCCCCTCCGCCTCCAACTCCTCTAGCAGCCCACCATAGCTGAACTCCCGGTCCAGCACCACCGGCCTCTACCCGATGAGGTCGGCCACCTCCCCCAAAGCCCGCTGGTGTTCTAAATTGCGGGAGCGGCCCTCTTGAGCGATGGTCTGGGAGGAATAGGTGACGAAGGAGAAGGGGATCGCCCTTCCGCGGTAGGGCGTGGCCAACACCAAAAGCCAGAACCCCCGCGTCCGGCCGTCGCTTAAGGTCCCCACATACTCCGTCTTCTTCGCCTGAGGGCGAGGGATCTCGGTGGGATGGGCCAAGACGAAGGGGGCCTCCTTATCAGAGAGCCGCCACAACGCCTCTTTTGGCTCGGTAGCGGCCAGAAAGCGCTGGATCATCTTGTAGTTGGCTTGGGGCTTGCCCGAAAGCATCTGGGAGAGATCGGAGAGCCGAGGGGAGCGGGCGGCCAAAATGGCCTTGAGGATAAGCGCCGCTTTGGGGACTTGACGGGGATCGTCGAAGAGATACTCGGTGAACTGTTCCATCCGCTTGCAGGTAAGCACTTGATGGATCATCGACAGACCTCCTGCCCTTAAAGATGGCCTATCTTACAGGACAGAAGGCCGTTGTCCGAAGTCATGTCCGGAGGTCAGTTGTAGCCCTTGACTTTGTCGTTGCTGGAAAGTGTAGTCCCGGTCTCGCGGGCCAGCCCCCAGACCAGAGCAGGGAGGTGAAGAGCGTGGAGGCTATCGTACGCTACAGCCTGTGCCCTAACTGCGACGCCTGCCCGCAGGTGGCCATCTATGCCGACCAGGTGATCATCGGCGAAGAGGGGAACCAGGTGCGCCTCACGCCCCGGGAATGGGAGCGGCTGGTGATGGCCGTGCGCAGCGGCGAGCTGGGGCCCGTCACCGCCGACCCCTGCTGCCCCGACTGCCCGCCCGATTGCTGCTAGCGCTGTCCGGCCCGAGACTGTAAGGCGGGGCTGGCCCCCCTTCAGGTGTGAGCATGGGCACTATGGTCATCGGCGAGCTGGCGCGACGGGCGGGGGTGAGCCCCCGCACCCTCCGCTTCTATGAGGCGTTGGGGCTGCTGCCTTCACCCCCCAGGAGCGAGGGCGGCTACCGCCTCTACGGCGAGAATGACCTGCGCCGCCTGCGCTTCGTGCGGCAGGCGCGGGAGCTGGGCCTCCCCCTTCGGGAGATCCGCCGCCTGCTGCAGGAAGGCTGTCCCTGCGAGGAGGTCCGCCGGCTGCTGGAGCGCCGCTTGCAGCAGGTAGAGGAGGAGATAGAGACGCTGCAGGCCCTGCGGGGACGGCTGCTGAGGCTGCTGGAAGACTGGGAGGGGCTGGTGGTCGAGGACGAGTGCCCCTGCTACTGTCCCCGCATCGAGCGGAGTGTCTAGGCCTGCGGCTCGGCCAGCGCGGCCTGCAGGCGGGCCATGTTGTGGGCCACGCTTCCCCGGTCATTGAAGATGGCGGAGGCAGCCACCAGGACGGTGGCCCCGGCAGCCACACACGCCGGGGCCGTCTCCGCTGACACACCGCCGTCCACCTCGATGTCCACCTCTAGGCCCATTTGCTCTAGGAGACGCCGCAGGCGACGCACCTTGTCCAGAGAAAAGGGGATGAAGGGCTGGCCGGCGTATCCCGGGTTGACGCTCATCACCACCACCTGGTCCACATCTGGGAGGATCTCCTCCACAGCGCTTAAGGGGGTAGCAGGGTTGAGGCAGACGCCGGCCAAGCGCCCCCTTCCCTTCACCTGCTGGACGATGCGGTGCAGATGGGTGGCAGCCTCCACGTGCACGTTGATGATGAACTGGTCTGGCTTTGTAGAAAACCTGATGATGGGACACCAGTTCTCACAGGGCTGTGGGGGTGGAGAGGCGTTGCCAAAGGTGCGGAGGCCAAAAAAGGCACCATTTGAGGCGGTAGAGGTTGTAGACCAGCCCCAGGAGGAGGGCCTGTTTTCTCTGCATCCTGAGGCTCTGCCCTGCTACCAGGTCGCCCAGCTTCCGCTTTATCACCGAGATAACCGTCTCCACCAAGGCTCGGAGCCGGTATATCTCCTTGGGGAAGCAGAGGGCCATCTCCCCTCGGAACCCCCTGGGCTCTTTCATGGGGCGCCCCCGCTTGGGCGGGATGACACTCATGGCGCCCATCTTCTCCCGGATGTAACGATGGTTGCCCTCCGAGTCAAAGCCAGCGTCTGACAGCACCACTCCCAGAGGCTCCATCCTTCGCCCCTGCCGCACCAGGGGAGGCAAGTCAGGGATGTCCGCCCTGGGACCCAGGCTAACCCGTTGGACCAAGATGACCTGGTGGTGCACATCCACCAGGATAGTATGCTTCAGCCAAGCGCGGCGGGGGTGCTCTACTCCCAACTGCCGCAGCCGGCAGACAAAGTAGAGGCTGGCGCGGGAGGTGCGAAGCCCTGTGGCGTCGGCTGCGACGACAGGCTGAGGTGCCGAGGGTGAAGGCCCAGGGGGAAGCAGACGGGTGGCCGCCTGTTCCAGCGCTTTCTGAAAGACCCCCTCCCGCAGTCGGGCCAGGAACTTCTGCAGGGTGGTCCAGTGCGGGACCTGCCGCAGCCCCAGGGCTTCTCGCAGTTCCCTATGTTCCCCCAGCCGCACATGGACCTCCCGGTAAGTCCAACCCTCAAACCGCATCAGGCAGAGGATGGCCAGGAGCTGGGGCTGGGTGTAGAGACGCTTAGAAAAGCGGCTTCCGTAAGGGGGAACCGTGGCCTCTGCTACCTCCATGGCTACCTGCGCCATCCGCACCAGGCCGACCTCGGGCACTGTCACTACCTCCCCAACAATCTCCCCCCAAAGTCTAGCCCCTTTCTCAAACGATTTCTACAGAGCCAACTCATCTCAAAATCCTCCAAGCGATGAGGAAGCAGGCCAGGTAGACCAGGGCGGCGAAGGTGCTCAAGAGCCTCTCGTAGCGCAGGGCCAGCCTCCGGAAGCCGCCCTTGGGTCAGGCGAAGAAGCGCTCCGCCGCCGCCCTGGCCACCCGATAGGTGGCCCAGCAAAAGCGATAGGGCCGGCCACGCCTGGGCCGCCTCCGCCCCCTGGGGTTCTCGGGTATGCTGGCCCTCATGCCCCGCCGGCGCAGGTGATGGCGGATCTCCCTGGTGTCGTAGGCGCCATCAGCGCACAGCTCCTCTGGCCTCCTCCTGGGCCTGCCCCTTCTGCCCCCAAGCCGCAGGCCCGCCATCAGCTGGCTGATGCGGTGGCATCGTGGCTGTTGGCAGGGCCCAGGGCCACGGCCAGGGGCAGGCCCGGCGGCGCCACCAGGGCGTGCACCTTGCTCCCCTTGTGCCTGTGGAAGCCGTCCACTCCTACTCCCTCCCCCCTTTCCTGGCCTCGATGGTGGTGGCATCTATGGCCACCGCCCCCAGCCTTAGCCGCCCTGCCTGGTAGCCCAGCTCCAGGAGCCGCCGCCAGGCCGTCTTATGGGAGCCGTTACTGCCTGGGCATGTCCATCCAGCGGCAGCCCGTGGTCAGGACGTAGAGGATGCCGTTAAGGGTCCTCCGGTCGTCGGCCCTGGGGCGGTCGGTGCGGGCCTTGGGGGGGCAGCAGGGGCTGAATGAACTGCCACTGCTCCTCGCTCAGCTCCCTGAACTCCATGCTCCCTCCCCCTTGTTCCAGGGGAGAGTCTACCCCTAACCGCGTTTCGAGACCAGTTCACACTGAAACTGGTCTTACAACTCCGTTGGCAGTAGACCCTCCCCTGGATAAGGGAGGAAGCAGGGAGTTCAAGGTGGTTCAGACAATTTGTGAAGAATCAGTTGCCAACCGAGCCGGGCTTGACAGGTCGAAGGGATTATTAATTGCGTAGCACTGGGACGACAGCTAGCTTGGGTGGTGGTTGCCCATGAGGGCCTTTAGCTACTAAGGAACGCTCACGCCTACAAGGTGAGGTGGGCGATGGAGCTGCCAAGTCCCCTCTCAGGCCTCCGCTCATTGGGGCTAGCCCACTATATCGCGGGGCCCTTCATGGGAACCCGCCTGGCCGGGCTGGGAGCCGATGTCATCAAGGTGGAGAAGCCAGAGTAACAGTCCTGCCATGTCTGTGCAGAGGGCGGTGGAGATACGTCGCATGTTCGACCGCATCGTCCCTCGGTATGACCTGCTGAACCGGCTCATGAGCCTGGGGATGGACGTGCGCTGGCGACGCTGGACGGCGGCCCTGGTGGCGCCATGGGGGAAACTGGCTCTGGACGTGGGCACCGGCACTGGCGACCTGGCCCTGGAGCTGCGATGCCAGGGCGCCCGGCTGGTGGTGGGGTTGGACTTCTCACCCCAAATGCTGGCCAAGGCGCGTCGCAAGGCGCAGATCAGGGGTCTGGGCGGCCTCGCCTGGGTGCTGGGCGATGCCCTCCACCTTCCCTTCCCCGATGCCACCTTCGATTGCGTGGTCAGCGCTTTCGTCCTGCGCAACCTGGTGGACCTGCCAGCCGGGCTGGCGGAGATGGCCCGCGTCCTCCGGCCAGGGGGCCGACTGGCCTCCTTGGACATGACGCAGCCGCCGGACAGGCCCTTTGGCCGCCTGTATCGCCTCTACCTCAACCGTCTGGTGCCGCCCCTGGCCGGCCTCATCAGTGGCGATATGTCGGCCTACCGTTACCTCCCCAACTCCCTGCGAGGCTTCCCCGATGCCCACTCCCTCGCCGCCCTGCTGGAGCGGCTGGGGCTGGCCGAGGTCCGGGTGCGTCTCCTGGGAGGTGGCGTAGTGGCCCTCCACCTGGCCCGCAAGCCCCATCCCGCCGGGTAACATCAAGGGCTTGCAGCCGGGGCGCCATTTGCCGACCTCTTCGTCTTCCTCTAACGTGCGGTGGGTGATGCCAGAGCGAGAGGGCACCAGCAATGGCCCCCTGCCAGCAGGTGGGGGCCACTGCTCTTCCCGTCAAGCACCCCAGCCGGGTGCGTGGCCCACAAGGCTGGCAGGGAGGCCTTATGGCCGGCTTCGGCTGGAGCGCCCACCACAGCGGGTGGACGTGCGGCTTCCGCCTGGCCCTGGACGCCGAGCTGGGGAGCAGGCTGGTGAGAGGCTGGGCCGTCGGGGGCCGCCGTGGACGAGGGGCAGGGTGGCCGATGCGCTCCCGCAGGGGACAGGGGCCCAGCGTCCCCTGTCGGACAGGGGTTCCCAGGGTGGGGCCTGGCAGGAGGCAGGGCAGTGGCGCTCATGCGGGGCGCAGGAAGTGGTCACTGGGGAGGCGGGGCGAGACCTCGCCCAAGCCATGGCCCGCTGGCGGGGCCTGGCCTGACGGTCCCTAAGGCTTCGCCAGGGCTTGACGAGAGGTACCCGCTTCGTCCAGATAGCCCCTCGACATCCCTGTACGGTTTCACCTGACAACACCCCTTGACTTTATCCCCTTCCCCATTAGGACTTTCAGCCCTACCCGTCTATTCCTGTCGTGTGCGTTATTGGGAGATGGAAGGTCCACCCTGCACGGAGGGAGAAAGCTATGAAAAGTCCCAAGGTGTTGAGGGAGCCCCGCTTGGACCTGGACTTCCTGAAGGTGTTGGCGAGGCTGCTGGCCCTGGCGGTGCTAACGGTGGGGGCGGTCAACTGCACCAGGGCCTCCTCCAGCGATGAGGGCGCCACGGCCCCTTCGGCGTCGCCGCCCCCCGCGGCGGTGGAACCGGCCAGGCAGGACGCCATAGACGTGGCCCGCGACCCGAGCGACCTGCCGCCGCCTATCGGCCCGCGGGCGCCCCGGCACGTGGTGGTGGAGCTGGAGGCCAAAGAGGTGGTGGGGAAGCTGGCTGATGGCGTCACCTTCACCTACTGGACCTACAATGGCAAGGTTCCTGGCCCCTTCATCCGGGTGCGGGTGGGGGACACGGTGACCATCCGACTCCACAACGCTAGCGACTCCAAGGTGGTGCACAGCATCGACCTGCACGCCGTGACGGGCCCTGGCGGGGGCGCCGTCTATACCCAGGCCCAGCCAGGGGAGACCAAGGAGTTCACCTTCAAGGCTCTTAACCCCGGCCTCTACGTCTACCACTGCGCCACGCCGCCGGTGGCCCTGCACATCGCCAATGGCATGTACGGGCTGATCCTGGTGGAGCCGGAAGGAGGACTTCCCCCGGTGGACCGTGAGTTTTACGTCATGCAAGGCGAGGTCTACACCAACGCCGACTATGGCCAGAAGGGGCACCTGGAGCACGACACGAGCAAACTGCTAGCGGAGGCTCCCGATTACTACGTCTTCAACGGCCAGGTAGAGGCGCTGACGGAGCTGTACCCCCTGCGGGCCCAGGTGGGGGAGCGGGTGCGCATCTTCTTCGGGGTGGGCGGCCCCAACGCCGTCTCCTCCTTCCACGTCATCGGCGAGATCTTCGACCGGGTCTACGACCAGGCCTCCCTGACCGGCCCCGCCCTGACAGATGTGCAGACGACGCTGGTGCCTGCTGGCGGTGCTGCCGTGGTGGAGTTCAGGCTCGAGGCCCCAGGGCGCTACATCCTGGTGGACCACTCCCTGTCGCGGCTGATGCGCAACCTGGCTGGCTATCTGGAGGTGACGGGGCCCGAGAACCCTGAGGTCATCCGGGGTCAGGGCACGCCTAACACCAGCGGACACTGACGGGAGGTGATCATCGATGCAGCTAGCGAAGCTATCGCTGGCCATCGCCCTGGCCTTTGCTGCCCTGGCGGCCGCCTGTGGCCAGGGCGGGGAGCGAGAGGATGGGGAGGTGTCAGAGAGCCCAGCCACCCAGGTGACCGTGCGGCAGTGCGGACCCTCAAGTGGGACAGGACAAAGTTGGTGGTGGCGGCAGGCCAGCCCGTCACCTTCACCTTTGTCAACGAGGACACGGGCGTGCCGCATGACTTCGCCGTCTATAGGGACGAGGCCCACACCCAGCTAGTAGCCAAGACGGAGATCTGCACGGCCCCTTGCCAGGAGCAACTGCAGCTCAACCTGGCCCCCGGCCATTACCACTTCCACTGCACCATCCACCCCGAGATGGAGGGGGAAATAGAGGCCAGGTAGCACTTGGCGGCCCAACGGGCTAGACGGAACGGGTGGGTTGCTCGCCTGCACGACGGGCACCACCAGGCTGAGGCGGGGCAGCGTCGAGGTTGCCCTTGCGGTCGCCCATTCGGGATCCTGGTCGGACGCGGCTGCCCCTCAGGCCGGGCTGCCGCAACGGCATCGGGTGACCATGGCGGCCTTCAGGAGACTTCACTCAAATTCTGAGTAACGTGAACACCTCCTATTCGGCAAGCTCGTAGCGGATGGCGAAGAGCTGGCGCAACTTGTAGGGGGCCCCCCTGATGGTGGGCACGGGGATTCGCCACCACTAGTGCTGGAGGCCCTCCACCTGGATGAACGGGTTCACCTCCAGGCAGGGGAGGGAGGGAAGTATCCCCCCAGCTCCAGCCGCATCAGGTCGATGTCGGCACCCTGGCTCTCCACCGGGTTGGTGCTTGCACCTGTGCACCCTCACCTCCTCGGGGTAGTCCAGGAAGGCGAGGTAGCTATCGGCCTTGGCCTCCAGCTGGCGGGCCAGGGCCGGCTTCTCGCTGGCCACCACCGCCGCCAGTTCCCCCAGCCAGCCCCTGCCCTCCTCCCGCTCCCGGGAGCGGCGCAGGCGGAAGAGGGCCTCCCTGGCTCGCCTCACGGCCTCCCGGCAGAGCCCCCTCTCCAGGTTGCGCTGCAGGTGCAGCAGGCAGAGCTGGTGCGGGGCACAAGCGAAGAGCTTGCCCATCACCTCCTCCAGGCCCCGGAAGTCGTCGGTGACGAAGAGGAGCACCCGATGCACCCTACGGCTCACCAGGTCCTGCAGCACCTCGCTTCATGCGGCCTTGCTCTCCCTCCCCTTAAGGAGCCAGAAGCCCAGCACCTGCTTGGCCCCGGCCAGCTCTATGCCCAGGGCCACCAATAGGGAGTGTCCTCCATCTTGCCCCCATCGACCCGCAGCTTGGCCCAGTAGGCGGGGGTGCCGATGGCTAACCGGTCGGCAGGCAGGGGCTGGGTCTATGCAAGCCTCCAGCTGCTCCCGGATGAGGGCCTGAGCATCCTCCAGGGCCTCCCGAGAGAGGGGCATCCCCAAGCTTCCCCGCGGCCCCCTCCGTCTGGGCGTAGGAGTAGCCGCCCTCGAGCATCGCGATGAGCAGCTCCTCGTAGTCCTTGTCCACCCGCCGCCAAGGAGGGGGGGATGGCGGGCCTAAAGGCGCCGCCCCGCCTCACCCTGGGCGTCTTCAGGTCCAGCTGCCCCAGGGTGAGGTACAGCTTGCGCTGATAGAAGCCACCCTCTTGCTCCCCCTTGCTCATCTCTAGGAAGCGCTGCCTCTCCCGCTCCATCAGCCGGTGCAGCAGCCCTGCCAGCAGGTGGGGGAGGTAAGGCCTCTCGCCCCGCTCCATGCGCTGGTACATCTCCTCTACCAGCCTGTCCAGCCATTGGTCGCCGGCCTCTGGCTCATTACGCCTCCTTGCCATGGGCTCCACCTCCTCTTCTCGCTGCCCGGAGTATACACAATTTCTGAGACACTCCCCGGGAAGGCAGGTGCTATACCGCCTTCCTGAAGCCCCGTGTCCCCGCCTAGTGGACGTGGGGGAGGTGGCGGTGGCCCTGTATGCGGCGGGGGTCCCCCAGCGGAAGGCGGCGGAGGCCCTGGGCCTCCTGTTGGGCCATCGTTACTCCCACAAGACCCCGAGCTCCCTCACCGACCAGGTCCTGAGGGCGGCGGAGGCCTTCCGGCAAAGGCCTCTTCCTGAGGTCCTGAGGAGATGGCCTTCGTCTACCTGGACGGCCTGTTCCTGAAGGTCTTCAGGGAGGGCGTGGGCCGGGAGGCGGTGTGCGTAGCCCTAGGGGTAACGCCGGAGGGCCGCAGGCAGGTGCTGGGCTACTGGCTGCCTGCGGAGGGCGCCCTGGGGTGGGAGGGCGTCCTGAGGGAGCTGCAGCAGCGGGAGCTGCGGCGGGCGCTTCCCTTCATCACCGATGGCCTTCCCGGCCTGCCCGAGGCCATCGGGAGGGTCTACCCCCAGGCGGAGCGGCAGCGGTGTGTGGTGCATGGGGCGCGGTGGAGCCTGGCGCAGGTGCGGGCCAGGGAGCGGGCCCTCCTGGCCGAAGACTCAGGCAGGTCTACCTGGCGTAGGGCCGGAGGGAGGCCCTCCAGGCCCTGGAGCGGCCCAGGGCCACCTGGGGAAGTCGCTACCCTGGGGTGGTGGGCCTGTGGTGGCAGAAGTCTGGGGCGTTCCTGCGGTCCTACGGCTATCCGCAGGCCCTGTGGTCCTATCTGCGCAGCACCAACCTGATGGAGCGTTTCATTCGCGAGGTGCGGCGCGGCACCAAGGTGCGGGACCACAAGTTCCCCAAGGAGGAGGCCATGCCCGTGCCCTCTACCTGGAGGCCGAGAGGCAGGAGGGGAGATGGGAGGAGAGGCGGCTCAAGGGCTCTGACCAGCTCAAGGAGACCCTGGAGGAGATGCTCCGTGAGCGCTATGCCCCTACACACAGACCACTACACAAATTTCTTGACACAACCGTTGCACAGGCTTCATCTCCTCTGGCTGAGGCGCCAGATGTCTACTGGGTGCTTTAATGTGGACTGGAGTCTCTGGACTGAAGAGGTGTGGACTGGTTGCTGGACTGCCCTGGCACGGACCACTACACGGGGTTGTCACCTCCTCGGAGATACAGCGACTGGCTCACACCACCGCCGCGATGGCCGTGGCGAGGGCGTCTCTCTCCCGCAGGAGGTCCCGCACCCTCACCACGGGGCTGGCCAGCCTCCCCAGGGGGCCAGCCTCGGCGCCCACCAGGACGGCTGCCACCCGCAGGGGGCGGCGCCGTCGCGCCTCCTCCAGGCGGGCAACCACCTCCTGTGGCGGCGGCAGGAAGCGGGCATCGGAGATGAGGAGGACGTCCGCCCTCTTGAGCTCAGGTGCCCCCTCCACCTCCTTGAGGGCCAGCAGGAGGGCCTGGTAGGGCTCCGTCCCTCCCCCGTAGAAGTGGGAGAGGTGGGCAAGGAGCCCCCCGTGGTCGGGGCGTTCAGGCGCCCGCCACAGCCGCACCTGGCCAGGGCCCGAGAAGCAGATGGAGAGGAAGGGGCGCTTCTCCCGGCGGCATATCTCCAGGAGGGCCCACTCCAGGGCTACTGCCAGGGCGTGGGGCGCCCCCTGCATGGAGCCCGACTCGTCCCGCACCACCACCAGGGGGCCACGGCCCATGCGCTCCCTGCCCCGGTAGCGGCGGTGCCAGACTTCCCCCTCGGCCGCCCGCCGCAGGAAGTCCAGCCTGGCTGGCGCTGGCCCCATCATGAAGGCCAGCTCCCAGGGGGCCATCTCCTCGGGACGGGGCGTGTGCAGCCGGTAGCCCATCAGCTCCGTCCGCCCCCTGGGGGACTGGCGGTAAATACTGGTCACCAGGCGGCGCGCCCAGCCCAGCTCCCTTGCCAGCTGCCGCAGGTGGGGGAGCCGCAATAGCAGCTCCATCCAGGACCTGGCCGCCTCGGGGGAGACGCTCCCCTCGCCGCCCGCCGAGAGGTCGAACCCCCGGACGGAGGCGTCCAACTCCCTGGCCTCGGCAGCAGCAGCCGCGGCGGCGTGGGAGAGGACGGCCCTGACCTCCGCCTCCCGCTCCCTGAGGGCAGCCATGGCCAGGGCCGTTCTCGCCTCGGCCTCCTCCTGGGCGGCCTTTAGCCCCTCCCGGGCCTGCTGGAGGGCCTCCTGGAGCTCGGGCGGTGTCTCCCACCCCCTCTCCTCCAGGGAGGCGAGGAGGGCCTGGAGCTGCAAGAGCTCCTCCTGCGCCCTCTCCCTCTCCTCGTGGGCCGCCTGGGCCTCCCTCAGGGCCTCCTTCACCCCCTCGGGCAGCTGGGCCAGGAGCTCCCGCATCCAGGCGGCGGCGCCGTAGGCCGCCACCACCAGGTCGTCCTGGCCGGCTTCCCGGAGCCTCTGGAAGCCCGGGGTGGCCATGGCCTCCCCCAGGAGACGGTGGAGGGCCTCGGTCCCCTCAGGGGGCGCCTCCACCAGGCGGGGAGCAAGGGCCGTCACCAGGAAGAAGGCGTCGCGGACGGGCTCCCCTCCCAGGGTCTGGGCGGCGCGCTCGTTCTCCTCGGCCGCGCTGGGGCAGCCCTCCACGCCCTGGGCCCAGGCGCGGTAGGAGAGCCTGTCGGCGTCCGCCACGACAGATCGCAGGTCCTGCAGGAGGAAGAGACGTAGCGCCCGCTCAAGGACGCGCTGCGCTGCTGGCGGCAGCTCCTTCTCGGGGCGGTCTGCGCTCATGGAGGCGTTACGGCTGCCGGGCCAGGAGGGCAAGGGCCTCGTAGGCCCGCCCCCAGTCCATCCTGGCGGCTAGCTGCACGGCCCTTGCCAGGGGGATGGGGCCGCAGTGTTCCCGCAGGTCCTCCAGGGTGAAATATGTAACGATGGCCCCCGCGATGGGCTGCCTGCGGGCGGCGCCGCCGCAGAGGGGGCAGATGACCCGCCTGCGGGGCCCCTCCAGGTAGAAGCTGGCCCCGCAGGAAGAGCTCAGGCAGCGGAACTCGTACAGGGGCATCCTCTCACCTCCCGCATGCATGTGGGGATGTGGCAACAGCTGGTGGAGGACTGTGCGTGGGGTCAGAAAGGATGATGTCCGCCCAGGCGCCTTGCTCGCGCGGCGGCGGCCCGGCCCAAGACCCTGTGGCGCCGTCGCTTGAGACGCCTGGCCTCCCGCCGCTCCCCGCAGGTGAGGGGGCCATGCTCCATCACGGCCCCTCCTGGTAGGTGGGCGCAGCTGCCCCCGGCGGGTAGGCGCGGCCGTCCAGGAGGCGCCAGGCCTTTTCCCTGGCCAGGGCCTCGGCATCAGGGGTGATGCGCAGGCCTGCCACGACGGGGATGGCCTCCAGCCCGAGGGCGCGGCCCATCACCTGGGCCCGTGACAGGGCCCGCCGGACGTCGTCGGGGTGAATGGAGGCCGACACCTCGGCCACGATGACGACGTCTTTGCCCGTCTGGCGGCTGCGGCCGCTGGCCACTACATCGACAGCCAGGGCATCGTCTACCTCCTGCTCGGAGATAAGGCCCTGCTCCTGGGCCTCCTCCAGTCGATGTGCCAGCTCTTCGTGGGCCATCACCCGTATCCGCCTGACCAGCGGCGAGAAGTAGCTTGCAGCCCGTTCGCGGTAGCGCCTCTCTAGGGAATCGCCTCGCAGGCCGGCGACGTCCACCTCCAGCCGAGCGACCCGTCCTTCCACCCTGGCGCCCTGTTCTTCCAGCCGGCCGACCCGTTCTTCCAGTCGTATCTGGCCCTCCTTGAGGGTGGCCACGTCCTCCTTGAGGGTGGCCACGTCCTCCTTGAGGGTGGCCACGCCCTCCTTGAAGGCCGTCATGTCCTGCTGGAGGCGTTCGTGTCCCTCCATGAGGATGCGGAGGCCCTCCACTACGGAGACGACGCCCTGAGAGACGGCATGCACCGCTTCCAGAATGGCCCTCTGGGTGACTGCCATGTCACGCATGGCGCCGACCAGGGCGGCCACATGCTCTGGCAGCTCCAGCAGCTCGCGGGACAAAAGCGCCCGCCGCAGCCTATCGGCCAGGGCCGCATCGCTCTCCACCAGGCGGATGACGTCCTCTACGATCTCACGCCGCTCCATAGCCATAGGCATATCGCTCCTTCAGTCTAGCAGATGGATAACACGGCCTCACAGTCCCTCCAAGACCTGCTCCACGATGCCCTGGGCCCTCTGGGCCACCGCCTCCACCCTCTCCCGGTGGGCGCCCGCCCCGGGGAGGAGGGAGGAGGCCTCCTCCCGCAGGGAGCGGGCCTGCCGCAGGAGGCGGGCCTTCTCCTCGGCCGTCGCCTGAGGGCCCAGCGCCTCCAGGCGCCGCAACAGGTCCTGCAGCAGGGCTTCCAGGTCCAGCACCCTCCCCGCCAGGGGGTCCGTCATCCCCAGGACCAGGTCCCTGACATCCTTCTCCTCCTGAGGGTCTGTCCACAACACCCAGCGGAGGACCGACAGGTCCCGGGGCTCAGGCTGCGTCCTGCCCGCAAGGAGGGCCTGGGCGGTGGCCACCTTGAGGCTGCGGCGCCAGCGGCGGTCGGAGATGGCCCGGTCCCGCAACTCCGACCAGATGGCGGAGAGGGCATCGGCCACCTCCTGGGGGACGCGGCTGGCCGTGGCCTCCACGGCGGCAGCAAGGAGCATCGCCTCCTCGGCCGTCATGGCCTGCGGGACAGGGGTGGCGCCGGCATCGGCCAGGAGCAGCCGGCGGAAGGAGGAGGGGTCCTGGACGTAGCCCACCGAGAGGCGCACCAGGAGGCGGTCGTAGATGGCCCGTAGCTCGGGCTCCTCGGGCGCCTCGTTGGCGGCGCACAGGGCCGAGAGGAGAGGGACCACCACCTCCTCGCCGGCGCCGGAGACGCGCCTCTCCTCCAGGGCATCCAGGAGCATGTTGAGCACCTGGGGGGAGGCCTTGAACACCTCGTCCAGGAGGGCGAGATGGCAGGTGGCGAGCCCCTCCCAGTTGCGGCGCCACCTCCCCTCGGCCAGCGCCCGGGGGTCGATGGCACCAAAGATGGCCTCCCTGGGGATGTCAGGGTTGAGGACCACCCGGAAGAAGCGCCCCCCTATGCCCTCGGCGAAAGCACGGAGGAAGGAGCTCTTGGCCGCCCCGGGAGGGGAGAGGACGAAGACGTGCTCGCCGCAGGCGATGGCGCAGGCCACCGCCTGGGCCAGCTCCTCCCTGGCTATGAACCTGGCGGCTACCTCGTCCCGCAGGGAGGCGAGGCGCCCTGCCATGTCCAGGAGGTCGCGCTCGCCCCCGGCCGGGAGGTCGATCTCGGCCCCCTCAGGCAGGAGGGAGGCCCGCCCCTGGAGGAGGCGGCGGGAGCCGGAAGGAGCCATCTCCTGGGAGAGGAGAACGACCCTGCCAGCGGGGGTGAGACAGTGGGGTGCTATCGCCGGGTGCATCGTTGCCATGACAGGGAGCACTGTATGGGACAAGGGGAATAAGGGGAGTGAGGAGACCTAGCGGGTGGTCAGGATGGCGGAGAGCAGGCCGCCAAAGGTAGCAGCCATGAAGGTCATCAGAAAGTAGAACTGCGTGCGGGTTTCCTGACGTAGCTGGCCCATTTCGCCCCGTAGCTGGTCCATCTCGCCCCGCATCTCCTGCCGCAGCTGCCCCATCTCGGAGCGCAGCTGCCCCACCTCGGTAGTAAGCCGCTGCTCCAGCGAGGTCAGCCGCTGTTCGACGGCTCCCAACCGGTCGGAGATGCTGGCGTACGACGCCTCAAGGGAGGCAAGACGCTCTTCCACTGGGGCGGCCATCTTCCCACCTTCTAAGTATAGCATCCTCTTGCTATCAGGAGGCAGCTCGGTGACTGTCACATCTACGGTTGGCGATTTTTGGCAGGGAGGGGTGAATGCTGCGCCCTAGACCTGGTATGGACCTGAGTGCCCCTACGCTACCTTCAGGTAAGGGGCGGTGGACTTGGGGGCCCAGGCCCGACGGGATTTCGGTATCCAGGGAATAGCGCTGCTCATCATCAGGCCTGGCTCGCAGTCTGGACGCCCTGGCCATTGCCGGCCACGATATAATTCCTCGCAAGGAGGGATGCCGTGGGTGGCGACATGTCGGTGGTCCTCATCGTAGCCCTGCTCACCGCTGTCCTCACCCTGCTGATGGTGCGGCTGCTGGGACGGCGCGCACTGGCCGAGGGCGGCCACGATCTGGTTCGGCAAATGGCAGAGCTACAGAATGGCCTTGCTTCCCTGCTCCAGGAGGCACGTGAGGCCAGGGAGAAGATCGCTACCACCGGCCAGACCGCCCAGTTCCTGTGGCAGGCCGTGGGGGAGGTAAGGGAGAGCTTTGCTCGCCTGCAGGGCCTCATGGAGGCACGAGAAGAGGAGCGCCGGGCCCTGCTCCGGTCGGTGCAGCGGGTGGAGGCCATCATCGCCGGCTCCCATGGCCGGGGCAAGGCAGGCGAGCGCATCGTCGAGGAGCTGCTGGCTGCCCTGCCGCCCCAGTGGCAGGTACGCAACCACCGTGTCGGCACCAAGGTGGTGGAGTTCGCCATCCGCCTCCCAGGGGGCCGCCTGCTTCCTGTGGACAGCAAGCTGCCTGCTGAGATAGTCGAGGAGGCGGCCTCCGAAGAGAACGACGATCCCGAGGTACAACGGCGTCTCCAGAGCGAGGCAGAGAAGCTCCTGCGGCGACGCGCCGGTGAGGTGCGGCAGTACCTAGACCCCGAGTTCTAGACACCATTCGCTCTGGTGGTGGTGCCTGACCCCCTTTATCGCCTCGCCGTCGCCGTCCTGCCGGAGCTCGCCCGCGACGGCGTCTTTGTCGTGAGCCACAGCCTATTCCTGCCGTATGTCCTGCTGGTGGTCCATATCTTTCTGGAGTTCCAGCGCGACATCGATGCCGAGCGTCTTGTCCGGTTCCTGACCGATGCCGAGCGTCAGGTGAACGACCTGGTCAGGAAGACCGACAACAGCCTGGCGATGGCTATAAAAATGCTTCAGAACTTCCATGACCAGCTGCGCCAGGGCCTCTCGGCCCTGAAGGAGCGGGCCGTATCCCTCCGCGAGCAGGCCCTCGCTGGCAGTGAGGCTGCCCCGTCTATACTCGCCGGCCCAGAGGGCCGCGCACCTGGGCCCATGGACGGCGGAGGCGAGAGCTGACTTCCGTTGCTCTGCCTCCCTCATGGAGACTGGCGGTGGGGCCCTCCCTCAAGGCCCAGCCCGAGGGGAGGCCCCGCTCCTGCCCCGCTGTGGGAGCCCCTTCCTCCAGGGCTGGGGCAGGAGAAGGGAGCCCATCCGCCACCTGCGCACCAGGGAGGTCCTGGTGCGGCGCTACCACTGCCCGGCCTGGCGTCACTGCTGCCGCCACCGCCCAGAGGGGGTGGAGAGACGAAGCAAGAGCCAGCGCACGGCCGCCCCCTCTGCCCTCCTCTGGGCTCTGGGCCTCTCCACCCACGCCACAGCTATCCTCCTCCTCCAGAGGCTGGAGGTGAAGCTCTCGGCCATGACCGTCTGGCGCCACGTCCTCCTGCTGCTCTGGGAGGTGAAGGAGGAGCTGGGAAGGAGGCGGGTGCGCTGCCTGGAGTGAGACGGCTTCTGGACGCGGCCCAGGGGCCAGGGGAGGGGCTGGTGATGGCGGTGGCGATGGAGGAGGGGCTGCCCCTGGCCATCCTGCCGGTGGACGAAAGGGACGCCGAGGCCTTCAGGCGCGTTATGTGAATTGACAGGTGGGGGCCTGCCGCAGCAGTAAAGGGGCTGGACAAAACCCAAGCTGCGGAGGCCCCCAGCCATGGTGCCACTTGCCGACCTGTTCGTCCATGTCTACGTGCTGGTGGATGATGCCATCAAGGAGGAGGAGGTCAGCATCCCCAGGCGTCCTGGCCCCAAGCCCCCTTGCAGCGACGCCGAGGTGCTGACCATCGCCCTGGTGCGCCACCTGCTGGGCCGCCCCAGCGAGAAGGCCTTCCTGGAGGAGGTGAGGCGGGAGTGGCGCCACTACTTCCCCAGGCTGCCCAGCCAGGGCCAGCTGGGCCGGCGGGTGCGCTGGCTGTGGGGCGCCTTCGAGGAGCTGCGGGTCTACCTGGCAGATAGGCTGCCCGAGGACCCCTGGCAGCAGGTGGACACCACCGCCCTTCCTGGCAAGCACCCCAGCCGGGTGCGGGGCCCAGACGGCTGGCAAGGGCCAGGAGACCTGGTGGCCAGCTTCGGCTGGGACGCCGCCCATAGCGGGTGGACGTGCGGCTTCCGCCTGGCCCTGCGCACCGAGCTGGGGAGCAGGCTGGTGAGAGGCTGGGCCGTCGGGGGCCGCCGTGGGCGAAAGGCAGGTGGCAGATGTGCTCCTGGAGGGGACAGGGGCCCAGGCCCTCCTGCTGGACAGGGGCTTCCAGGGCAAGGCCTGGCAGGAGGCCCAGCAGAAGGCAGGGAGGAGGGTGGCGCTTATGCCGGGGGAGGAGGAGCGGCGCCGCCTGCCCAGGCGCCTGCTGTGGCCCATAGCCAAGCTGAGAGGCCGAATCGAGACGACGGTGGCGCAGCTCACGGGGTAGCTGGGCCTCGCTCGCCATAAGGCCAGGAGCTTCTGGGAGCTCCTGGCCCGCACCGCTGCTACCATCCTCGCCCACACCATCATCATCCTTCGCCTGGTCTAATTCGCATAACGCGCCTAAGGCCACGGCCAGGGGCAGGCCCGGCGGCGCCACCAGGGCGTGCACCTTGCTCCCCTTGTGCCTGTGGAAGCCGTCCACTCCTACTCCCTCCCCCCTTTCCTGGCCTCGATGGTGGTGGCATCTATGGCCACCGCCCCCAGCCTTAGCCGCCCTGCCTGGTAGCCCAGCTCCAGGAGCCGCCGCCAGGCCGTCTTATGGGAGCCGTTACTGCCTGGGCATGTCCATCCAGCGGCAGCCCGTGGTCAGGACGTAGAGGATGCCGCCCGGGGTCCTCCGGTCGTCGGCCCTGGGGCGGCCGGTGCGGGCTCTCTGAGGAAGCAGGGGACAGGGCGGGTTGCCACTGCTCGTCCCTCAGCTCCCTGGACTCCATGCTCCCTCCCCCTTGTTCCAGGGGAGAGTCTACCCCTAACCGCGTTTCGAGACCAGTTCCGAGATAAAAGACGCTCTCTACCCCCAAAGCACCAGGCCGCCCCGCGTCATGGCCATCAGGGTGGGCTTCAGGGCACCATACTCGGCCTCGCTATATACGTGGGGCTCCAGGCGGGGCAGGGCCAGGAGACGCTTCACCAGGGCAAAGGCATCGGGCCGCTGGGGCCCGCGGTAGACCACCAGCAGGTCGATATCGCTCGCCACGGTATAGTTGCCATGGGCGTAGGAGCCGAAGAGGACCACGAGGGCCAGGTCCAGGTGCTGAGCCAGCAAGGGAAGCCGCTCTCGCAGCCTGGCCACCGCTTCGTTGCGGTCAAGCTTCGGAAAGAAGATGCGAACAGAACTCATAGATGGCCTCCGCGTGATGGACAAGCCTCGCCGCCTCGTCCCGGGTGTAGCGACGCCGGGGCGAGCCCGACGGATGGGCATTGGGGTAGCGCGCCGGTATGTAGGCCTTGTCCAGCTCCAGGGCCGCATCCTGCAGCTCCGGGGGCACCGGGCGATGCTCAGCAAGCTCCGCCAGCAGGTCGGCCACCGAGTGGCCCCACGCCTCGGCCCCCAGGCGCTGAAAGACGGCTTTCACCGCCTTTTCTGCCGCCTGCTGGGCCGAGAAGGCTGCCCAGTCGTAGAAGCCCCGCTCCAGGTCGCTTTGGGCATGCAGCAGATCGCCCTCGGCCTGGTCCAGCCAGTCGCGGCTCCTGTCCACGAGCTATATTATAGCTGGCAGCCGGCGCCGGGACGCGTGTGGACCTCCAGCACGGCGGGCGGTCGGGCCCAGGGGCAAAGCTGCCCCCGCCTGCCCGGGCTGCCGACCGCGGTGCACGGGCCCCCGGTGGTCCCAGCCCCCTCGCCCACCTGGCTGGTGCTGGTGACGGACGACCTGGGGAGCTACCTGCTCCTGGCCCGGGAGCTGGGGCTTTAGTCTCCAGGTGTGCAGCTTCCACCTGCTGCCTTGAGCAGGCAGGGACCTGAGGGAGGAGTGGGCCCCCATGCTCGTGCAGGTGAGGGGCATCCTCAGGGAGAGGCACGAGGGTGGGGGGACGAGGCCCTTGGGGCTGTGGCAGGGGCTAGTCAGGGCCCGCCCCGAGCCCCATAGCCCCCTGGGCAGGCTCAGGGGGCTGCTCCTACGTCTCTCGGAAGGTTGGGCGGTAGTGGTTCCCCTCAGAACCCGGCTTTAGCCATGGGGAGGGGCAGCATGAACCATTGCCATGTACTCAAGTTACGTCCAGCCAAAAGTGCAGCTGACGATAGGCGATCCACCGATCGGGTGCGCTGTTCACTTCTGACCCAGCCACGGTAAGGTCCTGGGGGCTCACGTAGAGAACAAGTTCAACCAGCTTGCGGCCTGGCGACGAAGGCAATACATGAATGGTGTCTTCCCACACTTGCCCGTGCTCTATCATGAAGGGACCGATCTGCTGTACTGACTTGCCATCAACTTTGACATCGAGGAAGTACAGGCGTGGCTCGTGCTCCCTATTGGAGACGCCGACTCGCACTGAAAAAGGGTGCCCAAGCGGGACGCTCGAAGCGAAGACAGTCTGCCCGGAACTAGGCTCGATAGCGTAGAACTCAGTGAAACCGGGAGGGCTTGGTCCATCCGCTACGTTTACCCAGGCAAGAGCTATCCCTACTGCTGCCAATGGTAGTAACAGGCCTACCGCCAGCACTCGTAGCGGTGGTATATCATGTCGCCAGCGATCCCTCATTGAAATTGAGGCACCAAGGAAGGCTCTGCTGGAGTGGCTGACTTGGGGCCGTTTGTGAGTGATAGTGACCTGGGCGGCGTGAACCAGTCCCAGAACAGCGCATACGACAGCCACCGCAACGGGAGTCCAAGGGCGGCCGACCTCATCGGTCAGCCACGCCACTAGCAGTAGCATGGGCGCCAGTACAGCGAGCGAGAGAACGGGAGCTAGAGGGATTCGCTCGGCAAGAGATATCCTCTTGCTGCTGGGATCAAGCGAGAGTAAAACCAGGAAGCCAGGGCAGAAAAAGAATGCCACCAGCAGGAGTGGTAAGGCGACGATGGCAGGCAGCTGGACCAACAGAACGAGGCTGCCCGCCACCCCGATGACTGCTACCGAGAGTGAGCCGATACGAGCCATTGTCAAGGCCACCATCCATCACCGGCTTCCGATGGCCTGCTTGACCACCGCGGCGGTGAGCTTTACGGTTCGCTCAATGTCCTCCAGCGTGTTTGGAGGAGTAGTGCCATATAATGCTGAGCGCACCATGCTCCGCATGATCCACAGATGTCCCGGAGTCCATGTTCCCATCAGCAATCGCCCGACCACTTTTGGTACGGTACTCAGGCGGTCAGAGGTCTGGGCCAGGAGCGCACGTAGTCTGTCGAACTTTGTGGGGCCACCGGGGCGTGGTTGCACGTAATGCTGCTCTACGAAGCCTTCCAGTAAGTATACCCGGCACTGGCCTCGGGTTCCCACAAGATCGACAAGGATGCTCTCATTAGCGCCTGCAAACGTAATGTGCAGCGAGGCAGTCGTCGAGCTGCTCTCGAAATAAGCAGTGAGGGTATCATAGGGTGACCACTCATAAGGGACGAGCTTCGACAGGCGAGCAGCCTGGACTGTGACCGAGGGGATCAGGTAGGCTAAGAGGTAGCAGGCGTGCGGGAGCGTTTCCTCCACTCGGCCTCCCCTGAGGGCATGTACCCAGTGGTCCCTTCTAGACAGCATCGCTTCGTGATGTGAATTGATTATCGCTATATTGACGTGCACTAGGTCACCCATGAGCCCCTGACGCCATCGTTCCAGCGCCTGCTGCATAGGCGGCTCATACAACCAATTGTGAATAGCGCATACAAGGAGTCCGGGCCGAAGTGCTGCGCGCAGCATTTCCAGATGCTGGGGATCGGAGACGACAGGCTTTTCCACCAAAACGTGGGCACCAGCTGCCAGTGCCTCCAGCATCAGTGGTAGATGTGTCTCGGGAGGCGTAACGATGTCAACTATGCATGGGCGAGGCGTGTGTGCTAACGCCTCCTCCAAAGAAGAGTGGGCCTCTGCTCCTAACGATCGTCCCGCTGACCGGGCCCGGCCTATGTCAACGTCTACCACGGCCGTGACCTTGCCCCCAGCGCGGGACCACCAGCGAGCGTGGCCGATGCCCTGAGGCCCGGCACCTACTAGCACGACAGGCATTATCAACTTAGACATCCATACTCCCGAGCGACGACCAGGAGTCGTTTTGCCATCGCTTGCGGGGTCAGGTTTCGCACCCGCTCCTTGCCCGCCTCCGCCAATCTTCGTTGCAGGTCAGGGTCGTCTAGGAGAGACTCGATAGCGTCGGCGGGGGCAGGAGGGGAGAGGAAGTCGTCTACCAGTATGCCTGCCTCCCCTACTGCCTCTGGGATACCCATGGCCCGCGCGCCAATAACAGGGACACCCCGTGCTTGCGCCTCTAAGAACACCAGTCCCAGTCCCTCGACTCTGCTTCCAGGCCTTGACATGAGAACGAAAGCCGCAGCTCGGGCGTAGGCCTCTTCAAGCACGTCGTCCTCTACATTGTCCCAGAACTGCACTTGCGCGCCCAGTCGCAGGTCCTTCGCTAGCTGCTGGAGCCTGGCCCGATCAGGACCATCCCCGATGACAATATATGACAGCTCTTTCCCTCTCTTGGCCAGGATAGCTAGGCGTCACCTCATACACCGGGGCCTTGGGCACCCCACGGGAGTCGATGCGCACGTCGGGCATGGCGCTAACCCTCCCCTATGGCCGCACGCCCACCAGCTTGGCCAGCTTGACCTTGTTAAACAGGG
>Ga0197143_1000673_pt1 | contig 34175 bp, 31 predicted proteins | sample GBS70_MetaG_FD_148603 | JGI IMG/M metagenome (GOLD analysis project Ga0197143, IMG submission 148603) | Sediment microbial communities from Great Boiling Springs, Gerlach, Nevada, United States - GBS 70_MetaG | ecosystem: Environmental > Aquatic > Thermal springs > Hot (42-90C) > Sediment... | reverse complement strand
GGGACTTGGCGCTTGCCAGCCTCCCCCCGCAGCTGGAAAACCACTTCCATAACTCTGGCCAGGCCAGAGGCATCAAGCATGTGGCCCATCCCCAAATTTCCACCAGAAGGATTCACAGGGAATTCTCCCCCCAGGGATGTATAGCCTTCTTCGGTCAGTATGCCAGCTTCCCCAGGAGCACAGAGCCCAAGGGCTTCCATGTGCTGCAATTCCTTGTAGGCAAAGGTGTCGTCAATCTCGGCAAAATCAATCTCATGGCGGGGATTGCGTATTCCGGCCATCTCGTAGGCCATTTTGGCTGCTTTCGTGGCATAATCGGCTCTGGCCCAGGAACGGGATTCAAGCCAGAAGGTGTCGTTGGCCCAGCCTATCCCCCGGATCCAGATGGGTTTATCCGAAAGGGCCCTCGCCACTTCCCCCGAGGCCAGCACCATGACGATAGCTCCATCAGCATGGCGGCTTATCTCCAAAGAGGTCAACGGCTCAGCGATGGGTTCGGAGGCAAGGACATCCTCAGGGGTGATTTTGGCTGGATATGAAGCCAGAGGATTGAGCAGAGCGTTCCAGCGGTTCTTGGCTACTACCATAGCGCATTGCTTGTGAGTGGTTCCGGTCTCAGCCAAGTAGCGGCGCATCTCCATCCCAGCAATGGCGTAAGGGTGGAAAGCCAAAGGCCGGTTGAATACAGGGTCAAGGGCAAAAGCCAGGACATGGGAATGGTAAACAATGTTTGAGGCTTTAGAGTGGGATTCCACTACCACGATGTCAAACTGCCCAGTCTTTATCTGGAGGAAAGCAGCGGCAAGGCCGTGGATACCATCGCCGCAAACGGTGTGGACCGGCTTCAGGACGCCGCCCAATTGGTCAGGGACATACTCGTCAAAGATGCTTGTGCCTTCGTTGAAGTCTTCAGAAACAGTCACAAAGCTTTGGACGTCTTTCCTGGGGTTTATGCCTGCTTCCTCATAGGCCTTTGTTGCGGCTTCAAACATAAGCTCTTTGTAGGAAACCTCGGGGGTCAAAGGGCGGAACCCAGCGTAGCCTACTCCTATGATGGCAACCTCTTTGCTCATGGCTCATCTCCCCGTTGAGGTTTTGGCTTTTGTATTTTAATCAATTCTCACAAAAAGGCAAAAATGAAAAGGCCTCTGCCATGGGGGCTTCGCCTGGCTAAATCCAGCCTTGGCGGAGGTCCTCAAGGACTCTCTCCAACTCCGGAGGCAATGGGGCTCTGAAGGTAACCTCTTCCCCGCTGACTGGGTGCTTGAAGGTGAGGGAATAGGCATGGAGGAAAGGGCGAGTGAGGCCTGGGATGCGCGGGCCCCGGCCGTAAACTTTATCTCCAGCGATTGGGTGGCCCTTGTGGGAAAAATGCACCCTTATCTGGTGAGTGCGCCCGGTCAGAGGGTATACTTCCACATAGGTATAACCGGGCAAATACTCCAAGACTTTATACTCGGTGATGGCTTCCCGTCCGCCGGCCACTACCGCCATCTTCTTGCGATGCCGCGGGTCCCGGCCAATCGGGGCCTCTATCTTTCCCCTCGCCGGCTTCAATTCACCCTTTACCAAAGCCAAGTAAACTTTGCGAACCCCCCTTTCTTTGAACTGCCTCTGGAGCTCAACCTTCGTCCTCTCATCCTTAGCCACAACTATCAAGCCCGATGTATCCTTATCCAGCCGATGCACTATCCCCAGCCTTGTCCTATCTTCCAATCCCCTAAGCTCCGGCCAACGCGCCAAAATGGCATTGACAAGGGTATCGGAATGATGGCCAGGGGCAGGGTGAACCACCAAATTAGCCGGCTTGTTTATGACTATGAGCCACTGGTCCTCGTATACGACATCAAGTGGTATCGGGAAGGGCTCTGGCTCCAGAGGGGGCGGCGGAGGGACGGTTACAGAGATACGCTCTCCGCCCTTAAGTTTATAGCCAGGTTTAGTAAGGGCACCTTCTACAAGGATGAAGCCTTCCCGGATGAGCTGCTGAATTGTGGAACGGGATAACTCGGTTAACTTTTCCGCCAGGAATTTATCAAGCCGCATGCCTTTTACTTCGGCCGTAAGCTCAACCTTTTTCATTGGGCCTAACGCAACCGGAAATTACAAAAGGCCTTCTGGAAGCCTTACTAACATCTTCCCTTCATCAAGGTCTATCTTCAGGACTACGTCTTCCAAGGCCGGTATAAGCACTTCCCCTTTAGGCCCGTCCGCGACGTAAACATCGTTGGCTCCAGTGTAAATCACCTCTTTGACCCGGCCCAGGTAAAGGCCGTCCTCGGTCCAAACCTCAAGGCCTATAATCTCAAACTCATAGTATTCTCCCTCAGCAAGGGGCATTAGTTCTTCCAGGGGGATCTGGAGGAGCTGACCTTTCAGAGCGGAAGCCGCAGTGCGGCTATCGTACCCTTCTAACTTCAGGACTGCATAGTCTTCCAAAACCCGTGATTTTTCAACCTTGAGGGGGCGAGCGGTCTGGCCTATGTAGACCTTTTCCAGGGAAATAAAGCGTTCTGGGAAATCCGTGAGGATTTCCACCTTGACCTCGCCCTTATTCCCCCAAGGCTCCAAAATCCTACCTATGGCTACAAACTCGGGGTAGCCCTCTTTAAATTGAACCCTTCGGCCCGGGCGGGGAGTCTTTAACTTCTTCCTCATGGAATTAAGTCAACTCCTGCATCCGGACTTGCCAGAAGGAGGCCAGAGGTAGGAGTCCGGATGAGGCTGCGTTGAAAGTTGGAGTCAGGTTAAACTAACTCAAGCACAACCCTCTTACCTTGTCGGACGGCCATGACCCTCAAGAGGGTGCGCATGGAGTTTATGATTCTTCCATTGCGGCCGATGATCCGCCCCACATCTTCGGGGGCTACGTGGAGTTCAAGGATTGTAGAGTTAGGGCCAGAGACCTCTTCAACTCGGACTTTAGAAGGGTCATCAACCAAGGCCTTGGCGATATACTCTACAAGCTCACGCATGGAGATGGTTTCCGCTGCCATAGTAGAACCCCCTCCTGACAGATGTAATAATTTTTACCCCACCCGGGACCGAGAGGCCCATTTTACGCACGGCTCTTAGCAAATTTTTCCATAATCCCAACCTTCTCAAACAACTTGAGAACTGGCTCCGTAGGCTGGGCTCCGACACTAAGCCAATAAAGTGCCCTTTCCTCATCTATCTGGATAGTATCTGGCTCAGTGCGAGGGTTGTAGAAGCCAATGCTTTCAATGTATTTTCCATCCCTCGGTGCCTTAGAATCGCAGACCACGATTCTGTAACTCGGCTGCTTCTTCATCCCCATCCTTCTAAGCCTTATCCTGACCAAAGTCTCACCTCCTCATGATAGGAATCGGAGGAAACCGGGAAGCCGGCCTCTCTGCATCTCCTTCATCATCTTCTGAACCTGACGGAATTGAACCAGAAGTTCGTTGACCTCTTGAACGGTAGTGCCTGACCCCTTAGCTATCCTCCGCTTGCGGCTGGCATTTATAATTTCCGGATGCCGACGTTCCTCCGGGGTCATGGAATTTATTATAGCCTCTACCCGCTTGAGCTGGCGATCGGTTAGCTCAAGGGGGATTTCCCTGGCTAAGCTTGAGAAACCGGGTATAAGCTCTAAAAGCTGGCTTATCGGGCCAAGCTTCTTCAGCTCCTTTATCTGCACTAAGAAATCTTCCAAGGTGAACTCACCCTTGAGGATCTTCTCGCCCGCTTTAATTGCCTTCTCTTGGTCCATTACCTCCTGCGCCTTCTCTATCAAGGTAAGGACATCGCCCATGCCAAGGATCCGGGAAGCGAGCCTTTCCGGATGGAACTCCTCCAAAGCCTGAAGCTTTTCCCCCACCCCGATGAATTTTATCGGGACCCCGGTTACTGCCCGCATGGATATAGCCGCACCGCCACGCGCATCGCCATCAAGCTTGGTAAGGATAAGGCCTGTAAGGCCGATGCGCTTGTGGAATTCCTGGGCTACCCTTACCGCATCCTGGCCGGTCATGGCATCGGCCACTAAGAGGGTTTCTGCTGGGGAAGTAGCTCTCTTTACCTCCTCAAGCTCCTTCATCAGCTCATCATCTATGTGAAGGCGGCCAGCTGTATCCAGGATTACCACCGTATTGTAATCGGCCCGCGCTTTGTTCACAGCGTTAACGCATATCTGCGGCGATGGAAGCGAAGGCTCCCCTTTGTAAACCGGTATATCCAGTTGGCGCCCCAGAACTTCCAACTGAGCTACAGCCGCAGGCCGCTTGGTGTCGGCTGCGACCAAAAGCGGGGTGTGGCCTTCCTTGCGGAGCTTTAAAGCAAGCTTGGCCGCCGTGGTAGTCTTACCAGAGCCCTGCAGCCCTACCAGCATTAGGACATAAGGAGGCTTACCGGACAAGTTCAGCCTTTCGCCTTCACCCAGCACTTTTATGAGCTCTTCGTAGACGATTTTCACCACCTGCTGAGCCGGGGTGAGGCTCTTCATAACCTCAGCCCCCACCGCCCTTTCCCTGACCTTCGCTAAGAAATCCTTAACCACCTGGTAGTGGACGTCGGCCTCAAGAAGGGCAAGGCGCACCTCCCTGAGAGCGGAATCCACATCCGCCTCGGTGAGGTACCCCTTCCGGGCGAGCCTTTGGAATACCTCCTGCAACTTACGGGTTAGACTTTCAAACACCCTCTTTCGCCTCGCATGAAATGTGGTTAATATTATAAGCAAAAAAGTCTATTGCCGCAAAGAGCGCCCCAGACGCACAGGGCTTTCTATTTTTCAAACGTGCGCAGATCCATGAGCTTGCGCCTTCAATCGGCCCTGGCGCGGTAGGACAACCGCTAATAGTTGCTCCATGCTCTCCGCCTTATCCTGCACCCAAGAGAGACCACTCCGCCGGAAAACTGGAAAACCCTGGCAGATGCAAAGGGGGCAAAACTTTTCACCTGCGGATAATCGCATCCGCATACATCCCAGGCTTGAGCTTGTGCTCAGGGTTAGGAAGCTTGACCCGCAAGGCAAAAACCTGCGTTACCCTTTCTTCCTTTGTCTGAACTGAGCGAGGAGTGAATTCAGCCTCGGGGGAAATGTAAACGATTTTGCCTTTGAAGACTTCCCCTGGGTAGGCATCAACCCTAACCTCTGCTTCCTGGCCCAACTGCACAAATCCCAATTTGGAGAGGGGTATGTAGAGAGTGAGCTCCACTTCATCCAAGGAAGCGATGGTAACAAGAGGTCTTCCTGGCTGGATGCTCTCTCCAACCTTTACCGCACACTCGGATACGAAGCCAGAGACAGGGGCGTATACGGTATGCTTGGCCAAGAAGTAGCGGGCAATCTCTAAGGCAGCCTCAGCTTGCTCTAAGGCTGCACGAGCAAGTTCTATCTCCTCCGGCCTCGCTCCCGACTTGACTTTGTCCAGCTCCGCCTGAGCTATCAGTAAGTAAGCCTCCGCTTGCCGATATTCCCCCTCGGCTTGGTAAGCTTTTAGAAGGTAAGAGTAAGGGTTGGATTTCTTTCCTTCTAAATCCTTCAAAGCTTGCTCGGCAGCCTCCCTTTTGGCCTTAGCTGCCTCCAAAGCCCATTCCGCTGCCTCCGCTTGACGTGAGTAAGACTCGTAAAGGGTTTTCCCCTGTGCCGAACCATCACCCTGGTAGCGGTCGCGCATTATCTGAGCTACGCGGAGCTGGACTTCGGCTTTCTGGATTTCGCCCTCTGCAGCCACAAGTTCAGCCCGAGCCTTCTCTATCTCCATCTCCAGCTCCTGCAAAGCCCTTAGGGAAGCCAAAGCATCATCCCAAGCCAATTTGGCAGCATCCCTGCGGGCTACAGCCTGGCCCAGAGAGGCTTCGGCTAAATGCAGTTCCTCGGGGGTAGCCCCTTTCTCCGCTTTCTCCAGGTTGGCCTTGGCTTCCTTAAGAGCAGCCTCCGCCTCCGCTACCTTCTGCCTCGCTTCGGAATCGTCCAGACGGATGAGGAGGGCTCCGGCCTGAACTTCATCCCCCTCTTTTACCGCTACCTCCAGCACCTTTCCGCCTATTTCCGAGGCCACCGCTACCTCACTGGCTTCAATTGTCCCAGAAGCCTCTATAAAGCTGGGTTTAGATTCGGAAACCCCGGTACATCCTGTTGCTAAGAAAGCTAAAATGAGCAAAAAAGCTACAATTTTGCCCATAACTTGAGCTACTCTCCCTCCATTAGCCATTCAGCCAAGTGAAGAGCGCGGATTGGTAGGCCCATGCGGTGCAGTCCGCCACTGATGTGCATAAGGCAGCTCCAGTCAGGCGCCAGGACCACTTCCGCGCCAGTGGATTGGATGGCCTGAATCTTTCGCGCCAGCATCGCCCCGGAAATTTCGGGAAAATGCAGGGAGAAGAGGCCACCAAATCCGCAGCAGACGTTTGCCTCCGGCAATGGGCGATATTCTGCACCAGTAGCCTGTATCAGACGCTCCGGCGCTTTTCTCACCCCCAACATCCGCTGGGTGTGACACGAGATATGACACGTCACCACCCCATTACGCCTGATCCCAAGATCCTCAATTCCTAAAACGTCTACCAAAAATTGGCTGAGCTCATACGTGCGGGCAGCCAACGCTTCCCAGCGTGAATAGAGAGGATGCCCTTCAAAGAGCATCCGATAGTTATGGCGAACCATCGCCACACACGAGCCGGAGGGAGAAACTACTGGGAGCTCAGGAGAGAAAGTCCGCACCCACTGTTCAGCTACCATCCGAGCTTCCTCCCAGCGTCCCACGTTAAACGCAATCTGACCGCAACAGGTCTGGGCTTCAGGAAAGATTACTTTAACTCCGGCCCGTTCCAGAAGCTGCACCGTCGCAATCCCAATCTCAGGCCTAAACCAATCTACAAGGCAAGTGGCGAAGAGCTGGACCTTCATCACAGAGCCTCCTCAATTAGGATTGCTATTACTTCCCGTGGCCCATGCACTCCTAAGACCAAGGTCTTCTCAATATCTGTGGTCCGGCTTGGCCCGGTGATGGCGATTAGGGTGCTGCTTTCTTCAACCCACTTCTGCAGCTCTCCTGAGGCTCGGGCTTCAGCCAGCCACTTGGCCATACACGGATATACTTGACTCTGCCGGACTAAGGCTATATGCAATGTGGGCAGCAAAGACGCACAACGCATCCCTCCTGGGCCCCCAGCCACCCAAAGCGTCCCAGAGTCAGCAAAAGCTGCCACCACATCGGTCACACCGGCCTCAGCCGTCGCCCAGTGCCTCAGTTCGGTATAACGCGAACTTTCTTCCTGAGGGAGAGCGCCGCTAATCGCCCTCAGCTGTGCACCCTCAATGGCCTCTATAAGGCCGGGATATGCACGGGCAGTGCGGGAATCCACCAGCACATTCTGGACTTTCCGCTCCCGTAGCCGGGCGACAAGCTCTCGGAAGGCTTCAAGTTCATTGGGGCAGCGAACCGCTTGCACCCCAAGCTCTGCCCACGCAGCCAATAGCCTCTCAACGGCTTCTGCACTCCCTCGCGGCGCATCAAAAGGCAAAGGAGGGACCACTTCCAACGGCACTGGCTTATGGGTAGCTCGTTCGCGAACACGTTCCAGCACTGGATTCCTCATTGGGCACCTCCGTGGCGTGATTTCCACCAGTCTCTAAAAGCTGAACGTCGCGGGAGCGGGAGATCCCGCACCGAGGTCCAAGCTTGCAGCGGACCAAAGCCCCGGCGCATCCAACCATCGCGCCCCAAGCGACGCAGGAGTCCCGTCCCCAAGCGGCCAAAAAGTTCCCAAACTCGGGGGTGGCGAGCAATCAAAGCGTAAATCCGCAGCCCAGCTCGCTCCCAAGCCGGCAGGAGGTGGCTGCTTTCCATCCGCCAGCGTATCAACAAATCAGGAGTGGAAATGCGCACTGGGCAAATCTCCTGACAAGCTCCACATAAGCTGCTGGCGTAGACCAACTCTATCCCTGCTTCACCAAAAAGCATCGGAGTCACAAGCGCTCCGATCGGGCCTGGGTAAACGCTATTGTAGGCATGACCGCCAATCGCTTGGTAAACTGGGCAAGCGTTAAGGCAAGCCCCGCAGCGAATGCAATACAGGGCCTCCTCCATCGGAGTGCCCAACCAGCGGGAGCGGCCATTATCCACCAGCACCACGTGAAGCTCCTCAGGCCCATCAGGCTCCTCAGAGCGGCGAGGACCGGTTAGGAAAGAGACATAAGCGGTGAGGGCCAGGCCACTGGAGCTGCGCGCTATCAACCGCAGCAAAATCTCCGTGTCCTCCCAGGTTGGGACAACTCGCTCAATGCCCATCAAAGCCACGTGAATGGGAGGTAGCGTCGTCACCATGCGGCCGTTGCCCTCGTTAGTCACCAGAACCAGGGTTCCAGTCTCGGCGATACCGAAGTTTACCCCGCTGATCCCCATGTTGGCATCCAAGAAGACTTGGCGCAGGGCCTGGCGGGCCGCGGCGGTCATGGCTGGAATCTCCAAGGTCGGAGGCATCCCCAGATGCTTCTGGAAGAGCTCCGAGACGTCCTCCCGCCGTTTGTGTATCGCTGGCGCGGTGATGTGAGATGGACGCTCCCCTGCCAGCTGGATAATGAACTCGCCTAAGTCAGTCTCCACTACCTTAATCTCAGCGGCTTCCAAAGCATGGTTAAGGCCGACCTCCTCACTAACCATGGACTTGCTCTTAGCGATAAGGGAGATGCCCCGTGCGCGAGCCAGGTTTACGATGTATGTGCAGGCCTCTTGGGCCGTAGAGGCCCAGAACACCTTGCCCCCGCGCCGCTCCACCTCGCGGGCAAAAAGCTCTAAATAGCGGTCAAGATTGGCAAGCGTATGAGCGCGGATAGCACGGGCGCGGTCGCGGACTTCCTCAGCGCCGGGCAAAATACTGAAAGCTTTGTCCCGACTGGCCACAGCCGTTTTGGTAGCCCGCCTCAAAGCCTCCTGGAGGAAAGCATTTGATAGGCCTTCCTGGATACGTTTGTGAAAAGCTGGACTCGGGATAGCCATGGCTCCTCCTTAAACCAAGGATAGGAAACGTTTACCTTTCGTAACCATATCATCAAAAAGCTTTTGCAAAGAGGCAATATCAGCGTAAGAAAGGCGCTCAACTTTGCAGCCGGAACGGCGCAGAAGCTCCTCCGCCTCTTCCCCCACTTTGTCTTCGGATCCAACGATAGTTACGTACCGAGCCTGAAGGGCTTCCTTGACGGAGAAGCCACAAGTAGGCCGGAACTTGGCCACGTAATTTTTAGCCGCTTCCCATTCCTCAGAAGCCCACTCCTCCCCCTTCTGCCAGAAAAGCATGTAGTGGTAAAGGGGTTTGAAACCTTGGCGAGGAGCTTCATCCACAGCTTTGAGCACCAAACTCTTCCATTCCTTCCATCTACCCCCTGGGCATACCGTAGGGACAAGCTCTTGGTGGCCGACGATGGCGCTTTTATCAAGGCCTAACTTCTCCAAAAGGAAAGCGCAGAGGTGACCGAGAGCCGAAATCTGGGCCATAGGTGGGATAGAATCGGTGAAATTCCCAGCCAGGCAAATGCCAACCCCGGAAGAATTGTAAGCACGGGCATGGTAAGAGATTACTTCCAAAGGGTTAGTCTGGTAAATCTTGCCCTGCGGGTCAATGAAATAGTGGTAACCAATCCCTGGCCAACCCTGCTTTTCCACATGGTAACGAGCAATGACTTCAGGGCCTCTATCGGGTGGAATAGCTGAATGGTGCACAACTAAGTATTTTATGGCCGAAAGCTCCCTACGTGGATATCGCTCAGAAGGATGCTTGAGAAGCTTTGCCGATATGTCCTCTATGATTGGTTCCAGAACTGGAGCCGGCCCTTCCAAACTTGCCTTGAGTTCCTCCAATTCCTCCTTAGCCCTAAGAAGCAATTCTCCAGCATTACCCAGAGCCGCTTCGCCTGAGGGGAGACGCACCATTAGAACCTTCTGGAAATATTGGACCCTAACCCCCTCCTCTTCCACTTCCTCGGAGATAGGTAACCCGCAAATTTCCAAGCCAAGTTTGTCCAAAAGGTCCAGGAAAGGCCTGCCAACGCTGAAGCCAGTCTCTTCAAAGTACAGGGCTGGCGGTCTCCTGGGCATAAGAGCCACAGCTTGAACAACCGGTCGGAAGACACCTTCCTCAGTCCGCCAGGCAAATGGTGCCCAAGCCAGATCCGGAGAAGAAGCGATGAAAGCGCAAGCCGAGTTTACATAGGGGTACTTGTAGAGCTCTTGGTAATACTCCACATACTTCCTGGCCATCTCCTCAGGCGAGATGTCCGGGGTTGAATCGCCAAATTCCGTTATCTCAATGGGCTTATTGGGGAAAAGCTCATGGTATAGCTTGAACCTCAACCCCCACTCCGGAGAAAGGTGGTTCTCGTATTGCCAATAGCAGTGGCAACCGAGCCAATCGGACTCTTCAACAGCATCCCGGCAAATCTCAAGCCACTCCAGGTCCCGATGGGGGTAATTTATGGCCAAGCCTGGGAAGCCAAATTTAGCCCAAGGGAAAAGCTCCTTAAGCCTCCTCAATACCTCAAGGTACCAGTTCCTAAAGTCCCTCGCCTGCTCATCGGACGAGCCCCACCCTTCAATCCGGTGGAAATGATTGGGCTCGTTGTGAATTTCAAATTTCTCAGCATAGGGGCGGAAGGCTTGAATGCGGGGTGCAACCCTTTCCACAAACTCCTGAGGTGTGGGATGCTTCCCCAATCCGAAGCCCTTGTCCCAAAGCCTGACGATGAACTCTATGGAAGGGTTCTCCCTCCGAATCCTCTCGCAAACGGAAATATCAGTTAGGGATAGGATTTTTAGGGTTTCAATGCGCGCCTCTTGAATGAGCCTAAAGTCTTCCTCGGGGAAGAAGACATCGTTGCGGGCATTGAGGCCTACGCGGGCCATCCCCTTATTCCTCCAGTTTGAACTCCCAAGCGCACCAAAATTCGGGGGGGTGGGGGTCAGGTGGGCAAGCTATGCATCGGGTCTTTATGCGGGGGTCAATGGTGCGGGCAAAAACAGAGTATTCTACTAAACCGACAGATTTGCAGGGAAAATCGGGAAGGCCTTTGCTTTTACGTGCCTCTTGAACCCGGCATTCGTTCATCCGGAATATGAGGGTGTTCTCATCGGGCTCCAGTATCTCCTGGCGGTTTATGTAGGAATATAGGCGGTACTGAAGGGCCTTTTTGAGAGCCTTAAGGCCTCCACCCGGCTCCATCCCCAACCTCTTCATTATCCTCTTGGCCTCAATTGCCGAAAACTGTTCCCAAGCCTTCTGATCCAACTTGATGGCCATATCCATTCCGCAGGCTTCCTCTACGGCCAAAAACCAAAGACCATCGTGGGCGAGCCAGTTCCTCGCTGCATCCTCTAAAAGGCCGATAAGCTCCTCTTTGCTTAGTTGCATAAGAGTTTGACGGTCCGGCATGGCTTTACCCCCCAAAAATTTGGCGCAGGATAAGTATAGCATGGAGCAAAGGAGCAGGCAAGCTTAAAAAAGTGAAGCTAAGGACGGATTGCAGTTATTCTTCCTTTAGGCTTTTCCGGGGCTTTATACCCCAACTATTAGTGGTGTAACGCTAAAGGATAAAATTGCTACTTCCTCAGAGGCCATTGCCACTCCATTGGTTAGAGGCTAAAATGTATCTTGCCCATTGTTAGCGGAGGATTCCCTGTGAAGCCAGAAGAAGTGTGGCAAGCCACTATTGGAGAATTACAACTTAAAATGACCAAGGCCACCTTTGATACCTGGCTCAGGGGTACTACTTTTTTGGGTTACGAAGACGGGACCTTTGTAATAGGGGTTCCGACTGCCTTCGCCAAAGATTGGCTTGAAAACAGACTTTTGGGCCTCATAAAAAGGACTGCTTCCAGTATAATGGGGAGAACAGTGGAAATTCACTTTGTGGTTCAACCTCCTTCCTTTCCTCAGCCCAAGGAAGTTCCGCCGTTATTACAGGAAAAGGCCAAATCCTTCTCTTTCCACCCCGATTACACCTTTGAGACCTTCACCGTGGGACCGGGGAATAAATTGGCTTACAATGCAGCTTTAGCGGTAGCCACAGGCAAGGACCAAGCTTACAATCCACTATTCATCTACGGTGGTGTAGGACTTGGCAAAACTCACCTCCTCCATGCTATAGGCCACCGAGCTATCAAGAACCACCGGAAAGCCCTCTACGTTTCCGCTGAAGACTTCACAAACGACTTCATAAACTCCATCCGCAACAAACGCACTGGGGATTTCCGCCTCCGCTACCGCTCAATTGACCTTTTCCTCATAGATGACATCCAATTCTTGGCGGGAAAGGAGGGAGTTCAAGAAGAGCTTTTCCACACTTTCAATGCCCTCCACAAATGCCAAAAGCAAATCGTTATCGCCAGCGATCGGCCGCCGAAAACCATACACCCCTTGGCGGAGAGGTTAAGGTCCAGGTTTGAGGGGGGGCTTGTTGTAGAAATCCGCCCCCCTGACCTACAGACCCGCATCGCCATCTTGAAAGCCAAAGCTTCCCGCAGAGGGATGGAGTTTCCGGATGAAGTGGTGGAATTCATCGCCTCTCAAGTCCAAGGCAGCGTGAGGGAACTGGAAGGAGCTTTAAACCGCTTCATAGCTTACATCCATTTTATGGGTATGAAACCGACGCTGGAGACAGCTTGCATGGCTTTGGAAAAAGACGGGGAGGAAAAGCTTTCACCAGATAAAGTGATAGAGACCGTAGCCGCTTTCTTCAACTTATCCCCAGAAGACCTCAAGAGCAATCGGCGCAGCAAGGAACTCAACCTTGCTCGCCAAATGGCAATGTACCTCCTCAAGGATTGCCTTTCCCTATCTTTCCCCCAAATTGCCAAACTTTTAGGCAAGAAAGACCACACCACTGTGGTCTACAGCTGCGAAAGGATTTCCCGCCTCCTTGAAACTGACGAGAAGGTTGGCAGACAGCTTTCTCTCCTCAAGGATCACCTCCTAAAGCGCTGAGTTTTCCACAGTTTCCACAGAATCCACAGACCTACTACTACCTTATCTCTTTTCTTACTTTGACTTAGAAGGCAGTAGAAGTTAAAATTTCCACAGGGTTGTGGAAAGCTGTGGAAATTGGGGAGGAGTGGGATGATACCCTTAAGGCTTAGGCTGAAGAACTTTTTGAGCTACCGTGGCCCCGTAGAGTTGGACTTTGCCGATATAAGCTTAGCTTGTCTCTGGGGAGAAAACGGTAGTGGTAAATCAGCCATCTTGGATGCCATAACGTGGGCTCTGTGGGGCAAGACCTCGCGGACTGATAGTTCTCGGCGTAGCTCTAAAGAACTTGTGCACTTAGGGTCCAATCTAATGGAAGTGGAACTGGAATTTGTTTCCGGACAGGACCTCTACAGGGTGAAAAGGACCTTTTGCCGCTACAGAAGTCCTCAAGAGCAGCTTTACTTGTACCAGGTTCGGGAAGGGAAGGCCTGGCCCATCATGGAAGCCACAAAAGACGATACGCAGAAAAAGATTAATAAACTCCTTGGGATGGATTACAGCACGTTCATAAACTCTGCTTTTTTGGCCCAGGGTAGGGCGGGTGAGTTCACCTCAAAACGACCCTCTGAGCGCAAGGAGGTCCTGGGGAGAATCCTGGGCTTTGACTTCTGGGACAGCTTGGAAGAGAGAGCAAAAGAAAAGCGAAAGGAAGCTGAAAACAGGGAAAAGGAACTCTCAGGAGAATTGAAACAGATAGAGGCTGAGATAAAGGAGGAGAGAAGGCTGAGGGAGGAGCTTGGGCGAGCCGAAGTTGAATACAAGCAATTCAACGCTTTCTACAACAGGCTGCGAGAGGAACTCAGAACCATAGAGGATGAACTGCGCGCGCTGGCGGAGAAAGAGAGGACATTAAGCGAGAAAAGGCGTAAACTCGGCGAGTTGGCGAAGGACATTGAAGAGACGGAGGGCAAAATAAGGGAAAACAGGCTTAAGATTGAAGGCTATCGGGAAACCATCAGAAGGGAAAGCGAGATTCTGGGGAACTTGGAAAAGCTTAGGAAGGTCAGGGGAGATTTGGAAAGCTTGAAGGAAGAGATTGAAGGACTTAAGCCCTTTGAGGCTAAAGCAAATGAGCTGGAGAGGAAGATTGCGGAGGAAAGGAGCCGCTTAGAGGGGGAGCTCAAAGTTCTAAAGGGGCAAGAGAGGCTATCGGCAACTGAGATTGCCAGCCTTGAAGGTTATCGGAAAAAGTTGGCCGAAGTGGAGGAGGAGTTAGCCTTATTGGACGCGCAGGAAAGGGAAGTAAAAGAGTTGGAAAGCAAGGTGGAGAAGCTTGCAGGGGAGCTTAACAACCTGGGGAAGGAGAAGGATTTAGCCAAGGAGGAAGCTCGCAGGCTCAGGGAACAGCTGGAAATGCTGAGCCAAGCTGAGGCCAATTGCCCCCTCTGTGGCCATCCCCTCTCTTCCCACCGGAAGGATGAGTTGGTTGGAGAATTTCGGACCCGCTTGGAAAGCATAGGTACCTTTGTAAGGGAAAAAGAGCAGAAGGAAATGGAATTGAAGCAGGAAAGAGAGGAGGTGCAGCAGAGGATTCAAGCCTTGCAGAGAAACTTGACTCGGAAGAATGAGTTGGTAATGAGGAAGGCTGGCCTGGAGGAAAAGATAGAAGCATTGGAGAAAAAATCCCAGGAGCTGGAGAAACTCAGAGCCCGCATCGGGGAAATGGAGGAAATCCTGCAGAGTGGAAACTATGCGCTGGAGCTCAAAGTTGAAAGGGAAGCCTTGGAAGAGGCCCTTTCCAAGCTTAGGGAACTTGAAGGAAGGTGGGATCAGCTGAGCAAGGAGGAGAAAGAATTGAGCTTGTGGGAAAGGGAAGCCCAGAAACTGGAAGATGCCCGGGAGTTCTGCCAAGTACTGGAGGAGGCCGTAAAGGACTTGGAGAGAGAGCTTAAAAAGAAGCGGGAGGAGAAAGAGGATTTGGAGTCAGAGATAAAGGAGTTGGAGAAAGAAGTGGCTCGCAAAGGCGAGGTGGAGCGAAGGCTGAAAGAGAAGGAGAGGGAAATGGAAGAAGTGGCTGAAAAGAGGGATGAAGCTTGGGGCAAGGTGGCTTCCATTGAAAGCCGGCTCAGGAGGATAGAGGAACTTAAATCTACTAAAGAGAAGAAGGAGGCTGAGCTTAGGCAGGTTCAGGAGGAGAAGGGACTCTATCAAGAATTGGCCGAGGCCGTTGGTAAAAACGGGGTTCAGGCCATGATAATTGACACCGCTCTCCCCGAAATTGAGCGGGAAGCCAATGCCCTCTTAGCTCGGATGACGGAAGGAAGAATGCAGGTTAGATTTGAAACTCAAAAGTTCACCCAGGGGGGCAAGGTTCAGGAAACCCTGGACATAAAGATATCGGATGAGAAGGGGATAAGGGATTACGAGCTCTATTCAGGTGGGGAAAGGTTCCGGGTGGATTTGGCCATAAGGATAGCTTTGGCCAGGCTTCTGGCTCGGCGGGCTGGGGCTCCCTTGTCGGTCCTTTTCGTGGACGAAGGCTTCGGGACTCAGGATGCAGAGGGACTTGATAGGGTGGTAGAAGCAATAAACTCTATAAGGGACGAGTTCAAGTTCGTGTTAGTGATAACTCACTTAGAGGAACTCAAGGAGATGTTCCCTGTCCGAATAGAGGTAACAAAGAGGCCTTCAGGCTCCAACGTTGAAGTGGTGAGGATCTTGTGAATGTTTCACGTGAAACACCCCATTTGCAGTTACGAGGGCGTCCCGTATAGTTCTAAGTTCTGGAAGGGCCGGGAATACGAGGATTTGGCGGAGCGCATTGCCTTAAGGCGCCTTTTGCCCCAAAGGACCTCCGCCCTTCTGGATGTGGGGGCTGGCTTCGGAAGGCTGGCCGATTTGTATTCGGGGGCAGAGAAAGTGGTCCTCTTGGATTGCTCTTTATCCCAGCTCAAGGAAGCCCAGGAACGCCATGGCCACGACCCTCGCTTCTCCTTCCTGGTGGCTGACCTCTACAACCTCCCCTTCCCCGGTGGCACCTTTGACACCGTCGTGATGGTCAGGGTAATCCATCATGTGGCTGATGTGCCTACTGCCCTTTCGGAAATCAGGCGTGTAATCGGGGAGGGAGGTACGTTCATCTTGGAATACGCCAACAAAAGGCACCTCAAGGCCGTAATCCTCCACCTCTTGGGCCGACGCCCCAACCCATTCTCCACTGAGCCTTTGGAATTTGCCCCACTCCACTACGACTTCCATCCCGCCTGGCTGGAGAAAGCCTTAAGGGATGCGGGTTTTGTCCCGGTGGAAACCTTAGCTCTCTCCTTCTTCCGCCTGCCTATTCTTAAGAAGCTGTTCCCCCCTCGCTTCTTAGCCTTGCTGGACGGCTTCCTCCAAAAGCCGCTGGCCTCCTTTAAGCTCACCCCCAGCGTGATCGTCAAATGCCTGGCGAAACCTCAAGCCTAAGGGCTGGGCAAGATTTCTATCTCTACTTCTTCCGGTTGCCCCCTAATTAAGCTGAAAGCCTTAACCACAGGCTTCTGGGGATCGCACAGTGAAACGATGAGGTAAACAGCCTCTGGATAATAGGCCATTTCCAAGTCTGTGGCCGAAGGGTAAGGAGGATACGAGGGGTGCGAATGGTAGATCCCGACCATCTCCCAGCCTTTCTCCTCCATATCCATCATCGCCTTGTACTGAGCCTCTGGATCAGCCCTGTAGCGGTATGGGCTCTTTTCCAAATTGGGAAGCGGATACACTTTCTCCACCTTGCCCCCCTTACCACCCAAGAGCCCACAAGCTTCGTTTGGCATCTCCTTAAGAGCATGGGCTATTATCTCATCTAAATGCTTCTGGCTCAGAACCAACTTCATCGCTTTCCTCCCCTGCAAATTGCTGCAAATTGACAGAATTGCTGGCCTGTAGTAATATTAATTTGGAGGGATGGCCGAGCGGACGAAGGCGGCGGTCTTGAAAACCGCTGTGGGTAACTCCCACCGTGGGTTCGAATCCCACTCCCTCCGCCTTTTTATCAACCAACTTCCCTTTAGCCGATGGCTGGCTTCCATTAGTATACCCCGAACCTTTCAAGACACCAAGTGGGGGGAAGAGGCTAAGGAGAGGTTTAAGATGGGCATAACTTACATTGAGGGTTTAGTGCGCGGGCCAGAAGGTGAGGAGCGAGTACGGTTCATTATTGATAGCGGTGCCACCTATTCCCTTCTCCCCGAACCCGTTTGGAAAAAGATTGGCCTTAGCCCCAAGCGTGAGCATACCTTCGTCTTGGCTGATGGCCGGACCATAAACCGAAAGGTCTCCGAGTGCTATATCATCCTTCCTCAAGGCGAGGGCCACACACCGGTGATTTTGGGTGAGGAGGATGACGAGGCCCTTTTGGGTGTGGTGACCTTAGAAATCCTCGGCCTTGTCTTCAACCCCTTCAAACGCACTTTAGAACCAATGCGAATGCTACTTGTTTAAACAAGCTGCGTTCAGCTAAGTAAGCTGGCCGCATTTAGCGCTGTATTTTCCAAGGCGAGCACGGAGCTAAGGTGTTCAAAGCAAAACTTGTGGCCTCAGCTTGGTTAAAGTTGCTTCTTTTGGCTTTTTGTGCTATTATGCCTCCAAACTTTGCGAGGAGGGTGAGGAAGTGGCAGTGTGTGAGATTTGCGGAAAGGGGGTTCAGTTTGGCCATAACGTTAGCCACTCCAAGCACGCTACCAAGAGGAGGTGGCTTCCTAACATTCAGCGCAAGGTTATTTATGACGGCACACGCAAAAGGCGTGTCTATATATGCACTAAGTGCCTTAAGGCTTTGAGCAAGACTTAAGCTCCTTTAAGGCAGCTTCAGCTGCTGCCCGTATTCTCTGTATTGCTTCCCTTATTCCCCAAGGGGATTCAAAAACGGCAGCTCCCGCTACGAGTATTTGGGCTCCTGCCCGAACCGCAGCGGGGGCTGTCTCTTCATTTATGCCCCCATCAACTTCTACCTCTGTGGCTAAGCCCTTTTCAGAAATCATCTTCCTGAGCTTTTCCACCTTAGTCAAGGTGCTTGGGATTAGCTTTTGCCCTCCAAAGCCAGGGTTTACAGTCATGGCCAATACAAGGTCTACTTCGCCTATGATTTCTTCCAAAACCCAAACAGGGGTTGCAGGGTTAATGGATACGCCCGCCTTTTTCCCCATCCTCTTTATCTTTTCCAGCGAACGGTGGAGGTGGGGGCATGCTTCCCAGTGCACAGTTATTATATCCGCACCAGCATTGGAAAATTCTTCCAAGAATTGCTCGGGGTTTTCCACCATGAGGTGAACGTCTAAAGGAAGAGAAGTTATACGCCTGAGCGCTTTTACCACCAAAGGCCCAACTGTGATGTTGGGGACAAAGTGGCCATCCATTACATCTACGTGGATGTAATCGGCGCCTGCGGCCTCGGCTTCCCTGATCTGCTGGGCAAGACAGGCAAAATCAGCCGAAAGTATTGATGGGGCAATTTTAATGGCTTTGTTCATAAGTTCCGCAACCTCAGCTGACCACACCCAGCTTGAATGTCAGCCCCTTTGCTGGTCCTAAGGGTTACTGAAATGCCCAAGCGCTTAAGTTCCTCCTCAAAGGCCAAAACCCTATGTTTGGGGGGAGGCCGCATGGATACCCCGGGGATAGGGTTCATCGGGATGAGGTTCACGTGGCAGAGCATATCGCCAAGGAGCGAAGCCAATTCTCGGGCATGCCTGATGTTATCGTTTACGCCATCTATGAGGACGTATTCAAAGGTGATGCGCCTGTTCGTTCGCTTTATGTACTCTTGGCAGGCTATGAGGAGCCGCCTGATGGGATAGCCTTTGTTGATAGGAACTAAGCGGTCCCTGATTTCATCGTTTGGAGCGTGGAGGGAAACTGCCAATTCTACTTGCAACCCTTCTTCGGCCAGGCGCCTTATCCCAGGCACGATGCCTACGGTTGATACGGTGAAGCGCCTTGCCCCCAGGTTGAACCCTTTCTGGTCGTTCAGGGTCCTGATGGCTTGGATGGTAGCTTCATAGTTGAGGAAGGGTTCCCCCATGCCCATGAACACTACGTTGGTTATAGGCTTCATGGAGTTGCCGAGGTTCTTGCGAGTTTCGCGGGCGAAATGCAATACTTGCTCTATTATTTCGCCAGGCTTAAGGTTGCGCCGGAAGCCGCTCCGTCCGGTGGCGCAGAAGGAACAGCCTATGGGGCAGCCCACTTGGGTTGAAACGCAGACGGTCCTCCTGCGCTGGTAGAGCATGAAGACACTTTCAATGGTTTCTCCGTCCAGGAGGCGAAAGAGGACCTTGCGGGTTGAGCCATCGGCCGATTCCAGGGTTTCCACGGGTTCCAAGGTTTTGATGTAGAAGCTTTCTTCAAGCTTTCGGCGGAGTTCCTTGGGGAGGTTCGTCATGCTTTGGAAGTCGTCAGTCAGGTGCTTGTAAACCCATTCCCAAATTTGCCCCGCGCGGTAAGATGGCTCTCCCCAATCGGCCAGGAGGTCTTCTAATTCGCTGTATTTCAAATCCAAAAGCTTTCTCTTCTCGCCTATTAGTCTTCCCTCCTAAGTCCCATCAGCAAGAAGGCGTAGTAAAGGAGGGTGGAAATGGCTTGAGCCAATGCAGCCACATAGGTCAAAGCAGCAGCTGAAAGCACGCTCTTCACCCCTTTGAGCTCCTCGCGGGAGACGAGGCCTGTTTCCTGGAGCATTTTCAGCGCTCGCCTGGAGGCGTTGAACTCCACAGGCAGGGTAACCAGGGCGAAGACGGCCCCGAGGGAGAAGAGGATGAGGCCCAAAGCAGCCAGGTCAAAAGCGTTCAAGAGCCAGCCAAGTATGAAGAGGATAGGGCCGAGCCAAGAGCCAAGGTTAACTACAGGGACAAGGCCTGCACGAAGCTTTAGAGGGAAGTAATTTTCAGCATCCTGGGTAGCGTGGCCTACTTCATGGGCTACTATCCCCAGAGCCGCAATTGAAGGCACCCTCGCTACGCCTGCGGAAAGCCTCAGGGTCTTGCTCCGAGGGTCATAGTGGTCTGTTAGATAGCCCGGAACTCCCTCAATGTTCACGTTATATAAGCCATTGTGCCTGAGGAGTATTTCAGCAGCCCTAACTCCTTCAATGCCCAAGCGGTTACGGATGCGGGAGTAACGTCCGTAAGCGCTTTGCACTTTGAATTGAGCGTAAAGGGCCAAAAGCAAAGCTGGCAGGGCAAATATGAAGTAAAGCGGATCCCATATCAGCATATCTACTCACCTCCATAATCAAATTTTTGAGGGCCCATCCTCCAAACCCTCTTGCCAAGGGGTCCCTTTCTTTAACTATTATACGCTAAGAAGGCATCAGGTCAAACATGACTTATTTTATCAGGAATGGGTAGACGTTCCCCGGCTCCGATTACGGTGCAGGCCAAGGCGCCAAATAGGTTGCCCATTTTCCCGCTTTCTTCAATGCTTTTGCCGGAGAGTTCCCCCAAGATGAAGCCAGCGTTGAAGGCATCGCCAGCTCCGGTAGTATCCACCACTTTGACTGGGAAAGCTGGTATTCTATAAGCGTTCTGCTCATCGCTCACCAGGCACCCTTTATCTCCGAGCTTTACTGCTACCTTCCTTACGCCACGGCTCTGGGCGTATTCAATGGCCGAGTCGGGGTTTTCCTGGCCTGTGAGGGCACGGGCTTCTTCCGTACTTAAAAGGAGGACTTTGACGTAGCGTAGGGCTTTTTCTATTTCCTCCCGCGCCCGGAAAGCCGCACATATTCCTACATCCAGGCTTGTGCTTATCCCCAGAGCTGAGGCTTCTTCCAAGATTTTCATAGCTGTAGAACGCTGCGGTTCTTGGAGGAAGGAGTAGCCAGATACGTGGACCCAGCTTAAGTTTGCAAGGGTGGCATCTTTTAAGGAAATGGGCTCTAAATTGACGTTAGCACCTCGCTGACCGAAGATGGTCCTTTCTCCATCGGGGGTAACAACGATGAACATTATCCCTGTGGTCAGGCTTCGGTCCCGCTGGACTAAGCTTATATCAATCCCTGTGCTGGATAGAAGCATTAAGGCGTATTCTCCGAATGGGTCTTCCCCGATTCTCCCCAGAAGGTAAGTTTTAAAGCCGGAGCGAGCCAGTAGGACTGCGGTATTGGTGGCTGAACCTCCAAGGTGGATTTCGGCCCGATCGGTAACTCCTTCCCCGCCTTTTTGGGGGTAGAAAGGTATAGGTGCGATTATGTCCAGATTTATATCTCCTACCGCTAAGATTGAGGCTCTTTCTTCCATAGAAGGCATCTTGGATGCGTTCTTAACCATACCCCCGTTTGCTGATGGTTTGCTTTTGTGGGTTTGCAAGAAAGGTTTTAGGCCCCATTTGTTGGCGGGTTTGCAGATGACAGAATTTTTTCCACCAGCGCTTTCTCCTCTTCCAGTGAACTGACTTGCCCGTCAAGCCTTGCTTCTCTCAGGACTGAGAGGATCTTGCGGTATATAGGGCCAGGTGGTATCTTCATTACTTCTTGGAGGTAATGGCCGTCTATCTCAGGGTGGATGAACCGGAGGCTTCGCTGGTATAGGTCCAAGCGTTGGCGGGCAAGCCATGAATCGGTTAAGATGCGGGCAAGGAAGCGAGCTCGGTCGGAGTAGGGGTGAAGGAGCTTGTAGATGGCACTCGGCGATAGCTCGCTTTCCGAGAGCTGCTTGAGTATTTCTTTGAAGGCTTGCACTTCCCGCATGAGGGATGAATCGCCCTGGGGTGGATGCAGGCGCTTTATCAGATTTTCCAAATCTTCTGGCTTCAACCTATAGGTCAAGAGAGCAAGGTAGAGCGCTCCTATTGGCTCATAATGGGCTCTTTGGCTTGGGGAAGGCGGGGATAGGTCGTACCCCAGCTCTTGGGCGATAGGCATTTCTTCCCTTAAGGCTCGGAATTTCTCAGTTATCCAGCCGTTTCCTTCAAGGGAAGGGTGGATTCTCTTGAGGACTTTTATTTCCTCAAGGCGCCTTAAGGCTTTTTCGGGCTCGCTTTCTTGGAGGGTAAGGCGAAGCTCGTGGTATATCCTTTCGCCACTGACTTTGTCCAATAGGTCCAAAGCGCTTTCCACCAGTTCCAGGGTTCGGCTTTCTATCCTGAAGCCCAGGCGCTGTTCAAGCCGCACAGCCCTCAGGATACGGGTTGGGTCTTCAACGAAGCTTAGGTTGTGGAGGACTCTGATAAGGCCTCTTTCCAAGTCCTTTAGCCCGCCGTAGAAATCGTAGAGTTCTCCGAACCTTTCTGGGTCCAGGGATATGGCCAAGGTGTTTATGGTGAAGTCGCGCCGGTATAGGTCTTGCTTTATTGAGCTCATTTCCACTTCGGGCAGGGCAGAGGGATGTTCGTAGAACTCAATGCGGGCGGAGGTGAAATCCAGGTGGTGGGGGTAACCCGAGGCGAGCTTCTGCGGGTCTTCAATTATAAGCTTAGCTGTGCCGAACCTGGTATGGCTCCTGACTCTACCTCCGAAGTCCTTGGCCAGGGCTTTAGCTAAGGCTATAGCATCCCCTTCAACTACAAGGTCCAGGTCAAGGTTGGGGATGCCTAAAAGCAGGTCTCGGACAAACCCGCCAACGATGTAGAGGGAGAAGCCTAATTCCCGCGCCTTGGCTCCGGCTTTTCTTAGGATGTCCAATAGGGGGCTGGGCAAAGCCTTTTCCAATTTGCGGGCGATTTCGGGGGCTTGCTTAACGGTTATCCCACCGCTCCAGAGTTTTATCAAATCCGTCCTGGTTACTATGCCGATTACTTTTCCTTCCGAGACTACTGGCACTTGGCCTATGCCGTGTTCCAGCATCACCTTTTGCACTTTCTCCACCGGGTCATCGGGCGAAACGCTGACATCGCCCTTGTACATGTAGAGCTTTATGGGGTTTTGGCCAAGGCCGTGGTGGATGGCTTTATCTATGTCTCGGCGGGTTAAGATTCCGATGACTTTTCCGTCTTCTACTACGGGGAAGCCTTCATGGCCGTATTTTCTCATGGCCTCAGCTGCTTCGTCTACGGTGGTTTCGGGGGATAGGGTGTGAACTCGGTAGGACATTATGGCCGATACAGTGATTCCGGGCTTTACGGAGGAGCGGATTACTTCCAAAAGTTTGTCGCGGGCTTGGGATAAGGTAAGCCCTTGGAGGAAGGCGGCGGCAGCTCTGGGGTGCCCGCCTCCCCCCATTTTGGCCGCGATAAGGCCCACATCTACGCTTTCAACCGAGCTGCGGGCTACCATTTGGATTCGGTCCCCCATATCCACTAAGAGGAAGAGGGCATCAGGTTCCAGGAGGTCCCTCAGGAGATGGGCTAGGGTTGAAATTTCCTCCACGTAGCCCTGGAAGGAGGCAGTGGAGATTATTATGGAATGGCCGTGAAACTCGTAGGGATATGAGCCTTGCAGGAGCCTATTGTAAAGTTCTCTTTGGGCCTCGGATAGGGGGTAGCGTAGGAAGGAATTTATTGCGGAGATGTCTGCTCCCACTTCCAGAAGCCAAGCCGCGCACTTTATGTCCCTGGGGGTTGTGCTGGCGTAGGACAATGAGCCGGTATCCTCGTATATCCCGAGTAGGAAAAGGGTAGCTTCAATGGGGGTTATGGGGACTTTCATTTCCTGGATTTTTTCCACCAGTATGGTGGTAGTGGCCCCTGTGTCCCCGCCTATGTAATCCATCCTCTCTCCCAGCTCGCGGGATAAGGGGTGGTGGTCAATGAAGAGGAAAGAGGTCTGGGGGCTCATGCCTCTTAGGGAGACGAAGCTTTGGGTGTCCACTATTATGGCTTTGGTTATGGGCAAACGGGGGAGGTCTTTTGGGGAGAAGAAAGGGAACTCATCCCCGTACAAGTGCAGGAAATCCCGGACGTTACGGTTTAGGCGGTGTGGGAGGACGGGGATAGCCGGGGGGTATACTTTGGCTGCTGCTAACAGAGAAGCTACGGCGTCGAAATCGGCGTTCTCGTGGGTCAGGATTATTTCCATTCACTTTTATCTCCGGTGCTGTGCTGCGCACTTGCTGCACAGCGTTGTGTAAGGCAAAAGTTCAAGCCTTTCCTCTTCTATGGGCTTACCGCAAATTTCACAGAAGCCGTATTCTCCTTTAGCCAGCTTATCCAGTGCCCTCTTTATATCTTCAACTTTTCGGGCAGCTCTATCCCTGAGGGCGAGGTTAAGCTCCCATTGGATTATGTTAGGGTCACCTATGCCAAGGCCGTAATCGCCCTTTACTTCCAACTTTTTCTCCAATTCCTCAAGCTCTTTGGTAGCTTCTTCCAGCTCTTTTTCCAAGAGTTGGCGAATTTTTACAGTATCAACTTGCATGAAAGGAATTTCCTCCTCTTTCCCTAAGGGCTAAAGCTGCTTTTGAGGTTACTCTTCTCGTTTGAGCTGCCGCAGCATACGGCGACGTGCTTTGCGGATGGCCTTGCGTAATTTTATGCGCTTCATCTCGCTTTTGGAGATGTACCACCTCTTCTTCCGAACAATGCTGAGGATGCCTTCCTCCGCAACTTCCTTCCGGAACCTTTTGAGAAGGCTTTCTTGCGTTTCTCCAGGTCTAAGGATTACGGCCATTCTAAATAAGCACCCCCTTTCCTTTAGTTTAGGGCTTTGCGCAAAATATTATAACCCAAAGGGGAGGGAACTGTCAAATATTTCTTCGCTTCCAGCTCAAAGACCTGGATCCGCTTTGGACCTGCTCGTTATCTATCATCGGGCACGAACAAGTTCTCTTGTTATTTGCAGGTAGAGCGTAAGCGATAAGGCAAAATATCTTTTCATGCAGCCAATAGGCTAGAGAGGGGGCACGCTCCGTATCCTCATATCAATGGTAGCCCCCGAGCCAGTGAATATTGGGGAAATCTTCCCGGACAGCATTGTAAAGCTTCTCGTCAGCCGTCCAGAACTCGGCATTTAGCATCTCGGCCAGGGCCAAGTAGTGGGCATCGTAAGCGGCAGGGAGGTTGAAGCGAGCAGCCAAATCAAAAGCACGTAGGGAAAGCTCAGGTGGATCGAGAAGCTTGATATCCAGGGACAGGGCCTCCTCCAGAGCACGCCGGGCATCTGGCAAAGACATCACACCTCGCACTACCTTGCGCCGCAGAGCTGAGGTTACCTCGTAGCGAAGTAGGGGTGGGGCAATTACCTGGACATCTCCCCGCATCCATTCGGCCCATAGGGCCAAGGCCCTCGCGCTCTGAGCTTCGGCAGTCACGAGGGCAACGATTATACTAGCATCAACGCAAACCAGCGAGCTCGTCATCTCGCTCTTCCCGCATCTCATGGATGTCCTCAACACAACTGGGCATCTCGCCATACTTCTGTCGAAATTCTTCTTGGAGTGTCCGGAGCCGTTCTATGCTCTCCAATCGCCGCCTTCTCCGTATTTCCCGCTCCGTCGCTTCGGCGATCACTCGTGAACGCTCCCCACTGGGGATCAGCCGCTTGACCTCCTCCCATAGTCCGCGAGGGAAAACCAGAGAAACCCGTACTGTATCTTTCATGCATACCTCCTGTAAACACTAATGCTTTATACCCAGGTTACATCATAATTGCTCTCCTGTCAACTTTCTTGTCAGGGAGGTACACACACGATTTGTCAGTGAGTTTTAGCAAAGGCCACTGGGCGAGGCTTTTTTGAATTCCACGTGTGGCTTTATTGGGGGTGCCGCTGGGCTTTCACAGGCACACCATAACCAGTGTTCAGCCCCTAACTCCTTTGGCCTATGACAAATCATGCATGCAACTGTCGCCTCGGCTGAAGTCAAGGAAGCTTTGTAGGATTAAGGCGGCAGAGGCCGCATCCACTTGTTTGCGAATTTTACGGCCTTTGTAGCCAGCTTCGCGGAGGATGGTTTGGGCTTGGAGTGTAGAAAGGCGTTCGTCCCATAGCACAATTTTTACCTCTAACCCCGCATCCTTTAGTGCTTCCTCCAGAGAAGCTACGAACCCCTTGACTTTGGCTGCTTGCGGCCCTTCTTCTCCGCGTAAAGTTAAAGGGATTCCCACAACTACTACTTCAACATCCCATTGGCGGAAAAGGGCAGGAATTTCTTCCAGGGCTTTTTCCATTAAGATATGCCCCTTGGGGAAAGCCATCCTCCTTTCGGGGTCGCTCAAAGCTACGCCTATGCGCTTTTCTCCAACATCCAGAGCAGCTATCCTCTTCATCCGGCCTTTATTTTCACCTCTATCCTGAAGGGGAGCCAAGGGGTCCTGCTGAACCAGCTCGGTGATACTTCTATAGAAGGTTCCTGACGGAGGGGCAAGGCTTTCAGTTTCTCCACTGCCTTGGGTATGGGCAAGCCTCGGACTTCGTCTCGGACCAGATCTTTGTTTATCTTGGCCACAGCGAAGGCCTTGACCTTTAGCTTCACTTGGTATTTACCTTCTTCTTCCTGAGCTTCCACAGCCTCAAATTTCATTTCCTCTGGCAGAAGCTCGTAACCGGGTGGGATTTGTGGCGATAAAGCTTCGCTGGCCAAGGCCCTGAGGTCGCTTCGGCTCACAGTTAAAGCCACAGCCACGGCCTTTAGCTCCAGGCTGAGTTGGTCTGCTACTTCGTCCACAAAATGATCGTAGCTTTCTTGGACCGGAACTACGGTTATGGATTGGGGTATGAGGAAAGAATCAGGGGGGAGTTGACTTAGAAAATTTTGGTAGGCTTCTTGGTGGAGGTTCTGGAGGACTAAACCTTTGAGCCTCTCCTTGTCTTCCCTGGTAACTACGTTGACCGGCTTGAGGGTTCCGCCGGAGGTGGGTGATGGGTTGTAGACTTGGACTTTGAATGCCAACGCCCCTTCAACCCTGTTTATAAGGTATGCTCCCACATTTCCTTGGGGGCCGGGGTCTATAGCAACTATCCTGGCCTCGGCTTGGCTCTGGTAGAAAGCGGGCAAGGTGACAGTAGTCACGGTGGTAAATTTCACGTTTTCCCCTGTAGAGGTGGAAACTATTACCCCTGGCGGTATGGTAATTTCCTGCGTTGTCTTGTTTATGAAGATGACTGTTCCGGAGGCTTTTTGGTCGGGCACATACTTCTGGGTTGAAGTTGGGATTGAGCCCCTGCCCGAAAGTTCAACGCGGAGCCTCTTGGCTGGAACGGCTGCTTGAGCTCGGTTTAAGCGGTTTATGCCAGGGTCGGCTTTGAATTGGAAAGAGGTTTCAACCGTCTGAGCCATGGGGGTAAGCTCTATCCTGGCGGATGGGACCAGAAGAGCTACCCCGATTAGGATGGCGAGGATAAAAGGAAGGGTTATTAAGAGCAGGGCTAAGGGTGATATCTCTTCCGCTTGAGCGGGTTGAGGGGAAGGTGCTTTGAGGGCCTTGCTTTCAGAAGTTAGAGCTTTAAGGCCAACTTCTTTAGCCAAGGAGCGGATGAGCGGGTCCTTTGTGACTAAAACGAGGTCCAGGGCCAAATCGTGGGCTTTGCGCTTCAGGAGTTTAAGGTTTATGGGGTTAGAAAGGGCTTTCTGCCCCGGCGGGACGATAAGGACAACCTGGTTGGTCCTGAGCCAATCCAGCCGCTCCCTTATTGAAATTATGTCCTCTTCCCTATCAATCTCAATCCTCTCCACAGGGGTTCAGTCCTTGAGGGCTTTGGCTACCAGTTCTGGAACTAAGCGCAAGGCTTCTTCTATGCGGGATTTATCCCGGCCTCCGGCTTGGGCCATGGTGGCTTTGCCTCCTCCGCCGCCACCCACTACCTTGGCTATTTCCTTCACCAAGTGGCCGGCGTGAAGGCCCTTCTCTGCCAAATCTTCGCTGATAGCTGCTATGAAGAAAGGCTTCCCGTTCAAGACCGTAGCCAGGATGACCACGGCACTGCCCAAGGTTTCCCGGAGCCAATCGCTCATTTCTCTCAGTATATCCTCGTTTTCTACCTCTTCAACCTTAGCCGCAATTACGTTAACATCTTTCACTTTTATGGCTTTATCCAGTAAGCTTTCGTAAACCTTGCGGGCCAGAGCCCTTTGTAGCTTTTGGATTTCTTTGTCCTTGTTCTGAAGCTCCCCCATCAGGGCCAGGACTCGTCGGTCTACCTCCTCCGGTGGGCAGGAGAGGAAGGCGGCGGTAGATTCAAGGACTTGCAGGCGTTCCATGGCCAATTCCAAAGCGTACCGTCCGGTGACCGCTTCAATCCTCCTTACCCCGGTTCCAACCCCTTGTTCTGAGAGGATGTGGAAGAAGCCGATTTCGCCGGTGTTGGAGACGTGCGTTCCTCCGCAGAGCTCTTTGCTTATGATTTCATCCGGGTAGCCTATTACCAGCATCCTTACTTCTTCGCCGTACTTTTCCTCAAAGAGGGCGATAGCCCCTTGGGCTATGGCTTCCTTGTATGTGGTGTGGATGGCTTGGACTGGGTAGTTGGCTAAGATTATTTCGTTCACCATCTTTTCCAGGTCGCGTATTTGGGTTTGGGTAAGCATTCCGGTATGGGTGAAGTCAAAGCGTAGGCGGTCGGGGGCGACTAAAGAGCCGGTTTGGTAGACGTGCCGGCCGAGGAGGCGGCGTAGCTGGCTGTGGAGGATGTGGGTGGCGGTGTGGTTCCGAGAGATATCCATCCTCCTTTCGGCATCTACAGTCGCCCAGACTTCGTCCCCAACCCTTGCCACGCCTTCTACAATCTTGCCTTTGTGGATTATAAGGCCGGGGAGGGGACGAAGCATGTCTTCCACTTCCATTTCCCAAACCGTTTCTTCGCCATTAATGGAGCGGGTGCACGTTATCCAGCCGGTATCACTTACTTGCCCGCCGCTTTCTACATAGAATGGGGTTCGGGGCAGGACTATTTCCACTTCATCCCCTTTGTGCGCTACGCTTACCCTTTGCCCTCCTTTGATTATGGCAGCCACTTTGGTCCTTACTTCTATCTCCGTTTCGTAGAGGTGTTCAACCCCGCTTTCTGGAATAGCCCCTTCTCGTCTCAGCTGTTCGTAAAGGTTGCTGTAAAATTCGGCCTTTTTAAGTTCTTCTTCTCCCAGTTCAAACACTGTGGCGGCGCGAGCCCTTGCCCTCTGGGCTTCCATCGCTCGGTTGAACCCTTCTTCGTCTACTTCAAACCCCCTTTCACGGGCTACTACTCTGGTCAAGTCAAGTGGGAAGCCGTAGGTATCGTAGAGGCGGAAAGCCTCTTCGCCTGGGATAATCTTTTGGCCTTTGGAGGCCAAATCGGCTATGAGGGTATCAAGGAGGTTTAGGCCGATGTCCAAAGTTTGCTGGAACCTTTCCTCTTCTTGGGTTATGAGGTTTTTGATGAAGTCACGGCGTAAGGGTAATTCGGTATAGTGGTGGCCCATGATTTCAATGACTTTATCGGCGATGTGAGCCAGGAAAGGCCCCTTGAATCCGATTTTGCGGCCGTGTCGGGCCGCTCTCCTCAGAATCATCCTCAGGATATACCCTCGGCCTTCGTTGGATGGGAGCACCCCATCCCCTATGAGGAAAGTTATGGCACGGCCGTGGTCAGCTATTACCCTGTAGGAGACGATGTTCTCCAAAACTTGCTCATCGGAATGGCCAAGCAGTTCCTTGGTCTTGAGGATAATGGGCCAGAAAAGGTCGGTTTCGTAATTGGATTCAACCCCTTGCATTACGGCTGTTATCCTTTCCAACCCCATTCCGGTATCTATGCTTGGGCGGGGTAAGGGGGTCATGGAGCCATCGGGGTGTAGTTCATACTGCATGAAGACCAAGTTCCAAAGTTCCCACCACCTCTCGCATTCAACAGCTGGGGAGCAGTCGGGTCTGTGGCAAGTGCAGTACTGTTTTCCGCGGTCGTAGATAATTTCGGAGCAGGGGCCGCAAGGGCCAGTATCGCCCATAGCCCAGAAGTTGTCTTTTTTACCCATCCTCACGATTCTTTCTGGAGGCATTCCGGCCACTTTCTGCCAGAGCTCCCATGCCTCATCGTCTTCTTCGTAGATAGTAGCCCAGAGCCGCTCTTTGGGGAGGCCAAGCCTTTGGGTCAGAAATTCCCAAGCGTAAGCTATTGCCTCTTTCTTGAAGTAATCGCCGAAGGAGAAGTTGCCCAGCATTTCAAAGAAGGTATGGTGGCGTGGGGAAGGTCCCACGTTCTCCAAGTCATTGTGCTTTCCGCTTACCCTCATGCATTTTTGGGAAGAAGTAGCGCGGGTGTAAGGGCGCTTTTCCAGCCCCAGGAACACATCCTTAAATTGAACCATACCAGCGTTAGTGAAAAGAAGGGTTGGGTCATTTTCTGGCACAAGGGAAGAGCTTGGGACCACAGTGTGGCCATTTTCGGCGAAGAAATCCAAAAACTTTCTCCTTATCTCCGCACTAAGCATCCTTTCCCTCCCGACTCCGATTTTAAGAACATTTTAGCTCAAAAGCTGGATGGTGTCAATGAAAGTTAGCACTTGCCGGGGCTTTCCAGTTTTTCAAACGCAGGCAGCTTCAATAGGAGTTCCCACCCCCGTTTGCCCCACTCGTGTGTGGGTTTGCCGGGGTTCGCAACTCGCTCCCGATTTTGAAACTTTGGGGAGACACTCCCAAGCCCCCTTGGACTCCCATACCCCTTTTGTGCAGGGGGCTATGGGGATTCCCCACCCCCGTTGGCTTAGGGTTCGCCAAGATTTTGGGGCTCACTTGCGGATAGTATCCCCCTTGCAGGAGGTTACGGGGGGTCGGCGCAGGCTGGCCCTCGGCCAAAGGCCGGAAAAGGCTGATTTGTTAGGCAAATTTTCCCAAAACTGTTGCTTCGTGATAAAATTAAAAAGGCTCGCTGGGGGGCGAAAATGACCCTTTCCTTAGCGCATCTAATCCCTCAAGTGGAAAAGATGGCCGAAGAATTGGCCGAAGAAAAAGCTCATCGCCATAAGGTGTTGGGGAAAGTCCAGGAACTCCTCGGCCTTTATTCCCTCTCGGCGCTTGATTTCAAGACTAAGGCCAAAGAATTTGGAGCTGCAATCCCCTCTCAGGAGCCGATTGACCACAGTAGCCCATCTGTACCCCCCGCCTCCCTAAAAGAGGGGTTTTTCGCTATCGCCGCCGATGGCTCCCAAATTCAGCCCGATCGCCACAGCATTGCCCTCTACTACTTGATAAACGTGGGGAGCATTGTGCTTAAAGAGGGAAGCGGTGAAACCCCAATCCCCAAAAGCACCCCTTACCTCTACTACAAGGACGAGGACCTTTACGAAGGGAACCGGCTGGTTCAAGGAAACTTGCTTGATGTCCGAAGGGCCCTGGCAGAGCTTCGGGAACTTTCGGCCAGGGTAAAGGAGGTGGCTGAAAAGGCCGAAAAGGGAAAAATCCCCATCTTAGCTTTAGCCGACGGAACTTTGCTCCTTTGGGTATTGGAAGAGGAAAGGAGCCGACATCTGGATAAAATCAGGGCTTATGTGGAGGAGATGGAGAAAATCCGAGAGGCTGGGGCACTCTTGGCCGGCTTCATAAGCCGCCCCCGTTATACTGAAGTGGTGGACCTTTTGAGGCTGATGCACTTTGGGGAAGAGCCTTTCTCCCACCCACCCCACCGACGCCCTTGGGGACGTTTGACCGATGCCGCTGTCTTTTCTTTCCTGCCCATCGGTTGGCGTTCCGCTCTCTTTGAAAGCCCTTCCCCCTTGAACGATTACTACGGGGAAAGCCGCATCTTCTTCTTTTACCTCAATGTTGGTGGAGAAATTGCCAGGATTGAAATCCCAGGCTGGATAGCCCAAAGCCCCGATTTGGTAAACTTAGTGCATGCGGCGATTCTCAAGCAGAGTGAAAACACTCAAGGCTATCCCTACGTCTTGGAAAGGGCCCACGAACTGGCAGTTATAAGGGCTTCGGAAAGGAGAAGCCTTGAGGAAATGATAGAGCGAGCCATGTTCAGAAGAGGGCTGAGCCCAATCGTTTCACCCAAAGAGAGGTGGAAGAGGTTGATATAAAATGGGCCAGGAAATAGGAAGGGTCCTTCAGGCTAATACTACTAATTTTACAGCCGGCTGCCGGATGATGCTCCAGGATATCCCCTCTTTCGGCGATTTTGTCCGGGTTATAGCCCAAGATGGCAGCATAATTTACGGCTTTATCTACAACGTAGCCATCCAGAGCGATCCAACTGTGCGCCAGCTCATCACAGCTCCGGATTTGCCAGAGGAGTACATAAAGGACCAAATAGAGAACAGGCTCCTTCCCGTGGAGTTTTCAGTGGCCGTGGTAGGATACAAACGGCGCGGCCTAATCCGCCAGGAGCCACCACCGCAACCCCCTCTGCCCTTTAGCATAGTAGAAACCTCCTCCCCTGAAGAAATCAAAGAATTTGCCCTTTCCGGCTTCAACTTCCTGCGAACCCTCCTCAACATCCCCGGCATCCCATCCGATGATGTCATAGCTGTAGCCCTGAGGCGAATAGCCAGTTCCCTTGGGAAGGAAGGGCATTACTTCCTGGTAGATGCGGGTCGCGAACTGACCAAACTTCTCTATCAAGATACTGGCAGGCTTGAAAGCATCCTTAGGCGCATAAAATCATAGATAGGGCTTATTAGGGGGGATGGGCCCCTAAAACAAATCAGATGACAAGGAGGTCACCATGAGCAGAGCTTTAAAAGTCATAACCATAATCGTAGCTATACTGCTAATCCTGGGGTTTGCCCTCTCAGGCTTCCTCTATTACACCATCCGTAAACCATGGCCTAAGACCAGCGGAACGATAATCGTAGAAGGGCTTAAAGCCCCAGTGACCATAATAAGGGACAAATGGGGTGTGCCCCACATTTACGCTTCCAACGCCCATGACTTGTTCTTCGCCCAAGGCTACGTCCATGCCCAGGACCGCTTCTGGCAAATGGAATACTGGCGGAGGATCGGAAGCGGTCGCCTATCCGAAATCTTCGGGGAAGCCACCCTCAGTGCTGACAAATTCATACGCACCTTAGGTTGGCACAGGACAGCCGCCAAAGAACTTGAGCAGCTGGACCCAGAAGTAAAAGCCATCTTGGAAGCCTACTCCGAAGGGGTTAACGCTTATCTTAAGGAAAACAAAGGGAAACTTGGCCTGGAATTCACTATCCTCGGCCTTATAGGGGCTAAATTTGAGCCCGAACCCTGGACTCCCTACAATACCCTGACCTGGGCCAAAGTCATGGCTTGGAACCTGGGAGGAAACTGGGAAAATGAAATCTTCAGGGCTATGCTCTTAAACAGGATAGGCTCCGCACGCCTTAAAGACATAGACCTACCTTATCCCCCCAATCGCCCGGTTATAGTCCCTCACCCTGAAACTGGGCCTGCTTCGGCTCCTGAAACCCCCGTACTTCTTACCGAAGCCACTTTAGAGAGCATACCGTGGGAGGTTTTGGAATTCCTCAGCAGGGGTCCAGGCATCGGGAGCAACAACTGGGTAGTCTCAGGCAAACGCACCACCACTGGCCGCCCCCTCTTGGCCAATGACCCCCACTTAGGCATCCAAATGCCCGCCATATGGTATGAAATCGGCTTGCACTGCGAGCCCGTGAGCGAAGATTGCCCATTTAACGTCGTCGGAGCTTCCTTCGCCGGATGCCCAGGGGTCATAATCGGCCACAATGCCTACATAGCCTGGGGTGTAACCAATGTCAACCCCGATGTCCAGGACCTTTACGTGGAGCAAATCAACCCCGAAAACCCCGATCAGTACGAGGTGGATGGCAAGTGGGAAAACATGCAGATAATCTGGGAAGAGATAAAAGTGCGGGGTAAAGAAGAGCCAGTGATGGTGCGAGTTCGCCTAACCCGCCACGGCCCGATAATAAACGATGTGGCTGGCGGCACCGAAGAGGCCTGGGCATACGGGTGGCAACCTCTGGCTTTCCGCTGGACAGCACTTGAGCCTGGCACTGTCGTGAAATCCGTACTCCTCATTAACAAAGCCCGCAATTGGCAAGAATTCAGAGAAGCCCTCAAATATTGGGATGCCCCAAGCCAGAACTTCGTTTACGCCGATGCCGAGGGCAACATTGGCTACCAGATGCCCGGCAAAGTCCCAATCCGCAAGAAGGGCGATGGCTCAATGCCCGTTCCAGGATGGAACAGCGAATACGAGTGGACCGGCTACATCCCGTTTGACGAACTGCCCCGCACCTTCAACCCGCCCGAAGGCTACGTAGTTACAGCCAACAACGCTGTAGTAAAGCCCGATTTCCCCTACTTCATCGCCCGCGACTGGAACCGAGGTTACCGGGCTCAGCGCATAGTTGACCTCATAACCTCCAAGGATAAGCTGAGCATTGAGGACTTCAAAGCCATCCACATGGATTCCTAC
>Ga0197143_1000671_pt1 | contig 34195 bp, 26 predicted proteins | sample GBS70_MetaG_FD_148603 | JGI IMG/M metagenome (GOLD analysis project Ga0197143, IMG submission 148603) | Sediment microbial communities from Great Boiling Springs, Gerlach, Nevada, United States - GBS 70_MetaG | ecosystem: Environmental > Aquatic > Thermal springs > Hot (42-90C) > Sediment... | reverse complement strand
GGATGGCGAAACGATTGCCTGAGATGGTGCCTTTGTCGGTTTGGCTGAGCCGACGCCGTGACAACCCCGAACTGGCGGCGACAGCCCTTTGCCATCCTGCCGCTTTGCGTGATGCCATCGCCTTCGGCTATCTTGCCAGTTTCGCCTCGTGGCACTTGTTTAACGAGACGCCATTGAATGCTTTGCTCCTGCGGAGTAGTTGGCTTCCTTTCGTGGACTATTTGGCTTGGACGGCGTGGGCGACGCTGCTGCTCCTTTTGCTCGGAATCGCTTTTGCGGGCACATATCGTCGCTACATCCGAACGCCTCAACGCCTTTTCATCCTCTTGCTGTTTCTTCTGCCTGTCGGTTTGATCGGCACTCATTCGGCGACGGAAGCCCTCAGAGAATTCGCCGAATGGACAGTCAGTTTGCTCATCACAGCCGCGCTCCTTTACTGGCTTGGTCAGTTTGTCCTTCGCCACAACCTTTATGCTTGGGCTTTGGGCATCGCTTTGCCGATGCTTTTGTCAATTAGCGTTCAGTTGCTTCAAGCCCCTGATGCCTTCTGGAAGGCGCAAGCGATTCCGTTGCTCGCCCTTTACGCTTCGCCCGCCCTTTGGTGGCTTTGGCGTCAGCGCAACGGTTGAAAACATGCCTGCCATCAAAAAGCGAAAAGGCAAGGAGCACTTCAATGCCCCTTGCCCCTTCGCTGACCTTTGCGTTCCTTCGGCGAACTGCCGAAGAAGGGAATTAAACGCCTCAGGTGCCACCGTGACCGATGGTCACTTTGCCACCTTCCACGATGACGGGCACCCTGCGGGCGCCACCAGAGTAGCGAAGCATTTCGTCAAGGAATTGCGGGTTGGTTTGGACATTGCGGTAGTCTACCTTGTAGCCCTGCTTGGCATAGTCCTCACGGGCTGCCCGTGTGTAGGGTCAGCCGTCCTTGCCGTAAATCGTCACGACTTTCTCGGCTGCCATCCCTCATGACCTCCCTTTCTGCCGAATTTGGTGCGCCGTCAAAATGATAGCGCAATCTGCCCTCAAAGGCAGGCAAGGAAGAGGAACGGAAAGGAGAAGGCAAGGATGCGGTGGTGGATGGCACTCATTGCCCTTTTTTGTGTGTCGGCGGCGGCGATGGAGCCAAACTTGTTGAGCAACGGCGGGTTAGACCGCGACGCCGATAAAGATGGCGTCGCCGACGGTTGGTTCGCTGAAATCCATCGGCAGGAAGGTGGCGAAGGCATTTTCAACTTGGACGCCCGCACGAAAAGGCGAGGGGCTTTCAGCCAACACATCCGCCACACTTCTGCCAAAGGCTGGGTGCGCCTCAGCCAAGATGACATTCCCGCCAAACCCAACGCCCGCTATCTGTTTCGCTGTTGGGTGAAAACCGATTGCCGTTTCCTGCTCATCGTTTACGCCTTCCGACCCGACGGCAATTACGACACCTTTGTCATCGCCGAAGGGAACGGGACGCAAGGCAATCAATGGCAATTGTTCAGCGGTGTGGTGTGGACACCTCCCGATGCGTCTCGCTTCAAGGTCTCTTTGGTCACCGACAGTCAAGGGGAAGCGTGGTTTGATGAAGCGGAACTCGTCCCATTAGAACGACCACCTTACACCCTTGTGACCATCACGAACTCAGCACCGACTTTGGATGGCGATTTGTCCGATCCTTGCTGGCGGGACGCCGAACCGTTGACGCCCTTTTTGGAACTTGGGACGGGCAAAGTCGCTGAACCTGCGACGACAGCGAAAGTTGTCGCCACGCTGACCCATTTGTTCGTCGCCTTCCGATGCGACGAACCGAACCCACAAGGGATGCGCCTTCGGACACCCGAAAGTGGCGAACCTGCCTTCACCGATGATTGCGTGGAAGTTTACCTTGACCCAACGCATCGCCACGACGGTTTTTGGCAATTTGTCGTCACGGCGAAGGGCAACCGATGGGCGCAGCAAATAGCGCCATCCCATTGGGCACAAGTTTGGTGGCTTCTGCCCCGCCCAACCCAACGCCTCATCGCCGACGGCTGGCAAGCGGTGACGAAAATCGGCAGCGACCTTTGGACGGCGGAAATCGCCATCCCCTTCTCCTTGCTCGGCATCCGACCGCAAACGGGCAGCATCATCGGCATCAATCTGTGTCGGTCAAGAAAGACGGGACGAGGGAAGGGGGACGAGGGGCGAGAGCAAAACAGCGCTTTCGCCTATCTCGCTGACCAAACTTTTCAGCGACCTGAACGATTCCCCCACGCCGTTTTTGTGGGGACTGGGGATCGGGGACTGAGGACTGACGAAAGGCAATTTGTTGCCTCACTCCAAGTGACATCTCTGCTGACGAGGTTAGTGCCACGACCCCAACGAATCGTGGCGCATCACAAAAATTCCGTCGTGTTGCAATCGCCCGTCCGCATCGTTTTGCCCGATGACGCAACGCCGTTGGAACGGATGGCAGTGACCCAACTCGCCCAAACGCTGGCGCAAAAAGGCATCGCTGCCACCATCACCCATCGTTTGCCCACTAATGCGTCCGCTATCGTCCTTGCCACCCTTGACCGATTACCTGCCTCGCTTTCAGCCTCCTTGCCCCTCGCCAAACTCCGCACCTTCCTTGCCCGACGGGGCGAAGAAGCGTATGCGATGTTCTTTGGGACGGGGGACGGGGGGCGCGGGACGAAGAAAAGGGCATCAAATTCTGTTCCCGTCCCCCGTCTCACGCCCTGCGTCCCATCCGTTGCCGTCGTTGGCGCTTCCCCTCGTGGCGTCTTCAACGGCGTCCAAACCCTTCGGCAACTCCTTCACAACGGGGCAAGGGACAAGCGACAAGGGGCGGTTGTTTTGCCACCATGGGAAATTTGGGACTACCCTGACTTGCGGTTGCGGGGTTGGCACTTTGTCGCCCCCTTGCGTCACGAGTTGCCCTTCGCTGAAAAGTTGCTGGACTGGCTGGCGCTGATGAAGTTCAACACGCTGGTCATTGAAGTGGACGACCGTTTCCCCTACGAGCGCCACCCCGACATCGCCCACCCGCAGGCGATGACGAAGGAGCAATGGCGTCGCTTCCTCGCAAAGGCGCGGCAACTGGGCTTTGAAGTCATCCCGCAAGTGCAAACCTTCGGTCATTTTGGCTATGTCCTCAACAAGCCTGCCTACCGCCATCTGAGCGAACAAAGCGAACCCCATCCCCGTTGGGGCTTCTTCGCCTACTGCCCGTCCAACCCCGAAACTTACCGCCTCGTCTTTGACCTTTTTGACGAGGTGCTGGAGGTTTTTCAGCCCAAGTGGTTTCACATCGGGCACGACGAAATCACCTTCGTCCCCATCGGTGTCTGCGAACGGTGCAAGGCGACGGGCAAAACGGCGTGGCAACTTTTGGCGGACGACATCCGCCGACTTTACGAACATTTGAAGGCGAAAGGGATAAAGCGGGTAGCGATGTGGTGCGACCAACTCCATCCCGACCGAACGGGTGGCTATGCCCCTTACTTCACCCACTTCGCCGCCGACTTAATTCCCAAAGACATCGTGCAATTTTGCTGGCACTACGACGCCCGCCAAACTTTCCCCTGGCTGACGCGGTTGAAAGACAAGGGCTTTGAAGTCGTCGCTTGCGGTTGGTATCACGCCCAAAATGTCTGGCGCTTTGCGGCGGAAAGTTTTGACCGAAGAGCATTGGGCTATTGCGGGACGACTTGGTATGGCGTGACGGGCTTTGCGACGGAAGTGGACTTGATGACCGCCGTCGTCTTGACGGCGGAGAACACTTGGTCAGTGGACATCCCGCCCATTGAGCGAACCCAACATCCGACTAATTTGGCGCAAGATTTGTGGGCGCTCGTCGGCGACCGACCCCGATGGGCAGAGGGCGTGAATGCTTTTCAATGCGTTGACCTGTCGCCCTTCGTGAACGCCCCGCTCCCCCAACTTGGCGCTTCCGCTTCGTTGCGGGTTGATGAACCTGATGTGCTCAAGGCGGGAAGCCTTTCCTTTGATGGCGACGGCGTTCCGTTTCGGATGAAGGGCGCCGCAAGTTGCCTGCTTGCCGTCGCTTTGGCAAGCGATGCGACGCCCCACGAAATTGCCCCCGACTTGATTACTGTGCCCATCAATGCGAAAGCGACAACCCTTTACTTGCTCCTGACGACGACTTCTCGTCCTGTCCGCACCGAAGACCTTTACGCTCGTGGGCGCACCGACCCCAAGAAAGTGGCGACGCTCCTTATCCGTTACGCTGACGGGAGTGAAGTGCGGGAGGAGTTGCGTTTTCGGCGAGACTTGACGGAATGGAACGACCGACTGGGTTGTAGTTATGTCCGCCTCGTTTGGCAGCACAAAACGACGCAAGGTGACCTCTTCACTCTTTGCGCCCTTGAATGGCGCAACCCCAAACCCGATGTGCCCATCGCCGCCGTCGCCCTCATCTCCGCCGCCAGCCCCGTCCAACCTTGCCTCCTCGGCATCACCATCGGCAAGTGACGGTGCGAGCACTTCCTACCAACTTGCCTCAACTTTGCCCTGCGAACCTTCGGTCACTTTGATGCGCCAATGGTTGGCTTCAAATTTCAGCGAAGTCCCTTCGCCCCTGACAAGTTTGGTGTTCACGCTTGCACCCTCTGGCACGATTGGTGGCAAGACAATTTCGGCTCTGGCAGAACTGGGAAGCGCAAACCAAAGCACAAACTTTCGCTCATCCCGCTCCCAACGAACTTCAATTTCTCTTGGCTCGGCAGAAGCCTCGCCCTCCCAAGATTTTGAACCGCGCGCCCCTCGTCCCCCGTCCCGCGTCCCGACAGGAACAGGAAACCTTCCCCTTGCCCACTTCAAGTCACAAGGCTTCGGCGCAATGAAATACTCCATTACCCTCGTCCCCCGTCCCGCGTCCCTCGTCCCGCCCTTTGGTCTGACACCAAGCACATAAGTGCTCAAAAAGTAAGCAGGTGCGGCGCTCCATGCATGACAGTGGCTGCGAGTTCGTGGCGTCAAAGTTTCCCAAGCGGTCGTTGCCCCATAGTCAATCATCGCTCCCCACTCGCGCCGAACGATGTCCAAGATGCGTTGGAACTCGCCATCCTTTGCGTAGGCTTCCAAAAGGAAGAAAAGTGCAAAGGGACTACCAAACCAAACGAAGCCCTCTGGCTTATCGTAAAGGTAGCGACGAATGATGGGACGGCGTTCGTCAGTCACCGCATCGCAAAGATAAACCATCGTTTGCGTCTGGACGCTGAAAACTTGACTACGCCGCCCGTCGGCATGGATGCAATCAACGAAGGCTTGTCGCTGCTCATCCCAAAGGTGCTCATTGATGGCGTCTTCAACTTTTTGAGCCAATGCTCCAAACTCTTTGGCATCTTCGCTCTTGCCCAGCAACAACGCCATCGTCACAGCCCTCCGATAGGCTTCAACCAACATGGCATTTTGGTGCGTAACGATGCCTTTGCGGGGTGTGTCCATCGGCGCCCAATCCAACATGTTCCACGCCTCAATTTCAAACAGCCCGTCAGGTCGGATGAACTTCTCAGCGATATTGCGCATCTGCTGAGCGACGGAAGGATAAATTTCGCGCAGGAACTCCTCATCGCCCGTGTAGCGGTAGTATTCCTCGCAAGCCCAAACCCACAAGAGAGCCCAAGCAGTCAAGATGTCTTGCCAACCGCTTGGGACTTGACTTTCAACAAGCGGCGACCGCCAAAGCGATTGACCTGCCAACAACCAACAGCGCCGTGCCAATTCGTAACCGCCGTAAGTGGCGTAAGCGATTAGTGCTTCATTGCGGGCATCGCCGACCCAAAAAGTTTGTTCGTAAGCAGGACAGTCAACGAAAGTGTCTTCGCTGCAAAGCCTGAGTGTGTATCGGCACATCCGCCAAATTTCGTTGAGTTTCCAATCGTTGCAGACAAACTCGCCTCGTTCGGTGTATGGGTAAGTGTTGAGCAGACAACGCAGCGTCTTAATCTTCACAGGGCGCTTTTCTCCTTTCGGGAACCGAACGGTCAAAATCAGGTATCGGAAGCCACGACGGACGATGCTTGTGTAGTGCTGCCAACCTTCCTTTGCGATGTAGCGCATCACATTGTTCAAGCCCCAAGTGTGCTGAATCTCAAAGCCACCGTCATCGGTCGGGTGAATGGCTTCAAAGCCGTAAAGGTCAAGCACCGTCCCCTTCGGTGCATCCAACTCAAATTCCCAAAAGCCCACAAGTTCGCGACCAAAGTCAATCAGCAACTCAACATCGCCTCGTCGTGGCGGGTAAATTGTTGCGACTTCGTCGTTTGGTTGACAAATCGCATCCAAGTTCTCCACCCGTGCCCCTTGTCCCGTGTCCCCTGTCTCCTTCGCTAAGACGATTCGTGCGAACACATGGTCGGAGGCGGTGTGTTCCAAAGCGATGGGTCGCAAGAGGGCAATCTCCTTCGCCTTTTCCAAATCGGCGACACTTTTTGCGTTCCAAACTGCCTGAAAACCCTCGTCATACCTTGAGTTGAACGGACCTGCCGTTGCCCAAACCGTTTCCGCCTTGCCCAACGGGTTGACAAATTCCAACTCGTCCCGCGTCCCTCGCCCCGCGTCCCATACCGTTGTGAACCACCAATCGTGATACCAATCTCGGGTGACATCAAAGACGACGAGGTTTTCGCCTTTGCGCAGGTTCAAGATTGCTCCGTGTTCGTCAAAGGTGGCATCCTCGCCGTTGACTCGTGCTCTCCTTGCGCCGAAGCCGATTCCGCCGACGGCTCGGACTCGGACTTCCATCGCTTTCGGTGCACGAACAACTGTCAAGACCAGTCCCGTCAACCCATGCGGGTTGGAAAGGCGGTCGCCGGGAAGCAAGTTGGGGCGCAAATCAACGCTGTGAACGATGGAGGGTGGCTCAACCGTTCGGACGCGCAAAATGCGGGTCGGGTAAACTGGCTCCATCGTCAAAAACGGTATGTTGCGCGGCACCAGTTTCTTCCATGGTGCAATCCCGACTTTGCCCAACTCTACCGCCCTTTGCCACTTGCTGTCATCAAAATCCGCTTTCGCCCAATCACTCGTCCCAAGTCCCTCGTCCCGCGTCCCGTCATAGTGTTCCACGAACCCTTGTTGACACGAAATTCGCGGAGTCCTTCGGTCGTATGCCGGATGAGGCAGCACGCGCCAAGTTCGGTCGGTGGCTACAGTTATCTTGCGACCCCGTTTTGTCGTCATGTCCAATTGCGCCAACAAACCGCCACGCCCCAACGGGTATTGGAAGTTCGTTTCGCCCGGCTGGATGACAAGCACCCCGATAGCGTTTCGTTCACCGGGGCGAAGGTAGGGCATGAGGTCGTAAGTGTCATAGAACCACGAATGTTGCCAGCCGCGAATAGGACCGTTGCCGATACGCTGTCCGTTGACAAAGAGCACATATCGGGCATCGGCAGTGATGCGGAGAGTCGCTGTCTGCAGGTCTTTCGGGACATCAAAAGTTTTACGGGCACAAAGGTAGAAGTTGCGCGGCAACTCATCTTCACTTGTCCCGCGTCCCTTGCCCCGTGTTCCGTCAATCCAAATCCACTTTGCCGTCCACGCTGCCATCTCGTTGTCACCTCGCCCAAAAGAAATTGCCGCGACAAGTATGGCGAGAGGGAACCACTTTCGCACGATTCCTTGCCTCCCTTACCGTCGGCTCAATGCATCACGCTGACGAAGACCATCATGAAGAGCAAGCCCGCCATGAAGCCCCAAGCCGTCTCGGAGCGGGTCGTGTGGGTCAAACTGTCGGGCACTAACTCTTGGACGACGAGGAAAATCATCGCACCACCTGCAAAACCCAAGCCAAAGGGTAGGAAAGGATGGATGAGGGTCGCCAGCAAGTAGGCGGGGACGGCGGCGAGGGGTTGAGGGAGGCTGGACAAAATGGCATACCAAGCGCATTTGAGGACGGAGACGCCCCGTGCCCGCAACGGCAATGACAACGCTAACCCTTCGGGGATGTTGTGGACAGCAATGGCGATGGCTAACAGCAAGCCCGTCCGAAATTCCCCCGTCGCAAACCCGACGCCAATGGCAACCCCTTCGGGGAAACTGTGGGCGAACAGCGCCAACAGCAAAAGCCACGATTGGCGCGCCGCTTTGCCCGTCAAGTGCTCAAAGGGAAGTTCGTTGCCTTCCAGCCATTTCGCCGTCGCTGCAATGAAGGCAGCGCCCGCCAGCAACCCCGCACTGACCAACCAAACCGAGCCTTGCCGCAACCCTTCTTCGGCGAGGCTGAAGACGGAAGCGGCGACCATCATGCCCCCCGCGATCGCCGTCATGATGCCTTGCCATCGCTCGCTAACGGAGCGAACAAAGGCGAAGGGTAACGCCCCCAACGCCGTCGCTAAATCCGTCAGCAACGCGTAGCCTAAAACCGTCAACACCATCTCGCGTCACCTTTCGCCAAGATTGTAGCGCCCCAAGGCGATCCTTTTTGCAGGGCGGTTGCTGGTTTGGCTTTCATTAGCAGCAAGTGGTGGGTGGCGGATGGAGTTGGTCAGTCGCCACTTCCCGAAGGAGGTGAAAAGGGTGGGTGAAGGAGCGTTGCGGGCTGTCGTCGTGGGTTGTCGGATGGGGGCAATTCACGCCCGCATTTTGGCGCAACTTGACGAGTTTGACCTTGTGGCGGTTTGCGACCTTGACGAAATGACGGCTCAAAAAGTTGCCGCCGAAACGGGAGCGCCCCGCATTTACACGGACTATGCGACGATGCTGGAACAAGAACGCCCTGAAGTCGTCGCCATCGCCACGCCGACCGCTTTGCATGCGGCGATGACCTTCCAAGCGATAGAGGCGGGCGTTCGGGGAATTTGTTGCGAGAAGCCGATGGCGACCAATTTGGCGGACGGGCGAGAGATGGTGGAGCGATGCCGCAAAAAGGGTATCGCCCTTGTCGTCAACCACCAACGGCGTATGGGCGCTGATTTAGTGGCGATGCGAGAAGCCATTGAGCGGAATGAGATCGGCGAGTTGCTCGCCATCCGCGCCCACTGCGCAGGCGATTTGCTTTCCGACGGAACGCATGCCGTTGATAGCGCCCTCTGGCTGCTGGGCGATAGCGAGGCGGAATGGGTTATCGCTCAAATTCATCGCCAACTTTCTCCGTCCTTTTCAGGCTTCCGCTACGGTCATCCCGTTGAGTCGGGGGCGATGGTGTTGGTGCGATTTGCCAACGGCGTTCGGCTGGAGTTGTTCACGGGCGATTTGCATGACCCATTGCGCACTTATCAGGATTACGAAGTTGTCGGGACGAAGGGGCGATTGTGGCGCGTCGGCGACAAAGCGCAACCCAACCTGTTCATCGCCGATGGCACTGGCGGTGATTGGGTGGCTCAACGCACGCCCGACGGGTTGCGCCCTGTCCGATGCGAAGGGAATGGGCGGGGCGAATGGCGACCCGTCCCGTTGCCGACGATGGAATCAGCGATGGTGCGAGTTTATCGGCAACTGGCACGAATGATTTGGCACGGCGAAGAGCACCCGCTTGCGGGCGAGAAGGCGTTGCGGAGTTTAGAAATCTTGATGGCGGCTTACGAATCGGCGCGATGCCGACGCAAAATTTCGCTGCCCATCACCCAAGATGCTTTCCCATTGGAGTTGATGCTGCGCGAACAGGGGGAGTTGCCATGACGGCATTAGAGCCATCTTTGCCCATCCGCTATCCCGCCCAAGTCGGACCCTACCGCGTGGACGGGAGGGATTTGCTCGTCATCGCCGGTCCATGCGTGATTGAGAGTGAGGCGTTGTGTCTGGAAGTCGCTGAAGCGCTGAAAGGCATCACGACGCAACTGCGTTTGCCCTTCGTCTTCAAGGCGTCTTTTGATAAGGCGAACCGAACGGCGCTGGAGAGTTTTCGCGGACCTGGCTTGACGAAGGGGCTGGAAGTGTTGGCGAAGGTGAAGGAGCAAATTGGCGTGCCCGTCACGACCGATGTGCATGAGACGGCGCAAGTCAAATTCGCTGCGGAAGTCGTGGACTTGGTGCAAATCCCGGCTTTTCTGTGTCGGCAGACAGATTTGCTGGTAGAAGCGGGGCGATGGGCGAAGGCGGTGAACATCAAGAAGGGGCAATTTGCCGACGCCAACACGATGGCGTATGCCGCTCAAAAGGTGATGGCGGGCGGATGCCAAAACATCCTGCTGACGGAGCGGGGCAACTTTTTCGGCTATGGCGATTTGGTCGTGGACATGCGCAATTTGCTTTGGCTGCGCCAAGTGGGGCATCCCATCGTCTTTGATGCAACCCACAGCGTCCAGCAACCGGGCGGGCGCGGAAAGGCATCGGGCGGGCGACGGGAGTTGGTGCCGCTGTTGTTGCGCGCTGCCGTCGCAGCGGGCGTGGACGGCATCTTCATGGAAGTCCATCCCGATCCCGACAAGGCGCTTTCGGACGGACCCAACATGGTGCCCTTGCCCTTCGTCGGGGAGTTGCTGGCGATGGCGAAGGAGTTGCATGAGGTCGCCCGAAAGTTTCGCCCTCAAACGGCGGCGAGTGGCGAGTAGCGAGTGGCGAACGGTCTTTTTCGGCTAGCTAAAAGTTTGCCGTCTTTCGTCACGCCGATAGCCACTCCAAAATAAACGGCGTTGAAGGCGAGGAGTGAGCAGAGTTAGTCAACTGCCCGCCAGTCTCTTTGTCTCTTGCATGGAGGCAGCAAGATGCTGACCTGAGCGAGACTTATCGCTGTAGTGTGGAGATGGGCATAATGGTCGTTAGGAGGGAAGTCCATGGGAAAGTGGAGTCCAAGCGAAGAGCCTGGACGGAAGAAGCCCGTCCGTATCGGTTGGATCATTGCCGTGTTTTTTGTGCTGGCGGCAATTTTTGCGGTCGTAGTGGCATTTTGGGAACAGGAACTTCCAGTTTCCCCGAAAGAAGGTGCAGTGCCTATGATCTGGAGCAAAGTGATTGAGATTGCTCAAGGCGAAGCGTTCGTAGGTCCTTGGCAGATGAACGCCTCTGACTGGCGCTATGTGGACGACCCCACTGTCGCCATTGACTCCAAAGGGTTCGTCGGGGTCGCTTGGGTAGACCAATCCCGCAAAGACATCTTCTTCCAACTCTACAGTCCCGAAGGGAAAGCCCAGTTGGACAAGCCAGTCAATGTCTCCAAGAGCCCAGCCATCTTTTCCTGGCTACCCAAGATGGCTATCGTCTCTGGAGACCCACCCCACATCTATGTCTTGTGGCAGGAAATCATCTTTTCTGGGGGCACGCATGGCGGAGAAATCTTCTTTGCCCGCTCTACGGATGGCGGTCAAACCTTCCACGAACCTCTCAACCTCTCCAATACTCCCGCAGGAGATGGTAAAGGGCGTCTCACCCGATGGATTTGGCATAATGGCAGTTTAGACCTTGCTGTGGCTCCTGATGGAACTATCTATGCTGCTTGGACTGAATACGAAGGGGCGCTCTGGTTCAGCCGTTCCACAAATGGGGGCGCAAGTTTCTCTATCCCGCTCCGAGTCGCTGGTAGCCATCTGGAGCCAGCGCGGGGACCGTCCATAGCCGCTGATAAGGAAGGGCGGGTTTATTTGGCTTGGACTATTGGAGAGGACCCTGAAGCCGATATTCGCCTCGCCATCTCGGACAACCGAGGTCAATCCTTCAGCAAGCCTCGCATCCTGTTTAAAAGCCATGGGCACGCTGACGCACCGAAAATTGCCGTGGACAAGAAGGGCTGGGTGCATATCGTATACGCCGAAAGCCCTGATGGTCCCTTCCAGCGCTACCACATCCGCTACAGTCGCTCTAAGGATGGGGGACAGACATTTGAAGCCCCCAAGGACATCTCAAGCCCGAACCCTAAAGGGTTTCAAAGCGCAAGTTCTCCCTCGCTGAGTGTGGACGCCGAAGGCAAAGTGTATGTCCTCTGGGAACTCTTTCCCGACCCGAGGGGATACCCGATAGGACTTGGGTTCACTTACTCTGACGACAACGGTCAGACCTTCCTTCCACCTTTTGTCCTTCCTGGAACTTCCGACCCAGCGCTGGGCTTCAATGGCAGCCTTCAGGGACTGTTTATGAGGAAACTCGCCGTAAATGACCAGGGCATGATCGCTGTTGTGCACAGCACTTTCAAAAGGAATGAAGCCAGCCGAATCTTCCTTTTCCTCGGCAGTTTGGGTTAAAGCCTAAGGTCACGACAAGGAATAACGCAGGTAACTGCGTAAGTCCTAAAACCACCCATTTCGTCATCCGTCACCTGCTACTTGTTCCTCGCCACTAGCCACCCGTCACTTCACCATCGCACTTTCAAGTCCCGTGCCGCTTTGGCTTCGTCCAAGCGGGTGACGGGCGTCGTGTGGGGAGCGGTTTGGACAAGGGTGGGGTTTTCGCGGGCTTCCCAAGCGATGCAGCGGAGGGCGTCGGCGAAGGCGTCCAGCGTCTCCTTGCTTTCCGTCTCCGTCGGCTCAATCATCATCGCTTCGTCCACGATAGTCGGGAAGTAAACCGTCGGGGCGTAGAAGCCGTAATCCAAAAGCCGCTTGGCAATGTCCCAAGTGCGAACACCCGTTTCGCGCTTGAATTGGCGCAGCGTCAGGACGAATTCGTGCTTGCAAACGCCAGGGTAGGCGACGGGGAAGAGGTCAGCAAGCAGGTGCATCAGATAGTTGGCGTTCAGCACAGCGTCTTCCGTCACTCGCTTCAGTCCATCAGCGCCGAGGCTGCGGATGTAAGTGTAGGCGCGCACTAAAACGAGGGCGTTGCCGTAGAAACTGTGGACTTTGCCGATGGAAAGGGGGCGGTCATCGTTGAGGCGCAACTTGCCGTCCCGCTCTTCAATGACGGGCACGGGCAAAAAGGGTTCAAGGAAACCTTTGACGGCGACGGGACCAGCGCCAGGACCGCCACCACCGTGCGGGGTGCTGAAGGTTTTGTGCAAGTTGAAGTGCATGATGTCGCAACCCATGTCACCAGGTTTGGCTTTGCCCATGATGGCGTTGAGGTTGGCGCCGTCGTAGTAAAGCAACGCTCCAGCGTCGTGAGTCAGTTGGGCGACCTTCACGATGTCCCGCTCAAACTTGCCGAGGGTGTTGGGATTAGTGACCATGACAGCGGCGGGCAAATTGCCATCGGCGTCGGGTTGCAAGGCTTTTTCCAACGCCCACAAATCAACGCAACCGTCCGAGCCGCTGGGGATGCTCTCCACACGGAAACCACATCGGGCAGCCGAAGCGGGATTAGTGCCGTGCGCAGAGTCAGGGACGATGATGCGGTTGCGCTTTTCCCCTTCGCCCCGATGGCGATGCCACGCCAACACTAACAGCAACCCGATGAATTCGCCTTGCGCTCCCGCTGCGCCTTGCAGGGTGCAAGCGTCCATCCCGCCGATTTCGCAAAGCATTCGTTCCAGCGTTTTCATCAACCGCAAGATACCTTGCACCGTCTCTTCGTCTTGCAAGGGATGCAACCAAGCAAAGCCGGGTAAGCGCGCCGCTTCTTCGTTGACTTTCGGGTTATGCTTCATCGTGCACGAACCGAGGGGATAAAAGTGGGTGTCTATGCTGTAGTTGCGCTGCGACAGGCGGACAAAGTGGCGGACGACGGTCGGTTGATCCAGTTCGGGCAAAGGCGGCGGGCTTGACCGCAAATGGTCAGCACCCAGCAATTCGTCCAGCGGTTTCGTCGGCACATCGGGCATCGGCAGGGAAACGCCGATGCGCCCTGGTTTGCTCAACTCTTTCAGCAACGGTTCGGGCATCGTCGCCCTTCCCTCCTTCCGACCCAAACTTTAGCACTCCTTTTAGGACAGGCGTGCCATCAGGATGCAACGCTACAATTTTCAGCGATGCAAGGCAAGGAGGGCGAGGAAGATGAGTTTCCGCAAGTTGACGCCACCCAGCGACGGCGAAAAAATCACCGTGCGGGATGGGCGATTGGAGGTGCCTGACAACCCCATCATCGTTTGGATTGAGGGTGACGGCATCGGACCCGACATCTGGCGGGCGGCACGCCCCGTCTTTGACACCGCCGTCCAACTGGCGTATGGCGGCAAGCGTCGCATCGTCTGGTTTGAGGCTTACGCGGGTGAGAAAGCGAAAGCCCTTTACGACGAGTTGCTTCCTGAAGACACCCTGAAAGCCATCGCCGAGTTCATCGTCGCCATCAAAGGACCGCTGACAACACCCATCGGGACGGGTTACCGCTCGCTCAATGTGACGCTGCGGCAGGAGTTGGACTTGTATGCCTGCGTCCGACCTGTCAAGTGGATTGAGGGCGTCCCGTGCCCTGTCAAGCATCCCGAAAAGGTCAACGCCATCGTCTTCCGTGAGACGACGGAGGATGTCTATGCAGGCATTGAATGGGCGAAAGACAGCCCCGAAACGAAGCGGTTCATTGAGTTGATGCGCACCGAATTTGGCGTGGAAATTCGCCCCGATTCTGGCATCGGTGTCAAGCCTATCAGCGAGTTCGCCAGCAAGCGATTGGTGCGCAAAGCCCTTCGTTATGCCATTGAGCAAAAAATCCCGTCGGTAACGCTGATGCACAAGGGCAACATCATGAAGTTCACCGAGGGCGCTTTCGCCCAGTGGGGCTACGAGGTGGCGTTGCAGGAGTTCCGCGATTTCGTCGTGACGGAGCAGGAAGTGGCGGAGCAGTTCGGCGGGAAAGTGCCTGAGGGCAAGGTGCTCATCAAAGACCGCCTCGCTGACAACATGTTCCAGCAAATCCTGACCCGACCCGACGAATATCACATCATCGCCACGCCCAACCTCAACGGCGACTACATCTCCGACGCGTTGGCAGCGCAAGTGGGTGGGTTAGGGATGGCGCCAGGCGCCAACATGGGCGACCATGTGGCGCTCTTTGAGGCGACGCACGGGTCTGCCCCCAAGTATGCGGGCAAGGATGTCGTCAACCCCAGTTCCCTCATCCTTTCGGGCGTGATGATGCTGCGCTACATGGGTTGGCAGGAAGCGGCGGACTTGATTGAACGAGGCATCGCTGCGACGGTCAAGCAGCAAAAAGTCACCTACGATTTGGCACGGCAAATGGGCGTGGAGCCGATCAAGTGTTCGGAGTTCGGGCAAGCGATTTGCGAGAACATGCAGGCATTGGCGGGTTAGTCTCCGTCCTCGTCAAAGTGAGACGCTTCATCGGGCACGCGTTGGCGCTCCATCGCTTCCAAGCGGGCGCGCAGTTCATCAATTTGCGCTTGCAACTGGCGAAACATCTCCGCTTGCGGGTCGGGGATGCGGTCGTGGGCTAACGGTTCTACGCGGACGCCATTGATGCTGACAACCTTTGCAGGCACGCCGACGGCACTGGCATTGGGTGGCACGGGCTTGATAACGACAGAACCAGCGCCGATACGGGCGTTATCGCCGATAGTGATGTTGCCCAAGATGATGGCTCCCGCCCCGATGACGACATTGTTGCCGACGGTCGGATGGCGCTTCCCCCGCTCCTTTCCCGTCCCGCCCAAAGTGACGCCCTGATACAGCGTCACATTGTCACCGACGATTGCCGTCTCGCCGATGACGACGCCCATGCCGTGATCAATGAAAACGCCCTTGCCGATTTTCGCCCCCGGGTGAATTTCAATCCCCGTCAGCCATCGGTTCAAGTGCGACAGAAGCCTCGGCAACACGGGCAAACCCAAATTCCAAAGCCAATGAGCGATGCGGTGCAGCCAGATGGCGTGGACGCCAGGGTAGCAAAGGAGGATTTCCAACCAGCCGAAAAAGCCCCTTCGGGCGGCTGGGTCGCGTTCGGGCACGACCAGCACATGGGAGACGAAGTTGTCGCAAAAGGATTGCCACAAGCCTTTCAGCCAACGCACGCTGGAAACCCTCCTTTTGTTGCGCCCTAAAAAATTTGCCGCCCCATCCCCAACTTCGTCGGGTCGCCCGTTAGCCACCTTGATAAAACGCCACTTCGCTATCCGTCCGTTCCCGCCCCTTACGACGAAACTTCAGGCTTAAAACCGCGTGGCGGTGTGCAGTAGTAGGCGATGATCAGAGCCAGCGCCAACGGCATCAGGCACAGCAAAGCGAAGGGTAAAGAGCACAAGGCGAAAGGCAAGAATAAAAGCGCCACTGGCAGAAATCCCGCTAAAGATGGAAGGATGAGCAGCCACTCAAAGCCCCCCTCCTCAAAGAAGGTGGCAGTGACAGCCATTGCCAACGCCCAAAAGAGCAAATGCATCACGCTGATAGCGAAGGCGATGAAGTAGAACTTCGGCTTCCGCTTCGCCAAAAAGATGACAAGCCAAGCCAGCAGCAGACCCACCAACAATCCCGCTGCCATCGCTGCAGGGAAAATCATCGCAAATTGCCCGTCCTGTGCGGCCTGCGGTTCAAAAACCGCAAAGTAAAGGAGCGCTTCCAAAGATAGCGAGAGGGTGGCAGAAAGGATGACGGAAAGGGCAGCGAGCCAACGCCAAGGATTTATGCCTTGTTCTGCCATTCGTTTCACCTCCCAAAATGCGCTTCGGTGAAGTCTCCCCTGTCACGCCTTCCCCTCCTCTCTTTGCAGCGAGGCGTCCTCGGACTTCCACCAACGAGGGGGCGCGAAGTAAAAGGCGACAAGCAAAGCGACGAGAAGGTGCGCAAGGCAAAAGAGGCTGGAAGGCAAAAGATGCTGGTGCCAATCGCGCAAATACACGCTCAAATACATCAGAACCATCGGCAAGTCCATGAGCAAAGACCACAGCACACCCGACACGCAGCGCCCGACTTTTCCGTCAAGGACGCAGGCTTCGGCGACGGTCACTGCTATCGCCCAAAAAGCGAGGTGAACCATCCCGATCCAGAAAGCGACTTTGCCAAACGATGGCTTCCATTGTGTCAGGCAAACCGTCAGCCCCGCCATCAATGCCCCACCCAACAACCCCGCCGCCATCTCGGTGAAGAATGTAATGCCGCACATCGGATAGGGCGCTCGCTTCCACAGGTATATGAACCAAAGGTCATTCGCCAATGGAACGGCGAAGGTGGCAGAAAAGCCGATCATGGCGACAGCCAGCCAGCACCACGGTTGCTTTAAATGCCTTGCCATGATCTTTGCCCCCTTAGAAGGCACATTCTTATCTCCCGCTTCGCTTTCGTCCCTTCTCTCTCCAACCACTACAATGCCATTGGGCTTGTCAGCGCCCGCAACTTTTCAATGATGGGCGGCAAGACCGCAAGGACGCGCTCAATGTGCTGGCGGGTCGTGAAGCGCCCAAGGGTCAACCGCAATGAACCTAACGCCCATTCGTGGGAAAGACCCAGCGCCAAAAGGACATGGGATGGCTCCAAACTGCCCGAAGTGCATGCTGACCCCGAAGACGCTGCGATGCCGTGCAAGTCCAGTTGCAACAGCAACGCTTCCCCTTCCACGCCGAGGAAACTGAAGTTGGCGTTGTGGGGCAACCGTTGGGTCGGGTGACCGTTCAGGCGGCTGTCTGGAATTTGCGCCAGCACGCCCTCAATCAATTCGTCCCGAAGGGCTTGAAGGCGCGGGATTTCTGTCGGCATTTCAGCGACGGCGATTTCCAATGCTTTTGCCATCCCGACGATGCCTGCGACATTCTCCGTGCCCGACCGTCGGTTTCGTTCCTGCCCGCCCCCCGTCAGTTGCGGGACGAGTTTGACGCCCCGTCGCACGAACAACCCGCCGACACCTTTCGGTCCGTAAAACTTGTGTGCCGCAAAACTCAGCAAATCAACGCCCAACGCTTCCACATCAACGGGGATGTGCCCGACGGTTTGAACGGCATCGGTGTGCACCAAAACATCGGGACGCTTCTCCTTCACTGCCCGCACGATGTCGGCGAGGGGCTCTATCGTCCCGATTTCGTTGTTGGCGTGCATGATGCTGACGAGGATGGTTCGGTCGGTGACGGCTTCAGCGACTTGCTCTGGCGCCACCAAGCCGTGCTCATCAACGGGCAAGTAAGTCACTTCAAAGCCTTCGTCCTGCAATGCTCGGCAAGTGTGCAAAACGGCGTGGTGCTCAATGGCGGTCGTGACGATGTGGTTGCCCTTTCGCCGATAAGCCATGGCGACGCCCCGCAGCGCCAAGTTGTCGCTTTCCGTCCCGCCGCTGGTGAAGACGAGTTCGGAAGGTCGGCAATTTAGCAAGACGGCAATTTTCTCCCGCACTTCGTCCACCGCCTTGCGGGCTTCCCGCCCGAAGGCGTGGATGCTGTTGGGGTTGCCGAACTTTTCCGTCAGGTAGGGCATCATCGCTTCCAACACGCGCGGGTCTAAGGGCGTCGTGGCGGCATAGTCAAGGTAGATAGCGTCATCGCGCATGGCGTTTCGCCTCCGTTACGATGCTCGCATCACTTGCCACCAAAAGCGCCATCGCCGCCAGAAGTTTGAAACTTGCTCCGCCACCAGCAAGCCCCGCCGAAAGTGGACGAAAAGCCAAAAGTGCGAAAGGACATCGTTGCCCAAAACGCCATCCGCCCCGACGGCAGCAGGCAAAGGCAAGCAGAGGACAGGCACATTGACAAGCGAAACCCCAAAGACATGCAGGTTGGGCACGATGACGACAGGCACGCTCATCGTCCCTGAGGCGGTGTTGAGTTGCAAAGTTCGCTCGGCAGTTTGCGGGTCAATGCCTAAGGCAAGGAGCGCCGATGCCCGCAAGCCCGTCATGGAAGCGCCTGTGTCTACCAGCATTTGGAGCACCAACCGCCTGCCATCGGAAGCGAGGGCAGCAATTTGAATGAGCCGTCGCTGCGGGTCAAAGGGAATGGTCGGCACAAACAATCACCACCTCCGCAGGCTTCCCCATCCAGCGAATCATCACGGTGCCGCTGATAACCTGACGGGCTGCCAAGCCTGCTTCCCGCCCATCCGCAGTGACGGCAATGAGGCGTCCCGCCAGCGGCTCGTTGGTCTTGGGGTCTAACTGGACGACTTCCACGACGACGAAAACTTCCTGCCCTTCGTAAGGCTTGAGCAATTCGGCGATGGGTAAAACTTCGTTCGCCATTCCTCTCACCCCTGCCTTAGTGTAGCGCCGACCGTCGCAGAAAAAGGGAGGGTGTCTCCGACGGAGTTAGGCGATGGCAAAATGAAGGCGGTGACGGCGATGGAGTGGCGTGTCGGGATCGGCGTGGACGCCCATCGGTTCGCTGACAATCGCCCGCTGAAACTGTGTGGGATTATCATCCCCCACCCGCAAGGGTTGCATGGTCATTCGGATGCCGATGTGGCGCTCCATGCCCTTTGCGACGCTTTGCTTGGGGCGTTGGCGTTGGGCGACATCGGGCAACATTTCCCTGACACCGACCCCCGTTACAAAGACGCCGATAGCGCCCAGTTTGTGAGAGCGGTGATGGCAATGGTGCAGGAACGAGGTTGGCGAGTGAGCAATGTGGACATCACCCTCATCGCCCAAACTCCCAAACTTTCGCCCTATCGTGAGCCGATGCGCCGACAGGTTGCCGAGTTGCTGGAATTGTCGTTGGACGCCGTAAGTGTCAAGGCGACGACGACGGATGGCATGGGTTTTACGGGACGGAAGGAAGGCATCGCCGCCATCGCCGTCGTGATGCTGGTTCGTTCAGACCGATAACGGAGGGTGGAAGGCATGGGACGCAGAAAGGCAACACCATCGGAAGCGACTTTGCCCGTCCGCTTTGTCGCCCACGATGTGCCATTGGCGGACGAATTTCAAGAGCACGCCCAAAAAGCCTTGACAAACCTTCAGCGCATCTTCCCCAACGCGCAAGATGCCGAAGTGGAAGTCCGAAGGGAGCGGGGGCAATTTGTCGTGGAGGTGACGCTGAAAGTTGCCCGCTACTTGCTGCGGGCGCAAGAGCGAGGTCGTTCCATCCGCACCGCCTTTGATGCGGCGTTGGACAAAATTGACCGCCAGTTGCACCGTTACAAGGAACGCCTCATTGACCGACGCCGCCACGCCAAACCCCTCCCCTCGTCCCTTGCGCCGTCATCGCCCAAGCCCTTCACAGTCGGCTCATCCTCTTCCATCGCCCGCATCAAACGCTTCCCCGTCAAGCCGATGACAATTGACGAGGCAGCAATGCAAATGGACTTGTTAGGGCATGATTTCTTCGTCTTCGTCAACGCCGAGACGGGCAAGGTGAATGTTTTGTATCGGCGTCGGGCGGGCGATTTGGGTTTGTTGGAGCCGGGCGAAGATGAGGAGTGAACCGCCATGACTTGGGACGAATTGCGGACGAAGGTTCGGGAGGAATTGGGCGAAGCCTTGTTCACTCGTTCCGACCAAACTTTGGCGTTTATCGTTCGGTCGTGGCAAGCCCTGTATCCCGACCGCTTTGAAAGCCCCTTGCGCCTTTCCGAGATGGACACGACGCCCCCCGATTTCGCCGTCGTCACCCAACAGTTCCTTTGGCAAGTTTTGGACGAAGATGCCGACACCGCTGCCGTGCGCTTATGGCTGACGCTGGCGGAGTGGTTAACGGGTTGGCAAATCTCGGAACAGCAAGGGTAGGGAAGGGTTGCTAAAGACCGATCGCCAAAATAAGGCTCGGTGAGGCACGATGGCGGTGCGCTTGCTTTACTCGCCCCATTGGCGGACATTGGAAGAAGCGGCTGTCGCAGCGTGGCGGGAAAGCCGTGACGCCCTCATCCTTGTGCCGTCGGTGGTGATGCGGGGGCGTTGGCTTGCCCGCTTGACCGAAGAGGCAGGGGGCGTGCACGGCGATACCGTCGCGACGATGGAGCGCTTCGCTGAGCGCCTCGCCCAGCAAACTGCCCCTTCCCTTTATCGGCTCGCCCGACCGATGGAGTTGCGATTGGCGGCGTTGGAAGCCTTTCAAGCGTTGCCCGCTTTGCCCAATCAATGGCGGACAATGGGCGTCGTGGATGCCTTCCTAAACGCCGTTGAGGAGTTGGAATTGCACGGGCTCACGCCCGATGAGGCGGCGGAAACTTTTGATAACGATGACCCCATCGCCCACCTCTTCGCTGCGTGGCGGCAGTGGAAACGCTGTCTGAATGAGCGCCACCTTTGGAGCGTCGGCGATGTTTTGCGCAATGCCTGTCAAGCCGTTGGTGACCAGAAAGCGTCATCGCCCCGCAAGTTACTTGTCTACGGCTTTTCGGCGCTGACGGATTTGCGCTGGGAATTTTTGCGGCGGCTGATGGACAACGCCGACGAAACCCTCCTCTTCGTCCCTTACGAGCCGACGAATGAATCCGCCTACCGTTATGCCCGACCCTTCTGGGAGTTGTTGCGAGATGCCTTCGGGGTGCGAGGGGAGCGGTTGACTGACGAAGTGCCTGACGAACTGTCAGCGATGGTCAAAGAAGCCTTCCGATGGCAAAAGGCGAAACTTAAGTTGCAATCAACCGATCGCCTTGTCCTCGTCGCAGCGGCGGGTGAGGAGCAAGAGGTGGAGATGGCGTTGCGGGTGTTGACAATATGGCGGCGGGAGGGCAAGTTGGCGCGCTATGGCGATGCGTTGTTGCTCGCCCGCAATTTGGAGGCTTACTTGCCCGCTTTGGAGGCGGTGAGTGCCCGCTACGAAATCCCGTTGAACTTCGTCGGCGAACTGCGGCGACCCGCATGGGGTCTTCGGCAGTTGCTTTGGGCGGTTGCGGAGGCAAAGCGCAACGGTTTAGATGGGGCGCACCTTTGGCAATTGCTTCCGTCCCCCTATTGGCGCTCCGACGGCAACCGCCTTTTGCCCGCTGACCACCAAGCGAAAGCCCTCTCTTTGCTCCGCCGATTTTGGGCGCAGACGGGAGCGAAAGCGTGGCAGGAATGCTTCGCCGAACATCTCCCTTCATTGGCGCAACAGTTGGGGGAATTTTTCAAGGCGTTGGAAGCCTTACCGCTTTCCGCACCCGCTTGCGAGCATGCTCGCGCTTGGCGGGATTTGCTGAGCCGTTTTGTCGCCCCTTGCCATCCGACGGATGAACCCATCCTGCGTCGCTTGCGGGAAGGCTTGAACGCTTTTCTCAACTGGCAAGTGCTCCTTTCGCTGGATGAATTCGTCGCTTCGCTGACGGAACTTTGCACCTTGACGGAAAGGATGTGTTCCGATGCCGTGCAAGTCGCCAGCATCGCTGAAGGGCGAGGTTTGTGGGCGCCTGTCGTCATCGTGTTGGGGCTTTGCGAAGACCGCTTCCCCCAAATGCCCCCCACCTTTGAGTTGCTGAGCGACGAGCACCGTGACCGCTTGCAGAAACGATTGAAGACGCCCCTGCGCTTCCATCGCCAATTCCTCGCCGCTGAGACGATGCTGTTTTTGGAAGCCATCGGGGCGGCGACGGAAAGGTTGGTGTTGACCCATCCCCGCACCGACGCTGACGGCAAACCCCGCGCCCGTTCCCTTTTCGTGGACGCCGCCGAAAACGCCTTGAAAGCATCAGGATGGGAGTGGCTCAAACACGAGCGGGACTTAGCCGATGTCTTGCCCCGTTCCTTAAGCGAAGCATTGGGCGAACGGGACGCCGAGCAACGGGCAACTTTTGTTTCGTTTGCGCCATCGGAGGGAGTTGACGAACGCGAAATAGCCCTGACGGCGAACTTGCTGCGGGATGAATTTTTTGCCGAAGGGTGGCGAAGGGAATGGCGCCGCTGGACGAAAGCGCAAGAGGGCGAATGGGATGGGAAAGTGCCCTCCCTTTCCGAACGCGTCGTGGCGCGCCTGCGGGAGCAACCCTTGCGATTGACGGCGTTGGAAGATTACGGGCATTGCCCCTTCCGCTTTTTCGCCCGCCATTTGTTGCGCTTGAAACGCCCAGAGGAGATTGCCTACGCCATCAGCCCTGCGATGAAGGGCACTTTGTGGCACGCCATCTTGAGCGAGTTTCTGCGGCGCTGGCAAGAGCAAGGAGCGATGCCCGACGAGGCGACCTTGCGCCAGATCGTGGACGAAAAGGTGCGAGAGCAAGCGGGGCAAATGCCCCAAGCCATCCTTGACTTGTGGCGGAAGCAGTTGGGCAAGATGGTGGCAGCCGTTTGGAAGGCAGAAAAGTTGGAGGCGAAGGATTGGCGTCCCGTCGCGACGGAAAAACTTTGGCACCTGCCTTTGGCGAAACTGGGCGAAGTCCCCGAAGCCCTTCAGGACGCAAAGTTACAAGGGAAACCCGACCGCATTGACGAAGGCAAAGACGGCTTCTTGCGGGTTGTTGACTACAAGACAGGCAGCGCACCCATGCCGCAGGACATCCGCAACGGCATTTCGCTGCAATTGCCCCTTTACGCCCTTCTCGCCGAGTGGCACTTGAGTCGGCAAGTTCGGCAGGCGTATTTTTTGCGGCTGCAGTTCACTAAAGACGGCAGTTATTCAAAGGCATGTCAATTGGTGGCGCAAAAGCAAAAGGCGAGGGATGTGCTTTTGTCGGAGATGCAACGGGAGGCAATGAAATGGGTTCGCCAATTTTTGCGAGGGATCGCAACGGTCGACTTTTGTGTCTGCCCTTTCAACTTTGAAACTTCCTGCCGCCGATGCGATTTCAAAGCCCTCTGCCGTCGTCATCCCTTGCGCATCACCCCGCGAAATCGGGAAGGAGGCGAGGAGGGCGAATGAGCCAGAAAGTCCCTTGGCTTGAGGATTTGGACGACGAGCAACGGGAATTGGCGGCGACGACGGAAAATTGCCACCAACTCATCAACGCAGGACCAGGCTCGGGCAAGACCCGCGTTTTAGTGGCGCACTACTTGCACTTGTTGATGGTGCGGGACGATTGGGATGTGGATGCCGTCGTCGCCATCACCTTCACTGAAAAAGCGGCGGCGGAGATGCGGGAGCGCATCGGGGAGAAGTTACGCCAAATCGTTCAGGACGCCCCTGAAGAGCGATGGCGACGGCGCGCCCACGCTTTGCTTGACCGCTTGCCCGAAGCCCCCATCGGCACCATCCACAGTTTTTGCGCCCGCCTTCTGCGCACTTTTGCGCTGGATGCAAGGCTTGACCCGAACTTCGTCATCTTGGACGATTTGCAAGCCCAAACCCTTCGCCAATCCGTCAGCGAACGATGGCTGTGGGAGAAATGGCAAAGCGATGGAGATGCGCAAATCGTCGTCGCCTATTGGGGCTTTGAGCGCGCCGTTGAATTGCTGAGCGGACTGCTTACCCACCGTTTGCTCCTTGAACCCCGCAAAGCGAAAGGCGAACCTTTGCTCTGTCAAGCGTCACCCCTGAGCGAACCCGAAGAGGCGTTACGACGCTGCTACGAAAAAATCGTCGCCGCTTACGAGCAAGCGGAGACCGAACGCAACGTTTTGGACTTTGATGACCTTTTGTTGCGCACTTGGCGGTTGCTTCGCGAAAACGAGACAGTCCGACGGCGCCTCCGCCAACGCCATCGGCGCCTTTTGGTGGACGAGTTACAGGACACCGACCGCGTGCAGGTGGACATCCTTCGGCTGATTTGCGGTTGGGACGAGGGCGAAAGTGGCGTCTGGTTTTTCGGCGTCGGCGACAGCCAGCAATCTATCTACGCCTTCCGCAATGCCGATGTCAGCGTTTTCAACGAACTTTGGGAGACGATGAGCCAACGGCATAACTGGCGCTGCCACCGCTTGCGCCGAAACTACCGAAGTGTCAAGCCGTTGGTGGCGTTGACCAATCACGCCTTTGAGCGCATCTTCGTCGTCAGCGAAAGCGACGCTTCGCTTACCCAACGCTTCCGCACCCGCTTCCAACGGATGGAAAGTGTTCGGCAAGATTTGCCCGTCCCCATGCCCGTTGAAATCGTCTTGCTCAAAGCGCCCAAAACCGACAAATGGCAACGGTTGCGCTTGGAAGCCGAGTGGATTGCCCAACGCATCCGCCAACTGCGCGACGATGAAGGCGTCCAGCCCAGCGACATCGCCATCCTACTGCGGGAATTGACTCACATCACGGTCTTTGAAGACGCCTTGCGCCGCCACGCCCTCCCTTACCATGTCATCGCAGGTTACGGCTTCTTTGAAACGATGGAAGCCCGCGACCTGCTGACTTTCCTTCAAGTGCTCGCCGAACCCGACGACTTTGTGGCGTTGGCGGCATGGCTTCGGTCACCGATGGTCGGCGTCAGCGACGAAACGCTTTGGGCGTTGAGCGAAAGGGGTTGGGATTTGGATGGCGAAGTGGCATTGCCCGAAAGCCAGCGAACTATGTTGCGTCGGGCAAAAGAGTTGCTCAATCAGGCACGGGAGCGGGCGGAGCGGGAAAGCGTTCGGGCTTTGTTGGAGTGGTTGCTGAAGGAAACGCGCTATGAGGTGTTAGCCGCTGCGTTGCCACAAGGGCGACAGCGGTTGGCGAACATCCGAAAGTTTTTGCGGATGGCGCAAGAACTGAGCGAAGGATTACGCATGAACCATCGTGGGCTCGTCCGTTATGCCCGCACCCTTGTGGAAGGAGAAGCGCGCATCGGCGAACAACCTTTAGCGGGTGCCGCCACGCCCGCCGTGCAAGTGATGACCATCCACGCCGCCAAAGGCTTGGAGTTTCCCTGCGTCATCGTCCCGATGTTGGGCGAAGTAAGGGCGCTGAGGGGTAGCGATGCCCCCCTCGTCGCCGACCCCGATTTCGGGTTGGCGGTTCGCCTCTATGACGAGGTAGGTAACACTTTGCGTCGGGATGCGATGCCCAATTTCCAAGCCGTTGATGAACAACGCAAGGAACGGGAGCGGGCGGAGTTAGAACGGTTGCTCTTCGTCGCTTGCACCCGCGCCAAAGACCGATTGATGCTCATCGGAACGGTGGATGAGAAGGGTCAGAAGACGAAGGACGGCAAATGGAGCAATTGGCTGCAACTGCTCGTGGACACCCTGTCCCTTCCTAACGAAGACACTAACGGTCAAACGCTTACCATCGCAGATGGTGTGACCGTTAGGTTTTGGAACTTGACAGCGGGCAGCGGAACCGCAACGCAAGGCTTTGAACCCCCACTCGCCCACTCCCAATCGTCCAAATCCATCCCCGCCATCGCTTGGTTGGAGGGCGAAGAGGCGCCCCCTGAGTTGCCATCACCCGATGTCCGCCTGCCATTAGCCACTCCGACGGTCATTCGCTTGAGCGTTTCCGATTTATTGCCACCAACGGAAGCCGACCGAAAAGGTGGCGATGAGCCTCAAGTGGCTCTTGAGTTGGGTTTGGTCATCCATGCCCTGTTGCGTTATGGCATCGTTGAACCTGACGAGCGACAACTTCTCTGGGTCGCTCAAACCGTCGGCGCTGATGCTGCAAAGTTGCTTCAGCGAGCCGAAGAGTTAACATCCTTCGTCAGGCGGGCGAAAAGTTCGCAAGCATTTCAGCAAGCGCAAAGGGCACAAAGACGCTGGCACGAGTTGGAGTTTCGCTGCCGCCTTGACAGTTCGTCAACAACTGAGCCTGCCATTGAGTTGGTCGGGCGATGGGACTTGATCGCCGAATTGCCTGACCGATGGCTTATCGTGGATTTCAAGACCGATGCCGTCTGCTCGTTGCAGGAAGCACGGGAGCGTTTTAATGAGCGCTATGTTTGGCAGGCGCGCGCTTACGCTTTTGCCGCCCACTGTGTTTTCGGCGCATCGTCAGTGGAAGTTGCTTTCCTTTTTGTGGCATTGGATGAACGCAATGCGGTGTGTTGCAATTTCGGCGAGTCAGATTGGGCAGAGTTGGAGACGCGTTTGCGCCAGCGCGCCCTTGAAGTGCTCGCATCGCTTACGGCGTGATGGTAAGGCAGTGCTGCGGGAGTTGAACTTGCCGCTCGCCCAACTCAGTAACTTGCCCGATGATTTGTGCCCGCTCGCCTGCTCCCTGCAGGATTTGAAGGGCTTTGTCGGCGTGCTCGGAAGCGACGACGAGGCAAAAGCCAATGCCCATGTTGAAGGTCGTGAACATCTCCGCATCGGCGATATCACCCAACCGCTGCAGCAGCGAAAAAATCGGGGGCGGTTCGGGTATAGCGTCCAAGACGAAAGTGCAAGGCGTTTGAACCCGCAGAAGGTTTCGCACCCCGCCCCCCGTGATGTGCACCAACGCTTTGACGGGCAACTGTTGCAGAAGCGTCAAGATGGGGCGGACATAAATGCGGGTCGGTTTGAGCAACTCTTCGCCGACGGTCGTTTCCAGTTCGTCCACGAAAGTGTCTGGCGTAAGACGGGCATGGTCAAAAAGCACCCGACGCGCCAAAGTCAACCCGTTGCTATGGATGCCGTCGCTCGCTAACCCGATGACGACATCGCCGACTCGCAAATCCGCCCCGACGATGAGGCGTTGCGGGTGGACGAAGCCGATGCAAGTGCCCACCAAGTCAAATCCCTTGCCCTCGGCGACGCCGCGAACCATTTCCCGCACTTGGGCGAACTCACCACCGACGATTGCCACACCCGCTTGTTGCGCCCCCTTCGCCAGACCTATCGCAATTTGCCCGACGACTTCGGGATTGATCCGCTCAACGGCGAGGTAGTCCACGAAAATGGCGGGCGTCGCCCCGACGCACAAGACATCGTTGGCATTCATCGCCACGCAATCAATGCCGACCGTTTCGTAGCGATCCAACAATTGGGCGATGAGCAACTTCGTCCCGACGCCATCCGTCGCCACCGCAAGGGCTAACTCGTCGCTGGCTTGCACGACGGCAGCGAAATAGCCGATGCCCAAGAGCACCTTGCCCATCGGCAAAAAAACTTCCGTCGGGCGCAGGATGTCTGTCAGCCGTTTCAGCGCCACTGGCTCCGTTTGCGTGTCCACGCCCGCCGTTTGATAAGTCCAGCCGTTGCCCATCTCCGTTTCACTCCTTCCCGAACGACGGTGATAGCTCTTTTGTCCAAGCCGCTCTGCCTCAAAATTGTTGCGGCATTTGTTGAAACATGGAGGGAAGGGCGCATGGTCAGCGTGGAAATCCTTGCCATCGGCAACGAACTGCTCATCGGCGATGTGCTGGACACCAACACCCATTGGCTTTGTCGGCGGTTGACGGGGATGGGTGCTTTCGTTCGGCGCGCCGTGTTGGTCCGCGACGACGAAGACGCCATCGCCGCCGAAGTGGAAGGCGCTCTGGGACGGGGCACGCAGTTGCTCATCACTTCAGGTGGCTTGGGTCCGACGGATGATGACCGAACTTTGTCGGCGATTGCGAAAGCGCTCCGTCGCCCTTTGGAACTGAACGAGCAGGCGTTGGTGATGGTGGGGCAACGCTACCGCGAGTTGCACGAGCAAGGGTTTGTGGACACGCCCGAAGTCACCCCATCCCGTCGCAAGATGGCGATGTTGCCTAAAGGTGCGACGCCCCTGTTCAATCCCGTCGGCACAGCGCCCGGCGTTTGGCTGACAGAAGGGGAAACTGCCATCGTTTGTTTGCCTGGCGTGCCAGCGGAACTGAAGGGCATCTTTGAGCACTCACTGCCGCCTTACTTGGAACGAGTTTTGGGCAAGGGCGCTTACGCTGAGCAAACTTTTGAGGTCACTTGCCGTGACGAATCGGTGTTGGCGCCGCTGCTCAAAACCGTCGCCGACCGCCATCCCGAAGTTTACCTGAAATCCAAAGCCCGTGTCTTTGGGGCGGAAGTGCGCATCAACTTGCTGGTGGCGACGACAGCAACGGACAAAGCGACAGCGGAAGCCCGATTGCGAGCCATCGTGGACGATTTGATCGTGGCGCTGGAACCGCACGGCATCGTTTTAATCCCGCAAGCGAGCGAAGGAGAGGGGTAGACCGATGCCCCAACCTTTGCGCCCGTCGTTTCAGGGGTTGCAAGTCGGCGCCAGCATGGTGCCCATCCGCATCGGCATGGATGGGTTGCTTGTGCCCGATTTGCCTGCCTTAACGCAACGGGTCGTCGGTCAGTTTCTCTTCACCCTGCACCACTTTGACCGCTTCAACGAGTATTTGCTCTACACGCCGCAAGGCGGGACGGCGAACATGGCGATAGATTGCCAGTTGCCCTATTGGAAAGTCGTGGCGACGAAGGTGCCCCATCGCCCTGCTTTCCTTCGGCGGTTGGTGCATCAATCGGCGTTCCGCTTCGTCGCCGACCGAGACGGGTTAGACCTTGTTCACGCCTTGACACCCATCTCGCCCTTCGCCGCCACCAACGCCTCGCTGGACGAAGCGCCGCCTGTTATCGTGAGTGTGTGGGACGAACCTGCACCGAGCCGTTGGCTGGACGCCTCCTTTCGTCAAGCCCGCCGCATCGCCGTCGCTTCCCGTTGGCTGGCGCAACAAGTGCGGGAGCGTTATGGCGTGCCTTCGGAAAAACTGCGGGTGATGCCTGTCGGCGTTGACCCTTTGTTCGTCGCTGAAGCCCCTGCGACCTTTGAGCCGACGAAAGTGCTCGTTTGGGGCGAAACGCCTGCTTGGGTTCAGGAAGCGCTCAAGCAACTGGGCGCTGACTGGCAAATGTTGCCATCGGATGTATCACCGACCGAAGCGAAAGAAGCCTTGTCAGACGCCAGCATCGTGATTGTCACTCAAAGCGACGCTCGCGGGAGTCAAGGGCTTAATGCGTTGGCGATGAAGCGCTTCGTCATCGCCGTCCCGCACCCACCGTTGAAGGAAGTTTTGAACGAGGCGGCGATTTGGCTGGACGAAGAGACGCCGACGGCACTGAAGCGAGCGATGGAGCGGTTGCGCGATGAAGCGCCGCTGCGAAGGCGGTTGCTTTCGCGCGCTGACGAACTCGTTGCCCGCCGCCAATGGATGCAAGCGGTCAAGGCGTGGATCGGCTTGTATCGCCGCACCTTTGAGGAAACTGTCGCCGAATTTGTCGGCTGGGAACTCCCGACGCAAAACTTGAAGGTGGAAAGTCGTCGGTGGCGAAGTTAGTCCCAAAAAGCAAGGCAGGTGAGCGAACATGGTGACCTTCCCCATCGTTCGGATGCGCCGATTGCGCCGAACGGAAACCCTGCGCCAAATGGTGCGCGAGACGACTTTGACCGTTCACGACCTCATCTATCCGATGTTCGTCGTGCCCGGCGAAAAGCAGCGGCAGGAAGTGGCATCCATGCCCGGCGTCTTTCGCGTCAGCGTGGACGAACTGGTGCGGGACGCTGAAGAGGTCGCCCGATTAGGCATCCCTGCCGTCTTGCTCTTTGGCATCCCCGAACGCAAGGACGAGTGGGGCAGCGAAGCCTACGACGAAAACGGCATCATCCAACGGGCTGTCCGAGCCCTTAAGCGGGCTGTGCCAGACCTTGTCGTCATCACCGATGTCTGCCTTTGCGAATACACTTCGCACGGGCACTGCGGTGTCGTGCGAGAGACGCCGAGCGGGTTTGAGGTGGACAACGATGCGACTTTAGAATTGCTGGCGAAGACGGCGGTTTCTCAAGCGGCGGCAGGTGCCGACATCGTGGCGCCGTCCGACATGATGGACGGGCGCATCAAAGTTATCCGCGAGGCGTTGGACGAAAACGGTTTCGCCCATGTGCCCATCCTCAGTTACGCCGCCAAAATGGCATCAGCGTTTTACGGTCCCTTCCGAGAGGCAGCCGAAAGCGCCCCCAAGTTCGGCGACCGACGCAGTTACCAGATGGACTTCGCTAACAAACGAGAAGCCCTGCGGGAAATTGCGTTGGACTTGGAAGAGGGCGCCGACATGGTGATGGTCAAGCCCGCCCTCGCTTACTTGGACATCATCGCTTTAGCCCGCGAGCGCTTTGAAGTGCCCATCGCCGCCTACAATGTCAGCGGCGAATATGCGATGGTGAAGGCGGCAGCGAAGATGGGTTGGCTGGACGAAGAGCGCATCGTCTGGGAAATCCTAACTGCCATCAAGCGAGCGGGCGCCGACCTGATCATCACCTACTTCGCCAAAGAAGTCGCCCAACGGCTTAGGGCGCAGTGAGAGTGGACGCCAACCGTTCGTAAACGCTCAGGGTTGCTGTGACCAACTGGTCGGGGTTATGGTGCTCGCGGACGAACCGTTGGGCGTTTTCGCTGAGGCGTTGGCGCAGCAGTTTCCGTCACCCGAACACCCGCCGCGCTTGGCGCAAGAGCAAGAGGAAAAAAGGGACGCCGAGGAGCGCTGTGAAGATGCCGACGGGCAACTCCGCCGGGCGAACGAGAAGGCGCGCCAAAGTGTCGCACCAAAGCAACAGCAAAGCGCCAAAAAGCGAGGCAGCGGGGATCAAAGTGCGGTGATGCGGTCCCAAAAGCAGGCGGGCAAGATGGGGGGCAATCAACCCGATGAACCCGATGATGCCCGCCGCCGAAACGGCAGCGGCACAACTGAGTGCCGCCGCTGCAATCAGCCAACCCTTTACCCTCTCCACTTCCACGCCCGCATAGTGTGCCCACTCCTCTCCCATCAGCAAGGCATTCAACGCACGGGCGTGATAAAGCGGGATGAGGACACCAATGAGCGCATAAGGGAACACCATGCCCACTTCCCGCCAAGTCGCCATCGGAAACCCACCCATCAGCCAAAAGTAAACGGCACCAACCATCAACCGATGGGCGTTCAGGTAGAGCAGCAGCGTCAACAGGGCGGAAAGCAAGGCGTTGACGGCGACACCCGCCAGCAAGAGCGTGTCCAATCGCACGACACCATCCACTCGCCCCAACCGAGTCACTAACCACGCCGTCGCCATTGCCGCAAAGAAAGCGAGCAAGGGAATGAACGGCGAAGGGACGCTCACCAGCAACCCGACCGTTGCGCCCAGCGCCCCGCCTGCGGCGATGCCCAAAAGGAAGGGATCGGCGAGGGGGTTGCGAAAAAGCCCTTGCAGGCAAGTGCCCGAACTGGCTAACGACATCCCGACGAGCACGGCGAGCAAAATGCGAGGGGCGCGAAATTGCCAAACTTGCTCCGCCGTCAAAGACGCCACTCCGACCGCCATCGCCAGCAACGCACTGATGACCAACAAAACCCCGACACCCGACAACACCCACCATCGGCGCCGGCGCAAGATGGGAAGGGACGAAGAAAGCATCGTTGGCATCCATCCATCTGCCTCCAAAGGTGCAGGCATTGAAAGGGCGTGTCACTTTTCGTTCCTTTCGTGACACCGCACAGAATTGGCGAAGCGTTCCCAAATTTGCTCCTGTTCGGGCGACAGCGACCCAGCGGCGAGGTAAAGGCGGTTGCTCTCCTCGCAATGCCAAAGCCGACCGAAAAAGCGGGGAAAGGGCGCTGCCGTTCTAAGCCGCCGCAAAAACACTTGCAACGGGCTGGTGCCCCGCTTGTCCTTGCCGACCAACTCCATCCCTTCGTGCCCCTTGAACCGCTCCATGCGGTAGTGGATAACGAACTGCTTGACAATTTCGTCACCCAAGGCTTGGACGGCGAACTCTTCCAGCGCCTTGCCCTTGAGCAACACTGAAGCGGGTCCGAAACGGGCGACGGTAAGGGTGTCGTCACCCAGACGAAAGGTGAGCCGAATTTTCCCCGGCGTCAGTTCCGTCGCCCCCAATTGCCAACCGACGGGGACTTCAAACCGCAAGCCATAAAGCGCCCAAGTTTCCCAATCGCCATCGGCGTGGTCGGAGAGCGAGAGGAAAACTTGCTGCGCCCATTGGCGGACAGGTTCGTGGTCGTAGCCGATAACTTGGGCGACGAGGGCTTTTCGGCACTCCTCGCAAAACCACATCATCCCGTAGCCGACTTGCCCCGCCTGCCATTGAAAGTCACGGACATTGCGTTTGACCTGACGGCGACTGACCAAATGCAAGTTGCGCCGCACCGTCACCGTCTTGCCCTGCTTGCGCAACAGTTGCTCCAAACTTTGCAGGTAACGGTCTACTTGTTCGTCCAGCACGACGCGCCCAGCGGAGACGAGCGTCCATTGAACTTCGCACCTCAACAAGCCCTCTTCCTCAAAGCGCAAGTAACCGTCAAAACGGTTGCCTTTCACCTGCACGAGGTCCCAATTTTCAGGCACGCTCAAGGTCACGCCCATCCAACCGACGAGTTGGTGGCTGCCCGTCGTCGGCATCGCCCATCACTCCGTCGCAAAAACTTTCGGTGACGCACGGCAAAGGTGGGGACGGCGCAAAAATAGTTTTGGCTGCACTGAACCGCAGCGCAAGGTGAAGGGAAAGCGATGACGGAAACGATGGTGAGCGAATTGACAGGTGAATGGGAACGCCTCGCCGAAGAGATGCGACAGGCAGGTTACGAACGGGAGGCGCAATGGCTGCGCCGCTTCCCCCGCACGGCTTGGGATGACGCATTGGTGCGGGGCTTGTTTGTCGCCGTCACCAGCGTGCGGGATGTGCGGCAGGCAGAAAAATTGGCACATCGCCTCCTCACCATCGCCCCCGAAAACCCTTTCGCTTACCTCGCCCTCAGCCTCGTCCACCTGCGGGCGGGGCGAATTCCCCAATCGGTGCAAGCGTTTGACAAAGCCCTCCGCCTCGCTTCCACCTTCCCCGCCCACCTTGCGTTGAAGGTGCATTGGCTTTGCCTTCTGGGACGACACAGAGAAGCACGACCAATCTTGCGAACCCTCCTTCGCGAATTTCCTGACCGATGGGAGACGCAACGAGCCCTCGCCCACTTCGGGATGGCGTTGCCCCATCGCCTGAATTGGGCAATGCAACGGCTGATGGAAATCCATCAAACGCATCCCGATGACGCCATCACACACGCTTTGTTGGCGGAAGGCTTTTGGCGAAAGGGCGAACGGGAAAAAGCGGACGAACACCTTCGGCGGATGGCACGCCATCTGCCATCCCTTACCCTTGACGACCAAAGCGCCTTCGTCGCCCACGCCCTTGCCAAAGGGGCGTTGGCGGAGCGGTTCGTTGGGCTTCGTCCCTTTTGGTGGTGGGAGCGACCATTTTTGCGGTTGCCGCCCCGACGCTATTTCACCCTCGTCGGCATCTTTTGGGCGGGTGTCGCCATTTGCCTTGCCCTCGCCCACGCCCTGTCACCTTCCATCGGCACAAAACTCCTCATCCTCACCGTCACCCTCTTTTGCGCCTACACCCGCTTCGCCGACCTTTTGACCCTTTGGTGGCTTCGTCGCAAAGACAACTCCCCGTGACATCATCGCCTCTCCCCACCGATTTTGCCAAGCCCAATTACCCAACCCACCTTAGGTCCTTCGCCCCATTTCCCTCCCGCCACGGATAGGCTATCTTTTTGAGTGACCTGAGGAGAGAGGTGATGAAGATGAGCCAAATCCGATGGGCAGGGCATCCTTTCGTTGACGCAGGTCTTTCAGCCATCGCCGCAATCATCGGGGTAAAAAGGCTTGAAGACTTGACGATTGAACACTTGGAAAAGACAGCAGAAGAGTTGGAGCGTATCCTTTTGAGTGACCAAGCGTTGGGGATCGGCGTGGGAAAAGCCTTTGCTAAAAGTTCGCTTTCTCAACTTTTTCCGAACAGTGAACTTGTTAACCCGTCTAACTGGAAAGGACAAA